>Ga0302326_10002602_pt1 | contig 43680 bp, 29 predicted proteins | sample Palsa_T0_3_FD_202264 | JGI IMG/M metagenome (GOLD analysis project Ga0302326, IMG submission 202264) | Peat permafrost microbial communities from Stordalen Mire near Abisko, Sweden - Palsa_T0_3 | ecosystem: Environmental > Terrestrial > Soil > Palsa > Peat permafrost | place: Sweden: Abisko...
CACAGCCCGCTGCGGGGATGCTCGTCGCTCACGCCTTGCCATCCGGCCCAAAGCACCCTCGCGCGACCCATCCCTACTTTTTAGACGCCCTCTAAGAAGAGCGAGATCACTCTTGGATGACGCCCTCCCGGGGTCCCTCAGTTGGTGAAGTGCTGATCGATCTTTTCGCGGAGAAAACGGACCGACTTGCGCAGGTCGTCCATCCCGTTCATCCCGTCTTCGATCGAGATCCACGATTGGAAGCCGACCGCGTTCAAGGTGGAGAAGATTTTGTCGTAGTCGTTCATTCCCTCGCCGATCACACCATGGGAAAGTCGCGCCGCATAACCGGTGGTATCTTCTTCTTTCCGCAAATCTTCGATCGTCCCGGATTTCAGGAAGCGATCGCTCGCATGCATGGAGACCACGCGGTGCTTGAAGCGCTCGAGGAGTTCCAGCGGATCTTCCCCGGCCAGGATGGTGTTCGACGGATCATAATTGATCCCGAACCATGGTGAGTCGATCTGGTCCACGATTTCACCGAAGACTTCCATCTTCTGCGCGAATTCCGGGTGTTGCCAGTAGTTATCCTTGTAGTGGTTTTCCATGGACAGGACGACCCCGTTTTCTTCCGCGAACGGCAGAAGTCCTTTGATCACGCGCACCACTTGCGCCACGCCCTGCTCGCGGCTCACGACGCCGGGCCGCCGCTGGCCGGAGAGGACCCGGCAGAAACGGCCGCCGAAGAAGGCGGTGATCTCAATCATCCGCTTTTCGCGGTCGATTTCCTTTTGGAGCAGCGCCGCGTCCGGTTGGGTGAAATCCGGCGAACAGCAGAGCATCGGCATTTCCAGGCCGTGCTTTGCGAGGCGGTCTTTGGCCGCCTGGAGCGATTCCTGCGTTTCCCCAAGAAAGCCGGAAAAGAATTCCAGGCCATCCACCCCGAGCGTGGCGGCAAGGTCGATCCAGTCGTGCAAGGACATGGTGTGATGCACGCATAATTCGTCCATGAAGCACTTGGGGAAGGCGGCTAATTTTGGTTTCATACGGTTGCTTTGGTGAAATTGCGGCCGATCAACGGGTACTGGTCGAAGTCCACGACCGATCCGTTGACGAGTGGGGCTTCGTCGGAAAGAAAATAGATTGCCGCCCAGCCGACGTCTTCGGGCGTCATGATCCGGCCGGCTGGCGCATGGACCCGCGGAAGTTTCTCCGGCCAGTTCTCGGGAAGACCTTCCTTGATTTTGAGAGCGTATTCGTTCGGAGTCAGCACCCAGCCGACGTTGAACTGGTGGACGCGGATGCCCTCGGCGCCATGGGCGTCGGCAATGTTTCGGGTCAGAGTCATGAGGCCGCCCTTGCTCACGGAATAGACAAATTGGTTTCGCTCGCCGCAGTAGGCGTTACAAGATCCGATGTTAATGATCTTACCTCCGCCCTGCTGGCGAAAGTGCGGCAACACAGCCTGAATGATCAGAAAGGGGGCGCGCAGATTGATGGCCATCGTCCGGTCCCAGGTCGCCAGGTCGGTGGTTTCCAAACTGCTGCGAATCACCCAGGCGGCGTTATTGACAATGCTGTCGAGCCGGCCACCGCCCCGCTGAATGGCGCCGGCCACGACTCGGGCCGGGACGGCCGGATCGGACAAGTCACCAATGACGTAAGCCGCCCGCCCTCCTTTGGCCTCAATACCCGTGACGACCTCCCGGGCCGCGCTTTCGCGGGTGCCATGGACGATTACGCAAGCCCCTTGCTCGGCAAACATGCGCACCATGCCTTCCCCGATGCCCGTCGTCGACCCGGTAACAAGAATCACTTTGTCTTTCAGGCGCATACTTGACTCCAGAGGTTTTCGAAGGCGGCTTTGCTTTCGGAGATGGTTTTTCGCGGGTCGGCCCAAAGGGAGCCCGGAAGTTTCAGTTCGGAGAAAATCTCGAGGGTATAGGCGCCCGCATAGCCGGTTCCGCGAATGGCCTGAAGCAGCTTCAGCAAGGGGATCTCGCCCTGGCCGGGAATCGCGCGATCCCCAAAAGCGCGGGGGGTGTGCCAGTCGTTGACGTGCACGCCGAAGATACGGCCGGCCAGCGTCGCAATTTCCTCCGGCGCTGCCGCGTCTTCCCACACATGCCAGACATCGAGGAAAAGACCGAATGCGGGATGATCGACGGTCTCGATAAGGCGGCGCGCGTGCGCCAGCGAGCAGACGAAGGTATCGACATTCATCAGGATCGGATTGAGCGGCTCCAGGGCGAGCCGGACTCCGTGCTGCTCCGCCACGCTCGCGGCTTTCCGGTACTCGTGTGCGGCGGTCTGGTAGGCGAGGCGATAATCGCCGTTCGGGGCGGCGCCGGAAATCGTCACCAGGGTGGTGCCGGGAAAATACTGCCCAAAGAGCTTGCAGGTTTCGGCGACGCGACTCATGCGCTCCGCCGGGGGAGCCGGCAGCGGGCGCGGTCCGTCGGGGAAGAGGGAGTGCAGCCGGGGCTGGACGCTGGTCACTTTCATCCCGGTGGCTTGCAGTTGTTCGATTTGGGGGCGCGGATCGGCCGCGGCCAGCTTGCCTTCGCACACCTCGATATTCTGAATCCCGAGTTCACGGAAGAGACTCAAATCCTGCTCGAAGGTGGCCGGCCCCGTGGTGTATTCGCTCACGCCGAACGGCACGGGCAGGGGTGGCTGGGCAGCCGGGGAGATCATGCCGGCTTGAGCACCGCCTTCACGATCTTGCCCGTGTGCATATCTTCAAAAGCAGCATGCCATTCTTTCAACGGCGCGATTCGATTGAGGGCCGGCCGAATGTCCAACTGGCCGGAGGCCAGAAGCGCTATGACCCGCTCCCACATCGGCCAATTGTGCGAGAAACTCCCCTGGAGGGTGACCGCCTTTTGCACGAGTGGATCGAGCGAAAAGTTATAAGGCTGCGGTCCCCAGCCGACTTTGCTGACCTGGCCCGCGGGACGCACAATGTCGATCGCCAGCTTGAGCGTGGCGGAAACACCGGCCGCATCGACGACCAGGTCGAATCCATAACCGTCGCGGAGCTTTTTCGTCCAGGCCACCACGTCCTCTCCGTTGGCGCCGAGCGTGGCCGTGGCGCCCAGCACTTTCGCGACTTCCAGGCGACGGGCATCGGCCGGAGTCCCGATGACGACGAGCTCGCCGGCGCCGGCGATCTTCGCCATGAGCGCGGACAGCAAACCAATGGGTCCCGGCCCGATAATGGCGACGGCGTCTCCCGGCTTGATGCTGGCGTTTCCGCAGGTGGCATTGTAAGCTACGCAGCAGGGCTCGGTCAGCGCGGCGATCTCGAAAGATAGATGGTTGGGAATGTGGTGCAGGATCCGATCGGGCACTTTCACGAACGGAGTCATCGCGCCATCGACCCCGGCGCCGAACCCCTTCCGGTTCGGGTCGAGATTGTAGAGTCCCTGGCGGACATAGGGGGAATTGGGGTCGATCACCGCGGCGGTTTCGCTGACCACGCGGTCGCCTTCTTCGAAGCCGCGCACGTTCCGGCCCTTTTTGGCGATGATCCCACCGAATTCGTGGCCGAGCACGACGGGATAGTTCACCTTCCAGCTTTGTTTCCCATAGCATTGGTGGATATCGCTTCCACACACGCCGACCGCTTGCACGGCCAGGAGCACGTCGTTGTCGCCGATCTCCGGAACAGGAATCTCGCGGATTTCCACGCTCTCGGGCTCCGGAGCGTAGTTCACCAGGGCGGGCATTGAGTTAGTCATAAGTATGGTTTTTTAGAGTTAGAGTTTGGGAAATAGAGAAAGTTATTGGCCCACGGGAATGTCGCCGTAGGCATGGACGCGGTCGCAAATCAGGCGCAGCTTCGCTTCGAGGTCGCCTCCCGCGGTTTTAAAAGCATCGGCATCGATCGTCAGGGGCGCGCCCAGCACCACCAGCGGGGCGCCGTACTCGGGGGTGCGCATGGCCTGTTCGATGGAAAGACCGCCGACCGCCTGGACCGGCACCTTGACGGCCTGCACCACTTCGCGCAATTGATCCAGCGGACTGGGAAAGGGCCGGCCGGCCGCGGCAATCCCGCGGCGTTCGTCATAACCGATATGATGAATGACGAAATCGCAGCCCAGCTCTTCCAGACGCCGGGCGGCGGCGACCATGTCCGGCGCGGCGAGATTATCGCCCATGACCTGGATGCCGAAGTCGCGGCCCGCCTTCACGACCACCTTGATCGTCTCCGGATGCGCGCGCTCCATGACGACGACGTGCGTGGCACCGGCCTTGGCCATCATTTCCGCCTCCAGCCAGCCGCCGTCCATGGTCTTCAAATCGGCCACGATGGGCACGCCCGGAAACTCTTTCCGGAGCGCACGGACCCCATTCATGCCTTCGGCGATAATCAATGGCGTCCCAGCTTCCAGCCAGTCGACGCCCGCGCGGACGGCGAGATGGGCGGTCTCCAGCGCCTCCGGGATGTCGATAAGATCCAGCGAGATTTGGACGATTGGTTTCATAAAAGGTGGTTTACGGATCATTTAACCGCAAAGTGCGCAGGGCGGCGTAGCCGCAACCAAAAGCCGTCTGAAGATGAACCACGGATTTCACGGATTTCACGGATATAAGAGATTCTTCAATCCGTGTAATCCTTGTAATCCGTGGTCAAAAAGCCTACGGAAGGTGAGCGGGGTGGGAGGCATTCGATGACCTCAAGGGTTGTGTCCGTGGAGAGTGGCACTTCGCCGGCGGCCACGGGCAGGAAAAAGTAGTCGCCTTTTTTGAGGGGGCGGTCGCGGTGGCGGCCCCGGAGGGTCCCCTGGCCGGCGGTGACCACGAACACCGCGGGGCCGCGCAAGGAGCAGTTCGCCGCTTCCAGTTTGTGGCGCAGCACGGAGAAGCAAGGGGTGTCCTCATAACTGATAAGGGACTCTTTAAGATAGCCGTTCGATCGATAAAGCGCGACGGGATGTTTGCGCCCTTGCTCGAGCACGGTTGCGCCGGTGCGGGTGAGATCGAAGCAATCCAGCGCGGTCCTTGGGGAAAGGTCCAAGTACATCTCGCGGTCGGAAAGCCGATAGTCGGCGCACCAACGCTCCGGCTGGATCGTAAAGTCCGTCGGCTCCTGCACCTCGAGAATCAGGCACCCCGCCCCGATGGCATGCGCAACGCGAGCCGGGATGAGCCAGAGGTCCCCGGGCCGGGCTTCGACCTCCTGCATCAGCTCACTGAAAGCATCGCCTTTCTCTTCGCTGCGGCGAACCGCCTCTTCCAATTGCGCCCGGGTGATGCCGTCCTTAAAACCAAAGTAGAGTTTCGCGCCCGGCCGGGTCCCGAGGATCAGCCAGCACTCGGTCTTGCCATGCTCGCTGTGAAAATGCTCGCGGGAAAACGCCTGGTCCGGGTGCGTTTGCGCCGGAAGACGCACCGCGCTGTCCAGCGCTTTCACGAGCACATCGAAGTTCCGGCCGCCGGTGGTTTCTTGAGGATATTTTTCGAGGAGCGAGGCGAAGGTGATTTCCGTTTCGTCGATCGTGGAAAGGCCTTCCAGGGGATCGGTGGAATTTGCATTCAACGCCGTCACCCGGGACGCGATCCATTCCTCGGGATAATTGCCGTCCTCGGGTTCATGGCCAAAGAGTTCGCCAAACAGCTTGCCGCCCGTGTAGACGCGGAAAACGCGGTTGCGATTGAAAAACAGCGGATCGTGCAAGAGATCGGCGGACATACCTTAGGGAAAAGCCGGCGCTTCCTCCATGTGGACCTGCCGGTAGCCGCCGCGAAGGCGGAAAAAAACGAGCAAACCGGCGTAGCAAAGAAACATCAGCATGGGCAGCACCGCGACTTTGCCCAGGGTGGCTTGATTGTTCTCGACGCGGACGCGCTCGACGACGTCCCTTTCTTCGGGTGCGAGCGTCTTGATTTTGGTTTCATCCAGGGGGCGAAAAGTCATGCCGTATTTGGTTTGCGCCGGTTCCGTGATGCTCGCGTGCAGCGCCGGATTCACGGCCGCCAGTCGCTGGTCCAGATACTTGTCCTGAATCGTGCCCAGCAACGGGTTGCCGAGGACTCCGACCGAGATCGTCCCCACTGCGGCGATGGCGCTGATCGTGAGGGCGCCGCCGCGCGGGAATTGCTCGGAGACGACCGCCAGCGTGGTCGGCCAGAAGAAGGTCTTGCCGCAGGCATAGATGGTTGCGGCGAGGAAAATGACGATCGGCCCGGTGCCGGCATGCCCGAGCCAGGTGAGTCCCACCGCCGCCACGGCCGCGCTGGCCGCGAGTAATCCGAGCGGCGAGAGCCGATGGGCGATGGGCCCGGCAAAGAAACGCATGACGAACATGATGGCGGAAGTATAGATCAGGACGCAGTTTCCGGCATTACTGCCCAGGTCCTTCAGCACGGGGGTCATGAGAGCGGAGATCCAGCTATCGGTCCCGAGCTCAGTCGTGGCCAGGAGGATCATGATGAACATGAGGAAGATGAAGAGCGGCCGGCCGAAGCTCTTGATGCGCACGATGAACAGGCTGGTGGGGACGAGCGCGAAAGCGGCGATCTCGAGGGGATTGAGAGGCATGTCGAACACGCGGAGAATTTCGTCCACGGCGAAGCCGAGGAAGAGGGAGACGATGAGGCAACCGATCCAGCCGAACTCCTTGAGCATCTCCAGATAGGAGACTCCCGCGGCGACGCGCTCCTGCACGGGGAAGCGCTTGCCCAGCATCAGGAATCCGTAGACCAGCGTGGGAAGGAGATACAGGGTCACCTTCCAGCGCCACGCGTTCACCCCACCGGAAGCGCCGAAGGCGATGACCAGAAGGCCGCCGACGACCATGCCGGCCGGCCACCCGGCGTGCAGGATATTGAGCCGATGCGTTTTCTCCCGGGGATAAAGCGTCGCGGTGATGGGATTGATCACCGCCTCCACGGCCCCGCCGGCCAGGGCGAAGACGAAGGTGCCCACATAAAGCCCGGTGTAGCCGGTCGCGGTCGCGGTGATGATCACCGAGGCGATGTGGGCGAAAAAAGCAAACGCCATGGTCCGCCCATAGCCGACCCGATCGATGATCAGGCTGAAGAAAAGAATGCTCAGCGCCTGCGGATAAAACCCGGCGCCTTGAAGCGAGCCGAGTTGGCTCTCGGAAAGATTGAACTGCGTGCGCCAGTCTCCCAGCAGAAAAGAGCGAATGACGAAGCCAAAGGCGACGGTGACGAGCGAGAGGATGCACGCCAGGAACAGCGGTGCGGAGCCAGCCGGCGAAGGTGTGGTCGATGGAGGGGGAGGGGATTCGGAACGCATTTCTGCGATGCAGGGTTGCGACGAGCCTAGTTTTTGCCAAGCATTTGTCTTGGCGCCGTCCGACAAATTTTATGCAAAATCCGACATCCTCCTCGCGTTCGACCCCCGCGGAGCGGCGGGCGCGTTTGGCGAAGCGCGAACGATGGCTGCGCAAAATCGACCCGGAATTCCTTTTTCACCGTCTCTTCGATGCGATTCCCGGCGCCTATTTCTTCGCCAAAAACGAGCGGGGAGAGCTGATGTTTTTGAACCGCAGCAATCGCGAGCGCTGCCATCTGCGGGAGGAATCCGCGGCCATCGGGTTGACGGATTTCGACGTGAACCCGCCCGACCTGGCGCGCGTTTACGTCGAGGATGACGACCGCATCCGGGCAACCGGGCAGCCGCTGCTCAACCGGGTGGAGCTCTGGTTCGATCATCTGGGCATTCCCAATTGGTTTGTCGTGAACAAGATGCCGATCCGCTCGCGCGGCGGAAAAATCATCGGCATCATGGGTTTTACCCAGAGCTACGAAGGCCGCGCCCAGCTCCTGGAGCCACAGCAGGGCTTGGCGAAAGCGCTCGGCCATCTGCGGGAGAATTATCAGCGGGACGTGCGGATCACGGACCTGGCGCGCATCGGCGGCTATTCGCCGCGGCAGCTCGAACGCAAGTTCAAGGAAGCCTTCGGCGTCGGCCCGCTGCAGTTTCTTACCAAGACCCGGCTGCTGGCCAGTTGCCGCCTGTTGCGCGAAGGCTCCCAAGCGCTGTCCGAGATCGCGTATGCCTGCGGCTTCAGCGATCAAAGCGGTTTTGCGCGGACGTTTCGGCGGTATCTGGGAATGACGCCGAGTCGGTATCGGGCGCAGGGTGGGGGTGGGAGCGGGGTTGGTGGTCGTAAGCGGCAGGTTGGTTAGGGGACGATGGGGTGATGGGGTGATGGGACAATGAGACGATGAGACAATGAGAACGGCTGCGGGCGAGTGGCGGGAGGATGCTGATATTTGTTGATGGTTTCGGGGAATTGGCGGCGGGGGTGAGACCGAGTGAGCGCTCCTTGGGGACCTCCCGCTCCCGGCGCAATGGGGCCATTGCGCCCTACCTGATCGTGGGCCATGGGTTTTCATTCGGATGCGGAATAATTTTTGGTTTGATTTGGTTTGATTTGGTCCAATCCGGTTTAATTCCAGGGCGCAAATCGGAGATGGGAGATCGGAGGGCACGGGTCCTGACGCGGATGTTCGATGGTGCTTGGAATGGTGGTGGTGCATAGCATCGCGTCGTTGGGACTGTGGGCGAAAATGGCAAGCAAAATCGTCGCGTGCAGGATGCCTTCTCTGCATCTGCCCGTTTTCCAACGGGTTGGAGTCTGATTTCTTCCTCTCGTATTCTTCCTCTCGTTCCGAAGTTGCACTTCGGAACGCACCTGCCAGGGAAGCTACGCTTCCGCAGCCACCCTCGGACCGCGGACCGGGCTGATATCCACGTCCCGTGCGGATTGGTGGGTGCGATCACGAAGAGCGGGGGATTCTCCGCGGTCAAGTGCAACTTCCAGAAGCAGTGCGTTCCGAAAATAGTAAGACCCCTTTTGCACAAATGAGCTAAAGTGATATGAGTAATAATAGACACTTTGTTACCATGCTTGTCGTCATTGCGTTCTGGTCTACTGGTGTTTATCAATGCGTTGGGCGAGACGTTTCAGCAGCCGATGCGAAAGATCACATTGGCGAGAAGATTACCGTTCGCGGTGAGATAATCTACGTGGGCTTTACGGGTTCGGGTGCTGTGTTTCTGGATATGGGCGGGCGGCTTGAAAAACCACGGCTGACCATAGTGTCACCTAACATTCCTTATTTTTCCCTATCGGAATACAAGGGCAAGATTATTCGGATCTCAGGTAGGATTGAAGGCGATCGGCGAAATGCGAGAATGACCCTGACTGATCTTTCGCAAATTAATAATTGATAGAGCGTAGGCGAAAGGGTCAGTCAAGAACGGACTGTTGCGCAAATCCTGAGAGTTTTGAATGACAAGAGCAAGCGCAGTGGCTCGTCGGAAGCAAATGATGGGGCAACACATCAAGCACGCCAAACAGACCAAATTGTGGGCGGAACCGCTGAATCTGGCGCGGCGGATTCACCGATGCTCATGCGGACCCTCGGCACAGTTGTTTCATGTGGAACATTCTAACTGGGGCAAACCACCGATGCGACGCCTGCCGCACCTATTTTTTGTCTCGACAAAAAGGCGTCCAACGTGTGAGATGCAGGGAAGCCGAAACCACCAGGATTAGGCGGCAAAGCGGCAACCTCGAAAACTAATGTATCGCCGGCAGCGAATATTCGAAAACGGAACCGTGAACAGTAGCTCCACCATATCTGCCCTGCGCCTTCCGGTTTCAAGAAACCTCACGAGGACTCAATCCTGCATCCGCCCTTGGAAGCTAACTGAATTAAACGAATGAGGCCCCCCTCTCGGCTGAAATTACCCAAAATCATCAACATCCCGCCGCCGCGCTGTCCCGAGGTAGGGCACAATGGCCTCATTGTGCCGGGAAGCGGGGTGCTCCCAAGCACGCCAAACCGCGCAACGCTCATCCGACTATCAATGGTCCCATTGCGCCGTGGGTCCCGGGCCTGCGGGACAAAGTCCAGGCCATCAACTCTCATCGATCAACATCCACGTTTCCGCCCCCCGGCAATGCAACTGAATCAGGCTCAATCAAACCAAATCAAACCTCATTTTTTTCCACGGGCGAACCCCGCTACGCTTTCACCCTCCCTCCCAGCTTTCGCAAGCCGCGCGCCTTGCTCGCCGCAGCTTCGAGCCAGACGAGAGGTCCCCGACGGCGGGCGCTCCCGAGGCTTCGTCATTTGTCCTTCGTCCTTCGTCATTCCGTCGCGATTCCCTTTCGCCATCGCGCCGAATCATCACTCCGCCGCCCCTCCGGTCAGCGCATGATTTTTACATGATCGCCATTTTCCGCGCATCCAACTCGTGTACAATGTCGGCTCCCATGCCCACCTCCCGTGCCGCTTTTACTCTGCTCGAGATCTGCCTGACCCTCTGCATCGGCATGGTGCTGATCATGCTGGCCGTGCCGAGCGTGGCCGGATTGCTCGCGGAACAGCACTTGCACGATTCCTACGATCGTTTCGAGCAATTTGCCAATCGCGGGCGGATCCGCAGTCTCAAGGAGCAGAAGGCGTATCATCTGCTCTGGGACAAGGGCGGCGTCACTTTGGAACCGGTTGTCCATCTCAAGGGCGAAGCGAATACCGCCGAACGGCTGCCCCTCGCCAAGGGCGAGTCCTACCAAGTGGAACGCGTGGCGGCGCTCGCCAAAATCGCCCCGGCGGAATGGACTTTCTGGCCCAATGGCACCTGCGAACCGGTGATCATCTCTTATCACGGACCATTCGGATCATGGCGCGTCAGCTTCGATGCCCTGAGCACGCACGGCGACTTCCTGCAATCGGAGACCCTGTGAGGATGAATTCTCGATTCCAGCGCCCGGGCCAGAGGCGCGGCTTTGTCCTGCTCGAAGCGATGCTGGCGGTGGCGATCTTTGCCATCGCCGTGCTGGCGCTGGGGCGTTGCCTCACCAAAGGTCTCAACGCCGAGCGGCTCGTCGCCGAGGATGCCCGCGCCTGCCGCATCCTCGAGAATCGCGCGACGGAAATCGAAGCCGGGGAGGTCCCGGCCACGGGGGCCCGGTTGCAGATGAATGAGGTCAACGGTGGCCTGGTCCTGACGCAAACCCTGCGCGAGGCCCACAAGAAGGATGAGAAGGGCCAGGAAATGGCCAACCTTTACGTCGTAACGCTGGAAGCGGCCTGGACCAGCGATGGCGCACGCCAGGCCCGGTCTCTCAATCTTTATGTCGTCGCCCAGCACCTTTAAACTTTACCGGGCGTTTACGCTGCTGGAAATGATCCTCGCGCTGATGATCACCTCGATGACCGTGCTCACTTTGTACCATTTCGTGAGCGCGCAACTCGCCGCCATTCGTGGATCGTCCGAAATCGAGGCAGAGCGCGAGACGCTGAACTCCGTGGTGCATTTGCTGCAGACGCAGATGAATGCCATTCCCCCGGGGGATGATGGCACGCTGACCGGGAAGGCGTTCAAATTTCACGGACTGTCGAGCGACGAAATCACCTGGCGCTGCCCGGCCGGGCCGGGGGTGCTCACGACAGCCGCGCCGGGGTACTATCTGGTCACTCTGGCCGTGCAGCCGGTGGAAGCGACTTCGACCGAAACGGAACTTGGCTTTCGCCGTCAGGCCGTCCAGGGAAATTCGACTTCCATCGACCTCGGCCGCGGTGGCGCGGGCGGTCACTACAATTGGCTGTCGCTGGTCCGGCCCATGGCGGCAGTGGAAATTCGTTACTTCGACCCGCAGTCCCACTCGTGGACGGATGGCTGGGCGGATCCTGTGCGCCGGCCGGCGCTCCTGCGTGTCCGTCTCTGGCGCCATGCGAACGATGAGCCGCTGGAAGCGGTTATCAGCATCCCCGCCGCGCGTCTTACCCAATGAGAACGCCATCGTCCCGTCGACGGGGATCATCGCTGCTGCTGGTCTTGTGGGCGTTGCTGTTGCTGACCGCGGCGACCTTTGGCTGGCTGACCTGGGTGCAGGCGCACCTGGCCACCCGCGGCGAGGAAGGCCGTGCGATGGAGGCGCGCTTCATGGCGCACTCCGGAGCGACCATCGCGCTGCACCCGCAAACCACGCTGCTCACGCCGTTGCCTCCCGAGGAACTGGCGCCCGGCGCCGGGTACGAAGTGCGCCTCCAGAGCGAAGGCGGCAAGCTGAACATCAACTGGCTGATGCGCGGCGAAGAGCCGATGAAGCTCCAGATCTTCAAGCAGTGGCTGACCCAGCGCGGCCTCGACGTCCACCAGCGCGAAGTTTTCCTGGACTGCCTCCTCGATTACATCGACGCGGACAACATCAAGCGCTTGAACGGCGCCGAGGACGAAGGGGATTATCACCCCGCCAATCGGGAGTTGCGCAGTGTCGAGGAATTGGCGCGCGTGCGCGGGACCGATCCGCTGACCAGCCAGCCTGGGTGGCAGGATAACCTGACCATCTACAGCCAGGGCCCGATCGACCTCATCGCGGCCAGCCAGGAGGTGCTCGAACTGCTCCCCGGCTTGGGCGACGCGCGCATCCAGGCATTCCTCAAGTTGCGCCGCGGACCGGACGGCATTGACGGGACCGCGGACGACATGGTATTCCCGAATCTTCTGGCGGTGCAGCAGGCATTGGGACTGAGCGCGGAGCAATTTGAGTTGCTGCGTCCGCTGATCACGGTGAATGATCCGACCATGCACATCCGCAGCATCGGCCACAGCGGCCCGACGACCCGCGAGGTCAACGCGGTCGTGCGCAAAGGCGGGGCCCAGCCGCAGATTTTCTATTGGAAAGAATGAAACGTCCCAACGATCCCTTGCATTTTCTGACGCCCGAGGCGGAAGGATGGGCGGTCTGGCGCGGCACGCAACGTCTGCACATTGCCGCGACGCTGGCTGAGGCCGTGGGTCTGCTCCCGCCGGCCTGCCAGTTCGAGTTTGCGGTCCCGTGTCATCCGCTGATTGTCGAGCGTCTGCGTCTGCCCGCGGCGGAGCGCGGCGAACTCGCTGGGATGGTCCATTTGCAATGGGAGAAGGCCCTCCCGTTTCCGCCCGAGGAGATTACCGGCGGCTTTGCCGTGATCGAGTCGGGCGGGGAGAATCTCGTCGTCTGGTCGGTCGCGGCTTCGCGGGTGGCGTTCAAGGAATTTGGCGAAGCCTGGAGCAAGGCCAGCCGCTGGCCGGTGCGGGTCTCGGTTTATGTCTGCCATGTTGCCGCCGCGTGCCCGGCCGGCGAGACTGTGCTCGTCGTCTACGCCGAGCAAGGGCATTGGGTGCTGGCCGTGGTCGAGAACCAGCGGCCGGGCTGGGTCCACGTCATGTCCGCGTCGGATGCCGCCGGCTTCGCCGCCGAATTCCCATCCTTGATGCTCATGGCCGGACTCGATGGCGTGCCGAATGTTTTTGCCCGCGTGCTGCTCAGTCCGGAAGTGGCTGGCTGCGGGCCCGACTTGCGGACGGCGCTGCATGCGGCGATCGAAGATCTTCCGCTGGTGACGCCCGGCTCGCGTTTGGAGATGAATCTGCTGCCGGTGGATTGGCAGGTCGCCGCGGTCAGTGATCGTCGTGGCAAGGTGTGGCGGCGCCGGGTGCTGGCCGCGGCCGCCGTGTATCTCCTCCTCGCTGCGCTCGCCGGTATCGATCTCCTGCTGCTGCAACACCGCTCCTCGCAACTCGGGGCGGAACTCAATGCCCAGCAACCCACGCTGGCCGTGCTCCAAAGCCGCGAGGCGCGGTTTAACTCTCTCGGGGCCGCGATCAACTCCCGGCGCTACGCGATCGAGGTGCTCTATCTGCTCCAGCGCTGCCTGCCGGCGGACACCGTGCGCTTCACGGAATTCGAGCAGGAGCCTCAGCAATGGCGTGTGGTCGGTGAAGCGCCGACCCCCGGCCTGGCCATCGATTATCTCGCCCGGCTCAAGCACGATCCCGAGTTGGGCGCGGATTCCATTAGCTCGGATCCGCCGCAGTTGCTGGCCAACGATCGCGCGCAATTCCAGGTCATCGGAAAGCCATGAGCCGATCGCTTTCTTCACGCGAAAGAACGCTCGCTACCGTCGTCGCGGTGATTGTGGCCGTGGGCGCCACCTGGCTGCTTGTCGACTCCTACCTCGGCGGGCGCGCCAGCCTGCGGGCGAAAATTGTCTCCCAGGAGAAACAGGTTCGCTCCATGCATGCCTTGCTTGCGGAGAGCAACCTTTGGGAACGCCGCGAGGAGTGGCTCCAGGCCAAACAACCGAAACTCGAGAATGCCGACACCGCGGGCGTGCAGTTGCTTGATTACGTCCAGGCTCTCGCGCGGCAGCACGCCGTCGTCCTGCAAAACCCGGCCATTCACTCGCCCGAGCCGCGTCCCAATTGCGTCTCGGTGGCGCTCGAAATCGAAACCAGGAGCCCTTGGGCGTCGGTCGTCGAGTTTCTCGAAGATTTGCAAACTCCGGAGCAATTTGTCGCCTTGGAAAGCGCCAGTCTAAAAGTAGATCCCTCTGACGCCACCCAGGTGCACGGCCGGTTCAAGATCGCCCGCTGGTATGCTCCAAACTAAGCCGTCTCTATGCAATACTCCGCGAAGCGGTTGCGCCGCAGATTTTTGCGCAAGACGCGGAGTGAGGAGGGAGCATATCAGTGTAGAGATACGTAACCGACGAACGACAAAGCTCTTGCGCAAAGCCGAAGCAAAGCGAGACGCCCACCGAGGAGGCGGAGGGGAAAAGTGGAAGGCCGGAAATGGGCGAGCAAGCGCAATGGGGGCAAAGATCCAGCAAACGCTCGCGCAGTATTGCATGGAGACGGCTAAGTTGCCCATTGGTTCCGGGATTGCGGCCTTCGGGCTGTCGATCGCCCTGGCGGTTTGCGCGCTCGGTGATCCGGCGCTGGAGGGCGTGCCGGCGGCCCACGAGAAAGCTCGCTACGAGGCGCTCCGCGCGCATTCGCCATTTTCGCTGGCCACCGCGCCCGCGTCGACGCCGGCGCCACCGGCCTCGTTTGCCGCAAATTGGTACGTCAGCGGTATCGGCCGGATCGGGGATGCGGATTTTGTGACCATTAAAAGTCGCGATCTTTCCGCCGCATTTTCGTTGTTTGCGGGGGAGTCGAAAAATGCCGGCGAGGTGGCCCTCGTGAGTGTCAACTGGTCGGACGTGGTCGGAAAGAGCACCGTCATCCTCCGCAAGGGAACCGAGACCGCAAAGTTGGAATTCAACGAAGCGGAACTGCACGCTGCTCCGCCGCCTGCCGCCGGGACCGCTCAGACCGCCAAACCGGCGGTCAACGGTGCCGCCCCCATCGGCGTCCCGGCCGCTCCCGCCGGTGCCCGTCCGCCAGGAAATCCTCCGGTCGCTATGGCCCCGAACCCGATCGCGGCGCCTCGCCGGCGTGTGGCCCCGATTCAAGCGCCGCAATAAGAAGACGCCCTCTTAGGCGTGCCAGGCGGGAACCGCCCGGGCCATCTTCCACATCAACTCGTCGAGTGCCGGGTCGATGCCATCCGCGCGGGTATTTGTGAACCCAGCCCAACATAATCCACGGGAAGTCCGCACGACGATGGTGGTCACGCCAGGCAGGCTCCCGTTGTGCCACCAGTTGTGCACTCGATTGACCGCCCAACCGCAGGCGTAGCCGGGATTCGCAGTGCTGGCGGTGATCATGGACTGGAGAGTGTCGTGGCGAAGAATGTCGGGCGGACTGTCGAAATCATCCACGCGGAGGGCGAACTGGACCAAATCCGTGGGTGTGGCAATCCAGCCGCCGTGTGAGTCCATGCGCGTGACATTCATCCCGTATGGGTTCTCCCCATGCTGCCCACGGTAACCCACTTCGCCTTTGGCCTTCTGCGCGAGAGTATTTCCACCCAGGCGCATGCCGCTGATGCCACATTTGCTGAGGACATGCTGCTGCACGGCTTCGACATAGGGATGCGCGGAAAGCTTTTCGATGACCCGGCCGAGGATGCAGTAGCCGAAGTTTGAGTATCCAAAATGCTGGCCCGGCGGGAATTTCAAGGGAACGCTGTGGAGGGTTCGCTCGATCAAGTCTTTCTGCCCGAGGGCCGGGTTCTCGAACATCGGATCGCCGTGGCCTTTTTCCCAGCCTCCGGCGGTGTGCGTGAGCAGGTGGTGGATGGTGATGTCGTTGATAATTTCGGGGTAATTCTTCCCAAAGTCGAATTGCAGCAATCCACGCGGTCCGAAAACGAGATCGTTCAAGCCGAGCTTTCCTTGCTCGATCAGCGTAAAGATGCAGGTGGAGGTGATCGGCTTGGTGACACTCGCGATGCGAAACAAGTGCGCGGAAGTCAGCGGCTCGCGCTGAGCGTTATCGGCAAACCCAAAGGCCTTCTGATAGACCAACTGGCCGTGCACCGCCACCGCGACGGAAAGGCCGGGCGCGTTGAATTGCTCGAGGAATTGCCCGGCAATCTGCGCCAGCGCCGAGTTCTCGGCTTCGCTGGGTTCTCCTTCCGGCGCGTCCGCCGCATCGGTCGAACTCCGGACAAACAGGATGGGCAGCGAGTGCGCGGCGAGCGCCAAGGCGCCGCGTTTCAGGCAGGTGCGCCGCGTAATGGGGGGCATATTCGAGGATGATTTGCGATGAGCAGCGGATTTTAGGACCAATCTTCGCGGATTAACAACATTGAAGGAACGCTTCGGACTGGGTAAGAGGGGCGCCCTCGAAAAGCGATGGCGTTGACGGACGCCTCGCGATTCTCCATTTTGCCGTCAACGACACCCCGGCCCCGATTTCCCTGACCATGACTGATCCTGCTCACATTCCCGACCATGAGGAACCGGTTTGGTCCGGTTCCGTCTCGCAATGGCACTACGCCGGCAAATGGTTTTTTGTGGTGCTGCTTTTTGCCGGCTGCATCGCCACCTTCTTCATTCCCAAGGTTGATCGGATGATTGTGTGGGGCGTGAGTGGGGCGCTGGTTCTGTTCGCGCTCATCCTGATCGGGTGGATTCGACTGGATCGCAGTGGGCGCAAATATATCGTCACCAACAAGCGCGTTTCGGTGGAGTATGGGATCATTTCCAAACAGTCCACGGAGCTGCGCATCCAGGACATTCGCAGCATCAATCTCACGACGAGCGGTCTCGCCGGTCTGGCCGGCATCGGCCGGCTGGAATTCTCATCCGCGGCGTCGGATGACGCCGATGTGGTTTTTTGGAACGTGCCGGATGCGGAGAAGATTCGAGATTTGGTGCGGTCGCTGCAGAGTCCGGCGGCGTGAAGGGTATTCAGGGAGGGCGCATCAGCCTCAATGCGCCAGGCCGTTCCCGCACGTGACCCATCCCTACTTTTTCGACACCCTCTGAGGCCAGGCGTCCCTACCTCGAGCCCTGCATCGGAGCTACTTGTTAGCCGATTCCCAGTTGCCGATGTTATCTTCCTCGGTATCGGGGTTGCGGTCGGGGCCGGCGGACCAGATGTCGTATTCCTTGGGATTGTGCTTGCCGGGAAAGCGGTAGAAATACTCCTGGTCCCAAGGGTCGCGCGGCACCTGATCGTCGATCTGGTGCCAATTGCGGGGCTTGGGATCGGTGTCCGGCTTGACCACGAGGGCTTTGAGACCCTGTTCGGTGGAGGGATAAAAGCCGTTGTTCGCCTGATACATCATGAGGTTGGTTTTGAGCTGCTGGAGGTCGCCAGCTACTCGTACGCGGCGGGCTTCGTCGAGCTTGCCGGGGGCAAAGCGCACGGCCATCCCGATCAACAGGGCGATGATCAGGACGACGAGCATGATTTCCAGCAGGGTGAATGCGGAGCGGGAATGAAGGAGGCGTTTCATGGCGCGGTGGGGCTGACGGTGTAGTCCAGGTTCTTCCAGTTGTGCTTGAGCAGAAGTTCGAGGTTGCGGACGGCGACCGGCGAGGTCGCCCCGGGCAGTTGCAACACAAGTCGGTTCGTGCCGGTTTGCAAGGCTGAACCGGGGATGACTTTTTGGGCGCGCAGCCAGCCCGCGTAACGGAAATGCATGCCTGTTTCGAGTGGCCGCACGAGGCCCAGGTAACCGGGGTCGGCGAGATCGGGCCACGAGACAGTGACCGCGCCGAGGGGTTGGTCATTCAGCGTCAGCTCCAGCGGTGCCTGTGGGTCGGCCGCGAGGACCTCCAGATTGATCAGCGCAAGGAGCGGCAACGCTTGCAGATCGAATTCCCAGGTAAAAGTGCTTTGCTGGCCGCTGGTGAGCTTGACCGTGCCGTTGTCGAGCGTCGCTTTTACCCGGCCATAGAGTGAAAGGTCATTGGCGGGAACCTGGAGGGCGGCGCCCCGCTCGAAGACATCGATCAAATCACCCGGCGGCGCAAAATCGAGCGCGCGCATCATGGTTTGTGCCTGAAGCGTGGCAAAGAAAGCGCCGCGGACGTTGCGGCCATTGCCAGGGACGACGATCTCGACGGCGGCGACGCCGTCGGTGGAAAATACCACGGTGTCCGAGTTGGGCAGGTCGAGTCCCTGGCCGAGCGGGTCGCGCGAGAATTTCTGCACCCCACCGGCGTCCAGGCCGACCACGGTGGGCGCCGCGCCCGCCAGGTCTTCGAAGAAGAGCCGGAGCAAACGCTTTTGATCGAGGCCCGGCATTTGCCGCAGGGTTATCTGAAAGGTGGTGGTGAGCGCGCCGTTGGCGTTGGTCTGTTGATTCGTCGTGACCCCGGCCAGCCAGATGGGGAGGGAAGTGAGGGCCTGGCCGTTGGCCAGTTGCCGGAAGTCGATCCAGGCGGTGAAGGGAGTCGGTTCCTGCTGCTGTTCCTGCGCCCAGGCGGATCCGCCGAGGAGCAGCAGGACGAGGATCCGGAGAATCGAAAGGTGCAGGTGCATCGCGACCTAGTGCATTTGCACGTGCAGGTTTTGCGTGAGCCCGAAGACGGCGCTCATGATGCCGTAAACAACCAATCCGACCACGGCGGCAATGACGACCATGACCATCGGCGGGATCAGCGTGGAAACGATCTGCACCTGCTTGTTGAGTTCGCGATCGTAGACCTCGGCGATGTGGTGCATCGTTTCGCCGAGCCGGCCCGTTTGCTCGCCCACGGCCAGCATATCGAGAAAGAGTTCGGGAAAGAGCTCCTGCGCGCGCAGGGCCACGGAGAGCGCCGCGCCATCGATGACCGCTTGCCGCGCCGCTTGGGTGCGGGAGCGCACATGGGCGTTTCCCGAGATTTCCTCGAGCAACTCGAGGGCGCGCAGCATCGTCAACCCGTTCTCGCAAAGCGTCCCGAGGGTCTGGGCGAATTGGACGAAGAACCGATAGCGGGTGATTCGGCTGAAGACCGGCAGCCTCCACAGGACCGTGTCCCAGGCCAGACGGCCCTCGGTGCTCTGCGTGAAGCCGCGGTACGCGGCGTAGCCGAGTGCGACGGCTAGAGGTGCGGTCCACCAGTAGTGCACGATGGCTTCGTTGATCGAAATGAGGAGCTGCGTGGCGGCGGGGAGTGGCTGGCCCGTGCCGTGGAAGAACACCGTGAGCCGCGGAACCATGACGGTCATGAAAGTAATGATCAGGCCGATGCCGGCGACGACGAGGACCGCCGGGTAGACCAGGGCCTGCCGGACTTTGTCGCGCAGTCCCTGCAAGCTGGAGAGATAGTCCGAGAGACGGAGCAGGATCTTGGGGAGCGCACCGCTGGCTTCGCCCGCGGAAACGAGATTGACGTAGAGCGGCGAAAAAATGCGGGGATACTCGGCGAGCGCCTGGGAGAGGCTGCGGCCGTCGATCAGCGCCCGATGGAGATTTTGCGAAAGCCCACGCAGGCCCGGCTGACGAAGACGCTGGGCGAGAATGCCGAGGGACTCATCGAGCGTAAGTCCGGCGCCAAGGAGGTGCGCCAATTGTTCGGTGAAGATGAATTGATGGTTGAAACTCAGCCGGTCCCGCGAGCCGAGGCTGGATTCGGCGGTCTTTTCCGAGGTGTCCGCGGCCGGTTGCGCGAGGTCCGCGCCGTTGGACTTGATGGAGATCGGAATTGCGCCGAGCGCTTCCACCATGGCAATGGCCGCGGCACGGGTGGACGTCGTCACCGAACCATCGATGACGGCTCCGTTGAAATTCCGGGCGCGGTAGTGAAACTCGGGCATGAGTGAAGAACAGACTAGAATCGATTCCCGCAATCCTCCCACAAGCCCCATTTCCTTTGCCATCTAGATTTTACAATCCGTGGCGAAGCCGGCGATCGCTGGCCCTCAAGCGGGTGTGGTTTGGACCTGTCTTATTCGTTGTCCGAAGACCAGCGGACCGACTGGAGTGAGATACGCATCGGGATATAGATGGCTGCGACCAGGGCCAATTCCCCCAAAAGAAACCAGTGAAACCAGCCGAGAGCTCGCGCCCCGGCGGCAAGGCCGCCAATGATCATCGCCGCAAACATGGCCACGATGAAAAGGAGACCGCGGCCAGCGGACCTTGCCTCTTCGCTGGGCTGGGAAAGAGGCACGGCCGCCCCGTCGAGATGCGGAATCAGTGTGTAAACAGGCAGGACGATCAAGCCGGGAAGCAGGAGAGCGAGGGCGCTTTTATCGCTGCAAAGCAGGACGGTGATCACGATATAGGCCAGGACCAGGGGAATGGTGAGAAAGCAGGTCACCGCCCGGCGGGCCCCGGCGCAAATCGCGGCCGGACCGGGGAGGGGGGCAACTCGAAAAACGTCGGCTGCCGCCCACTGCTGGGAATATTGGAGCAGGCTCACACCCATCATGGGGATGATGCCGAGATAGGCTCCGGCAATGGCGACGCCGAAGTCGCCGAACCCAGCCCCCCGACGGCCTTGCAGCAGCATGACCACGGGCATGATCAGCATGGGCGCCATGCCGGGATAGACGCGCAACTTGACGTCTCGATCGCGCACGAGATAGCTGGCCACGAGGAGAAATGAGGCGCGATGGACCGGGTTGCGCAACCACCAGGACAGGGGCGGCGCCTGCACCAGGATGGCGGTGAGGCGGCGCCGGCCGCCGTGCGCCGGACGGGTGGCGGCGGTTTCACCGAGCATTTGCAGGCCCGTTTCGTAGTGCCGGGCCATGCGTCCAAGGGCCATCCACACGACGGCGGCTGTGAGGACAACTCCCGTAAAGCCAAGGGCCCAGGAGCGGCCATCGCTGCTGCCCGCCAGGGCGTCATCGAAACCGGCAAACCACGCCGGGGGCAACAGGCAGACCCACCAGATGTCACCGCGGAAGGTGGGGTGTGGGCCCACAACTGTGATCATGCGCGGCACCAGTTGGCCGGCAGCGACGGCGGCCACGGCCACGACAATCTGCACGGCGGTCATGACATTTTCGAGCAACTCCCGCCCAAAGCAGCGCAGGCACAACTCGTAACCCAGCACCACGCAACCCGTGCAAAAGAGCGCTTCCAGGACCGTGGAAATGAGGTGGGCGAGAGGGAAGATCCAGGTGGCGTTTTGCGCTTCGACGCCGCCCAATGTCCCGGCAAGATTGAAGGCCCCGGCGATCCAGAGCGAGACCTGCACCAAAACGGTCAACTTGGCTCGCAGCAGGGCCTGTGGAGTGACGGGCCGGTGCAGGAGAATATCCGCCTCCTCCTTGTTGAAGAGAGTTTCCCCGGCTGAGGCCGCGATGAACAAGCCGCAGAAGACCAGCGTCATCCCGTGCAGGTACAGCGCCAGGGTGAAGACGGGGCTGCCCAGGAAGGCCAGCGCAAAGCAACCGACGACGGCATAAATGACGAGCGTGAGCGCAAGCTTCGAGAAGATGGATTGCGGGGCGCCGGCCTTGCGCAACCCGCGGGAACTCCGGCCTCGCAGGAACAGCGTGAGGAAGAGTCGATGCAACGCCCGGTTGGCGGACGGGGCGGCGGCGGTCGCGGACGGTCCGGTCATGGCCGGAAGGTCTTGGCGAAGTCCTCCGCGCGGCGTTCCAATTCGGCGCCGCCGGTGAGCTGGGTGAAGAGCCGTTCGAGCGTGCCCGCGCCGCTGGAGGCGACGAGTTCCTCGGGCTGGCCGTCGAGGAGCAATTTCCCCTTGTCGATGATGAGCACTCGATCGCAAACGCGCTCGACGACGTCGAGGATGTGGGAGCTGTAAACGATGGTCTTGCCCTCGCGCGCGAGCGTCTGGATGAGCGCCTTGAAACCGACAGCGGCGTTGGCATCGAGACCGTCCAGCGGTTCGTCAAAGAAGACCACCGGCGGGTTGTGCAGCAGCGCCGCGGTGATGACCACCTTGCGCCGCATCCCTTTCGAGTAGGCGCCGAGGAGCTTGTCGGTGAGGGTCGAAAAGGTCAGATCGAAGAAGGTGATGAACTGCTCAATGCGCGTTCTCGCGGCCGCGGCTGGGATCGAATAGAGCGCCGCGATCATCTCCAGGTATTCGAGACCGGTGAGCGATTCGAAGACCGCCCCGGACTCCGGGACGAAACCGACATGCCGCTTCACTTCGATGATGTCCGTTCGCAGATCGAAACCGCAAATCGTGGCCGTGCCGCTCGTGGGCGCAAGCATTCCGGTGAGCATCTTCAGGGTGGTCGATTTGCCCGCGCCGTTCGGCCCGAGGAACCCGACAATCTGCCCGGCGGGGATTTCAAAGGTGAGCGCGTCGACGGCCAATTGCGGGCCAAAGCGTTTGCTCAATTGCTTCACCAAAATCATGAGGCCCGCTTTTTCGCCCCAACTGACCCGTTTGGCCACGAAAAACGGGGTGTATCGGGAAGCCGCCCTGAGCGCGACCCGTCCATATTACTTCGCCGTGCTCGCTTTCTCGAGTAACTCGCGCAGGGTGGCGGCGGATCGCGTGGACTCGTCGTGCGGGCCAAGGGTTTTGGTAAGGCCGCGCTCCGCGATAATGGCGTGTTCCAAGGCAGCCATCGCGTTGTTGGTATCCGCGAGACTCATGGCCAGAAAGAGATGGCACTTTAAGGTGGTCGAATTGTTCGGGCCGAATGCCTGTTCCACGCCAGGCAGCGCGGACTGGATTTCTTGCGCGGCTTCGCGGTCCTTGCCCTCGGCGGAAAGGGTGTGAGCGAGTTTGATCCGGCTGATGAGGGTATCGGGGTTGCCCGCGCCAAGGATGCGGGTGCGGGCTGCCACGACGTCCCGGTATTCTTTCTCGGCTTCGGCGGATTTCTTGTTCTCGTTGAGGGCGTCGGCAAAATTCGCGCGCGCGGTGAGGAGGTCAGGATGCGTGGCGCCGAGGACGTTTTCGGCGACCGGCAGGATGGCACGGTAGAGCTGCTCGGCCTCGTCGGGATGGTGTTCGGCCATGAGGACCCGCGCCAGGCTGAGGCGGAGCTTCACGGTCGTCGGGTGTTCCGGACCGAAGACGCGGTGGGCATCGATCGCGGCAGTGCGGAAGACGCCCTCGGCTTCAGCAGTCTTGCCCTGGTGATCGAGGGAATTGGCGAGGATGATCCGAGTGCCCAAGGTCGCCGGATGATCCGGGCCGAGAACACGTTCGCGGATGGCGAGTAATTCGCGCTCTTCCTTTTCGGCTTCGTCCGCTTTGCCCTGGGCGCTGAGCGCGGCGGCGAGATTGACCCGCACCGAAAGCGTCATGGGATGCTCTGGCCCCAGGACACGACTCAAGACCGCGACACTGGCGCGATACATCGCCTCGCCATCGGCAAATTTGCCTTCGGAGACGACGACGTTGGCGAGACTGAGCTGAGTCATGATCACATCGGGGTCGTCTTCGGAGAAAATCGAATCCTCGACCGCGCGAAGCGCGCGCAAGTCCGCTTCCGCGCCAGTCAAGTTGCCCTGGCCATAGAGCGCGATACAGAGGTTGAGCCGGCTGCCAAGAGTGTCCCGGTGGGTCGCGCCGAGAACGCGCTGGCGGATGGCCAGGACCTCGCGATCCTCCTCTCCGGCGGCGGCGGATTGGCCCTCGCCATCGAGGGCTTGGGCGAGCCTGGCGCGGCTGGCGAGGGTCTCCGGATGTTCGGCACCGAGAGCGTCCTGTTCGACTTTCACGACTTCGCGCCAGAGGTCCGCAGCTTCACGATAGCGGCTCTCCAGTTGGAGAACGTTGCCGATGTCGCCGCGCACCTGGGCCCAGGTCACGGGCTCGCGGGCTTTATCCGTGAGCGCTTCCGCCGCTTCAAAATGGTTCAAGGCGCGGTCGTATTGAGCTTGTTCCGAAGCGGAAAAGCCGGCGAGCAGCAAGGCTGCGATCGACTCGTGGACGGCGTTGCCGGCACCGCTCCCGGCTTGTTCCCGGGCTTGCGAGGCGGACTTCTCGGCTTCGGAGAATTGTCCCCTGGCGAAGAACGCACGCGCGCGCTCGATGGCGGTGGTATCGCTGTTTGCGAGGAGCCGGCCGGCCAGCGCCGGCACTTCCCTGGCAAGTGTGCCCTTCGGAAAGTTCAGTTTCGTCTCGAGGGCCGTGTAAGCCCGGGCGAAGCGGAGCGCTTTATCTTCTTTCTGCACCATGCGATTGCTCCAGGAAACGGCTTCCGGCAACTGGCGCAAGGCGTCCGTGAGTGTCGCCTGGCCACGGATTTGGCGCCATCCTTCCGAGAGCGTGAGGTTCCCGCGCAGGCGGCGCCAAGCATCCGCGAGCGTCCGATGGCCGCGATGTTTGGCAACGAAGAATTCCGTGACTGCGCCCGCGGTGACCAGCGCCAGGAGCGCGAAGGCGGCCAAGGCGACGAGGCGCCGGCGCCGGCCCGGCAATGGGTGCGGGCGGAGGTGTCGCTCCGCCTCGCGGTGGACCCGCACCTGGTCGACGGACTCGACGATCTGCGGCGAGGCCGACCAGACCTCGCGAGTCGGGATGCTCCGGCTCCCGCCCGAGCTGCGATCGGCAGGTGGCGATGGCCGGTCGAGCGGCATGAGGGCTCGACCGCCAGTGATGACGCGCAGGAGCCGCGCGTAGCCGCTGTCGGTTCGCGCCACGGCGCGGATCGTGTAACTGAAGGCGCCGCGCACGGTTTCGGGGATATCGGCCTCCGACGCTGGCGGAAAGAGAACCGGGACGAAGCCCGCGCGTGTTTCCGGGTAACGGAGGATCCGGTGCTCGAACGCCGGCGCCGATTTTCGTCCGCGTCCTTTGAGGAATGCGGCCAGGTCCACAAAGCGGGCGCGAAACGCCGCGGTGCAAACGAGGAGCACGAAATCCGCGTCCGTGATCCGTCGGGCGCACCACGCCGGCCAGCCTTCCGATGGGGGCTGCTGCTCGAACTGGTCAATCCAGGCGTCCACACCATCGAGCCGAAGTCGTTGCGTGAGGGCCAGCACCTGTGCGGCGTAGACGGGAGAATCCTGGCTGTAACTGACAAAGACGCGCGGGCTGCGCTGCCGGGCAGCCAGTGGCGCAGAAGGGGATGTCATGCGCGCTTTATAGCATAAGGCCCGCATTTCCGCCCCATTGACCGGTTCTGGCGCGAAGGATGGAGCGAGTTGCTTTTTAATTCACTTCCGGCTGAGGGAGGGGCGACGCGATGGTGCGGAAAGCGTTGGCGTGAAATAAGCTTTTAGCGATTGCGCTTGCTGGCGTCGAGGCAACGTGATAGGTAGAGCATCGTTCACTAGCCAACGGTGTGATAGCCCTCCACTCTTCGGCGGCTAGTGCAATTTCCCTGTCTATGTCGACCTATCTGCGGCGCCGCCGCACCCGCGCCGCTGTACCCATGTTGGTGGCTGGTATGGTTATTGCTGCTCGCGTTTTTGCCAATGATCCGGGCTCCATCAATGGGACGACGGAGTCCTTTACGGGAAATCAATCGAGCGGGGTGACCGCGAATAGTCCGCCAATTCTCACGCTGGATGTCAGCGGACTGGTTGGTCCGATTCAGCCCGGCTCGGGGGTGACGGGCATTTCGTTGCAGAACAATTCCGCGGCGAATCTGACGATCAACAGCGGGGTGGTGGGGCAGCCGGTGGTGGTCCTGACGACGGGCAGTAATGCGCTCGGGATCTCCGCGGTAAGCCTGGGCTCGCCGCCGCAGAATCCGCCGAACGATCCGTTCCTTGGCGTGCCGATTCCGACGGCTTCGACGGTTTCCGGTGGCGTGGTGAATATCACCAGCGACACGAATATCACGACCACCGGCGCCAATGCCTATGGGATTCAGGCGCAAAGCTCGACGACGGGGTACCCGTCGTCGGTCGTCAATGCCTTGAATAATTTCTCGGCGACCGGATTTTCCTTCGCGGTGAACGAGGTTTTCAATGCCGATGGAACGGCGGGCATGGTGGGATCGGCGGTGAGCGGTTCGCTGGTCGATGCCAATGGCAATGTCATTCCTGGCGCGGGCGGGACCTTCGCGATGAATGCCAATGGCACTTATAGCTTCAATCCCGGCACGGCCTTTAGCAGCCTGGCGGTCGGCCAGTCGGAGAATACCAGCATCAGCTACGGGGTCCTGGGGACCAACCCCTCGAATGGCACGGAGGAGGCGACGGGAGTTTTTATCGTGACCGTGACGCAGACAGCGACAGGGCTGACGATCACCCCGGTGGGGGCGAACTTCAATCTGTTTGGCAGCAGCGCGACGACGCTACCAGATTTGCAGTCGTACGTGAGCAGCCTGGTGAGCGTGGCCTCGGCCAGCGGCGCGGGCAACAGCGTGACGGTGACGAACAACGGGAGCATTCAAACGAGCGGCGCCGGGGCGATCGGCATCTATGCAACCAGCCAGGGTGGCGGGGGCGCCGGTGGCAGCAACGCCTCGATCCTGCACAGCTCATCGGATGGATCCGCCGGCAGCATGGGCGGCGCGGTCACGGTGACGGCGAACGGGACGATCACCATTGGCAGCAGTACGAACCCGCTGGCGAACACGCCTGCGGTGCTGGCTTGGAGCACCGGGGGAAATGGTGGAGGCGGCGGCGACAGCGGCTACACGCGGAGTGCGAGCGTCGGTGGCAATGGCGCCACCGGTGGGAATGTCACGGTCCTGGGCAATGGGACGATTATCACTTACGGCGACTACTCGTCGGGCATCCTGGCCTTGAGCCAGGGAGGCAATGGCGGTGATGGTGGTTCGGGCAGCACCTTTAATAGTGGCACTGGTGGTGGAAATGGCGGTGCGGGAGGGACGGTGTATATCGACGGTACCTGGAACATCACCACGAACGGGAACCAGGCCAACGGCATCTGGGGAAAGAGCTTTGGGGGTGTGGCCGGCAGCGGTGGCAATGGGGGATGGACGGGCACGAGTTCGGGTGGTGGCGGAATCGGCACCAACGGAGGAACCGTGACGATCGACAGCGGTGGACTGATCACCACCGTCGGCAACAATTCCTACGGCATTTATGGCGAAAGCATTGGCGGCTTTGGCGGCTCGGGAGGAAATGGCACGAGCATTTTTTACGCATCCGGCGGCAGCGGCGCGAGCGCGGGGAGCGGTGGGAACGTGATCATCACCAATGAAGCGACTGGCGTCATCACGACCCACGGCACCGATGCGTACGCGATCATTGGCCAGAGCATCGGAGGCGGGGGAGGCAGCGGCGGTGGCAGTACCACGGGCATCGGCTCGATTGCCGGCTTCGGTGGAGGTGGTTCGACCGGAGGCGACGGTGGAGCGGTGACAATTACCAACTATGGGCAAATCTACACCATCGGAGCCGGATCGAAGGGCATCTACGCGCAGAGTGTCGGCGGTGGTGGCGGCGATGGCGGCAATTCGACGGGAGCGTTTGCCGTGGGAGGCGGTGGCAGCGCCACCAGCAACGGTGGCAACGTGATCGTGGTCAACACGGGCACCATTGAGACCACATCCAATGCGATCTTTGCCCAGAGCATCGGCGGTGGCGGTGGTAATGGCGGGTCCAGTAGCGGTTGGTTTTCCTTCGGGGGCACTGGCGGTGGTGGTGGCGCCGCCGGCACGGTGATGGTGACGAGCAATGGCACGCTCAGTACGAGCGAGCAGGACGCGAGTGCCATTTTCGCCCAGAGTGTGGGAGGCGGCGGCGGTAATGGCGGCAATAGCACGTCGGCAGCCTTGTTTGCCAGCCTCGCGATCGGCGGGACTGGAGGCACGGCCGGCGCCGGCGACGACGTGACGGTCGGCGTGAACGGCATCAACAACCAAATTACGCCCGTGACGGGCACGATTACGACGACCCAAGCCCACTCGCGCGGTATCGAGGCACAAAGTGTCGGTGGGGGTGGCGGCAACGGCGGCTACGCCTTCTCCGGTTCGATCAGCACCGGCGCCTCGATTTCCATCGGCATCGGTGGCAATGGTGGAGGCGGAGGCGGCGCCGGTAACGTCGAAGTGCTCTACGGTGACGCCAATAGCAGCATCACCACCGGCGGCCTGGAGTCGCAGGGCATTTTTGCGCAGAGCGTGGGTGGCGGTGGTGGCGCGGGTGGTTTCAGCATCGCGGCGACCGCGGGAGGTGGTCTCAATGCGGCCATCAGCCTTGGCGGAATAGGCGGCACGGGTGGTGGCGCCGGCACGGTCACTGTCGGTTCCCTCGCCAACTTTACCGGCGGGACCATCACGACGACTGGCGCCCAGTCCGATGGCATCTTCGCGCAAAGCGTCGGCGGCGGTGGCGGTGCGGGTGGTTTCAGTGTCTCGGCAACGTTGACCCTGGCCGGCGGTTCATTGAGTTTCGGCGGCCCCGGGGGAGCGGGCGGTGCGGGCAACACGGTCACGGTTTACAACGGCAGCACCATTTCAACCTCGGGCGACGATTCCCACGGCATCTTTGCGCAGAGCGTCGGTGGTGGCGGTGGGGCTGGTGGGATGAGCATTGCCGCGACCGTCAGCACGAGTGTGGCCTTGAATCTGGCGATGGGTGGCTCGGGCGGGATGGGGAACACCGGGGGCGCCGTGACCGTGGACAGCATCGGGGGAACCATCACCACCACTGGTGATCGCTCTTACGGCATCCTGGCACAGAGCGTCGGCGGGAGCGGCGGCGACGGTGGCTTCAGCATCGCGGCGGGCATCAGCGCGGCACCGTCGGTCGGTCTGAGCATGGGCGGATTGGGCGGCACTGGGAGCACGGGTGGCGCCGTCACGGTGGTCGACACGAGTAACATCACGACCTCTGGCGACGATTCGCATGCTTTGGTCGCCCAAAGTATCGGCGGTGGCGGTGGTACGGGTGGATTCAGCGTGGCTGCCTCAATTTCAATCAACCCCGTAAGCCCCACGGGGGCGGCCGTCAACGCCAGCCTGGGCGGCAGTGGTGGGACGGGCGGAGATTCTTCCACGGTGACCGTGACATCAGGCGGGACGCTGATGACGGGAGGCACGCACTCCGACGGCATTCTCGCGCAGAGCATCGGGGGCGGCGGTGGCGACGGCGGATTCAGCGTTGCCGGCGGGATCAGCACGGGACCGGCGGTGTCGTTTGCCATGGGTGGTAATGGTGGCGTTGGTGGCAATGGTGGCATGGTCTTCATCGACAGCAGCGGTAACATCACGACAACAGGCGATGACTCGAACGCGATCATCGGACAAAGTGTCGGTGGCGGTGGAGGCAACGGTGGCTTCAGCATAGCCGGCGCGATATCGGTGCAAAGTGCCGGTGTCAGCGCGAGCATCGGCGGTAGTGGCAGCGGTGGCGGCGATGGCCTGAGCGTGACCGTCGGGAACAACAACGCGATCACCGGAACGATCAAGACCTCCGGCAATGGCTCCAACGGCATCGTGGCGCAGAGTATCGGTGGCGGTGGAGGCAATGGCGGATTCAGCGTGGCCGGCAGCCTAAGTTCGTCCGCCGCAGTGGGCTTTACGATGGGCGGCTCGGGTGGCCCGGCGAGCGGTGGTGGGGCCGTGACCGTGGACAGTGGCGCCAACATCTCCACCACGGGGTCGGATGCGAACGCGGTGTTCGCGCAGAGCATCGGCGGTGGGGGTGGCAACGGCGGCTTCAGCATCGGGGGCGATTTTTCGACAGGTGGCGCCAGCCTCACCGCCAGTATTGGCGGCAGCGCCGGAGTGGGTGGGGCTGGCGGGACGGTCACCGTCACGAGTACGGGAGTCACGCTCAAGACGGGCGGTGATAGCTCCGACGGCATCCTGGCGCAGAGCATTGGCGGCGGCGGCGGAAATGGCGGATTCAGCTTTGCCGGGAGTGCCAACACCGCGCCAGCGGTCACCTTCAGCCTGGGTGGCAGCGGCGCCACGGGTGGGGACGCCAACACCGTCACGGTCAACAGCAGCAGCAACATCACCACGACCGGCGCGAGTTCGAATGGGATTGTCGCGCAAAGCATTGGCGGTGGAGGCGGCAACGGTGGTTTCAGCGTCGCGGGTTCGCTCTCGCTGAACAGTGCCGGAGTCAGCGCGACGATCGGAGGCACCGGCGGGGCCGGCGCGGATGCAGGAAACGTTTATGTTGGGACCAACACTCCGATTACGGGAACGATCATGACTTCCGGCGTCGACTCCAACGACATTGTTGCCCAGAGCATCGGCGGCGGCGGGGGCAACGGGGGTTTCAGCGTGGCGGGTGATTTCAGTTCGTCCGCGGCGGTCGGTTTTACCATGGGTGGCGCGGGTGGAACCGCGAGCTTGGGTCAAACGGTCATGCTGATCAGCGGCGCCAGCGTTTCGACCACGGGCGCGAATTCCAACGGGCTTTTCGCGCAGAGCATCGGCGGCGGCGGCGGCGACGGCGGGTTCAGCATCGGCGCCAGCCTCTCCTCGCAGAGTGCCGCCGTGACCGCCAGCGTCGGTGGCAGCGGTGGCAAGGGAGGCAGCGGCGGCGCGGTGACGCTGGATAGTACGGGCACCACGTTGAGCACGACGGGCAACGGTTCCGATGCGATCCTTGCGCAGAGCATCGGTGGTGGCGGTGGCGACGGCGGTTTCAGTGTGGTTGGCGGCATCAGCAAATCCGCTTCCGTGAACGTGGGTGTCGGCGGCACTGGCGGTCTGGGTGGTGATGCCGGCACCGTCAACGTGACCAACAGCAGTTCCATCACCACCACGGGTGAAATTGCTGACGGTTTGGTGGCGCAAAGCATCGGCGGCGGTGGCGGCAGCGGCGGGTTCAGCCTCACGGGAAGCGTTTCCACGAGCAGCAGCGGTGTGGGATTCTCGATCGGCGGCCAGGGCGGCGTGGCCGGGGCCGGCAATACCGTCTACGTGATGAACAGCGGAGATATTACCACCGGCAATGGCGTGTCCGGAGATGCCGTGGCGGGCACGGGTACGCTGGGTAATGGGAATGGCTCCTACGGCATTTTGGCGCAGAGTATCGGGGGTGGTGGCGGCGACGGCGGGTTCAGTGGCACCTTCGCGGGATCGCTGGCCAGTGGCCCGATGGACAAGGGTAATGGTTTGTCCGTGAGCGTGGGTGGTAGCGCCGGCGCAGGTGGCGGCGCCAGTACCGTCCAGGTGACCAATTCCGGCCTCATCAATACCACGGCCCTGGGTTCAGCCGGGATCTTTGCCCAGAGCATTGGCGGCGGGGGTGGCGATGGCGGCTTCAGCCTGGCAGCGTCGCTCGAGCAACAGCAGATGAATACCGCCTTGAGCGTGTCCATCGGCGGAAACGCAGGCGGCGGCGGAAACGGTTCGACCGTGACGATTTCCAACACCAACACCATTGAGACCCTCGGCGACAACTCCCAGGGCATCCTCGCGCAAAGCGTCGGTGGCGGCGGTGGCAACGGCGGATTCAGCATTGCCGGCGACGTCGCCACGGGCGATCAGGTCAAGAGCGCTTCGGTGAGCGTGGGCGGCCAAGGGGGCGGGGGAGGCAATGCGGATCTCGTCTCCGTAACCAATAGCGCGGTCATCGGCACGCAAGGCGACGATTCGTCAGCCATCCAGGCCCAGAGTATCGGTGGTGGTGGGGGTGATGGGGGATTCAGCATCTCCGGATCTTTTGCGGGGACGCAAGCGAAGAGTCTTTCGGTATCCATCGGGGGTGATGGCCAAACCGGCGGGTTCGGTGGGACCGTGCAAATCCTGAGCTCCGGGACCAGCAGTTCGCTGACCACGATCGGCGATCGCTCCGACGGCGTGCTCGCGCAAAGCATCGGGGGAGGTGGCGGCAATGGCGGTTTCAGTGGGTCGGTCGCTCTCGCGCTGGGCGGTAACAATCCGAATACCCCCTCCACTTCGGTGAGCGTCGCGGTAGGTGGTGGCGGCGGCACGGGAAACATCGGTGGAACCGTCGAGGTTGGCCTGTCGCCGAGTACCCGATTTGTGAGCGACATTACGACGTCCGGGGAGGACTCCGTGGGCATCCTCGCCCAAAGCATTGGTGGCGGTGGTGGGACAGGCGGCTACGCGTTGTCCGGCTCGATCAACCTGGCGGCCGGGCAGAACGGGCCGAATTACAACGTCGCGGTGGCCGTGGGCGGCGGCGGAGGCAGTGGTAATGATGGGGGCACGGTGTCAGTCTATCATTCGGGCACGATTACCACGGCCGGTGATAGCGCCTATGGCATCGAAGCGCAGAGCATCGGCGGTGGTGGCGGCAACGGTGGGGACGCGCGGTCGTTCACGTTGCAGCTCGGGCAGAAACCGACGCCGCAACAAACGATGGCCGGAAAAAAGAATGCCTCACTTTCGCTGGCCATTGGAGGCAACGGGGCCGGAGGTGGCGCCGGGAATGTGGTGACCGTCGATAACATCGGTGATATCACCACTTATGGAGGCGATTCTTACGGCATTCTCGCGCAGAGCATCGGCGGCGGGGGTGGCGTGGGCGGTGACGGGACGCTAGGGATCCCGGGGACGATTCTGCTGCGGAGCTATAGCCGCTCGAGCTTTGCGAAAAGTCTGACGATTGCGGTCGGAGGAAGCGGTGGGAGCAGCGGAGACGCGAATACGGTGAATGTGACGGAGGCTGGCAATGTGACGACCTATGGAGATGGCTCGCACGGGATCCTGGCGCAGAGCATTGGTGGTGGTGGTGGCGAGGGAGGCAACGGCGACATCGGGAGCACAGGCAAGATCGGCATCGGCGGGGGGACCGGGAGCACCGGCAATGGCGGAGCTGTGAATGTCACTGTCAGCGGGACTGTCACTACTTATGGGAATGGAGCCAATGGCATCTTTGCCCAGAGCATCGGCGGGGGTGGCGGCGCGGCGGGGGATGTGACGCGTGGCCTGGCGAATTACTTGAACGTGGGCATCGGCGTGGCCTTCGGCCAGGGGAGCGGCAACGGTGGGAACGGCGGCGCGGTGACGATCATGAGCACGGCAAATATCAGCACGCAGGGCACCGGCTCCAATGGCATCCTGGCGCAGAGCATCGGTGGCGGTGGCGGGGTGGCGGGCAGCCTGGGGAATGATCTTCCGGTGCTCGACGTGCTCAACTTCGCCGGGAGCGTGGGGGGCGCCGGTTCGGGAAGCACCGTCAACGTCACAGAGAACGGGGCAATCACGACGTCCGGAGATGCGTCGAACGGGATTTTCGCCCAAAGCGCCGGGGGCCAGGGAACGGGCGGCGTGGTGAACGTGATGATTACCGGGAGCATCCTGACGAGCGGAGCGGAATCCAACGGCATCCTGGCGCAGAGCGTGGGAATGGGTGGCCAGAACAATATCACCGTGATCATCAATAGCGGAACCATCCAGGGTGGGACGGACACGGGCGCCGGCGTGCGATTCATGGATGGACTGAACAACCAACTGACCAGTTATGGCACGATCCAGACGCTGGCCGGCATGGGTGGCACTTCGATCGTCGGCACCGGCGGCAATGAAACGGTGGATAACTACGGCACGGTAAATGACTCGATCGACCTGGGTAGCGGGACGAATACGTTGAACAACCATGTGGGGGCGCTGTTGCAGTCGGGTAACTTCATCAATCTCGGGGCTGGTAATGTGCTGAACGACGCCGGGACGATTTCGCCAGGCGGAATCGGCACGGTCCAGACGACCAACCTTACCGGTAACTTCAACCTGACGGGGAACTCTTCCTGGATTTTCGACCTGACCCCGACGTTCAGCTCCGATCTATTCGCCATCTCCGGCACAGCGCAGCTCGGCAGCTTTGTCAATTCGGTCAATCTCAATGAAATTGGGATTGCGACGAGCGCCGGCACTTATACGCTGATCACCGCGGCGAGCGGGCTGACGGGCAACTTCCAGTTTGGGAGCATGACGGGCGGAACGATGCCAGTGGGATATACCTTTAACCTCGTGAATTCGGACACTCAAGAGCAATTGACGCTGACGGAATCGACCGGCCCCTTCTACTGGCGTGGGACGGTGGACAACACGTGGAACGGCGCGTTCCTCAACGGACAGGACAACTGGACGAGTGACGCCGCGGGGACGGCATTCATTTTCGGGACACCCGGCGTGTTGTGCGACGTTTACTTTGCCAGCACGAACGTCAATAGCGGGAACCTGATGACGACGCTCGGGGCGGATTTCGCGATCAACAGCCTGACCATCGATACTCCGAATGCCGTGGGCATCGGGGGAAATAACACCCTAACCATCGCCGCGGGCTCGGGCGCGGGGATCACCGTCGAAGCCGGCTCCGGGGCGACGACGATCAGCGCGAATGTGGCGCTGGGTGGGAATCAGACGTGGCTCAACCAAAGTTCGAACCTGCTGAGTGTGACCGGCGCGACCGTCATCGGTTCGGGCATGAACCTGACCGTTGACGGCACCGGCAATACCCTGATCAGCGCCGCGATCCAGACGGGCGCCGGCTCGCTGACCAAGAACGGAATAGGAACGCTCTCCCTATCGGGTGCCAGTACCTATAGCGGCGGGACCATCCTGAACGCGGGGACGCTGAATATCGACACGAGCAGCATCGCCACGGGCGTGACTCCAGCAGTCAGCCCGGTGTCCAGCGGGCCGCTCGGCACGGGCCTGTTAACCATTAATGGGGGGATCGTCGGCACGAGCACTGACACCGGGTTGAATACCATTCACGCAGTGGGCAACGACGTGCAGGTAAATGCCAACTTTGCCGTGTCGAATGTGGTGACGCCCGCGCCGTTGGCGCCGTTGAGCTCGATCGACGGCGGGGTGTTGAACAGTCTCGGGGCGGGGTTGTTCAATTCGGATGGCGTTGATTTTGCGGGCCGTGTGGCGCTAAATCAGCCGGGACTGGCGACGGTGATCACCACGAACAGCGGTTTTCTGGCGCTGACCGGGAGTATTCACGATTTGACTCCAGGGACGGGCGGTGGGCTGACCTTTGCCGGCAACACCTTCACCTACATGGGCAGCGCCGGAGCAGCCAACCTGGGGCTGAAGCAAATCGTCGGTCAACTCGATGTTTCCAATACCTACGCGGGGACCACGACCGTCGCTTCCGGCGTCCTGGTGCTGGGGAAAAACAATAACGCCGTGGCGATCCCCGGGAATCTCCAGATCAATGCGGGAGCGGTGGTGGAGTTTGACGGCGCGAACTCCGTGAATCGCGTCGGTGCGTTTGGGACAACCCCGAACCAAATCGCCACCACGTCCTCGGTGGTCGACAACGGCGTCCTCGACATTGCCGGCATTAATCAAACCATCGCGGCCCTGTATGGCAATGGGATTGTCCAACTCAGTGATGCCAATCTGATCTATGGCACGGGGGTTGGCGCCATCGGCGTCCTGACCGTCGGCTCCGGTTCATTTGGCGGCGTCGTTGAGGATGTGAATGGGGGAAGTCAGTTGGTCAAAGTCGGCCCCGGGATGCTGACCTTGACGGGGAATAGCACCTATCCCGGCGGGACCTTCGTCGAAGGAGGCATCCTTGCCGTGGAAGGCTCGCTGCTGAGCGGGCAGATTTACGTTGAGCCGGGCGCGACTCTCAAAGGCACCGGATTCCTCATCGGCAATGTCATTAACAATGGGACCGTCAGTCCGGGCAATTCACCCGGCACCTTGCGGATTGCGCAGAATTACACCCAGACGGCCGGCGGGTCGCTGACCATCGAGATCGGCGGGACGGCTCCGGGGCTGCACGATTTGCTGGCGATCCAGGGTAACGCGATGCTCAATGGCAACTTGCAATTGGTGCAGCTGGGTAATTTCCGCTGGAGCCGCGGAGAAAGCATTGTGTTTCTGACCGCCGAGCAGGGCATCACCGGCCGTTTTACGTCGGTGGAGAATCCGTTCACGAGCCGCACGATCCTCGAACCCAGCGTGGTTTATGGCAGCTCAACGGTCGCGCTGGAATTGGTGCAGGGATCATTCGCGCAATTGGCCAGCCGGTGGGGATTGACGCCCAATGAGAGCGCGGTGGCGGGCGCCCTGGACCGCGTGGTCAACGATTCCCGTGAGGCGAACCTGATCAACTGGCTGGACGACCGCGAACTCAAAAGGCTGCCCAAAGACTTCGACAAGATCTCGCCGGAGGAACTGACGAGTATCTTCACCATCGGCACGGCTCTGGCCAACGTGCAGGCGATGAACCTCGAGCGCCGGGCCGAAGACATCCGTAATGGGGTGGGCGGTTTCAGCGCGCAACGGTTCGCGATGACCGGCGCCAGCCCGAACTATAGCGGAGATTTCAACATCGCCAGCGGGGTGGCGGGTCCAAATGGCAATGATGGCCAGGAAGGCAAGGAAATGGCGACCATGGCTCCGGCAGAGACGCGCTGGGGCGCTTTCCTTTCCGGCACGGGCGAATGGGTGAGCGTGGGCAACACGGAGAATGCCCGCGGTTATAACCTGGACAGCGGAGGCTTTACCGTGGGAGTCGATTACAAGTTGACGCCGAACTTCGCCGTCGGCCTGATGGCGGGCTACACCGGGACGACGTCCGACCTGTCCGATCACGGACGGGTGTGGGTGAACGGCGGCAAATTGGGCGTCTATTCGACGGTCTTCGCGGGCGGTTGGTATGCGGACATGGCAGGGTTTGGCGGGTACAACAGCTTCGATACGCGTCGCAGCGCACTGGATGGCGATACGCGCGGGAACACCGCAGGAGGCGAAGTCGACGCAGTTTTTGGCACTGGCTATGACTTCAAAGCCGGTGGCCTGACTTTTGGTCCGACCGCGACGTTCAACTATACGTACGAGGGGACGACGGATTTTGCCGAGCACGGCTCACTGGCTCCGCTGGACATCCACGGGGGCGAGGGTGAATCGCTCCGGACGGCCCTTGGCTTGAAGGCAAGCTATGACTGGAAAGTCGGCGGCATCGTGATCAAGCCGGAATTGCGCGCGGCCTGGCAGCATGAGTACGGCGACGCGGTGTATTCGCTCAACTCGAGCTTTGCCAATGGCGGGGGCAGTTCGTTCCTTGTGAACGGCCCGCAAATCGGCCGCGACAGTGCGCTTCTCGGCGCGGGCTTTGCCATTCAGTTCAACGAGCGTCTCTCAACCTACCTCTACTACGACGGCGAACTCGGCCGGAAGAACTACCAATCGACCAGTATCACCGGGGGAATTCGCGTGGCGTTTTAGTTCTGCACGCCCTTCCCTACTTATTTCACGGTCTCCAAGGGTGAAGGCTCGGACTTAGGCAGGCGCGCCGGGTCTGTGACGGAGACGACGTAGCTGCGGTTTTTGTCCGGGTGCAGTTCGTCGAGGTGCGACAGGCGAAACTCGAGTGAGGACGCGGCCGGGGCGTCGTTCTGCGGCGGGAGTTGGTCGAAGTGAAAGGTACGCAGCCAGTCTTCCAGGCGTGGTTGTGGCAGATTGGTGAAGGCGATTTCCACGAGATAGCGCGAAGCGACCAGGACCTGGGTGAACTGATGTCCGTCATCGTCCGTAAAAACAATCGCCGGGAGCGATTCCACGAACTTCTTTTCGATGGGGCCGGATTTGGCGGGCTTGAAATCCGCGAAATCGGCCAGTGACGGCGCAAAACCGCCGGTATCCACGACGGAGATCCTGACCTCGCCAGGCGGGACCGGCGCAGCGGAGGCAGGAGTGATCGAAAGGGGCGGCGCTTGGAAAACGCGGGTGGCCTTGGTGAGAAGCCATTGACCCAGTGAGGTATCCGCATCCGAGCGGATGAGGGTCCAGTCGGCCGGTGTCACGGGGAGGGCGAGGAGCAACTGGGCTGGCTCGTAGGGGTAGGCCGCGGTGGTTTGCTGCGCGGAGGCGATGGGGCTGAATCCTGTAAGCAGGAACAGGCAGAAAAGACGAGAGAGTTTCATTGGTCGAGGTATTTGAGATAGACGACGCGATATTTGACGACAGGCTCGGAGGGATTGTAGGCGTTCGCGAGCGAGCTCTGTTGATAACGAATGCTGCCGAGGCTGGCTTGCGAGTAGGTGTCCATGGTGACAGCTTCGGGGCCATCAATGATCGGGTAACTTCCGGTGGTATCGAGATTCAAGCTCTCCGCAGTGCCGTTGCGGATGAGGGGCGGCGAGCCTGGCAGTTGGAAGAGGGTGTTGGTAATTCCGGCGACCGAAGTGATGGGGGCCGTTTGGAGGGCAAGGCGGTCCCAAAGGCCGCTGCTGGTGACATGACCGTTGCCGGGGACGCCATCGCGGCCCGGCCAGATGTAGCGTTCGACGAGAGCGTAGAAGCGTTTTTCGCCGACCACCGAATCCCCATTTTCGAAGGCGCCGTAATTGGTATTGGTATGGAGCTTCCTGACGACCTGGGCCACGCCCCAGACGCCGAAGGTGTTCGATTTGGTGGTGAGGCAGCCGGCCATATTGCGGAGCAGCGATTCCTGGGTCCATTGGGTCGTACCGCCGGCGGTGAAGCCGGGCACGTTGGCGAGTTCCCCGACGTAGTTGAAGAATTGCTGATTGGTCTGGTAGGCGATGATATTGTTGACGAAGCTTTGCACGGCACCATCGGTCATCAGGTTCTTGAAGACGGCGGTCAGTGGCTGTGTGCGGACCGGGGGCTGGAACCAGGCGTTTTGTGGGTAAATTCTGGAGTTGAGGTTGACCTGCCCGGCGGTGCTATTCATGTAGGAAAGCGACGAATAGGAGTCGGGTAATACGTTATTGTTGAGGGCAAATTGGTCCCCGATCATCGGATAGGTCGCGGCGAGTAAATCGAGAAGCAGGTAATCGGGCGGCGAGGCCTGATTTGCGGCTGATCCGAGATTGATGGTTTGCCATGGCGTCAGCGATTGCATCCCGGTGTCGATGAGGGACCAGTAGCCCGGAGAGGAGACGCGGCTGGCCGTGTCGATTTCGTTGGGCCGGTCCAAGGCATAATTCGCGAGGGTCGTCCCGGTGGGCGCGCGTTCCAGATAGCGGAACTTGCTCTTCTGCGTGGAAGTCTCGGATGGTTCGCCGATATTCGGCTGGTTGGGCGAACCCACGGTGGAGGCGTCGCCTGGTCCGTATCTCTGCCACTGGGTGAGATTCCAACTCAGGCGCGGGTCCATGATTTGCCAGGAGAAGGCCTGCTGCTCGGTGGTTTCGGTGAGGTTGACGGTGAAGCTGGCCTGGAGAGTGTCCGTTTGGGTCAGGCCAAGGGGAATCATCTGGCGGGGCCGGGCTGGGGCATTGGCGACGCCCATGCCTGGCCGAAAACGAAAGTTGACCGTCGCGGTGCTGCTCTTGGCGGCATCGAAGACGAGTGGCAGCCAGGTGCTGTAGTCAGAGGCGGTATACGACGGCGCCACGGTGGCGTTCTGGCCGATCGTCGCCCAGGCGCTACGGACGGAGATATAGTTTCCGACTGTAAAGTTGGGGTAGGTGGAACCGGTGGGACCAAGGGCCGTGCCCGCAGTGGGCAGCACCTGCAACTGGCCGAGGTTCGTCGCGGTGTTCCAGTTGGTGGTATGAGTGGTGTCGGCGCCGTTGGTCGGCCCGAACTGCTGATTCAATTGCATGCTCGGATTGCTCTGGCCACCGCCATTGACCGCGATATCGAGATAGGCCATGCGTGCGGGGAACTGGGAGACATCCACGACCGGTCCGCCGGGATGCATATAGTACTTCACTTCGTATTGGTACTGGAGGTAACGGGGAGCGACGTAGTTTTTGAGCTGGGACGGCAGATTTTTCGGCGCCGGGCTGGCTGGGACGACCTGGACCAAGAGCCGCACCTCGGTGATGTGGGGTCCGGGCGTCTGTGGGAGCATAAGGGTCGGAGGGGGAGTGGAGGGCTGGAGATCGCTGGGGATGATCGGCGTTCCTGTTGAAGGGTTGATCGACCAATACATTCTTTCGGGTGTGTCGTTGGCATTCTCGTTGGCGGACGGACAATAATTGACGCTGGTGGAGCGGAATCCCCAATCGATGCTGAAGTTGGTGAGGTCGGTGCTGACGCTGGTGGTGGCCATGCGGGCCATGAGCAAAAGATTGAGCGCAATCTGGGCGCATCCCTGGGGCCCGTATTTAGCGAAAAAGCTGCGCGAATAACCCGGCCAGGGACGTTCGAGGTAAGAGAGCAGCATGTTCACCTGTTCCTGATTGACGACGTTGCCTCCATCGACAGCCCCAGTATCCTCATCAACGGTGATGGTGCTCGTGAAGCCAAACGTCCCAAAGAGAGAATTTAGGTGCAGGATGCCGTTGTAGAGAAACGGGTGCTGGTAGGCCGGGCCGCCCTCGAGCGAAAGCGGGACATAGGTCGTAAAGAAGCGTGACAAGCCGAAGGCATTGAATTCCGGGCTGCGGCTGTAGAAGGTAAGATTGAACTTTTGCTGATCGAACCAGCTCTGTGGCGTCTGTCCGGGGATATTGACATAATTCATGATCGCCTCCGGATAACGGCTAAAGCCGTGAAGAAATACCTGGTCGAGCAGTTGATTGGTATTTAGCTGGCTCGGATCACTGAAGAGCAGATCGAGATTGACGGACTGAGGCCGGCCGAGGGCCCATTGGCGTGGACCGTTTCCCGCGGGAAGAGTCGCGCTGTCCCCCTGCGCATAGAGTGGGGTGAGAAATCCGTTCGCCAACTGATCGCCGAACATGGTCCCGGCAGTGGGGAGCGGCTTTCCCAAGGCGGTGTTAAAATTGATGCGCGCGCATTCGTCGTCGATCCAGAAGGCGTAGCGGCCGACGAGTTCATTGGCAGGACCGGCTGGGGAGGACGGATTGCTGAGCAAATTCACCCAGCAGACGCGCATGGGCGGAGGGGTGGTGCTGCCGGTGTTGAAGTTGCCGGTGATGACCGGGGTGGTCTGGCCGGGCAGTGGCTGGTTGAGATCGACCGAGAGCGCGTCGGGTACGGTGGGGTCGGGCGGGGTGGTCACCGCGCCGGTGTGCAAGTCGACATATTGCGGCGCTCCGCTGCCCTGAATGATTGTGAGGCGGCCGGGATTGATGATCCAATTGACGGCCGACATGGTATCGGGAGCGCCATTAAGGCGCTGTGCGCCCTGGGCGAGGCGGGCCGGGTCCGGGATGTTGGTGCGGAGGAGATCGATGGCGTGGGCGACGGCGCCTTGGGCGATCATCTTCGCGCTTTGCGCGTCCTGGACGGCGTGCGCGGCCTGGCGTTCGATGGACATGCTCGTGAGAAAGGCGACGAGGAGCACGGCGACGATGCTGAGCGTGATCAAGGTCATGACGAGGGCGAGGCCAGATGTGTCGACCCGGGAGGTGTGGTGGAAGGGGAATGATTTAGCTGCCATTGACGAGTTTGGCGCGGGTGGAAAAGACGCGCGCGTTATAGATATGATTTTGCTGGAGCAGGGTGGTGTAGGCTTGGACGGAGTCGGGGACATCGAGAGCGCCGTTACTGTCGAAGACGTTGGTTTGTTGCGGAATGGACACGCCTCGCGCGAGGGTCGCGCTGTCGAGAAGGACAATGGTCAGGTCGATGGCCGCCGGCACGCGGTTGGCTTTGAGCGACTGCGATGTTTTGGCGAGATAGACAAAGCTTTGTCCGTTGTCGAAAGGCGCGCCGGAGGCGGATTCGAAATACGCGGCGGAATTGAAATAGAGGGCGGATGGCGGATGAATGGTCGAGTTGCAGACCGCAGGGATGGGGTTGCCGAGCGAATCGAGGCCCTCCACCCAAAAGGCAAGCACGCCATCCGCGGCGGTAGAAACGACGGCCTGGGTGTTGCTGGGGTCCGAATCGTCAAAGGCGATGGCATTCCAGGATTGAGTAAACCACGAGGCGTCAGTGGGAGTGGGCTCGGCCGTGGGATTGAGCGGATTACTCAAATTAATCACCTGCGGGAAATAAGCGGAGGGATTGCCGCTGGAATTGGTGGGGCCGATGAAAATCCGCTTGAGGCGGTAGAACTTATGGACGTCGTCGCGGTAGAGATAGAAGCCGATGCACTGGAGACTCCCTTCGGCGCCCAGGGGTGCCATCCAAAGGATGGCCGGCGACCCGGAGGCGACGTTTGGCGCGCCGACGGCGGTGAGGATGCTGCCCGGGGCGATGACGAATTGCATGCGGGTATCAACGACCGCGGGCGTGAGCTCGCGGGCGAGGAGCTCCAGCGAGGCGCGCGCGCTCTGGAAGGTTTCGGTGCGGCTGGCCCCCTGTTGCCAGGCGCGGCTGGTCGAATCGGTGATTTGCGCGAGCATCAGCATGAGGAAGGCGAGCAGGGCCACGGAGACAAGCAGCTCGAGCAGCGTGAAGGCCCTGGCCGTGGGGTGGTGTGGGAGCCGCTCAGTACTCGATGGTGGGGACATAAGTCGGATCGATGGCCGTCCAGTTGCTGCCGGTGAGCACGGTCGCGGTGTAAGTCACCACGGTTTGCGGATTATTGGCCCCGAGAGGGTCGCCGCTGGCCGGATCAACGGGCCAGGAGAGCTTGATAATGATCGGCCGCAGGCCGCTGGTGCCCGTCGGCGGAGTGCTCCAGGCGCCAATCTGCACGTCGGCGCGGTAGAGCCGGCGGGTCGTGTTTGGCGGAGTGGCGCTCGGGTCGAGGAAGACACCGTGTTCGTCGAAGAAGGCCGGGCTGAAAGCGGCTGGGCCGGTGGCCAGAGGCTGGCCCCGGAGGCGATTGTTCAGGTCCTCGAGGACGGATGCGACGACGGTGTAATTCGCGGCGTGCCGGGCAGCGTCCAGACCCGCGGGGAGCAAGCCGATGATCGCGACCAGGGCGGTGGCGACGACCCCCAGCGAGAGGACGACTTCGGTGAGGGTGAAACCAGCGCTCGATGTTCGGGGAGAAACGGAAAGCGCACGGTTTACACTCATGGGCGATAGATATGGACGTGGCCGGTCAACGTATCGACGTTGACCTGGGCCCAGTTGGCGGGGTGGCCGTTGATTTGCGCCGTGTGGGTAATCTGGAGGGTGGCATCGGTGTAGCCCTGGGAGGCGACGAAGATGGCCTGGCGGTCGGAACTGCCTGGGATGCTGGCCGCGCCGGTGGGTAGAAACTCTATGTATCGCGTAGAGATAATGCCGGACCAGGTCTGCGCGGGAAAGGAGGCATTGGCCGCGAAATCATGGACATCGTTGGCCAGCACGCAACTGCCCTGGACCGTTGAGGCGTCCTGCTGGGCATAGCTTGCGGAGAGGACGTAGCTCGGCACGCCGGTCTCGAGAACCAGACCGACGGGCAATTCCTGCCAGGGGGTGATCTGCCAGTAATGAGCGTTCGCGGGTTGCCAGGCCCAGAGGCTGGCGCGGCGCAGGTTGGCCTGGGTTTCGAGGCCAGGCCACTCGGTGGGGACGACAAAAAGCACGATGGTATGCCGCGCGATGGCCTCGCTGCGGGCCAGGGTAAGCAGGTCGCTGAGCTCGGCGGCGCCAGCATCCACGCTGTTCCCACCGGTGATGCCCTTGAGCGCCGGCACGGTAAAGCCGGCGACCAGGGTGATGATGGCCATGACCGCGACCAGTTCGATGAGACTGAAGGCGGCGGCGCGCCGGGCGGATCGGGCCGCGGTGGTGAAACCGATCACGCCCGCGGGAGCGGGGGAAGACTGGCAAAGATGATGGCGAAAGCGGTCGAGGAGATTCATGTGGACTTGGTGGCGCCGGGGCTCCGCGAATGTCGGGTCGTTCGGCAGGTGGAAATCGCACACGAGCGTCCTGCGAAGAATGGCTGGCGTTGGTGCGAACGGGGCGAGAGTAGCGGCTGAAAAGAATACTGCAAGAAAATATACTAAAAAAGTAGAGAA
>Ga0302326_10002603_pt1 | contig 43676 bp, 27 predicted proteins | sample Palsa_T0_3_FD_202264 | JGI IMG/M metagenome (GOLD analysis project Ga0302326, IMG submission 202264) | Peat permafrost microbial communities from Stordalen Mire near Abisko, Sweden - Palsa_T0_3 | ecosystem: Environmental > Terrestrial > Soil > Palsa > Peat permafrost | place: Sweden: Abisko...
GGCGCCGGCGGCCTGTAGCCCCTGGGGAGCAAATTCATCTTCACAGCCCATGGCTGTGATATAAAAACTCTCACTTCTCCTGGACTAACAAATCGGGCCGGTCACTCCGCTAGAAGCGCAACTAATTGACAAACTGTTTACAGAATCTTGACACGAACAACGATCGCCTCTGGTTAATTGGCCTCACCCCGCAAATCCCAGGGCGAGTTTGTGGACGCTCAGGAATCGGTCGATGACTCGACCGAAAACCACTTTTACGACAGCGATTCTCGTCGCGCTCTGACCTTCTAGGAGGTTGCCATGACAAAGCTATCCGTCACAGTGAGAAAATTTGGAATTCCCTTGGTGCTAACCGCGCTCTGGCTGTGCGCGCCAGCATCTTTGCCCGCGCAGACTTACACCACGCTTACCAATTTTAACTTTTCGGACGGTGATATACCCACTGGAGGGCTGGTACAAGCCACCGACGGAAACTTTTACGGGACAACGGTCACTGGCGGGCTCAACGCCTGCAAGGTGGACCGTACCCATTCTGATCCGAACGGCAAAAATGAAGGCTGCGGGACGATCTTCAAAATCACCCCAAGTGGCGCCCTTACTTCGCTGCACACCTTCGACGGCACCGACGGCGAATACCCTGAGTCCGGGGTTATCCAGGGCATTGATGGAAATTTCTACGGGACAACGCAATCCGGAGGGACCGGCACCTCCTGTACCGGCGAGATTCCTGGCTGTGGCACGATCTTCAAAATCACCCCTACTGGCACATTCACTTCGCTGCACAGCTTTCAACTAACCGACGGCGCCTTTCCCGCGCGCAAGCTGGCACAGGGCAACGATGGAAATTTCTACGGCGCAACAGGAGCTGGCGGTGCCAACGGCGATGGCACGATCTTCAAAATCACCCTCAGCGGCACATTAACCACCATCCATAGCTTCGACTACATAGACGGCGCCGGTCCATACGTCGGGCTGGTACTGGGCACCGATGGGAATTTCTACGGGACTACGGGCAGTGGCGGGGCCTATGGCTATGGGACAGTCTTCAGAATCACTCCCGGCGGCGCGCTGACGACGCTCCACAGCTTCGACTACACAGACGGCGCTGATATCAACGCGATAGTACAAGGCACCAACGGAAACTTCTACGGGACGACAATCCTTGGTGGGACCGGCAGTAACCCGCCCAGCGGCACGGTATTCGAAATAACCCCCGGCGGCACATTCACCACGATTTTCAACTTCGACAATCTCAACAACGAGAACCCTGGAGGCCCCGTCGTCGGCGCGCTGGTCGAAGGCACCGGCACGGACGGCAATTTCTATGGCCTCACCGTCAACGGGGGCAGCGGGTGCGGTACAGCAGGTTGCGGCACGCTTTACAAAATAACGCCGAGCGGCACGTTGACCGTGGTTTACAGCTTCCTTGGGGGGCCCACCCCGGGACTGGTCCAGGGTACCAATGGAGTTTTCTACGGAGAAACGAATTCATTGGTGGGTGGCGGCGACTACGGTTCGATTTACAGCCTGTCTGTAGGCCTGAGCCCATTTGTGGAAACACAGCCTGCCTCGGGCGCGGTAGGATCGGCGGTCAAAATTCTCGGCACCGATCTGACCGGAGCCACCAGCGTGACGTTCAACGGCACGGCATCCAAATTCACCGTCGTGTCCAGCTCCGAAATCACCACTACCGTCCCCGCGGGCGCTACCACCGGCGAACTCAAAGTGGTAACGCCCAGCGGCACGCTTTCGAGCAACGTATCGTTCGTGGTGCCGTAGGGGGCCCGCGCTCCCTAATTGAAACCTTTTCGACAGCTCATATCTAATTTGTAAGTACTCACGTCAAAACGGAAGCGGCGCATACTCGAAGCGGAAACGTCGCTTCCCACCTTTCTAACCTAAAGATGCTTCAACTGTCGTAGTAGCGCCCATTGACCTCTTCCCCAATTATTCCGAAGTCGCACTTCGACGTGCTCAGCGGATCAGACTTCCACGAGAAGTCGATCGAAGGCACTTCGACTTGCGCCTCGAGCTGGCAGGCGGCCTTATACCCTGTGAAGCGAAAATGTTTCGATGCGTCCTCATACTTCACGGGCTCGCCGGTTGATTTGCACACAAGCTTAAAGCTCATTCTCGCAGGAGTGCCGATGGAATCCAGCGCAGGAAATTTCGGCTGATCGATCAAGTCGATATTTCGCATTTCGACCGTCATGGAATTTCCGTCGTCACTGATTGTGAGATCGCCGTCCGGTATGGGCACAGTCCAGAAAAGCCCCGAAGGCGAGATCGGCGGATGAAAATCGTGAACTTCGTTCGCGGGGACAACCTGTCCCCGAAACATCGTGTGTCATATGTGAACGAAGCTGCCGTGCTGTTCAGTGCGCGCAGCCCAATACACTCCGTGCATAATCGAGTAGTCCGTGGACGGAGCACCAAACGCGATGCGGTTTCCGTGGTTGTCGGTTCCCATGCCTGTGAACGCGTTGCAGCGGACGACACGGCCTTTGAAATGAAAGATGTGAATCGGTTCGTTGTTTAGGCCTGCGGCTTGATTGTGGCTGCCAAACTTGTCCAGCCACGGAATTGGGTAAGGGTCGGTACCGCCGTTCGCGGTCATCGGCTGTTGGGATTGCCAGGAAGAATTCGCCGAAGGGATCGCGAGAGGCAGTAGGGCCAGTGTGCTCGATTTCAGGATATCTCTGCGACTGTGGCGAGAGTGCGGCTCGTTAAGCGGGGACATCGGTTGACCTCCTTCAAATTGAATTTCCCACGACGCATTGTAACCCCGCCTTGCCGAAACGAGTATAGCGAGTCGTTTTCTTCATCTTAAACGGAGTGCGGCGAGCAGGTCTCTTGACTAGCCCCTCGGCCTTACTTATAGGCTGCGCGGCATGGCCTTCAATCTAAATTCAACAATCCGCAGGATTCGAAAAGAAGAAGCGAAATTAACCGACGTTCGTAAGGACATCGAGAAAAAGCTCAAGAACTTCGGGAAGATCCTTCGCGCCCTCGGCGGAGCGTCGGCGGGTCCAAAGAAGCGCCGCAAGATGTCGGCGGCTGGTCGAAAGAAGATCGCGGCGGCTCAGCGGGCGCGATGGGCCAAAATTCGAGCAGAAAAGAAGACCTGATTTTGTTGACAGTCTGTTGACAATAACCCCTATTTCTTACTCCCGAACGCTCCCGAAAGCTCTCTTCTGTTACTAGAGCTGTTTTCGCCGTCTTCTCTATAAGCCTATGAAAACGATGAAAATAGCCCTATTTATTGGGCTTTTCACGCACTTCGTCAAAATTTTGGTGCGGAAGAAGGGACTCGAACCCCTACGGCCTTTCGGCCACCAGCTCCTAAGGCTGGCGCGTCTGCCAATTCCGCCACTTCCGCACGGAGCGCAATAAGCCTATTTTATGTCATCCCGTGAATGGTTTCGCATGTTTTCGCATTGCAGCCGCTAGCGCGATGCCGGGCTATTTTCCGTACTTGGCGTAGAAGCCGTTCATGAAAAGCTCGCTCGGATCGTACTGCCGCTTCATATCGAAAAATTCGTCAATGTTCGGATACCCGGCGGCGAGCTCTGACTTGTCGTAATAAAGGACGTATGGGAGATAAAACGTGCCACCGTCCTCGACCGCGAGATCAATCAATTCGCGCGTCATCTCGCGCGCTGCCGACTGGCCCGCGAGCGAACTTTTAACATTGATATACAGAACGACAGCAAAGTAGTCGCGCCGGGCATAATTCAGAAACGCGTCGCCATTCGGCGCGATGTATCTGACGGTCGCGTTGAGCAGGTTTACGTGCCGCCGCTCGATGACCGCGCGCAACTCGTCGATGAACGGCACGAATTTATCCGGCGGAACAAAATATTCCTGCAAAATGTCCGAATCGCTCGGCGAGTAGTATCGAATCCGTTCGACCGGCGTGCGGAAAATATTATTCCGCGTGCGAGTAGCGCCGGGCTGGGGATACTCGTGGCGTATTTGCAGGCGCCAGCGCAGCGTCTTGCCCCAATCGAAGCGGCGCGACAAGTCGAAATAGAACCGGTCGCGGAACACGTTGATTTCATTCTGCAGCGCGTCGGTGCGGCCCGTGTCGCTCGCCCTCGTATACGCCACGCCCACCACGTCGCGCAGCAGCGTTTTCGGGTCAATCGAGAGATCCGCTTCGCCGAGATCAATATCGGGATTCGGCAGGATCGTATTCAGAAAATAATCGGCCAATTGGTGGTAGTCGATCTGGAAAACGGACGCTTTGTACGCGTTGTTCGTTGTCACGTGCAGCGTGGCGTCGAGGATTACGCCAAATAGTCCATAGCCTCCGAGAACCACGCGAAACAACTCAGGATTCTCCGTCCGGCTGCAATTGCGCACCATGCCGTCGGCGGTCAAGATCCGAAACGACTCGACCGTGCTGGCCAGTGGGCCGTTTCGTAAATCCCATCCGTGAGCGTTCACGCTCATCGATCCGCCTACGGTGAGAAGATTCGGCCCTTGCATCACCATGACAGCGAGCCCCTCCGGATTCAAATATTCTTGCAGCTCGCGCCAGGTTACGCCGCTCTGTACCGTGGCCAGTTTCTTCTCCACATCGAGCGAGAGCACGCGATCGTAATGAAGCATGTCCAGCACGAGCGCGTCGGGATGCATCGATTGCCCGCCCATGCTGTGCCGCGCGCCGGCAATCGCGATCTTGAATCCTTCCTCCTTCGCCGATTTCACGGCCGCGCGAATTTCATCTTCGGTCATCGGGCTGACGACTTCGCCGATCACCGTGTGATTCAATCCGCTGGCATCGTTGATCTCGTTCGGCGGAAGAGCAGGGGGCGTCGGGTGATAAAAAAGAAATGCGGCCGCGCCGGCAAGCAACAGCAGAACTACGGCGGACACGGACGCGAAAATCTTAAGTTTGCTCATGCAATTAAAGCGATGCGGTTTTACAGCTTGGCGCGCGGCTCCATGAAATGCTTGGTCATCACAATCGTGCCGAACACCTGCGTCCACTCGGAAACGATATTGCCCACCACCTGCCCCCATTTCGCGTTGGGGTCAACTCGAAGATAAAGCGCAACCCATCCCGCACCCGTGACCAGCAAAAAAATCGTGAGCCCGTGATTGCGAAGAAACGCGAGCACCGGCGGCAGCTCTTCCTTGGCGGGGCGCCGGCTTTCCTTCGAATGCACCTCATATAAATACTTCGTCGCAAAAACAGTGACAACAACGCCCGACCAGTCCGCGATCGCGTTCCCAAAGAACGAGCCTAGATGAGTGCTCGGGTCCGATTTCAAGTAAAGGCAAAACCAAAGCGTCAAAATTGCAATCGCAGCAATGCTGAGTGAATGGCGATGCAAAAAGCTGCGCTCATGCGCGACACTCGGCATCCGCGATCCTCCGGCAGTCAGACATCCGCACAATCAAATTGGCGAGCGCTCGAGCGAGCTAATAAACTGAATGCCCTCCACCATTTTCCCCGCAAGCCGGGCATCGTTCGTGAGAAATAAATCTACGCGAACGCTGGCGGCGCAGGCGAACTGAATCGCATCGGGCGCGCGCAGCGATCGATCGCATCTCAGCGTCGCGTAAATCTTCGCCGCCTTCTCATCGAAGGGAATCAGCAGCGCATTCGAGCTGATTCCGGTTTCGTACTTCCGGTAGAGATCGTCGTGGTGTTTCTCGCGCGGCTTTACAAGCACCTCGCCCAGCGTCAGCGTTGACGTCAAAAGCTGATCGCCGCGCGCTCGCATCGCCCTTCGCAGTTGCGCCGTGCGCTCGGAAAGCACTCCGAAGTCTTCGAACAAATATATGAAGAGGTTAGTATCCCAGAAGATGCGGCTCATTCCCAACCTTCGCGCAGCCGCCGCACATACTCGTCCGCGTGCTCGTCGGCCCACAGACCTTTCCCCGTGCCGCGAAGTGCAAGAAGGGAATCGTCGGCCTCTGCGCCTGCGGTTCGAGCCGCTTCCCAATCGTGATACCACGTCAAGAGTCCGTTATAGCCATGCGGCAAATCGTCGACCTCGGGGACGATCTTGCTCCCTTCCCGAGCGGCGTTGTACGGATCGCCAACGCGAAACAGCCGGCGTCGGTCCGGAGCAGTTTCAAAAAGCATGCGATAACGCCCTGGGTTCGGAGGTCGATTCGCCACGCAATGTTGTACGACATGGACGTAGACACCTGGGCGGAGATCGGCGGTCAGGTGCTCTCTGGCCGCGCGATCAACGATTTCATCAATCGAGAAATCTGGCCGATCTGGCCGCTCGCGGTGGAGCAGGGCCGTGACGATCCACACCTCGTCTGCAACCTTGATCGATGCGCGGACATTTACAGGCATGAGAATCCCCCGTCGCGCTGAAATTAGTTTAAACGAGCGGAACAATTATACATTGTAACTAGGTATTGTGAATAGGTAATATGTAACGCCGTGGATTGCTTTGTGGCAACCCCTTCGGTTTGGGGCAGGGACTAGCGAAGGTACATCAACGGCAGGGAACCCCCGACTTGCAGATAAACTCGACTCCTGAACGGAACTCTGAAGAATTTCGACGCATTCTATCGGGGTGCCAATGCGGTTCCAATTCGGCTTGCCGCGCCACCACGCTTCTGATAGATTACGCGCCCAATCGAGGAATTCGCGGCCCGGAGGTGAGTCCATGGCGTTTTGTCCTAAGTGTGGCGCGGAAGTAGGTGCAGGCACGGCGTTCTGCCCGAAGTGCGGCGCGCCACAAGCATCGGCAGCGGGGCCTGCGCCCGCTCCAGCGGTCACGCCTGTAGTAACATCCGAACCGTTGGTTGGCGGAGGTACGGGATTGGCTGAGAATATCGCTGGACTGCTTTGCTATGTGCTCGGATGGGTCACTGGCATCATCTTCTTCTTGATCGATAAACGGCCGTTCGTGCGGTTCCACGCGGCCCAATCCATCGTCGTTTTCGGTGGCTTGCACATCATTTCGATCCTCATCGGCCACTTCATTGGATTCGGGTTCCTGGGTGGTTGGGGCTGGAACGGCGGCAGCTGGGGCTTGATCGTTTTGCTTTACGAGCTGATCAATCTCGTTTCGTTCATCCTTTGGATTTTGCTGATGATCAAAGCGGCGCAGCACGAAAAGTTCCGCGTCCCGATCGCCGCGGAATTCGCCGATCAACTCGCCGGCAAATAGTCTCTTCCGAGTCAATTCAACACGCCGTTCGTTATTGGTGTGCGCACACTATTGCTATGTGCGGTGACGCACGCCCTCCAGTTCTCCCGCTCGCCTTACATCCGTTTCTCGAGGCGCGCGGCTTGTGAGGCATTGGAAGGGCGCGATACAATTAAGTTTCGACATCATAGCCACGCCATCCGAGGAGGCATTCCGCCCATGACTGCATCAGCGACAACGGCCGCACCGCGCGGGGAATTCACGAACGAGCCATTCGTTGATTTCACCAATGCCGGGAACCGCAAGAAAATGGAAGACGCGCTCGCGTCTGTGAAGAGCCAATTCGGCAAGGAATATCCGCTCGTCATCGGCGGCCAAAAAGTCACCACGAAAGACAAAATTCAATCCACAAATCCATCGCGTCCCAGCGAAGTAATTGGAATTTTTCAGAAGGCCACAGTCGAAATGGCCAATCAAGCGGTGGAAGCGGCCGCTCGCGCATTCGAGCGTTGGAAACGCGTGCCGGCGGAAGAGCGCGTGGCTTGCGTCTATCGCGCGGCGGAAATTTTGCGCAAGCGGCGCTATGAACTCGATGCCTGGCTCGTCTACGAAATCGGCAAGACCTGGCCTGAGGCCGATGCCGATATCGCCGAGCTAATTGATTTCTGCGAATACTACGGCCGCGAAGCTGAAAGACTCGCAGCGCCGCAGCCGCTCACGCCCATGCGCGGCGAGAAAAATTATCTGCGCTATATTCCGCTTGGCGTCGGCGTTGTGATTCCGCCGTGGAATTTTGCGGGGGCCATCATGGGCGGAATGACGCTCGCGGCCATCGTCACGGGAAATACGGTGGTCGTGAAACCATCGAGCGATTCGCCGACGATTGCCGCGATTTTCGTGGACATTTTGTATGAGGCCGGCGTCCCGCGCGATGTTGTGAGCTTCTTCACCGGCCCGGGCGCAACCGCAGGCGAAGCTCTCGTCACGCATCCGAAGACGCGTTTCATCGCCTTCACAGGTTCGAAAGAAGCGGGGCTCCGAATCAGCGAACAGGCCGCAAAAGCGCAGCCGGGACAAATCTGGATCAAGCGCACCATTCTCGAAATGGGCGGCAAGGACGCGATCATCGTGGACGAAGAAGCCGATCTCGATGCCGCAGTCGAAGGCGTCGCGCTTTCGGCATTCGGTTATCAGGGCCAGAAGTGCTCGGCGTGCTCGCGCGCAATCGTTTCCGAAAAAATCTACGACAAATTTCTCGAGAAGCTCATTCCGCGTGTGAAGCAAATGAAAGTCGGCGCGCCGGAAAATCCGGAGAACTATATGGGTCCGGTGATCAATCAAGCGTCAATGAAATCAATCCTCGACTACATCGAGACGGGCAAAAAAGAAGGCCGCCTCGTCACCGGTGGAAAACAATCGGGAACCGAAGGCTATTTCATCGAGCCGACCGTGATCGCCGACGTTCCGCCGAAAGCGCGAATTTTCCAAGAGGAGATTTTCGGGCCGGTCCTCTCCGTGACGAAAGCGAAAGACTTCGACCACGCCCTCGCAATGGCGAACGACACTGAATTCGGCCTCACCGGCGCAATTTATTCGAAGAATCCCAAGAAAATCGAGCGCGCAGCCGAAGATTTTCACGTCGGCAATCTCTACTTCAATCGCAAATGCACCGGCGCAATGGTAGGCGCGCATCCCTTCGGCGGGTTCAATATGTCAGGCACAGATTCGAAATCCGGCGGCCAGGATTACTTGCTGCTCTTCGTGCAAGCGAAAACGATCTCCGAAAAAGTTTCGTAGCACCCACGCGCAGCTAAGATAGTGGGTGTCACTTGCGATTTTTGCACCCCGATCTATCGGGGCCGAGTCCGCCGCGGCGGAGAACAGGGTCGGCAGAGGAATCTGCGGTTCCCCTCTCGTCGTCCCACGTCCGTCATTCCGAGCGCAGCGAGGAATCCCTCCTGCTTTTCACCGGCCGCCAATGCGCGCGAGTCCGTGCCATTCATCGTGCGGCGCTCACCGGCACCGTCGGCTTCAATCCAAATCCCCATCGCAACACAACATAAGCCACCGGCGCACCCACCAACAGCCACGGCGCCCAGCGCAGCACAATCGGATCGCTATAAAAAAATTGCGTGGCGCAAAGAATCACAGGAAAAATTAAAATGTAAGCCATACCCGCACGCCCGCCGGGAATCCGAAATTGTCGCGGCGCATCGGGCATCGTGCGGCGAATCTGCCACGCAGCGAAAAGCGTAAAAAGAGACGTAGCAATGCGCGTCCAAATATAAACCGCGATCAAAATCTCCACGCTGAATCTCGCCAGCAAACAATAAATGACGGTCGAAACAGCAATCGCGCGCGCCGGCGTCCGAAATCGCGGATGAATTCCGCCAAGCCACTTCGGCAGGTAGCCATCCTCGGCCATCGTCGCGGGAATGCGCGTAGTGTAAAGAATCGTGCTATTCGAAAGCGAAAGCGTGCCGATGATCGAAGCGACGAGCATCGCGATGCCAAGCCACGCGCCGCCGATCAGCCGCGACGCCGTCACGATGTAACCGGTCTCCCATTGCTGCCAATTGCCGAGCACGGCGAGCGCCAGCGCGGTCGGCACGATGTAAGTGAGAATATTCATCGGCGTGTTCCACGCGAGGATGCGCACAAACGTTTTCTGCGGGTCCTTCATCTCGCCAGTAACGCTCGAAAGCTGTTCGTAGCCCGCATAATTCCACATCGCCAGCGCCAAGCCGTTTCCGAAAACGCTGCCGAACGGTTTCCCCGGCGGCACAAGCGGCATGAGCGGATTGAAATGCCAATGAAAAAGCGAGACGGCGCAGAGCCACGCGACCGGAATGAACACAGCGACGAGCAACACAATCGAAATCGCCCCCGCCACCTGAATTCCCCGTGCATTCAAATAAGAAAGCAAGCAAAGCACGAGGCAAGCGCCAGCCCACTTCGTATTCCCCGTGAGCCACGGAATATAATCGCCGAGATAATCCATCGCCAACACGCCGTACGACGCATTCAGCAAAAACGTGCCCGTCCAATTCAGCCAACCGCATTGAAATCCCCAAAAATCTCCGAACACCGCGCGCGTCCAGCGATAAAATCCGCCCTGCACCGGAAGCACGCTATTCAATTCCGCCGCAGCAAACGAAATCGGAATGCTCCAGAATAGCGGCACGAACGCAAGAAAAATAATCGCCATACCTGGCCCGGATCGCTGAAAAATAACTTCGTATCCAAACGGCCCGCCAGCCGTGTAGCCATAAAAAAGCGCAAGCAGCGGAAGAAATCCGATTTGGCGAATAGCGGCCGAGGCAGCCGATGCCTGCCGCTCGCCAGCCCGTGTAGGTGTGGTCATCGCGAATGCCGCAGACCGCGGCAAGATGAGTGCGGAATAATATTGAAGCACAACAGGGAATTCAACGAGAAACGAAATGCACAAGAATATAGAAGCTCGCCCCTGCGGCACTTAACCATTTCCTTTTAGAGCCGGGAGGCCCCCCGCCTCCCGGAACCCCATGCGCGGCGATATTCGTGTCGCACATGCGGCACTTGTAGCGCCCGGCTTTCAGCCGGACATCTTTTCCGCTCGCAATAGCTCGCGTTGACTTGCCGTTGGGCGCGGAATAGAATTCGCGCCGATGCCCGATTCTTCTCCGCTCGCTGGCCGAACGATTTCACACTACCGCATCGTCGAAAAACTCGGCGGCGGCGGAATGGGTGTCGTTTATAAGGCCGAAGACACGCGACTCCATCGCTTCGTCGCCCTCAAATTCCTGCCGCAGGAACTTGCCCGGGACCCGCAGGCGCTCGCCCGCTTCCAACGCGAAGCGCAAGCCGCATCCGCACTGAATCATCCGAATATTTGCACCATTCACGACATCGGCGAGCAGGACGGACAAGCATTCATCGCCATGGAGTTTCTGGATGGCGAAACGCTGAAGCATCTGATCGGCGGAAAGCCAGTCGAGACGGAGGTTTTGCTCGGTTTGGCGATTGAGATTGCTGATGCACTCGATGCCGCTCATTCCCAAGGCATCGTTCATCGCGATATCAAACCCGCCAACATTTTTGTGACGAAACGAGGGCACGCGAAGATTCTCGATTTCGGGCTGGCAAAGACGCTGCCATCCGCATCGGCGCTCTCGATGTCGGCGACGCAGGATACCGTCGATGCAGTAGCTCCTGAGCACTTGACAAGCCCGGGCAGTACGCTTGGCACGGTCGCGTATATGTCGCCGGAGCAAGTGCGGGCGAAGGAATTGGACGCCCGAAGCGATCTGTTTTCTTTCGGAGCGGTGCTCTACGAAATGGCGACAGGCACGCTGCCATTCCGCGGGGAAAGCTCCGGAGTCATCTTCCGCGAAATTCTGGATCGCGATCCGGTTCCCGCGATCCGCCTGAATCCTGACATTCCTCTCAAGCTGGAAGACATCATCTCGAAGGCATTAGAGAAGGACCGCGAGACGCGGTATCAACACGCGTCCGAAATGCGCGCCGATTTGAAACGCCTGATGCGCGAAACCGACACCAAGCGCTCAGGGACAACGGTGGCAGCAGTTTCCGATTCGAATTCGTTGTCCTCCGCCAATATCGCTACCTCCTCCCGCGAATCTGCCGTTCGAGCTCACAGCGCCGTGAGAGCAGAGCCACAAATCGCAGCAGGGGACGCCTCCGGCAGTTCCGTTGTCGTCGCTGCCGCAAAGCAGCACAAAGGCGCGCTTATCGGCGGCGTTGTGCTGCTCCTGGTTCTGATCGCCGCAGCAGGCTACGGCGTTTACTCCATACTTGGCGGCGGCAGAGCGGCGATCCCATTCCAGAATTTCACGATTACACAAATTACGGATAACGCCAAATCGCAGGCCGCCGCCATTTCTCCTGACGGAAAATATGTACTTAGCGAAGTCGTTGACGCAGGAAAAGCCAGTCTCTGGCTTCGGCACATTCCGACCAACAGCGATACTCAAATCGTCGCCCCTGTGGACGCGGCATTCAAGGATTTCAAATTTTCTCCCGATGGAAATTTTTTCTACTTTCGCAGGGCGACGACATCCGTTCAGGATACGTGGGACGTCTACCGCGCGCCTGTGCTCGGCGGCAATCCGCTGATCGTCGAGCACAACGTTGATTCCGCGATCGCGATTTCTCCCGACGGCAAGCGCATCGCCTATCAGCGCGATAATGATCCGGATGTTGGCAAATTCCAGTTTCTCATGGCCAATTCGGACGGAACCGGCGAGAAAATGATTTCCGGCGGTCCTCTGACTGCCTCGAATTTCTATTTGGAGTGGTCACCCGACGGCAAGCGAATCGTAATGACCAACGGCGGCCGAAGGGCTGGTCCGATGCAAGTCATGGATCTCGCCTCTGGCAAGGTTCAAGATCTGACGGCCCTCCAGGGATTCCTCTTCTACAACGTAGCGTGGCTGCCCGATGGAAGCGGACTTGTGGTCCAGTATCAGGATTTGAGCGCGGGTGTGAATCACAATCAGATCGGCTTTGTTTCCTATCCGGCTGGCCAGTTCCACGCGATCACCAAGGACACGAACAGCTACGAAACGTTGACTCTCGCGGCCGATGCCAAGACGCTGGCAACCGTACAGTCGAAACGCCTTTACACACTGCACTCAATTCCGGCGGCGGGAGCGGGTGCGAACGAATCCAGTCCCGCGATCCCGCAACAACAAAAAGGGCTGATGAATTTCGCGTGGGCCGGCAACGACGGATTTTTCTTGGCCGAGGATAATCATGTCGTGCGGGTTTCGTCGGACGGAAGCAACAAGACTCCGATCTTGAGTAATGTAGCGCCATCATATATTTCGGTATGCCCGGATGGACGAACATTACTTCTCGCTTTAGTCGGCCAGGGCGGCGGAATCGGCACGAACGTCTGGCGGATTAACGCGGATGGCACGAACCTGAAGCAACTCTCGACTGGAACTGCGGACACCGCGCCCGAATGTTCACGCGATTCAAAATCGGTGTACTACGGAATCCGCACTACTTACCAAATCGAACGCGAGCCAATTGATGGCGGGACGCCAGGCACCGTTCCCGGAACGCCGATACCCAACGACATCATTTCCGGGCACTACCACGATATTTCACCTGATGGCAAAACGATCGTCCTCTCGGTGGATAACGGCGGAGAGATTGGAATTGTGAAGATCGCCGTTCTTCCGCTCGACGCCGGCCCGCAACCGCAGGTGCGCGTGCTCGCTGCAAATCCGGCGATTTCCGATGGCCCCAGATTTACCCCCGACGGAAAGGCGCTGGTATATCCGATTACGCAGCGTGGCGTGGACAATCTTTGGCTCCAGCCGCTCGATGGCTCGCCGGGCCGCCAGATTACGAATTTCAAAAGCGACGTGATTCCTTCGTTTCGGTTTTCGCCGGACGGTAAAACTATCGGCATACTTAGCCTTCGCACCGAAGCCGACGTCGTACTGATTCGCGAGGCTCGCCAAGCGTCGCATTAATTCCTCACTCGCTCGATTCTTTTCGGGCTGCTACACGCAAACCGCGCCGCGTCAGGCTGGCGTCGCGGTACCTCGTGGTTCTGTGTCGACGACAAACTCTCCAGTCTCCCAGAGCCGGGAGGCCCCGCCTCCCGGAACAGTGTGCAACAATTCCCGCTTCGATGCCTACCACCCCGCAGATTGACTTGCCCTCGACGCGCAGCATAAGATTCGCGCGAATGCCCGATTCAGCTCCACTCTCCGGACGAACGATCTCCCACTACCGCATCCTGGAAAAACTGGGCGGCGGCGGAATGGGTGTGGTCTACAAAGCGGAAGACACCACGCTTCATCGATTCGTCGCGCTGAAATTTCTCCCCGATGAATTAGCGCGCGATCGCCAGGCGCTCGAACGCTTCCAGCGCGAAGCTCAGGCCGCTTCCGCGCTCGACCATCCGAACATCTGCACGATTTACGAAATTGGCGAAGATAAGGGCCAGCCCTTCATCGTCATGCAATTTCTGGACGGCCACACGCTGAAACACCGCATTTCAGGCAGACCGCTGCCTGTTGAAGACACTTTGGATTTTTCGATTGAGATTGCCGACGCGCTCGATGCCGCGCACGCGAAGGGCATCGTGCATCGCGACATCAAGCCGGCAAATATATTCATCACCACGCGCGGTCACGTAAAAATTCTCGACTTCGGCCTGGCAAAAACTCTCGCGCCTCCAACAACGCTTTCAGCCACGCAGGATACCGCCGACGCTGTCGCTCCCGAGCACCTGACCAGTCCAGGCAGCACGCTCGGTACGGTCGCCTACATGTCTCCCGAACAAGTGCGCGCCAAAGAGCTCGACGCGCGCAGCGACCTCTTCAGTTTCGGAGTCGTCCTCTACGAAATGTCTACGGGCACGCCGCCGTTCCGCGGCGAATCCACCGGCGTGATCTTCGAAGCCATCATGAGCCGTCCAGTGGTTGCGCCCGTGAGGCTGAACCCCGACGTTCCGGCAGAGCTCGAGCGAATCATCGGAAAAGCGCTCGAGAAAGACCGCGATACTCGTTATCAGCACGCGTCAGAAATGCGCGCGGATTTGAGGCGCCTGAAGCGCGATGTGAATTCCGGCACCACGGCATCATTCGTTCAGCAGGCATCGGATGATGTCCGTGCAAGCGACAGCAAAATTCAAGCGGGCGCGTCTTCATCGTCGTCAGCAGCTGCGAACATCGGTTCGTCTTCCCGTCACGATGCGGCTCGGCCTGAGAGCGGCGCGAGAGTGCAGCCGCAAAGCGAAGCGGCGCATGCGTCCGGAAGTTCGGCCGTGATCGTTGCGGCGAAGCAGCACAAAGGCGCACTCATCGGCGGAGTTATCGTCGCGCTTCTGCTGATCGCCGGCGCCGGATATGGCGTCTATTCGCTCTTCGTCAATCGAACGGTCACAATTCCATTTCAAACCTTCGACGTCACGCAAGTCACAAATTCTGGCAAGGCTGTGGCTGCGGCAATTTCTCCGGACGGGAAGTACATCGTAAGCGTGGTTAACGACAACGGAAAACAAAGCCTATGGCTTCGGAACGTGCCGAGCGGCAGCAACACTCAGGTTCTCGAACCTGATTCTTACGGCATTCGCAGCCCCGGATTTTCTCCGGATGGGAGCTTTATCTTCTATCGCAAAGCAACCGATGCCACACAGAACGAATTCCGCGTGTATCGAATGCCGGTGCTTGGCGGTACGCCGCAAGTTTCGGCGAGCGATGCTGACGCCGGCCCAGCCTTTTCGCCGGATGGCAAGCGCATCGCATACATACGCGCGAACGATCCAGAAGCCGGCAAATATCGTCTCCTGTCATCCAATCTGGACGGAAGCGACGAGAAGATTCTCCAAATCGCTCCGCTTCCTTTTCCAGACAATGTTTCTTGGTCGCCCGACGGAAAGCGAATCGCTTTCATTTCGTACTCCCAGAGCAACGCTCAGGGTCAGATCAGCACTTTCGACGTGGCGAGCAGCAAAGAGACTCCGCTCACTTCATTCCCGGACAAAGTATTCTCAGATTTGGCGTGGACTCCCGATGGGCGGGGCCTCCTCGTGATCTATCGCTCCGCAGGTTCGACCAACCAGCAAATCGCATTCGTTTCCTATCCCGGCGGCCGGTTCCAATCGCTCACCAACGACACTCACGGCTATCGAACGCTGAGCCTTTCTGGCGACGGTAGGGCTATGGTCTCGCTCCAGCAGCAAGAAACCGATTCAGTTTCCTTGCAACCTGTGTCGAGTAAGGGAGCGGCCGCGGAGGTTTCAGGCCTTCCCAATCAGACCGCAGTTCATGGCGTGGACTGGGACACGCACGGAGACTTGATCGTCACCACGACGAATTCGATCTTGCGAATGTCACCCGACGGCAGCCGGCAAACGACTCTTCTAAGCGATCCATCTGAGCGCATAAATTGGTCATCGGTTTGCGGCCGAGGTGGGCCGATTCTTTTCGAGACGTATCTTCGAGAAGGAAAGACGTCGGCCAACATCTGGCGCGTGGACGCGGATGGGTCTCATCCAAAGCAGCTCACCAGCGGCAAGCACGAGGCGTTTCCCGTCTGTGCGCCGGATGGAGGATCGTTTTACTATTATGATTCCGTGACGGCTCGGATTATGAAGATGCCCATCGAGGGAGGACCTGCCGAACTGATCAAGGCTAGCGCGATCCCCGACGGATACATGATAGGAGCGGCGAATTTTTCGCCTGACGGTAGGTGGATGCCGGAGATCGAAGCGAAGGGCGATCCGGCCACCCAGTCGAGCGTGCGCCTGGTTGCTCTCGTAGACGTCACTGCGAATTCCGAATCGTCTGTAAAAAACCTCAAACCTCGCGCTGACCTTGCCCTTCCCATCACCGTCAGTCCGGACGGCAAGGCCGTGGCTTACACGATCGTCGAGAACGGAGTCGCCAACGTTTGGGCGCAGCCGCTCGATGGCTCTCCGGGTCATCGGCTGACGAACTTCACGTCGGATCAAATTCGCGCGTTTCAATTCTCCCCGGACGGCAAGTCTTTAGGCGTTGCTCGCTTCCATGTCGTCTCCGACGTAGTCCTCCTGCGCGACACCCACGCCGCATCTCAATAGTCCCTCGCTCGCCCATTCCGCGCGGGTACGCCGTGTCTCTGTCCGATCGTTCCAACATTCTGAGTTGCTGATAACTCCCCAATCTCTCAGAGCCGGGAGGCCCCTGCCTCCCGCAAACCAGTGCGCAGAGACGAGATGGATCGTCGCGCGTCAAGCAAGCGTGATGTCGAAGATATCCGCTTCGAAGGGCTCGAGGCGCACGTAGAGGCCGAGATTGCGAATTTCATCCGCATCGCGCACGTACCGATTGTTGTTCAGCACATCGGCGAAAACGTATTGGCGCCCGGCCGCGATGCGATCGCCGAGACGGATTCGCGCCTGAGCCGTACCGCCGGAGAAGTTCACCACAACGAGCTTCCAACTCTTCTCATCCTGCCAGTCGTAAGCGATCAGTGCGCCGGCGGAATCGTCGCCCTGCGCCTCAGGATTGAGTTCTCGCCACGCGCCCGAATGAAAAGTATCGCCACGCGTCAGTTGCAAAAGGTTTTTGTAGAATGCCTGAATCGCAGTATCCACGGGCTCATCCGCAATGTGCGAAAGCTGAATCGGAAAATGAATCTTGCGGCCTTCAAGTTGGCCTTGATGGTAAAAGCGCATTCCCGGCGCGGTGCCGAAGATCGTGGCTGCGGCGCGCAATCGCTCCGAACCAAAAACTTCAGCGCTGCGATCTTCATCGTGATTTTCTATGAATCGCGCGAGGTGCCGCTGAAAATTAAAATCGCCAGAAAGCTGCGAGCGCAATTCGTCCGCGCGATTCCCGCGCAGCGCGTCGTAGAAATTCTTGTCGTAGCTGAAATCGAAGCCGAGCTCGATCATCCGCGGCTCCGTTCCCCAATACGCTTCCGCGAGCAACGTGAAATTGGGCAGCGCCGCGCGAACGTCCTGCCAGAATTCTCGCGGCGGCGCGCTCAGGCCGCCGAGTTGCGCGCCCCAGATTCTCGCAAAGACTTCGTTCAGCGCGAGCATGGCCATGTCGCAGCGCAGGCCATCGCAGTGCTGCGAAATCTTCGCGAGCTCGGCGAGAAGCGCGGCGCGCAGGCTCGGCTGAAAATGATTGAGTTGCACCACGTCGCGCCACGGCGGGAAATAAGGATCGCGCGCGCGAGCGATCACGTACGCCCCGGAGGGCGCTTCCATTTGATAGAACGCGATGGGATCGTCGTGCAATTCTTCGACGGTGCCGTGAATGAAATATTCCGGATGCTCGCGCGTCCACGGATGATCGAGCGCGACGTGATTGGGAACGAAATCGAGCATCAAACGCATGCCGCGCGCGTGGAGTTTCTCGCGGGCGGCATCGAGCGCATTCCAATCCGCGAGGCGCGCGTCGGGCTCGTAGCGATGGATTGCGTAGGGCGAACCGACCACGTCGTTCATCGTGCAGCCGGGAAGAGCGCAGCGGAAATCCACGAATGAAGCTTTGTCGCCGCGGAATTCGCGGCGCGATTCCGGGCTGCGCTCCCAGGTTCCCATCAGCCAGATGAAGTCGAAGCCGAGTTCGGCGAGCGCGTCCCATTCGGAATCGGGAACATCGCGGAGGGAAATATTCCGGCGCGTGCGTCGGGATAAATCGTAGAGCCACGCCCAGGTGTTGATTTCGTAGAGGTGCGGATGATTGCGAATCGGATTCATCGAGTGCGCGCAAAATTCGGAAGCGCAGCGATGGTGAGACTAAGCGGCGCGCGGAAGCGTGTCAATCAGAAATGTCCGGCGCGAAAATCGGCTGGCTAATTGCGCCAAAATAATTTCAGCGAACTAATTTCAGCGGACTTCGGTGGTGGGAATCGAAACGCAATTGCGCCCGCGGCGTTTTGCGGAGTAGAGGGCTACGTCGGCTTGCACGATCAGGCGCTCGAGATCGGGCACCTGGCCGCGGCGGAAACTCGCGACGCCGAAACTTGCGGTAAGGCTGACTTCCTGGCCGTTGAAGACGAAGCGTTGCGCTTCCACCTGCGCGCGCATGCGTTCGATGGCCAGTTGAATGCCTTCGGGCTGCGAGTGCGTGATGATCATCAGAAATTCATCGCCGCCGATGCGGCCGCAAATATCGGACGAGCGCGTATTGGCTTTCAGAATTTCGGCAAATTTTCTGAGCACGGTGTCGCCGGCGTCGTGGCCCCAGGTATCGTTGATGGTTTTGAATTTATCAAGGTCGGTCATGATCACCCAGAACGGAAATTCATGGCGCGCGGCGGCGCTGATCTGGCGCTTGGCCCATTCTTCCACGGCACGCCGGTTGGGGAGATCGGTAAGCTGATCGGTAAGGGCGAGCTGTTCGAGGAGGCGATTTTTCTCCTCGATCTCGCGATGCATTTGAATAATTCTACGGCCGACACCCGCGCGCGCGAGCAGCTCGTCGGGATCGAACGGCTTGGTGAGATATTCATCGGCGCCGGCTTTCAAGCCGCGCACGACCGCTGTCTTTTCCTGCACGCCGGTAAGAACAATGATGTAGGTGAAGTGGTTGCGAAATTCGCGGCGAATGCGTTCGCAGAGTTCGATGCCGCTGAAATCGGGCATCAGCCAATCGGTGATGATCAGGCCGGGGCGATGCTCGGCGAATTTTTCGATGGCTTCCTGTCCGGTCTTGGCGAGGAGGATGGCGTATTCACTCTTGGGCAGCGAGCATTCGACGAGTTTGCGCGCCACGGGTGAATCGTCCACGACGAGAACAGGGAACGGCGCGTGGGCCGTGTCGGCGGCGCGGTTGTGCGGGCGCGCGTCGTCGCTCGTAAGATTCGTTACGCCAGCGGAATTCGAAGCGCCGGCAGATCCCGGTGCGCTCGAAGAGTTCGACGCCGCGGGAGAATTCGGTGCGGCAGTGTTCGATACGGTCGTGTCGTTCTCGGATGACATAAGCAGATAGCTTATCTGCACTGGAAGCGAAACGGCGGCAAGGGCGGCGCGAGTGTGCCCAAATGAATATGCTGGACGAAAAGACAGGTCCGCGAAAGGGTGCGCTGAGGAGTTGTCGCCGCGACGGGGCCCGCCTGCACCGGATCGGGGCGCTGCTCGCTTTCCGTCTCCGGCTACGCTAAATCCTCCGCCTTTTCGGCCGCCGTTTCTGCCGTGGCGCGGGTATCTTGCCCGCAGCTCCCACCGCCGCTATGCCGTTCTTCGTTTCGTCTGCGGTCGCACCACCCCCGTCGGCCCCTGGCCGCGACATAAGGCATCACAGCCGACCCAAACATCCGGAGCTTCATCTCCTCTCGGCGCCGACCATAAATGCCTGAAGAGGGATACCCTAGATATGTGGTAACGATGCATCCCATCTGGCGGCGTGAATTCTGATGACCACAGTGCGAACCGAAGGCGAACAACTTTTTGAGCAGTACCTTCAGGAAATGGGATACGCCTATGAATTTGAGAAAGAGTACGAAGGGAAGAGAAAAAGACCCGATTACACAATCACAAGAGACGACCGGGTCTTCCTATTTGACACTAAAGATTTCGATCCCATCACACCCCAGTTTGGATTCCAGCAGTTTGATCCATACATTAGGATTAGACAGAGAATTGACGACGGCCGTAAAAAGTTTAAGGCGTTCAAGAAGTTTCCGTGCTCCGTTGTACTGCGAAATACGGGCAATCCCTACGTGGACGTGGAATCGCCTGACATCGTACTGGGCGCAATGTATGGCGATTCGGGATTCGAAGTCCCCCTTTACGTCGGTCCTGGGATCAGCCAGACACCACCGCCTCCGCCACGGAACACTTTCCTCGGACGCGGAAAGATGGTGCGCAAAAACTATACCCAGAACACAACAATTAGCGCGCTCATCTCGCTGCGGTACGTTGCAGTCGGAACGCGGCGACTGAAGGCGATATTCAAAGAGCTCCCGCATCTGAGCGTTGCCCAGTCCATCGAGGTAGCCCGCGAAAGACTCGCGGGCTTCGATATGAATGAACGACACCTCGGAGTAATCGTATGGGAGAGCGCGGTTGCGCGAATTCCGCTGTCCCGGGATCTATTTACCGGACCTTATGACTTGAGGTGGGGCGTCGAAGGCAGCGATCAGAAAGTTGTGTTTGAGGGTGAACAGCTTCGAGAGTTGCATGAATCAGGGGCATGACGGATCGAAAATGAATGAAGCGGAACTGCTGGTATACCGGGTGTGCCGCCATTCATTTCTCTCTCTCTGGTCATACATCAATCCGAGGAGGAAGCCAGCGGGCAGAGAACTATGTGACGTACTTGTAGTGTGCGAGCCGGACGTAATTGTTTTCAGCGTCAAGCAAATAACGCTGACCAATAGTGGCAGACCTGAAGTCGATGCCCAAAGATGGCAAAGGAACGCCATCGATGAATCCTGTAAACAGATCTATGGCGCCGAGCGAATCCTGAGGACAAGTTCGAACGTTATCAAGAGCGACGGTTCTCTTGGCGTGCTTCTTCCGAGCGCTTCTGAACTACGGATGCACAGGGTCGCGGTTGCGCTCGGCGGTAGAAGGCAGGTCAGTCTTCCATTCGGTGACTTCGGAAAGGGATTTATTCATGTCATGGACGAGGTGTGCTTCTTAACGCTGCTAAAAGAACTGGACACAATAACGGACTTCATTGCATATCTCACGGCCAAAGAAGCGTTCTGTCAATCTCAGATAACGGTGAAATTTATGGCCCGGAAGAAAACCTTCTTGCGGTGTACCTACACGCGGGCAGAAAGTTCCCAAGGAATTACGATGTAATCATGATTGATGACGGCTTGTGGGAACAGATTACTTCGAAGGAAGAATACGCGCGGAAACAGACAGCAAATGAAGCGAGCTACATCTGGGATCACCTGATAGAAAAATTCGGCCAAGACTTCCTAAATGGGCAACTGGAATTCGCGGCCAGCCCATCAGGCACCGAACGAGCCATTCGCCAACTGGCAAGAGAAGACAGATTCGCGCGACGGATACTCGGCAAGTCATTCAAAGAGTTTCTTGACAACTCCCAGCGAATCCTTGCTCGCATGACAACCTCTCCCTCCGGCGTAGTCTATGTTTTCTTGGCGTCCCCGCACGACACACCACGTGATGCGCGTGTTGCAGAGTTGGGTATCAGATGCTTCGTCGCGCGGGGATTGCATCCGAAATCTCAGCGGGTCGTTGGCATAGCAACGGAGCGATACGAAAAAGGTAAAGGGTTCTCCCTCGATCTTTATCACCTGTTCAAGCCAACGTGGGCCGCTGAAGATCGAGAACGCATGGATGCTATCCAGAAGGAATTTGGATTTTTTGCGAATCCGAAGCTGACAACGGACGCTGAAGATGAATGCCCGCAAAGCTGACGCTGACGAAGCTGTCTGTCACGCCACATGCTTCAGACTAAAGAGCATTTTTCGCTCGCGCACATCTATGCGGACACTACCCAAAAGTCTTACAACACTCGGTCTTGACGACCCGCCAACCGCCTGCTACCGTGGGTATGAACTATGGCTAAACAGTACATATACGCAACGGTTAAAGTGCCTGCCGAGGTCGCAATCCGCCCAATTCTAAGCGGGACACCAAAACAATTAGAAATCGCCGTAACCCGCACAAAACAAAACACCGAGGTCATTTCTAATCGGGACACAAACACTACCCCTTCGAACGCGCTTGGAGGCTGCGGAAAAAGTCAGAATCGCCGTCATGACTGCGTTTATGCTTTTTCGCGCAAGCTGTTTAGCCAGTCAAACCTAGCCGGACTTTCACAGCGCCATCGAGCGCGACACACTGCATTTCTAATCGTAAGTCCAAAACGATTAGAAATCGCCGTAAGCCAGAGAAAACAAAACACCGAGGTCATTTCTAATCGTATGAAAATTGACCCCCTCCTGAATGCGACTGAGCGCCTCTGCGAGCATTTCGCGCAAGAATGTGATGAGGGTCAAGATCGTGAACAGGATGTCCGCGCCACGAAGAGAATGAAGCTTAGGGCAGGCGGAGGTGGCGGTTTCGTCTTCGCTTTTTCTTTCCCGTTACCTCGGCGGCATACGGTAACGACCGGCTTCCGTTTTGGGGCGATCCGGTGGCACAATTCCTTACTCAACCGGAGATCATTACCTCACCGGAGGGTCATCGTGCCTGCAACCTGGACTGGATATATTACGTTTGGATTGATTTCGATTCCCATCGAGCTGACGCCGGCTGCGCGCTCTGAAAGAATCAGCTTTAACCAGATTCACTCCGTGTGCCATACGCGATTGAAGCAGCCTCTATTTTGCCCTTCGTGCGACAAGTTCGTTGACCGCTCGGAAGTTCAGAAGGGCTATGAATACGAGAAAGATCAATATCTGCTTTTCACGAAAGACGAGCTGGAAGAAATCGAACCGGACTCGGCCAAGACGATGGAGATTTTGAGCTTCGTGAAAGTGGATGAGATTGATCCCGTTTACTTTGAAAGTTCGTATTACGCGAAACCGGGCGAAGCGGGAGTGAGAGCGTACAACCTGCTTCTCGATGCGATGAGGAAAACGGGATACGCGGGAATTGCGAAAGTCACGATGCACAACCGCGAAAATATCGTGATCATTCGCGCGCGGGAAAATGGATTCACGCTTCACACCATGTTTTATAAGAACGAAATTCGCGCGTCGGATGTTTCTGCGCCGAATAAACATGAAGTGAGCGCGGCGGAGGCTAACCTGGCGATTCAATTGATCGAGAGTTTGGCGGCTCCGTTCGATCCTTCGCAATATTCCGATACGTACCAGCAAGAACTCGAAAAACTGATCGAAGCGAAAGCCCACGGGAAGAAGCTGACGGTGGTGCCGCGCGGTAAAATTGAGCCTGTTGCGGATCTCATGGCGGCGTTAAAACGGAGCCTGAAATCCAAAGACGAGCCAGCGAAGAAGGGCGTGATTAGCGCCGTGCCAAAGGCGGGCGAGAAGAAATCGCGAAAGACGGCGTAACTTGCCGAAGTGGGGGGCGGAAGGCTCGACAGGTGCCATTCAGATCGAACGTTCCCTTCGTCCATTGCGTAAAAATAAAATCCTCTTCCAGAGATGTTCTTCTGGAAGAGGATTGTCTTTTTCAGCTACGTCGCGGGATCTAGCTCAAAACGATTTAGAGCGACGTTTGGAGCTCACTTTAGCTTTGAGCTATCGCGAATATTCGTCTAGTTCGTGATGCAAAGGCCGCGCCGATTCAGGAACGGGAACTTTGCCGGTGAGAATGTCATGGCGGTCGACTTCGTCGCCATACATGGATTTGTCTCCGCTCTTATCGGCTTGAACCACGGCGCCATCGAGAGCCACGCCAGCGAAAATGCCTTTGGCGCGCGAATAGGACAGAATTTCCGCGGTCAGTTTAACGTCGGTGCCAGCTTCCGCTGTGCGGCCGACGGGTCCGGCTGCGACTGAGGCGTCGCCGCCGAGTTTGAATTTGTCGCTGAGCAGGCTGTGCAATGCATGCTCGTTCATAAAGAGCATCACGAGATCGGTGGACGAGCCGCCGATTTGATAGCCTACGCTCCCGCCGTCAATTGCCAAGAACAACGGCGCGCTCCAGCCATGCCCGGTTCGACAGGTGACGACTCCTCTGCCGTAGTTGCCGCCGAAAATGAAGGCGAACTTCACGTCACCCGGAATGATGGCGACACATCTTGCCTTGTTCAGCAGGTCGTGAGGAATGCCGTGATCCGGCGTGTTCATGATCTCCCTGAAGACATCGGCAGCTTTGTGGGTGCGATTCACGTCGTCCTCGCGGTCCGAGGCGACCGCGCTTAGAGCTACAAGTAGACCAAGGGCCGCGACGAACAGAGTCCGTTTCAACATTTTTTCTCCCCCTTCAATTTCACAACTCAGCGATACAGATGCGCTGACTTCGGCGACAGATTCGCCAGTAAAGCGATGCCGAGCGGGAGTGTACAGTGGTTTCCAAAGGCAACCCATACCGTAGTTGCTGTATGTACCGATTTGGTGTTTGGGAGGGGACAGGGAGGGCAGAGGGTGAACGACCGGCATGCTGCTGGGGCGCGTTGACTTGGCCGAACGGCCAGCATAAGATTTCCGGTCATGCCTGATTCTTCTCCACTTGCAGGGCGGACGATTACGCATTACCGCATCCTTGAGAGACTTGGCGGCGGGGGGATGGGGATCGTTTATAAGGCTGAAGATACGAAGCTGCGGCGATTTGTCGCGCTGAAATTCCTACCTGATGAACTAGTCAAGGATCACCAGGCGCTTGAGCGTTTCCGGAGGGAGGCGCAGGCGGCGTCTGCGCTGAATCATCCGAACATTTGCACGATTTACGATATTGATGAAGAAGGCGGGATGCCGTTCATCGCGATGGAGTTGCTGAACGGCGAGACGCTGAAACATCGGATTCATGGCGCGGCGCTGCCGCTGGACGAGATGCTGGAAATTGGAATTGAAGTGGCGGATGCGCTCGATGCCGCGCATGCGCAAGGAATCGTTCATCGCGACATCAAGCCCGCGAATATTTTTGTAACGGCGCGGGGGCACGCAAAGATTCTCGATTTTGGATTGGCGAAGCTTAAGCCCGCCGGCGCGGGCGGGTCGCTGCTGGATTCGGCTGGAGCGACGGCGGCGATGACGGCCGCGGGTGTGACGGCGGAACATCTCACGAGTCCGGGGACGGCGCTTGGGACGGTCGCGTATATGTCGCCGGAACAAGCGCGCGGGAAAGAAGTGGATGCGCGCAGCGATTTATTTTCGTTTGGCGGCGTGCTTTACGAAATGGCGACAGGCGTAGTTCCGTTTCGCGGCGACACTTCCGCCGTGATTTTCGACGCGATTCTCAATCGCGTGGCTGTGCCGCCGGTGCGATTGAATCCCGAGCTGCCGGTGAAACTCGAAGAAATGATCGGCAAGGCGCTCGAAAAGGATCCGAGACTTCGGTATCAGAGCGCGGCGGAGATTCGCACTGATCTTCTGCGACTGAAGCGCGATACGGATACTTCGAGCCGCGCGATTCCGATGGAGGCGACGGCGCCGCCTCCCGGGCAATCCGGTTCGGTGCGCGATTCGGCATTTCAGCAAACTCCCGTGAGCACACGCGCCATTTCGGCTGCGTCGGTGCCGCCGGCGAGCGCGAGCAGCGTGAGCGCTGGCGTCCCGGTTGCCGCTACTCCGGCGAGTAGTTCTGTTTCTGCGGCAAGCGTTTCTGCTGCGAGCGTTTCTGCCGCGCCCAGTGCGACTTCGAATGTTCCGGGCACGAATGTGCCGGATGCGAGTGGGCCGGCCGCGGTCGCTCGACGGTGGGTGATAATCGGCGGCGCGGTTGTCGCGGTCCTGATCGCAGCGGGCGCGTACTTTTTCTTCGCGCATCGCGGGCCGAAGCTCACCGAGAAGGATTCCATCGTGCTCGCCGAGTTCACGAATACGACGGGCGATCCAGTGTTCGATGGCGCGCTGCGGCAGGGGCTGGCTTCGCAACTCGCCCAGTCGCCCTTTATGAATATTCTTTCGGACCAGCAGATTCAGAAAACGCTGGGTTATATGAGCCAGCCGGCGACGGCGAGGCTGACGAATGATCTTGCCCGTCAAGTCTGCCAACGGACGCAGAGCGCGGCAGTGCTCGACGGCTCGATCGCGCAGATCGGCACGACGTACAGCCTGGTGCTGAACGCGGTGAATTGCGCAACGGGTGAGACGCTGGCGACAGCGCAGACGGAAGCGCCGGACAAGAATCAAGTGCTCGGCGCGCTGGGCAAAGTGGCTGGAGAGATTCGGGGAAAGCTCGGCGAGTCGCTCGCGTCCATTCAGAAATTCAATACGCCGATCGAGCAGGCGACGACGTCGTCGCTCGAAGCCCTAAAGGCGTACAGCACCGGCACTCAAACGCGCCACACGAAGGGCGACGCCGTAGCCGGGCCCTTCTTCAAGCAGGCGTTTACGCTCGATCCGAATTTTGCGATGGCGTACGCTGTGTTCGGACAGATCACCTCAAATCTTGGAGACTCCGCGACAGGCGCCGAATATACGCAGAAGGCTTACGATCTTCGCGAACGAGCGAGCGAACTGGAAAAATTCTACATCGAGTCTCACTATTATAACAATGTCCTCGGCGATGAAGAAAAGACCAATCAAGTCTACGAACTCTGGGAACAGACGTATCCTCGTGATGCGATCCCTGTCCACAATTTGTCGGTGTACTACCTTCAAACCGGCCAATATGAAAAGTCGCTGGCGAAGTCACAGGAAGCCATTCGTCTCGAGCCCGACGATTCGCTCTCAAATCTCGGACTGGCGGATGACTATCTGTTCTTGGACCGCCTCGACGAGGCCAAGGCCACGTTGAACGGCTCGTTGGCGAAAAAAATAGATATTCCCGAATTTCACTCATTGCTTTATGGCATCGCATTTTTGCAGAACGATTCAGCCACTATGACGCACGAGCTGGACACGCTGTCGAAGGGGTCACCGGTAGCGGCGGCGATCGGAGCATTCGATCAGGCGAGTACTGAGGCATACGAGGGGCATATCGAGAAGGCCCAAGCCTTGTATCATTCCCTTGCGGACATTGAAAAAGAGCACGATTTGAAGGCTCAGGCTGCCAACACACTTGACGCGCTCTCGAGTGTTCTGAGTGAGGTTGGCGACGCGGCTGGCGCACGCAAAGAGGCTGCGGCGGCGCTCGAACTCGGCAAGTCGAGGTACTTCACGATGGGGGTCGCGCTCGACCTCGCCCGCGCAGGGGACGCGGCGCACGCTGAATTGCTGGCAAACGAAACGGCGAAGACCTATCCTTCGGACACGGCAATCCGTGAATATTACCTGCCGATAATCCGCGCGGAAATTGTGATGGATCGAAACGATCCCGGCAAAGCCCTCGAAATTCTTCAGGGGGCTTCGGCGTTTGAACTCGTCAGATATCTTGTTATTCCCTGCGAGCGCGGCCAGGCGTACTTGCTCGAGCGCAAGGGAAATGAAGCCGCCGCGGAATTCCAAAAACTGCTGGATCATCGCGGCGCTGTCGGGACTTCGATCGGCGGCGCGCTGGCGCATTTGCAGTTGGGGCGAGCCTATGCGCAGGCGGGCGACGCGGCGAAGGCGCGGACGGCTTATCAGGATTTTTTTGCGCTGTGGAAAGACGCGGATGCCAATATTCCTATCCTTCAGCAAGCCAAGAGTGAATACGCGAAATTGAAGTGATCCCGGTGGGGGACACTTTTCCCGCCGAACAAAAGAGGCGGTCCGTCTTCCGACGGACCCTACGGTTGCCGTTCGTGCGGTTCTGCTTGAATCAAGATCACGGCAACCGTAGGGCTTGGGCGCGATTTGGCCTGCATCAATTTTGTAAACGCGTTTCTGGACGCGCAATCGGGCTGAGAAAGCCACCGAAGCCGCCGGGGTACCAGACGAAGCCGTGGTTTAGGCCATTTCCGTCGACCCACCAGCCGGTGACGGCGCCTGAGAGGTTATTGGTTGAGGGACGAGTCCCTTGGCCGGCACTTGTGCCCGCGCCCGGCGCGTCGAACGTGGCGTAATTGCCAAAGGCTTCGCGGGAAAAGCCGTGCATCACATTATTAGAGTCGATGTACTCTCCGGTGACCGCTCCGAGTGTATTGATCGAAAGAGCTCCGGTGCCCTGGACGGCGCCGGTGCCCGCCTCCGGAGCATCGAGGGTTGTAAAGTTGCCGGCGCGAGTGCGCAGGAAGCCGTGAATCACGCTGCTCGAATCAAGATAGTAGCCTGTGGTTGTGCCCTCGAGATTGATGCTTGCAGATTCCGTGATGCCCGCCGATCCTGGCGGATCGAAACTCGTGATCGTCCCGTCCGGCTCGCGAATGAATCCGTGTTGTGCACCGGTGGAATCCTGCCAGCTTCCGGTGATCGCGCCGGCGGCATTGAGGCACGTCTCCTCGCAAACGAAGGTGAAAACCGAACCGGTTGGATCGAAAGTTGTGATCTCGCCCTCGCGCGAACGAGCGAAGCCATGATACTCGTTGCTTCCATCAATGTAGAAGCCGGCGGCCGCGCCCTGGAAATTGATGCTCGTTGCCAAAGTTCCCTGGCCGGCGCCTGTGCCCGCACCGGGAGCATCGATGATGGTGAAGGAGCCATCGGCGTAACGCAGAAAACCGTGAAATACTTCGCTTGGATCCTCGAACTGGCCTACTACCACGCCTAGATCGTTGATGGTGTAGGCGACTGTGCCCTCGTCGAGGTTGGCGCCGAGGCCTGCGCCCGGGGCGTCGAAGGAGGTAATGTTGCCGTCGGGAGTACGCAGGAAGCCATGAGGAACAACGTTCGCATCCGTGTAGGAGCCGACTATCACGCCTTCGACGTTGTTGCCCAGCGGTTGCGTCCCACAAACAGACGAGCACGCGGGAGACGTTACGGTCGCAGCGCCCGGAGCATCGAACTCGACGAGGCCAGGCTTGTGACCGAACAGGCCGAGATTCTGCTGGCCTTGAGCGGGCAATTGAACTGAGATGGCGAATACGATGATGATGCAGATGGAGATGATTAAGCCGCTGATCGTGAACTTCATGGTTTCCTCTCTTTTCATAGCCGCCCGAGAGCAGACCTTGGGCCGGGCGCCGTGAAAATAGCTGGGAAACTCGGGTCGAGGCAATGGCGGCGGAATTAGATTCGTGTTAGAGGGATGTTAGAGTCTATCTGCCTGAAAATTCGTGGATTATCGGAGATTCCATGACAGAAAACTTCCGAGTATACTCAAGTAACCAAGTGATACAATCCCGCAATAGTCCCCGCTGGAGTGTTCATGGCTGTACCGGCACGACATCCAGTCGTCATCCGTTTCGGCGCTTTTGAGCTAGACGCCGCGGACGGTGAACTGCGCAAATCCGGAATCTTGCTGAAACTGCATCCGCAACCTCTCCGAGTGCTTCTGCTGCTTGCTGAGCGGCCCGGGGAAATCGTCACTAGGGAAGAAATCCGGCGTTGCCTATGGGGCGACAACACGTTTGTCGACTTCGAGCGCGGGATTAACTTCTGCGTGAATCAGATTCGTTCCGTGATCGGCGATGACGCGGAGCGTCCGCGATACATTGAGACACTGCCGCGGCGCGGGTATCGCTTCATAGCTTCTGTCGCGATTGGCGAATCAACGAAACAGACCCTCCCTTTTCATCTGCCGGCATCTAGCGCTGAGTCGAAAGTGGCCGCCTTAGAAGGCGTAGAACCCGGATCGGCTCACGAGATTCGCATTCCGCGCTCGCGGTTATTTTCGATTCTTGTGGATCGCTGGAGCAGAAAGACCGTTGTGGCGGCGATCATGGCGTTCTGTGTGATCGCAGTTCTGATCGCCGGAATCGTTTCTTATATTTACCGCGCGCCGAAGCTGACGGAAAAAGATTCCATTGTCCTTGCGGATTTCACGAACAGCACTGGCGACGCTGTGTTTGACGATGCCCTGAAGCAGGCACTCGCGGTGGAATTGGGACAATCACCATTCTTAAATATCCTTTCAGAAACAAAGGCGAGCGAGACGCTAAAGATGATGGGCCGTCCGATGAACGCGCGCGTGACACCGGACATAGCCCGGGAACTTTGTTTGCGTACAGGAAGCAAGGCCGTACTGGCAGGAGCGATCTCAAGCTTGGGCAGCCACTATCTGGTGGACTTGGACGCGGTCGCGTGCAGCAATGGCGATACTCTGGCTAAAGAACAATTCGAAGCCACGAGCAAGGAAGATGTTCTTAAGGCGTTAAGCCGAGCTGCCGCGAATCTCCGCACGAAGTTGGGCGAGTCACTTCCGTCGGTGCAAAAATTTGATGTCCCTATTGAGGCAACGACAAACTCGCTCGAAGCGTTGAAGAACTACAGCATGGGCGCCAAGGTAGGAAGCGAGAAAGGAAATGCGCCGAGCATCCCATTTCTAACGCGAGCCATTGAATTGGATCCGAATTTCGCCGTGGCGTACGCGGGGTTGGCTGCCCGCTACAGCAATCTCAATGAGCCCTCGCTCGCCCTGGCGTACGCGACCAAGGCGTACGAGTTGCGCGACCGGGTGACCGAACGGGAGAAGTTACGAATTTCATTTATCTACTTTCGTGTAACAGGAGAAGTGGAGAAACAGACGCCGGTGTTCAATCTCTGGATGGCAGATTATCCCCGCGATCCCGCTCCGAACGTCAGTTTAGGTGTGAATTTTGCATTTATGGGACAGTACGACAAAGCTCTCGCCGAATCGCAGGAGGCATTGAAGCTCGGACCGGAGAACGTATCTGTTTATGAAAATCTGACCGACATTTACCTCGCTATGGACCGTCTGGATGCAGCCAAAGCTATCCTGAATCGAGCGCATACGAACAATCTCGATAGCGCCGACCTACACTGGGACGCTTATTACCTTGCGTTTCTGCAGGGGGATTTCGCGCAGATGGAGCAGCAGGTTGCCTGGGGCGCTGGCAAGCCCGGCACCGAAGACATTCTGCTCTCGGCTCAGTCCGATACCGAGGCGTATTACGGACGGCTGAGCAATGCGCGGAACCTCTCGCGCAGAGCTGTGGACTCCGCAGTCCGCGCCGATGCCAAGGAGGCAGCGGCACTATGGCAGGTGAATGCAGCGCTACGCGAAGCAGAATTTGGCGAAACCGCAGAATCGAGCAACCAAGTCCGGGAAGCTTTGGCGCTGTCTCCGGGCCGTAATGTGAAAATCTTCGCAGCCCTCGCACTCGCTCGAGCCGGAGAAACTGCTCAAGCCAGGGCGATCGCCAACGAATTGGAGAAGGATTATTCTTCCAATACTGTGCTGAAGCTTTACCGGCTGCCGAGCATCAATGCCGCCATTGCGCTGAGGAAAGGCAATTCTGCGCAGGCGCTTGAGCAGCTGGAAATCGTCAAGCCGTACGAACTTGGGCAGCCCACGCCAACTCCATTGGGAACGCTTTATCCTCCATTCTTGCGAGGTCAGGCTTATCTTTTGATGCAAGACGGCACTGCCGCAGCCGCCGAGTTCCAGAAGGTGCTTGACCACCGTGGGATTGCTCTCAATTTCCCACTGGGAGCTCTCGCTCATCTCGGCCTGGGCCGCGCCTATTCAGTCGCAGGCGATGCGGGCAAAGCGCGGACGGCTTATCAGGATTTTTTTGCGCTGTGGAAAGATGCGGACACCGGGATTCCGATTCTGCAGCAAGCGAAGAGTGAATACGCCAAGCTGAAGTGAGTGCCGGCTGCGGAGGGAAAAAGCCGGGCGGATCTGAGACCCGCCCCTACGACCGAACACGGAAATAATGGCGCCGAACCAAGGCCGAATATTCGAACCTGAAGTGAGTGCGCTTTGCTTCGTTAAACGATAGACAAGAATGAAGCCGCGTACGTAGGGAAAAAAGGCCAAAGCGAAGATGCCGGGATGTTCTTCCGAGTTATCCCTCCTCTGTTTTCGCGAATGTTTCATATAATCCCGGGTTCAATCTGATGACAATTACGGGACTGCAAACGGCAGTGCCGGTTCGGTCGCAACTGCTGCGAATTTTGGGGGCCGGATTTGGCGTGGCTGTTGTGCTTGGCGCCACAATTGGCGTGGGAATTTTGCGGTTGCCGGGAACAGTGGCCGCGGCCCTTGGAAATTATTGGTTCATCCTGCTGGCGTGGATTGTGGGCGGCGTGTACGCACTGTTGGGAGCGGTCTCCATGGCGGAACTCGGTACGATGTTGCCCGAGGCTGGCGGGTTCTATGTTTTCGCGAAGCGGGCGTTTGGCGGTTTTGTGGGATTTGCGGTGGGGTGGGGCGACTGGGTGAATAATTGCGCGGCGCTCGCTTACGCATCCGCCGCCGGCGGCGAATACTGCGCGGTGCTTTTTCCCGGACTCGCGGGGCATGAAAAGGCGATCGCGATTGCGACGCTGGGATTGTTTGTGTTGCTGCACGCCGTAGGATTGCGATTGAGCAGCTTGGTGCAGAAATTTACAAGCGCGGCCACGGCGATGGCATTGATTGGGCTTGCAGTGGGATGCTTCTTCGCGGGAGGCGGCGCATCGTCGCCTGCCACAGAGCGCGCGGCCTCCGCGCTTGATATCTTGAATTTTCATGGCAGTTGGCTGCTGCTCATCGCGCCGATTGTGATGGCCTTGCGGGCGATAGTGGTGGCGTACGACGGCTGGTATCAGGCGATTTATTTTCTCGAAGAAGATGTGAATCCGGCGCGGAATTTGCCGCGGGCGTTGATTGGAGGCGTGCTGCTCATCATCGGGCTGTATCTTGTGGTGAACCTAGCGCTCCTTCACGTGCTGCCGGTGCCGGTGTTGGCTGCGTCAAAGCTGCCGGCGGCGGTGGCGGCGCAAATTCTGTTTGGCGGCTGGAGCGGGAGGATCATCACGATTCTGTCGCTGCTGACGCTTTTGAGCCTGATCAACGCGGTGCTGCTGGGCGCGACGAGGATTATTTTTGCGATCAGCAGAGACGGCTTGATCAGCAGCGTGGCGACGCGAGTGAGCGCCGGCGGAACGCCGCAGGTAGCGCTGTTGCTATCGGCGGGGACGGCCATGATTCTGGTGGCGTCCGGGACGTTTGAGAGAATTATTTCGATTGCGGCGGTGGTGTTCGTTGCGAACTATTGCGCGACTTATTTCGCGGTGATTTGGCTGCGGCGCCGCGAGCCTGAGGCGCCGCGGCCGTTTCGGGCGTGGGGATATCCGTGGAGCACGGGAATTGTTCTCGTGGGATCGGCGTTGTTTTTGGCGGCGGCCATCTACAGTGCGCCGATGGATGCGGTTTTTGCGGCGGGGCTGCTTGGGGTGTGCGCGCCGGTTTATGTTTTAATGAAAAAGCCCGCGGCGGTGCCGGCGAATTAGGCGAGGCCTGACGTCCAGTCACGACTGCGTCGTGCCGGAGATCCGTTCGAGGCTCAAGGAGGGCCTGAGCCATCACGTGACGGACAGAAATTTCAAATTTGAAATTTCAGATTTCAAATGCAAACACGGCCTGGCGGCAGGCCAGCGCTATGGGCGCGCGCGTGACGGGCTCGGAGGGAAGTTTTGTATACGCATGCGATTGTACGGAGGCCGGGCGAGAACTTTGCTGAGGGATTGACCTCGTTTAAAGGTCCTCCCGCTGACTACAAGAAAGCGCTTGAGCAGCATGAGGCCTATTGCTCGGCGCTTGAGCGATGTGGGGTGGAAGTCGTGCGGCTCGAGGCGGATCTTGCACATCCGGACTCGACTTTTGTGGAGGATGTGGCGGTGCTCACGCGAGACGCAGCGATACTCACGCATCCGGGAGCGAGGAGCCGCGAAGGGGAAGTGGACGGAATTCGCGAGCCGCTCAGGAGATTCTTTCAGACAATCCATGAGATTGAGGCGCCCGGGACGCTCGATGGCGGCGACGTTTGCGAGGCGGGTAAGCATTTTTTCATCGGAGTGTCGCGGCGGACGAGTGAAGAGGGGGCGAAGCAGCTTGCGGCTTTTCTCGCGCGAGAGGGCTTCACGACTTCGTTTGTCGATATCCGTCCGATGAAGAGCATTCTGCATTTGAAGAGCGGGATTGCGTGGGCGGGCGATGGGAAGCTGGTGGTGATGGAGGAGTTGGCAAGTCGCGATGAGTTTCGCGGGTATGAATTGATTCGCGTAGCGCGCGGCGAGAGTTACGCGGCGAATTGCGTGCGGGTGAATGATTACATTTTGATTCCGGCGGGATTTCCGGGTATCGCGCGGGAACTGATTGCGCAGGGATTCAGAGTTTTGGAGCTCGAAGTTTCGGAGTTTCAGAAGTTGGATGGCGGGTTAAGTTGTCTATCGCTGCGGTTTTGACAGGCGAGAACAGCCTGAGAGCGCGTGAACAACCGCAGATTCTTCGTCGGACCCTCGTCGGGTCCTCCTCAGAATGACAGCGCGATAGCCATTAGACGGGTAGTCCGGTTGACCCCGCGGCGCAATCGAATCTCGATCGGGCCTCCAAGATTGTCTATCGACGCGACGAAGAGAAAACCGCCGGCAAGATGCCGGCGCTACGATGGCAATCTTTCCCGATCGTTATTCACGTGGGAACGCGTTAGTCTCCGGTGCCCGAAAGAGAGATGGATTGCGGGCTGTTTTTGGCGTTGTCTGTGATCTTCAGGGTTCCCGTCTTCGAGCCTTTCGTTGTTGGGGTGAAGGTCACGTTGATCGTGCATTTCCCCGTGGTAGGCGCGAGCGATGTTGTGCTCTTGCAAGTTGTGCCGCTCGATGCGATGGCGAAGTTGCCGCTGATCGAGAGGCCCGAAAACGCGAGCGTCGTCGTTCCTGTGTTGGTCACCGTAATTGTCTTCGCTGTGCTGGTCGTTCCCGTCTTTTGATTTCCGAAATTCAAGGTGCTCGCCGATAGGGATGCCTGCGGATTGATGTCGGTGAATGACATGTAAATCGTTTGTGGGCTGCCCGCAGCGTTGTCGGAGACCAAAAGATTTGCCGCGTGCGTTTTGGTGACGGTCGAATCGGCGGTGGCGCTCATGATAATGATGCAAGACTTTCCGGCATTGAGCGTTTTGGGGCAGAGTTCGACGCCGAGGAAGCCAGTCGAGTCATCGCCGGAAATCGCCATCACATTGAAGCTTGTGAACGTGACCATCGAGGTGCCGGTGTTGGTTACCGTCGTGGTCGCGAGGGCCGTTGAGCCGGGATAGAGTGTGCCGAAGCTAAGAGTGCTCGGCGAAAACTTCAGAGTTGATCCCGCGGCGTTGACGGTTTGCGGAGTACCGGTGGCCGTGCTGCTGCTGTTGAAATTGCCGTCGCCGCCGTAAGCCGCGGTGATGGTCCAAGCTCCTGCGGTCGACAGCGTCACCGAACAGGTGCCCGTGCCCGAGGCGAGCGTGATGGGGCACGTCACAGAGGTCGAGGAAAGTTTCGCGGTCACCGTGACGGAACCCGTCGGCGTGCCGCTGCCGGTCACCTTCACCGTGACCACGACGGGTGCGCCAACCGTCGAGGGACTCGGAGTGACTGTGGTGATCGTTGTAGTGCTTGTGGCTTTGTTTACAGTCAGAGTCGAACTGGTGTTGTTGGTGACGGTTGAGAAATTGCCATCACTCGTGTAGCTGTACGTGATGGGGTACGGTGTGGAAGACGCGGGGATCGTTGACGTCGGGAACGCGACGGAGAACGCGCCGCTCGTACCGGTGATCGTAGCGGGCTTTGTGGTGGATCCAATTGTGACCATGACGCTTTCGCCGGCGGGCGGATAGGACGAACCAGCAGAGATTGTGCCATTGATGGTTTGTGTGCTCTGCCCGAAGGTAATGATGTAGGAGGAAAGGTTGCTGAGCGCAGAGGTAAGGCCTTGTACGGTGACCGTGGCGACGGTGAGAGTTTGCTGGGTGCCGATGGTAAACGTCGCGACGTTGGAATACACGCCCGCGGCGGCGTTCGAGCTGGTCACTATGAAGATTGCCTTTGCCGAAGGTGCAAGAGAGAAGCCGGTCGGCAGCGATGAGCAACTCAGCACCTGAGGGCTCGATCCGGATATCGTGCAGCCGGAAATCGACGAGCTGCCCAAAGTCCAAGTCGCACCTGCGGGCAAGGGATCATAGAGCGTGATGCCGCTGGCGGTAGTGGAGCCGTTGTTGGTCAGGGTAACTGTGAAGCCGATGCCGGAGCCGTAGGACGCGGTTCCGTTCGTGGGCGTGGTGGCGCTCGAGCCATTGAGGAGCGGCAGGGTCGGGAGTGCCGGCGTGCTGGTTGGCGGCCATGCTACCACAACATCGTTGAACGCCTTGGTGGAACCGCCGATGCCGGAATCAACCGGCTCGGCAGCGTTGTAGAAGGTGGTGATGTTGAATTCGAATTGGCAATAGTAGGTCGTGGGGTCGTTGACATTGCCGTTGATAAGCATTACCGAGCTGCAACTGGTGCCGACTGCTGAACTCGGCGTTGGCGCAGAGTCCGGATCGTCATAAAGCTGAGGTGTGCTGAGAAGCCAGTATGGGCCCGGCGACGTCGCCGTCGCCGCGTCGTCGTTCCAAGTGGTCGTCCAATTCACCGGCCCGACGTATGAAGTAGTAGGCGGTTCTTCGCCCGGTGTGCTGCCGTACACCAAGTAGTGGACGCAGTTTCCGTTGGCGATGGGGACGCAGCGCGGAACTATGGCGCCGCCAGTGACCGTGTCAGTGCCGTAATTGAAGAAGTTTAGGAAGCGGCAATCGAAATCGTTTTGAACGGAAGCGGGGGTCGTATCCGTGTTCGATTCGCAGATGCCGTCTGCGAGCGAAGGCGGCACTTCGGTGGCAACTACATTCACAGTGAATTGCGAGCTGACTGACTGAACGCCTAAGTTCACGGCATACGCGAAGGGAGCATTACAAGGATTGCTCGGAGTGGGATTTGGATTGCCAGGGCAATTGTATGTGGCTTGCATGGATTCAGGGCCCGAGCTGGTAACGAATGTCAAAGGCACCGGTGTGGGGGTGGGAACGAAATCGGCCGTGACGTTCATATTGGAAGTCATCGGGACGGTGCAAGTGGTGCTCGTAGCGGGAGTGGTGGCGCATGCGCCGCCCCAGGCGATGAACGATGTGCCCGGTTGCGGTATTTCCGTCAGAGTGACCGTCGGAGTGCTGTACGTATTGGAGCACGGCGGGTAGACAGTGCCTCCGGTCTCAGTGCAGTCGAGAGCTGTGGTGCCATCGGTAACGGCGCCGGTTCCCGTGCCGTATTCCGTGACAGTGAGCGTGTACGAAGAAGCTACGAGGGAATTGAATGTAGCGGTGACGATCTGAAGTGAATCGCCACTCTGCAAGACGCAGGGGTTCGTCGTTCCGATGCACGTATTTCCGACCTCGTTGTATTCGTTGGACCAGCCTGCAAATGTCGACCCGCCGGTGGGGGTTGCCATGATCGTCACCGGAACACCATCAAACGGCACGCTGCAGTTACTGGTGCAGGAAAGCCCGGTCGGACTCGTCGAGGTCACCTGTCCAGTTCCCGAGCCCGCAAATGTGACTGAGACCGAAGACGGAATTACCTCCCACGTCTGAGAGATAGGCGCGCTAACGTTCCCTTGGTTATCGACGGCTTCGACGGCGAAGGTGTAATACATGTTTTCACTTAGGTTTGATTCGCTAACCGACTGTGAGCATGGCAAGTAATTCGGAGAAATTGTCATCCCCGTAGTGAACGAGCACAGGTACGAAGTGACGCTGCCATCAGAGTCGCTAAATGAAAATAGGGAATTTTGGATATAACTCGGGTTCGCTGCGCCTTCGCCAAACACCGGGGGGGTAACACCGCTGGTGCCAGCCGTTCCGGTGAAGCCGATGGATTGCATGCTACCGGAGACGCCCAACGAATCGTCGGTCCATGTGAGCGTCGCGGTGTAGGGGCCGCTATCGCCCGCCGCCGGATTAAACGTAACGTAAATCTCGCAGGAGGTATTCGGCGCGAGCGTCCCGGATGTAGAGCAACTGCTCTGATCTTGATCGACGACGAATTCTGACGCGCCGTTGATCGTATATGAATAGGTCATCGGCGCGCCGCCGTTGTTGATCAATATCGGGTTGGGGCTGGAGCTCACGCCGCCGTCCGGCACGGTGCCGAAGTCGAGTGCGTAGTAGTTGATGGTGGCGATGGGCGGGGCGACGAGGAAACCATAGGAGGCAACCGTGCCGACGACAGGGCTGTCCTCATCGGACTGCGGGCCGGAGTTCGCTGCGATGCCATGTCTGCTGTCCGTCGAGTAGGCGTACAGGATGTGGAAGCCCGGAGTGAGATTGGAAGCTGTCCCGGTGAAAAGCTGCTGATTCTCGTCCGGCACGCCGAGCGCTGAGGTCCATTCCCCTTGCTGCGAGTCAACCTGGAAAAAAACGCCGGTTGCGGAGTCAGAAGAATTGAAAGTGAACGAGGGGGAGATTACGTCCGTGGTGTTGTTTGTCAGCGGAGTAATCGTCGTGGTAAGCGAGTTGGGCTGAACAGCGTTTTCCGTATACACCGAAACGGCGCCCGGATTCCCGCCCAGGTACGCGAGGGAGTAAATATTCCCCGTGACGGGATCGGCGGCAATTTCGTTTTGGAGGGTGTTAACGGAACCTCCGACGGGCAGGGTCCTGATGTCGGCATTCGTCGCGCCGTCGAAAACCACGACCTGCGGCCCCGGTTCATTATCATCGCCAGCGCAAAGCACGTAGATCTTGTTGGAAGCGATGTTGACCGCCAATGAAACAGGACTAAAGCAGCCATCATTACCGAGGTTGATCGTCGTGACCGAGTTGTTGTTTGACGCGCTGACTACGTACAGGTAGGCGATGCTTTCGATCGGCTCGTCGGTAACGTAAATCGTATTCGTGACCGGGTTCACCCCAACGGCGGTTGGACTACTGCCGCTGTTCGTCAGCGAGATCGGTGTGGACGTTCCCGAAGTGAAGCTGTCCGCGCCCTGAATCGCGTCTAATGTGCCCGATGATCCGCCGCATGCGACGTAGATGGTGTTCGTCACCGTGTTGACATCGGCTGCGGTCGGGCCGCTGCAAACGCCGAAGCCAGCACCTCCATGACTATCCGAAATTTGCATGGAAGAGTCGTCGGAAAATACGGCGTAGTTGTAGCCCTGGGCTGGATTTGTCCCGATTGCCACTGGAGTCATACCGGCGAAGAAGGAGCCTGCCGTGACGGTTTGAGAGCCGAAGCCGCCCGGGAACGAGAACCCCACGCCCTGGCCGGTGCTGGCTCCGTAAACCTGATTGAGAACGGGATTGAATGCGAGCAAATTGGGCGTAAACGATAGGTTATCGTCGCTCCCATTCTGAAGCGTTATCGTGGATGGAGTAGAAGTTAGCGACGCTCCATTGATCACACTCACGGAACTGCCGTTGAAATTCGAAACGTAAACCAGGTCATTGATGGGATCGACGACGAGCGCGTTCGGATTTGCGCCGACAGTTATTGGGGAGGCCGGGTCGAGCGTGTTTGTAGACCCGTCGATGACTGAAACCGTGCCGGAGGCGTTGTCCGCGACAAAAATCGTGTTGGTAACTGGATTGACGGCGACGGCCCAGGGTTGAGATTGCGGGTATGCTGGGGTTGCAACAGGGTAGGTCGCGCCGTCGATAACGGAAATAGCGGACGCGGGGGAGGTATTTGTAATCGCGTAGGCATTGTGAGTTACAGGGTTGACGGCAATCTGCTCCAGGTTAGCGCTGGCTTGCGCCGTCAAGATGTCGGGAGTTGCGCTCAAATTTAAGCCGTTGATTACGCCGACGGTCCCCTGAGATCCATTGGCGAGATAGGCTTGATCCGTTGATGTATCAACGGCGATTGAAACGAAGCCCGATGTTGGGATCGCGTTGGAAGCGATGACGTCCGTCGCAGGAGTCGTGGTGCCGTTGATGACGGAGGCGTAGTCGCTTCCCGAGTTGGCAACGAACACTTGATTCGTTACCGGATTAACGGCCAGCCCGATAGGGCTCAGCATTTCCGGGCTTGTCACAGTCGCAGTCACCGTGTTTGACGAGCCGTCGATTACCGAAACGCTGTTCGACCCGCTGTTCGCGACGTAAATCAAGTTGGTGACGGGATTCACCACGACGGACGTGGGCGACGTGCCGACCGCGATGGTCGCTACAAGGCTGGGACTGCTACTGCCGTTGACCACCCCAACCGAATTCCCGAAAGAGGGATTTCCGTCGTTCTCCGCGACGTATACCATGCCCGTAGCGGAGTTTACTGCCACCGAGACTGGGAGGTTGGGAATGCCTCCGGATGAACCCAACGAAACGGTTGCCACGCTGTTGTTGTTAAGTCCATCGATCACATCCACCACGCCGTTGTCGTCGTCGCAAACGTAAATCAAGTTTGAGGCGGGATTCACCGCAATGGCGAAAAAATTCCCGGTGCCGAGGGAGATAAACGTGGAGTAGTGCGCGGCCGCGGATGCAGTCGCGCCGGTAAACACGTCGATGTTGCCAGTAGCTTGGTTTATTACGTAGACTAAGTTTGTCACGGGGTTTACTGCGACGGCCCAATAATTTGCGCTACCGCCATTCGACGCGGTCGAAATCGCATTCGTCGCGCCGTCGATGACGGTCAGAGTTCCCCCACTGTCCGCGAGATAAATCTTGTTGGTGACGGGATCGACTGCGACGCCGTGCGAAACATTCGAGTCGGACAGGCTCGCCGTTACCACCTGAGCATGCGCGGGCGCAGCGACGAAGAGCATCGCGGACGAAGCAGCGAGTAACGCAACTAATCCTGCTCGCAGGATTCTTTTTCGCAACGCGACGCGCGGCGCGCTCGTGGCTTCGACTGCAAGCCGGCACGCTTCCATATCATCCGCCGCAATCTTCGGTGTTCCCGGGATGCAAGTCATTTTTCCTCCGAACAAGTTTTACGTCGCGTCGCTGCGCAAACTCGCGGCTCGACCAGGTGCATGAATTGTTGTGACTACGGGAAAAACTGTGCTGCGAACGAGCCAGTTAGAAAATTTTGACCAGGCGTCTGGGCAAGTGCCGGGTTCTGAGGTGGTGGCCCGGTAAGAGCTTAAACGTGACGCTCCTAACCGCCAAGCGAAATTTGAATTAAATCCCCGATGGCCCGAAGAAATTTGAAGTGCCCGATACTTTTTCGTGATCGCCCCTGGCGTGATCCGGTACGAAAATCGACGTCATCGCGCCGCGGAAAGCGTTGCATTTGCGCCTCCAACGCTACGGAATTGAGAGTAAGGGACTTGCGGGCTTGATCCTTGGTTTTATTGCAAGGTTTTGCACAATTCGGGAGATTCGAGGGCTGGCAAGCTGTGAAATAAATTAGCGTTACGAAGCGGAGAGTTTGTGCGAGGCACTAGCGGCGCAAACCTGCTTGATTTCACGCTGCGGAAGCCGTAGTGTTCTTGTGATTTAGCTCCTCAGCAATGGCGCAAAAACATGGAGTGTCCTCAGTGCCATACCGTCAATCCGCCCACGGCGGCTAGCTGCTCGAAGTGCGGGACGGCGTTTGATTTTGACGGCGCAACGATGGCCGCCGTCACTGCGGCGGTTACGCCGGCAAGCGAGGTTGGAAAAGGCTGGTCGGTTCCGGCGAACACCCCGGCGACCGGCGGCGTCGCGGCGATGGGCACGTCGCTTCCTCCTGGAACAATCCTCGGCACTCGTTATGAAATCGTTCAAATGCTTGGGCAGGGCGGCATGGGCGCGGTCTACAAGGCGAAAGACCGCGAGCTGGAGCGCTTCGTCGCGCTCAAAGTGATCCGGCCGCAATTGGCCATGGATCCGGAAATCCTCGCGCGCTTCAAACAGGAACTCATCCTCGCGCGGCAAGTGACCCACAAAAACGTGATTCGAATTTTCGATCTCGGAGAGGCCGACGGGATCAAGTTCATCACGATGGAATTCATCGAGGGGCAGGACCTCAAATCCGTCATCGTCGAAAAAGGGAAGCTGAGCAATGAAGAAATCGTGCGCGTGATGGAGCAGGTGTGCCTCGCGCTCGAAGCGGCGCACGGCGAAGGAGTGGTTCACCGCGACTTGAAGCCGCAGAACATCATGCTGGATATGAACGGCAAAGTGGCGGTGATGGACTTCGGGATCGCGCGCTCGACGGAAATGGGAGGAATGACGCAGACGGGCGCGCTGCTTGGGACGCCGGAGTATATGTCGCCGGAGCAGGTGATGGGCGAGCACGTGGACGCGCGCTCGGATCTTTTTACGCTTGGCGTGATTTTCTATCAGCTGCTCATTGGCGAAATGCCTTACAAGGCTGACACGGTGCAGAGCGCGATGTTCAAGCGCACGCGCGAGCGGCCGAAAGCCCCCATCGAGGTTGATCCGACTGTTCCGAAGATGTTGAGCGATATCACCGTGAAGTGCCTGGAGATGGACGCGAAAGTGCGTTATCAGTCCGCGCGGGAAATATTGAATGATTTGGAAATTTGGCGCGGCGGGGGCACGAAAGCATTTGCCACGAGCGTTGGCACGACTGCTGGCACGAGCGTGCAGCCGGTTGTCGTGCCGGCCGCGGCTGGGTCGAAGAAATGGATTGCGGCCGGCGCGGCCGCGATTGTTTTGATTTTGGCGATTGCGGGCTATGCGTTTCGCGGGAGGCTTTTCTCGGGATCGCCGGGAACGGCGGCGCCGGCGATGTCGCTGGCGATTCTTCCGTTTCGAAATGCTTCGGGCGATCAATCGCTCGACTGGTTTGGATCGAGCATGGCGGAGATGCTGAGCACGGACGTGGGCCAGTCGTCGCAGCTCCGCACGGTGTCGCCCGAGCGCGTGGGGCAGATCTTGAGGGATTTGCGGATCGCGCCGGATTCCACTCTTGATGCGCCAACAATTCAACGTGTGGCTGAATTCAGCAATGCGGACACGATTGTCTCGGGCCAATACGCGAAATTCGGAGACCAGATTCGAATAGACGTCACGGTGCAGGATTTGAAGCGCGGGCACTCGACCAAACTCAAGACCGAAGCTGCTAGCGATAAAGAAATTCTTTCCACCGTGGATCACCTCGCTGCGGACATCCGGCAAAATCTCGATCTGTCGAGCAGCGCGGTGAAGGAATTGCAGGCACAGTCGTTCAAGCCATCTTCCACATCGCTTCCGGCGCTGCGCGATTACGACCAAGGGCTGCAACTTCAGCGGCAGGGGAAAAATCTCGAAGCTGTGAAGCTGTTCGAATCCTCTACTACAGAGGATCCGAATTTTGCGCTGGCTTATTCGCAACTCGCGCGGACCTATGAAGATCTCGGGCAGGACAACGAAGCGGAGCAGAATTCGCGAAAAGCCGTCGAGCTGAGCGACAAGCTCCCCGAAGTGGAGAGATATCTGATCGCTGCCCGGAACGACGAGATTCTGAACAATTATCCGAAGGCGATCGAGGCGTATCAGAGCATCGTGAAAGTGGCCCCCGATAACGCCGATGTGCTGTTCGATCTCGGCCGGTTACAGGAAAGCGCGGGCTCTTTCGACAAGGCGCATGACACCTTCGCGAAGGTGCTCACGCTCGATCCGAAGCGAGTGGACGGCCTGCTGGCAATGGGCCGAGTGGAAATCGAGCGAGGCAACGACCAATCGGGGCTCGATTACTTGAATCGCGCGCAAAGCATGGCGATCGAACTCGGCAACGACGAAGAGAAGGCGCAGATACTGCAGGCCATCGGCATTGCGTACT
>Ga0302326_10002604_pt1 | contig 43665 bp, 37 predicted proteins | sample Palsa_T0_3_FD_202264 | JGI IMG/M metagenome (GOLD analysis project Ga0302326, IMG submission 202264) | Peat permafrost microbial communities from Stordalen Mire near Abisko, Sweden - Palsa_T0_3 | ecosystem: Environmental > Terrestrial > Soil > Palsa > Peat permafrost | place: Sweden: Abisko...
CCGCACGCGCCGGTACAAAGCAGCGCCCGAAGCAACGCAAGCCGAGCCCGGCAGAGCGGCGGCGGCGCAAGCGGGGTCGGGCGCGTTAGGGGCGGCGCGGCGGTCGGGCGCGCGAAGAACTCGAGGGAGTCTCCTAACGTGCCGTACGGCGTGGTTGGCCTGTTCGGGCTAGCCGCACCCGTTACGCGGTGATCGTCGGCTACAAGCGCGTTCAGGCGGCCGCCGTCGATTGAGTCTCCCGCGTGGATGTTTGGATGGCCGCGGCTCGCGGGTAGCTGTACCGAGGAGTACATCCGAGAGCAAAGGAGCCGACCACGATGGGCGATGGAACGATCGACAACGCGAAGGGCCGTGTCAAGGAAGCTGCCGGCGATCTCACCGATGATCAGTCACTGAAGAACGAAGGCAAGGTCGACAAGGCGGTCGGCACGGTGAAGGACAAGATCGGCGAGGGCGCAGACGCCCTCAAGGAGGCGATCAATCGGAGCTGAGTCCGGACGGCGGCAGGCGGCATCTCGCGGCCGGCGCGCTACAACGGCGGCGCGCCGGACTGGCCGAATGTCTGCCCGGTCACCGCATACTCCAGGCCGCCCCGACCCACGCCGGCAAACAGGTACTGGGCGCACATCCACCGCAGCGTGCTCCGCGCTCCGTCCGAGTACCAGACCACCACGTTTGCCGTGCCCTCGTTGGGATATGGCATGTAGGTCGTCGTACGCCGGTGGGCATGGTGACGGTGACTCACCCGGCTTCTCCCCCATTGCTTGTAGTCGAACGAATACCAACCTCCGCCGAGGAGCGATCCGCCACGGGTGGAGGGCTGGAAGAAGCCGAACTGATCGGCTTCGCCGGTACGGACGACGTATGTTCCGGCCGGTTTCGCGAGACGCTTGGGCAGTTCGTCGGCGAGATCACATCTCGAGATGAACACCGGATGTCCGTAGACGAGGGCAAGGCCGCTTCCACCGTTCTGTAGTGGGATCACGAGCCGAGCCTTGAGAATGTGCGCCCGAGGATGAGCCGGCGCGACGTAGAGCCGGTCGGCCCGCTTGGTGACATGGCCGAAGTTGAGATACGCCGTCTTGATCGTGCCTCTTTCCGCAGGTGGCGTGGCCGGAATGAGGAACGGCTCATTGTCTTCGCTCTGCTGCTGTACCTGGCGGTTCTGCAGCTCGGACTGCTTGGTCGCGCGCGCCTCTTGTGCGAGTGCATCCTTGAACTGGCTGAACGCGAGCCAGACGCCGATACCGGCGAGGACAACTGAGACCGCCGTCACCAGGTCACCCGGCTTGAGTCCGTCAATAAACCACCGGGAGAACCGGCGCAGAGCTGGTTTCTTCGGCTGGGACTCAGGGCTCAACGTGCGGAGGCGATCGCAGGTGTGTCGACCCTTTCGCCGGGCTGCGATTGAATCCTCTCGCTGTGCGCGGTGCTTGCGCGTAGACTTGCGGGGCTGCTGCGACTGGCGCAAAGAAGGTGGAGCACCACCGGGGAGCGGCAGCCGAGAGAGCCGCGCGCCTGGGCATGTTCAGCGATTCGTTGGAGGTGCCCGTGAACGTTCTAGTGCAGAGTGAACCGTCGCTTGCCGGCGCAGATCCGTCGGTGGCACGTCTGATCCTGGAGGAGCAGGACCGCCAGTCCGGGACGATCTGCCTGATTCCGTCCGAGAACTACGTTTCGCGTGCAGTGCTGGAGGCACTCGGGAGCGTGTTCACGAACAAGTACTCGGAGGGCTACCCGGGAAGGCGTTACTACGAAGGGCAGCAGGTGGTGGATCGGCTGGAGCCGCTCGCGGTCGACCGCGCGATGCGGCTGTTCGGCGCCGAGCACGTGAATGTGCAGCCGTACTCGGGCTCGCCGGCGAACCTCGCGATCTACCTCGCCTACCTCGAGCCGGGGGACACGGTGATGGGGATGTCGCTGCCGATGGGCGGGCACCTCACGCACGGCTGGAGGGTGTCGGTGACCGGAAAATGGTTCCGCTCGGTGGCCTATGGCGTTGCGCGCGACTCAGGCAGGGTTGACCTCGACGAGGTTCGTGCATTGGCTCGCAGGGAGCGCCCGAAGCTGATCTTCTGCGGTGGCACCGCGGTTCCGCGGACGATCGAGTTCGACGCGTTCGCCGAGATCGCGCGCGAGGTTGACGCGGTTCTCGTCGCCGACATCGCGCACATCGCCGGGCTGATCGCCGGAGGCGCCCACCCGTCTCCGGTCGGCCAGGCCAACGTGATCTCGACGACCACCCACAAGACGCTGCGCGGTCCGCGCGGCGCGATGCTGATGTGCGACCGGGAACGGGCAGCAGCGCTTGATCGCGCGGTCTTTCCCGGCCTGCAGGGCGGCCCGCACAATCACACCACCGCGGCGATCGCGGTTGCGCTCGAGGAAGCGCTGCGCCCGGACTTCGCCGCCTACGCACGACAGACGGTGGCGAACGCCAAGGCGCTCGCCGAGGAGCTCTGCGCACGCGGCTTCGACCTCGTCTCCGGCGGCACCGACAACCACTTGATCCTGCTCGACCTGACCGGCAAGGAAGTGCCGGGAAAGCTCGCCGCGCAAGCACTCGACCGGGCCGGGATCACGACGAACTACAACACCGTCCCCTACGACCCGCGCACACCGTTCGACCCATCCGGCGTCCGGATCGGGACCCCGGCCGTAACGACCCGCGGGATGACCGAACCCGAGATGGACCTGGTCGCCGGCTGGATCGACGAGGGCGTCAAGGCGGCCAAGCACAGCGACGAGACGGTGATCAAGCGGATCGCCGGCGAGGTTCGCGAACTCGCCGCCGCCTTCCCGATACCCGGCGTGTGCGTCTGAACAGCCGGCAGCCTCACCGCCGCGATCCAGCCAGGTCGGGCAGCTTCGAGCGAACGGTTCGTGCCGCTCGTTCGTAGCCGATCAAGCGCTCAGCACCAGCCTGGCGAACAGCTGCTCGAGCGTGACGGCAGGGTCTTCGCAGAGCCCGGTGTGAACCGGGCCGGGCTGGATGATCGTGCTCGCGGGCGCGACGAGCAGGCCGAAGCGCTCTCCGGGCGGCAGCGCCGCGACCGGGCCCGCAGCGCGGTCGCCTGCGGCGACCGAGGCGCGGTGGTGAAGGGCGGAGTCCAGCGAGGGGAGGTCCAGCTCGGGCGCGAGCGCGAGCAGGCGCGACTCGTCGATTCCCGCGCGTGCGCCGAGGAAGCGCAGGCGCGGGCTGTAAAGGACCAGGCCCACGTTCAGGCACTCGCCGCGCTGCGCGTCGGGTACGACGCGCCAGAGGGCGTACTGGTATGCCTCGCTCACGCGGGCCACCAGCTCAGCGGGGCGGCGTGAGTCATTCGGCGGTGGCCTCGGCAAGCCAGGGCGCGGCCTGCAGCCTAGCCTGCAGGAACTCGGTGTAGGCAGTGCGCGGATGGGAGACCAGCCAGCTCTCGGGCACCATCGACACCGCTCCTTCGATTGCCGCCATCGCCGGCCCTGCGAGTCGCTCGTGGGCGGCCTCCAGGGGGCCGGCGTCTCGGGCGAGCACGTGGTCGCGAAGTGCCGGAAACGGTCGTGGTGCATCAGCCGCGAGGTCGTGCGTTCCGTGCTGCGTGTACAGCGCCGCGCCGAAGTCGATCAGCCACATCTGGCGGTGCCAGTCGAGCAGGTTGGGATTCCTCGCAGTCCGGTCGACGTTCATCAGCCAGCCGTCGAGCCAGACGACGTCGGCGGCGAGCCCCGGCGGCGCCGGCGGCTCGAACGGAACCGAGCCCGGTAGGAAGTCGACGCCGAGATTGATGCCCGCGCTTGCGCGTAGGAGCTCCTGGATCTCCGGATCGGGCTCGGCTTCGGCCAGTCGTTCGTCGACCGTGACGATCGCGAGCTCGGGGACTCGCAGGCCGAGCCCGCGCGCGAGCTCGGCACCGATCACATCTGCGACCAGCGCAAGCGGTCCCTGACCGGCGCCCGTCCACTTGACGACATAGATCCCATCGTCGTCCGCCTCGAGCAAGCCGGGCAGCGATCCTCCCTCACGCAATGGCGAGACGTATCGGGTCGCGGCGATCTGAGGCAGCGGCACGAGCGCGGCGAGCAGGTGCTCAGGCGGTGTACGAGGGTGGTGGCTGCGGGTCGCTCTGCGCGCCCGCGATCTGCTCGAGTAGCCCTGCCGGGGTCGTTCCACCGAGCACGCGGAGACGGTGCATCACGTATGGGTCGTCGCTCGGACGGGCCCATCCCGGCACGACGGTTGTCGAGCCGACGAAGCCGGCCGCGCGAACAGCCGCGATCACCGTCGCGTCGTAGTCACCGGACGGATAGCAGAACCAGTTGACCGGAACGTGGAAGCGGCGCTGGATCGTCCTGCGAGCGACCGCTACCTGGTCGTAGAGCTCGGCGGGGTCGAGCGTGACCAGATCCGCGTGGCTGATGCCCTGCGTGTCGAGCTCCCAGCCGCCCGCAACCATCGCGTGGATCTCCGCGTCCGTGAGGCCTCCCTGCGAGGGTGGCAGCCCAGTCAGCTGCATGTTCTCGTTTCCGACCCAGCCGAGCTTGCGAAGGATCGGAAAGGCCTCGGTGTACTGGGAGTGGTATCCGTTGTCGAATGTCAGCACGATCGGTTTCCCGGGTCCCAACGACACGCCGCGCGTCCAATACGCGTCGAGTTGATCGAGCGTGACCGCGTGCCAGCCGGCGGCCTTCAGCGCCTGCATCTGTGCGGCGAACTCGCCTGCCGGAACGTAGAGGCCCGGGAACGGCGCGCCCGGGGGCGGAGCGGCGATCACGTGGTACATCAGGACCGGAACCGGCCTCGTGCCCGGAGCTCCGCCGCGCGCGGTCGGCGACACCGTCGAGATCACACCAGCGGTGGTGAGGACGTGACTCGCGGCGGAGACCTTCGCGCTCCCAGCATGTCCACGCCGGCCGCTACCAACCTGGGCGCGCTTGGCCACTGCCGCGGTCGGATCGCTCCCGCTGCCGCTGGCGAGTGCCACGACGATGACGACCGCGGCCACGAGAATGACCAGCATCGCGAGCGCCGACCGCCGTCGGCCGGCGCGCCGTCGCCGCGCCTGCTCCGCGCGTCGGGCCCTCAGCTCGGACGTATCCATCGCTACAAAGCCTAGCTCCCGCCAGGGCAGCTCGTACCGCCCGCCTCACCACGGCTAGAGTTACGTGGCTCCACCCGAGCTCAGGAGACTCTATGTCCGCGAACAGCTTCGACGCCAGGGCCAAGCTCGCCGTTGGCGATCGCTCCTTCGAGATCTTCCGCCTCGACGCGCTGCAAGCCTCCTACGACGTCGCTCGCCTGCCCTTCTCGCTCAAGATTCTGCTCGAGAACCTGTTACGCAACGAGGATGGCGAGTCGATCAGCGCGCGAGACATCGAGGCGCTGGCGAGCTGGAACGCGAAGGCGGAACCGAGCAAGGAGATCGCTTTCACCCCGGCGCGGGTCGTGATGCAGGACTTCACCGGCGTTCCGGCGATCGTCGACCTGGCGGCGATGCGCGATGCGATCGCAGAGCTCGGCGGCGACGCGGAGAAGATCAATCCGCTGGTGCCGGCTGAGCTCGTGATCGATCATTCGGTACAGGTCGACGTCTTCGGCACCCACCAGGCGTTTCAGCGCAACGCCGAGCTCGAGTTCGAGCGCAATCAGGAGCGGTATGCTTTCCTGCGTTGGGGCCAGGGCGCGTTTGACAACTTCAACGTCGTTCCGCCCGACACCGGCATCGTCCACCAGGTCAACCTCGAGTACCTCGCCCGGGTCGTGTTCGTCGACTCATCCGGACCCGGCACACCCGTCGCGTACCCCGACACGTTGGTCGGCACCGACTCGCACACAACCATGATCAACGGCCTCGGCGTGCTCGGCTGGGGCGTCGGCGGAATCGAGGCGGAGGCCGCGATGCTCGGGCAACCGATGTCGATGCTGATCCCGCAGGTGATCGGTTTCGAGCTGACCGGCCAGCTCCCTGAGGGCGCGACGGCGACCGATCTCGTGCTGACGGTCACCGAGATGCTGCGTCGCCACGGCGTCGTCGGCAAGTTCGTCGAGTTCTACGGCCCCGGCCTCGCCAACCTGCCGCTGGCCGACCGCGCCACGATCGGGAACATGTCGCCCGAATTCGGCTCGACCTGCGCGATCTTCCCGATCGACGCGGAGACGCTGCGATACCTCGCGTTCTCCGGACGGCCGAAGGAGCTGATCGATCTGGTCGAGGCGTACTCGAAGGAGCAGGGGCTTTGGCACGACGAGAGCTCTGAAGAACCGACGTTCACCGACACGATCGGGCTCGATCTCGCGGATGTGGTCCCGAGCATCGCGGGCCCGAAGCGGCCGCAGGATCGTGTGTCCCTGACCGACGCGAAGACCGCCTTCCGGGCGGCGCTCGACGGCTATCTGCCTGAGGACTCCGCAGAGGACGAGGCGATCGAGGAGAGCTTTCCGGCGAGCGATCCCGTTTCGTCGCACCGGCCGAACGGAGTCGGTCACGAGCCCGGCAGTCGCGTGGGCTCTGCGCAGGTCGCCGAGCGCGAGAGCACTGTCGTACCGGTGACGCTCGCGGACGGCACCGAGACCGATCTCGACCACGGCCGCGTGGTGATAGCAGCGATCACGAGCTGCACGAACACCTCGAATCCCTCGGTGATGGTCGGCGCCGGCATCCTCGCCCGCAACGCCGTCCAGCGTGGATTGAAGGTCAAACCCTGGGTCAAGACCTCGCTTGCACCCGGCTCCAAGGTAGTGACCGAGTACCTCGACCGCGCGGGCCTGACCGAGTACCTCGAGGCGCTCGGGTTCAACCTCGTCGGCTACGGCTGCACGACCTGCATCGGTAACAGCGGACCGCTGCCGGAGGAGATCTCCGAGGTGGTCAGCGACGCCGACCTGGCGGTCGTCTCGGTCCTGTCGGGGAACCGCAACTTCGAGGGCCGGATCAACCCGGACGTGAAGATGAACTACCTCGCTTCGCCACCGCTGTGCGTCGCCTACGCGCTCGCCGGCACGATGGATATCGACCTCTACGAGGAGCCTCTGGGCGAGGACGACCACGGACAGTCCGTGTACCTGAAGGACATCTGGCCGACCGCTGCCGAGGTCTCGGCGACGGTCCTGGAAGCGGTCCAGTCCGACATGTTCCGCAAGAGCTACGCCGAGGTATTCGACGGCGACGAGAGATGGAACTCGCTCGAGGTCCCGACGGGGGACAGCTTCGCGTGGGAGGAGAAGTCGACGTACGTCCGTCGTCCACCCTTCTTCGAGGGCCTGTCGCCCGAGCCCGAGCCGATCCGGGACATCGAGCGCGCGCGCGTGCTCGCCGTCCTCGGTGACAGCGTGACCACCGACCACATCTCGCCCGCCGGGTCGATCAAGCGCGACGGGCCCGCGGGGCGGTATCTGATCGAGCACGGCGTCCAGCCCAAGGACTTCAACTCCTATGGCTCGCGCCGCGGCAATCACGAGGTGATGATGCGCGGCACGTTCGCCAACATCCGCCTGCGCAACGCGCTCGCCCCGGGGACCGAGGGTGGCGTGACGCTGCACCTTCCTGATGAGGAGGAGATGTCGATCTACGACGCCGCGATGCGCTATCAGCAGGAGGGCACTCCACTGGTCGTGCTCGCAGGCAAGGAGTACGGATCCGGATCCTCGCGCGACTGGGCGGCCAAGGGCACGAGCCTCCTCGGAGTGCGCGCCGTGATCGCCCAGAGCTTCGAGCGCATCCACCGCTCGAACCTCGTCGGGATGGGCGTGCTGCCGCTGCAGTTCGCCGAGGGCGAGTCGGCGCAGTCGCTCGGTCTGACCGGCCACGAGGAGTTCACGATCGCCGGACTTGTCGGCGCTGACGAGATCCCTCGCGAGATCACCGTCGGGGCGAATGACCGTGAGTTCGCGGTCACGGTCCGGATCGACACTCCGCAGGAGCAGCGCTACTACCGCCACGGCGGCATCCTCCAGTACGTGCTTCGCGAGCTGCTCGGCTGAGAGGCCCAGATGCCCGCGCCTGAGCTACTTCAGCAGCTGCTGCTCGCAGCCGGTCCGTCCGGCCACGAGACCGACCCCGCCCGTGTCTGGCGCGCCGGGTGCGCCACGTTCGCGACGGAGGTCAGCGCCGACCGCGTGGGCTCCTCGCTGGCGCGCGTTTCTGCCGGCCCGCCCGGGGGTGGCCCGGTGCTGGCCGTCGTCGGCCACATCGACGAGATCGGGCTGCACGTCACCCACGTTCACGAGGACGGCTACCTGCATTTCGGGCAGGTAGGAGGCTGGGACCCGGTCGTGCTCGTCGGTCAGAGGGTCTCGGTCAGCACCAGGGAAGGCGCGGTCCCGGGTGTCGTCGGCCGCAAGCCGATTCACCTGTTCAAGGACGAGGACAGAAAGCGAGTTCCCGAGCTCAAGGATCTGCACATCGACATCGGCGCACGGAGCGCGGAAGAAGCGCGCGAGCTGGTGCGGATCGGAGACGTGGCGGTGATCGACGCCGTGCCCGTCGAGCTACCGAACGGGCGGCTGGTGTCGCGAGCACTCGACAACAGGGTCGGCTGCTACGTCGCCGCTGAGTCGGCACGGCTGGTGGCGGCCGCCGGGGGAGCTCCCGGCGATCTGGTTGCGCTTGCCGTCGCTCAGGAGGAGACGACGTTCGCGGGCTCGCGGACGAGCACGTTCGCGCTCGAACCAGACCTCGCGATCGCGGTCGACCTGACCTTCGCGACCGATCAGCCGGGCATCGAGCTGGGGCCGATCACGAAGCACGCGCTCGGATCCGGTCCGGTGATCGCGAGAGGCACCTCGCTGCATCCGCAGATCTTCGAGCTGCTGTACGAGTCCGCTGAGGCGGAGGGGATCCCGTTCACCGTCGAGTCGCTCGGGCGCGGGACCGGGACCGACGCGGACGCCATCCACCTCAGCCGGTCCGGCGTACCGACCGGCCTCGTCTCGGTTCCGTGCAGGTACATGCACTCTCCGGTCGAGATGGTCGCACTCGATGACGTCGACGCGGCGGCGCGCCTGATCGCCGCGTTCGCGCAGCGGCTCGAGCCGGGCATGTCGTTCGGTCGCTGAGCGCCACGCAAGCGTGCTGATTCTGTTCGACATCGACGGGACGCTCCTGGCCGGCGCCACTCAGGCGCATCGGGATTCGCTGCACGCGGCGCTGCGCGAGGTCCATGGTGTCGTGGCCCCCGAGAAACTCGGGCCGTCCGTAGATGCGGCCGGGCGCACGGACGGGGAGATCGCGCGCATGACCCTGCTCCTGGCCGGCGTGCCCGCCAAACAGATCGACGAGCGCGCCGACGATGTGCGCGAGGCTTGCTGCCGCGAGTATGCGCATCGCTGCCCACGCGACCTCTCGAGCACGGTGCTACCGGGCGTGCCCGAGCTGCTGAGGTCGCTCGCGGGTGAAGCGGGCGTCCGGCTCGCGCTGCTGACGGGGAATTACGAGCCGGTCGCCAGGCTCAAGCTGTCGCGAGCCGGCGTCGGTCATCACTTCCCCAGCGATCAGGGTGCCTTCGGCTCGGACTCCGAGGATCGTGCAGCGCTTCCTGCGATCGCCCGGCGCCGCGCAGGAGACGCGGGTCTGTCCTACCCTCGCGATCGCACGATCGTGATCGGCGACACGCCGCTGGACATAGCCTGCGCGAGAGCGGACGGGGTGCGTTCCGTCGCCGTGGCGACAGGTCCCTACGGCGTCGAAGGACTACGAGCGGCAGATGCCGTCGCCGCCGACGGCCACGAGCTGATCGGCGTGTTGCGCGAGATCCTCACGGTTTCGGCGTCGGGTACTGCACGCGCATGGCCCGGTCCCAGATGAAGTCCGGAGTGAATTGCCGCTGCCTGATCGCGAGATGAGCGGATGGCGTGACCGGGTAGCGTGCCTTCGGCCGATCGCTCGAGATCGCCTGCTCGATTACCTTCGCGACGTCGTCGGGGCCGCCGCCGAGAAAGCGCAGCGGTCCCCGGTACGCCGCCTCGGTGAACTTGGCGACATGCTCGTTGAACTTCGCGTACGGGCTGTCGGGCGGCGTCGGGACGCTCGCGGACGCCGTCTCGGCGAACTCGGTCACGATCAGTCCGGGCTCGATCAGGATCACGTTGACGCCGAAGCCGCGGACCTCGAAGCGCAGCGCGTCGCTGATCGCCTCGACCGCGTACTTGGTGGCGTGGTAGAAGCCCCCGCCCGGGAAGGTCATCTTGCCTCCCATCGACCCGAGGTTGACGATCTTGCCCCAGTGCTGGTCTCGCATCCCCGGCAGGACGAGCTGGCACATGCGAACGAGCCCGAACACGTTCGTCTCGAACTGCCGGTGGACGCTCTCGATCGGAACGCTCTCGATCGCGCCAGACTGGCTGTAGCCGGCATTGTTGATCAGGACCCCGACAGCGCCTTCCGCGTCGGTGACGGCCGACACGGCGGTGATCATCGAGTCCTCGTCGCAGACGTCGAGCGCGAGTATCTCGCAACCCTTTTCGGCCAGGTCCGCGATCGCCTCCAGACGACGCGCGGTCGCGTACACCTTCCACCCGGCGCCGACCAACCGCTCGGCAGTGGCATGGCCGATGCCGGTCGAGCAGCCGGTGATCAGGGCAACCTTGGAGGGCACAAGGGCAGTCTATTGCCAACCCGCAAGCCGCCGACGGCGCCCCGTGTCTCGCTCGGTCCCGGGCGGCTTGCAAGCTAAGTCACGCCCAGCCACGTTTGTCGCGCCGACGCGGCTGCGTGGCGTGACCTAACCGCGCACTAATTTCTTGTATGTGATCCGCTTCGGACGGTCGGCCTCGGCGCCGAGCCGCTCATGCCTGAAGCTCTCGTATGCCTCGAAGTTGCCCTCAAACCAGCGCACCTGCGAATCGCCTTCGAACGCAAGCACGTGCGTCGCGATCCGGTCCAGAAACCAGCGATCGTGCGAGACCACAACTGCGGAGCCTGCGAACGCGAGCAGGGCCTCCTCGAGCGCGCGCAGCGTGTCGGTATCGAGATCGTTGGTCGGCTCGTCGAGCAGCAGCAGGTTACCGCCGCGACGCAGCAGCTTTGCGAGGTGGAGGCGGTTGCGCTCCCCGCCTGAGAGCTTGGCGACCTTCTTCTGCTGGTCTGTGCCCTTGAAATTGAATCCGGCGACATAGGCGCGGCTGTTCACCCGGCGATCGCCGAGCGGGATCTGCTCCTCTCCGCCGGAAACCTCCTCCCACACCGTCTTGCCGGGATCGAGCGCATCACGCGACTGGTCGACGTAGGCGAGCTCGACAGTGTCGCCGATGCGCAGCGAGCCGCCGTCGGGCTGCTCCTGACCGGCGATCATCCTCATCAGCGTCGTCTTGCCGGCGCCGTTCGGGCCGATCACGCCGACGATGCCGCCACGCGGGAGGCTGAAGTCCAGCCCGTCGATCAGCAGCCGCTCGCCGTAGGCCTTCGTCACGCCCTGGGCCTCGACGACCACCTCGCCGAGGCGCGGACCGGCCGGGATATGAATCTGGACTTGATCGAGCTTGACGTTGCGGTCCTGGGCGAGGAGCGCCTCGTACGCGTTCAGGCGCGCCTTTGGTTTGTCGCGCCGGGCGCTCGCGTTCATGCGCACCCACTCGAGCTCGCGCTCGATCGTCCTGCGACGTGCGGTCTCCTGCCGCTCCTCGACCTCCAGCCGCTTGCGCTTCTGATCGAGCCAGCCCGAGTAGTTGCCTTCGTAGGGAACGCCTCTGCCGCGATCGAGCTCGAGGATCCAGCCGGCGACGTTGTCGAGGAAGTAGCGGTCGTGGGTGACCGCGACGACCGTGCCGGGGTAATCGCGTAGGTGGGTCTCGAGCCACGCCACGGACTCGGCGTCGAGGTGGTTGGTGGGTTCGTCGAGCAGCAGCAGGTCGGGCTGGCGGAGCAGCAGCCGGCACAGCGCCACCCGCCGACGCTCTCCGCCGGAGAGCTTCGAGATCTCGGCGTCCGGAGGCGGGCAGCGGAGCGCGTCCATCGCGATCTCGAGCGTCGTATCGAGGTTCCAGCCGTCGACGGCGTCGATCCGCTCCTGGACGGCCGAGAACTCGTCGGCGGTGTCCTCGGAGTAGTTCATCGACAGCTCGGTGAAGCGGTCGAGCAGAGCGCGGACCTCCGCGACACCGTCCTCCACGTTGCCGCGGACGTCCTTGGCCGGGTCAAGCTCCGGTTCCTGCTCGAGCATCCCGGCGGTCGCGCCGGACGCGAGCTGGGCCTGACCGTCGAATTCCGTGTCGAGACCCGCCATGATCCGTAGCAGGGTCGACTTTCCGGCTCCGTTGTAGCCGAGCACGCCGATCTTCGCGCCTGGCAGGAACGAGAGCGAGATGTCGGTCAGGACCTGCTGCGCCGGTGGGTAGCGGCGCGAGAGCCTGTGTGTCGTGAATATGTACTGGGCGGGCATCGACGACCAAGCATAGGGTTCAGGAGATCGAGCCTCCGGGTCGATAGCGGTGCTGTAGGACAATCAGGCAGCCCGAGAGGTTTCGATGGCACGTTGGTCAAGGATGGCGTTGCTCGTGTTGTGCGGATGGCCCGCGGCGGTCGCGGTCGCGCTGGCGGCTGCTTCGTCGACGCCGGTCGCGGCGGCGATCGCCTCCTCCACGCGTGCCGTGCGCGTGGGTCAGCTCCCGCCGCTCCCGGCGCGCGCGAAGGCGCTCGGTGGGCTGGCAGGTCCGACGCGCCTGAGTGTCGCCGTCACGCTGCGGCCGCGCGATCCGGCGGCGCTGGCGGCGTACGCGACCGCGGTCGCGACGCCCGGGTCCGGCGTGTACCGCGACTATCTCAGCGTGGCGCAGTTCGCGCAGCGCTTTGGGCCCTCGACGGCGCAGGTCGCCGCCGTCGAGTCAATGCTGCGGGCAGACGGCGTTCGTCCGGGCGCGGTCAGCGCGAATGGACTCGCGATTCCCGTCAGCGCGACCGCCTCAGAGCTCTCACGAGCGCTGTCGGTGTCGTTCGAGAGATATTCGCTGCCCACCGGCCGGACCGCGTTCGCGAATACGGCGGCCCCGGCGCTGAGCGCGAGTGTCGCCGGGCTCGTGCAAGCCGTGGTCGGGCTCGACACGCTGACGGCTCCGCAGCCGGCCGGGCTGATCCGACCCGCCCGCCACACGCGCGTGGCCGGAGGGTCTGCCCCCCAGGTCGTGACCGGCGGCCCCGAGCCGTGTGCGTCGGCGGCCGCCGACGCTCCGGGCGATGCTGCATACACGGCCGATCAGCTTGCGTCGGCGTATCGTTTCTCGGGTCTGTACGGGGCGGGGGACGAGGGTGCGGGTCAGACGGTCGCGTTGTATGAGCTCGAGCCGGATAGGACTTCGGATATCGCGGCGTATCAGTCGTGTTATGGCACGAGTGCGTCGGTGAGCTATGTGAAGGTTGATTCTGGTGCTGGTTCTGGCGCGGGGGAGGGTGAGGCTGCGCTTGATATCGAGGATGTGATCGGTCTTGCGCCGAAGGCGAGCATTCTGGTGTATCAGGGTCCGAATAGTGATTCGGGTGCGTATGACACGTATAACGCGATTATCAGCCAGGACAGGGCGAAGGTGATTTCGACCTCGTGGGGTTTGTGCGAGTCGAGTGAAGGGTCGAGTGCGGCGAGTTCTGAGAACACGTTGTTCCAGGAGGCCGCGACTCAGGGCCAGTCGATTTTCGCTGCGGCGGGTGACAGTGGCTCTGAGGACTGCGGCACGAATTCGCTCGCGGTCGACGATCCCGCCAGTCAGCCGTACGTGACCGGTGTCGGCGGGACGACTCTGTCGACGCTCGGGCCGCCACCGACGCAGACCGTTTGGGCGGACGACACGTCGAACCACGAGTGTGGTGGTGGCTCGTGCGGCGGCGGCGGCGGTATCTCCACGCTTTGGAGCATGCCTTCCTACCAATCCGGCGCGCTCCCGTCGCTGAACGTGATCAACTCCAGTTCTTCGGCATCGCCGTGTCACGCCGCCAGCGGCAGCTACTGCCGAGAGGTGCCCGACGTCTCCGCCGACGCGGACCCCTACACCGGGTACTCGATCTACTACGACGGTCAGTGGACCGGCATCGGCGGCACCAGCGCGGCCGCCCCGCTCTGGGCCGCGTTCACCGCGCTCACCAACGCTTCGAGCGCATGCAACGGCACGCCGATCGGGTTCGCCAACCCGGTCCTGTACAAGGCTGCCGGCAGCGCCTACTCCGGCGACTTCAGCGACATCACCTCGGGCAACAACGACATCACCGGTAGCAACGCAGGCAAGTTCGCGGCCGGTACCGGTTACGACATGGCATCGGGCCTCGGAACGCCGATCGGCTCGGCGCTCGCGGCGACGCTGTGCGGTGGGAGCGGCGGCGGCACGACCCCGACGGTCACGGTCACCAGTCCCGGCAGCCAGACCGGCACCGTCGGGACCGCGGTGAGTGTGCAGATCCATGCGAGCGACAGCGACAGCGGCACACTCAGCTACAGCGCGACCGGCCTGCCCGCCGGCCTGTCGATCAACAGCACGACCGGCCTGATCACCGGCACCCCGACGACGGCGGGGGCCTCGAGCGTGACGGTCACCGCGACGGACGCGAGTAGCCCTTCAGGGAGCGCATCGTTCACCTGGACGATCAGCCCGGCGGCCGGTAGCTGCACGGCTGGCCAGCTGCTCGGCAACCCAGGGTTCGAGACCGGCACGGCGGCGCCTTGGACCGCGACGGCCGACGTGGTCGTCCCAGCGGCCGACGGCGAGCCCGCGCACAGCGGCAGCTACCTCGCCTGGCTCGACGGTTACGGCCGCACGCACACCGACACGCTGGCTCAGACGGTCTCGATCCCAACTGGCTGCACGACATACTCGTTCAGCTTCTGGCTGCATATCGACACTGCCGAGACCGGCACGGTCGCCCACGACACGCTGACCGTGCAAGTGCTCTCGAGCTCCGGATCGGTCCTTGGGACGCTGGCGACGTTCAGCAACCTGAATGCCGCGAGCGGCTATACGCAGCACTCCTACAGCGTCGCGGCGTACGCCGGCCAGAACGTCACCCTGAAGTTCACGGGCACCGAGAACAGCTCCAAGCAGACGTCGTTCGTGGTCGATGACACTGCGTTGAACGTGTCGTAGCGCTCGTAGCCGGGGCGGGGCCGTGGGCCCCGCCCCGGCCAGGGCTGTGTTGAGAAGGGCTCGAGCGGCGTGAGGGCGCGGAGGCAATTGGCCGGTGGCGGACCCACGCCCCCGCCCGCCTCGCGCGCACGACACGTGACCGCATGGCCGCCGCCCACTCTCTCCAAAGCTAGTCTTTGGCCGCTAAGTGGACGTGTCGGTCCGCTTTGTGTTAGCCTAAGCGGACCGCTGGGTCCGGTTAGTGCGTATCGTCACTTCCTCGGGGCGGCGGCTGTTCAGCCGATCGATTTAGGGAGGCCGCCGTGCCCGCCATCATTTCCAGATCTCCGTCCACGTCGGGACGTCCAGCGTCCCGCTGGCTTGTGCTCGTGATCGTTTGCCTGGCCCAGTTCATGGTCGTCCTCGATCTGACGATCGTGAATGTCGCGCTCCCGTCGATTCAGCGCGGTTTGCACTTTTCGCCCTCCAGCCTGCAATGGGTGGTCAACGGCTACACCTTGATCTTCGGCGGGTTTCTCCTGCTCGGTGGCCGTGCGGGCGATCTGCTCGGCCGTAAGCGCCTGTTCGTCGCCGGGATCGCGCTGTTCTCGGCCGCCTCGCTCTTGAACGGGTTCGCGCAATCTCCGGCGATGCTGATCGCCGGACGTGCCCTGCAGGGCCTCGGCGCGGCACTCGTCTCGCCGGCCGCGCTCTCGATCATCACGACCACCTTCACGTCGAGCGAGGAGCGGACCAGGGCACTGGGAGTGTGGAGCGGGATCGCCGCCGGCGGAAGTGCGGTCGGCCTGCTGCTCGGCGGCGTACTCACCGATCTGCTTTCGTGGCAGTGGATCTTCTTCGTCAACCTGCCCGTTGGTTTGGTCGCACTCTCGATGGCGCTGCGCTTCGTTCCTGAATCCCGGGCCTCCACCGAGCACCGCACGTTCGATCTCGCGGGCGCGGTAAGCGTCACCGCAGGGCTCGTGCTGCTGGTGTACGCGATCGTCGAGGCGCAGTCGTTCGGCTGGGGCTCGCCGCGCACCGTGGCACTGATCGCCGGCGGACTCGCGCTTCTCGCGGCGTTCGGAGCGATCGAGCGCCGCAGCGCGGCCCCGCTCGTGCGGCTCAGCATCTTCCGGATCCGCACGCTGTCGGTCGCCGACGTGGTGATGCTGCTTGTCGCGTCCGGCATGTTCTCGATGTTCTTCTTCGCGTCGCTGTACGTGCAGGACATCCTCGGCTACAGCCCGCTGCGCGCGGGCTTGGCGTTTCTCCCGGTCACTGCCGGCGTCGGGATCGGCGCCGCCGCCGCGCAGCCGCTGATCCGCCGGATCGGCGTCCGCGCTGTCGCGGTCGTGGGAATCGGGATCGCGACGGTCGGCATGGCACTGCTCACCGGGCTCCCGGTGCGCGGCAGCTACGCGGGCAATCTGCTCGTCGGGCTGATGCCGCTGAGCATCGGGATGGGGCTCACGTTCGTCCCGATCACACTGCTCGGGATGGGCAATGTGCGCGAGGATGACGCCGGCCTGGCCTCGGGGCTGTTCAACACCGCGCAGCAGGTCGGTGGCGCGCTCGGCTTGGCCGTCCTGTCGACGCTGGCAGCGAGTCACACCGCCGCGCTCGAGCACGGCGGCATCGGGGCCGCGGCGCACGCCGCAGCGCTGGTGAGCGGCTATCACGTGGCCTTCGTCGGCGGGGCGATCGTGATGGGGTCCGGAGCCGTGCTGCTGGCTCTGGGGCTACGGCGCCGGCATGTCGTCGGAATCGATATCGCCGCGCCCGTCGTCCCGGCGTAGGACAATGCAGTCATGCCTGAGACCTCGAAGCCCTTGCGGGCGGACGCCGAGCGCAACCGCCGCCTGGTGCTCGATGCCGCCGCCGCGGCGTTCGCCGAGCACGGGCTCGAGGTCGGCGTGGCCGAGATCGCCCGCCGCGCCGGCGTCGGCCGAGGAACGATGTTCCGCCGTTTCCCGACCAAGGAGCACCTGATCGCCGCGATCGTCGTCGACCGCATGGATCAGGCCGGCGCGCGCGGCCGTGAGCTGTTCGCCGACCCCAACCCCGACGCCGCCCTGTTCGAGCTTCTCGCGAGCATGGTCGACGCGGCGCAAACGGACCGTGCCCTGTTCGAGGCGGTCGGCGACACCTTCCTCGCCAACGCGGACATTCGCGTCGCGCACGCCGAGCTCATCGGCGTGCTCGATCAGCTGCTGCGGCGTGCGCAGGACGCGGGTACGGTACGCGACGACGTCGGCGCACTCGACCTGCTGATGATGTTCAAGGGCGTTTGCGAAGCGGCTCGGCCCTTCAGCGTCGACGTCGCCGCGCGACAGCTGGAGCTGGTGCGCGCCGCACTACGCCCGGTCGCCGCGAGCGAGCGCCTGAGCGGGCGACCGCCGACGCTCGACGACATGGAGCGGGCGCTCCCGCAGGTGAAAGGGAAGGCGAGCGCTCAGTAGCGGCCGGGCATGCGATTGTCACGCGCGCGCAGCGGTTGTGTCTCATCCGCGTGACGTCTGCCCGATTTGCCTCACGCGCCGCTGTCACGAACGCTGTCTACGAGCTCTATCGTCACCTGCGATGGCTGACGCCGACCCGCGCTTGTACAGAACCATCCGCCACGCCTCGGGCGTTGACGCGGTAGCGATCGAGGAGCCGCTCGAGATTCGCGTCGACGGTCGGCCGCTCGCGGTCACGATGCGGACGCCAGGGAACGATGAGGAGCTGGCGCTCGGCTTCCTCTATGGCGAGGGATTGATCGACGGTCCTCGTTCGGTGGGACTGACCGACGACCTCGCAAAGAACACGATCGAGGTCGCAGGGCCGCTCGTGCGCGAAATCGGCGCCCGCCGCTTCTACACCACGTCGTCGTGTGGGGTATGCGGAAAGGGGGCACTCGAGGAGGTGGCGGTGCACAGTGCGCCCCTGCAAGCGGGTCCCAGCCTCGAGCGCGCGTTGGTGGCCCAGCTTCCGGATCGGCTCCTGCAGCCGGCGTTCGAGCGCACCGGGGGACTCCACGCCACCGGCCTGTTCGATGATCGCGGGGAGCTCCTGGCGAGCCGCGAGGATGTGGGACGTCACAACGCGATGGACAAGGTAATCGGGCGTGCGCTGATCGACGGTCTGGTGCCTTTGCACGACCGTGTTCTCTGCGTCAGCGGGCGGCTGTCCTTCGAGCTCGTCCAGAAGGCCGCGGTGGCAGGCGCGTCGATCCTCGTCGGCGTGGGCGCTCCCAGCTCCCTCGCGATCGAACTGGCTGCGGACCGCGGGCTGACGCTGTGCGGATTCGCGCGTGGGCCGAGCGTCAACGTCTACACGCACGCCGAGCGTGTGCTCACCGGCGCGCCGCGCTGACCCGCCGACCCGCGCGCTGCGATCGACAGATGTCTGCCAAGCTCCGTTTCCCGTCCCCGCCCTCCCTGCCCCGCTTACCGGTCGTGCCCGATCCGTTGCGCAGGATCCGGGTACCGAAGGATCTCGATGCGGTGTCCTCGTTTGGGGCCGAGGAGAGTCCAGAACTCGTGGGGCTGACCGAGGCCCAGGTCGAGCGGATCTGGCGCTCGGCTCGGAGTCTCTACCGCAGCGGCGTCCACCCGGCGATCCAGCTCTGCCTGCGACGGGACGGCGTCGTGGTGCTCGACCGGGCGATCGGCCACGCGCGTGGAAACGGTCCCCGCGACCCGGCGCAGGCGCTGAAGGCACCGGCCACGCCTGAGACTCCTTTCTGCGTGTACTCGACCTCCAAGGCGATAACGGCGGTCGTCATCCACCTGCTTGGAGAGCGCGGCGTGCTCGGCATCGCCGATCGGGTCAGTGACTACATCCCTGAGTACGCTCGCCGCGGCAAGGGAGGCACGACGATCGCGCACGTACTCTCCCATCGGGCCGGTGTTCCCGGGATCCCGCGTGACGCGCTCAACCTCGAGCGGATCCACGACCCGGAGCACGCGATCGCACTGCTGTGCGACGCCAAGCCGTTTGCGAAGCCGGGTACGTTACTCGCGTATCACGCGATCTCCGGTGGCTTCATCCTCGGCGAGATCGTCCGCCGGGCGACGGGAAAGAGCATCCGCGAGGTCCTCGCGGCGGAGATCCTCGACCCGCTGGGCTTCCGCTGGACGAACTACGGGGTAAGGCCCGAGGACGTGGACGCGGTGGGCCTCGACTACGTGACCGGACCTCCGTTGCTGCCGCCGCTGTCGACCCTCGTCAAGCGGGTCCTGAGCGTCCCCGTCGACGAGGTCGTCGAGCTCGCCACCGATCCGCGCTTCCTGACCGCGGTGATCCCCGCGGGCAACGTGGTCACCACGGCGAACGAGCTTTCGCGGTTCTTCGAGATCCTGCGCGCCGGCGGCGAGCTCGACGGCGTCCGGGTCTTGCAGCCGGGGACGATCGCGCGCGCTCTGACCCAGCAGGCGCACCTGGAGATCGACTTCTCGCTCGGCTTCCCGATCCGCTACAGCGACGGCATGATGCTCGGGGCCAAGATCGTGAGTCTCTACGGACGCGATACAGATCTCGCGTTCGGTCACCTCGGCTTCATCAACATCGTCGGCTGGGCCGACCCCGAGCGGGCCTTGTCGGGGGCGCTGATCACAACCGGCAAGGCGATCGTCTACCCGGAGCTGCCACGGTTCTACGGTCTCATGCAGCGGATCGCGACCGAGGTGCCCAAGGTACCGTCCAAACCGAGTTCGCGGCTCTGAGGAATCCGTCGCCGGCCCCTCAAGGTGCCGGTCTCCTCACCCCACCGCGTGCCGGGCGACCGCGTCGATCTCCTCAGCCGAGGACCAGGCGCCGACGGAGGCGCGAACGAGGGCCCGGCCGGGGACGCTGCGAACGACGATCCCGGCATCGCCGAGTCGCTGGACCTCTGCATCGGGATCATCGACCCGCCACGAGACGAGCGTCGAGCGACCGCGCGGGGCTACCTCGAGCCCGCGGGCGGAGAGACCGGTGGCGAGCACATTGGCCATCTCCGCGGCGCGGCCGTGGACCCACTCCCAGCCGGGCGCTTCCAGGACATCGAGCGATGCGAGCGCCCAGGCGCTTCGTACGCCGGGCGGAAAGCCGTGGTCGAATCGTGCCGCGCCGTCGGCCGGGAGCAGTTCCAGGGCGTCGGAGCCCCGGGCCAGCGAGCCGTAGTTCGGCCACGCGATCAACAGATCCTCGATCCGGTCCTGGGCCACGAACAGGCAGCCGCTCCCCTCGGGTCCGCACAGCCACTTCTGTCCGGAGGCGGCGTAGAAGGAGCATCCCAGGCTCTGCACGTCGACGGGGATCGCACCGAGCGCCTGGGCACCGTCGAGCAGCACCGGTACGCCGGTCCCCGCAAGCGCGGGCACGTCCATCACCCTGCCGGAGACCCACGACACGTGTGAGCAGGCGATCAGCCGCGTCGCGGGTGAGACGGCGCCCGCGAGCTCATCCCACGGCACTACCCGAACCGTGATCCCATGGCGCACCCGCGCCCTGGCCAGCGGTGCGAGCAGGCCGGGGTGTTCCTCGTCGGTCGTGAGGAGCTCATCGCCCGGGCGCAGATCGAGCCCCGCGATCACCGTATTCACCCCGTCGGTAGTCGATCCCGTGAGCGCGACGGAGCCGAGGTCGGCGCCAAGCGTCGCGGCGTAGCGCGTGCGAAGCCGGTCGGCGAGGTCCATCAGCTCATCGAAGTAGGGCCGGCCGCAGCGACCGCCCGAGAGCTCACGCTCGATGCGCGCCGAGGCAGCGTCGGCAGCGGGACGCGGCACCGGACCCGTGGTGCCCGCGTTGAGGTACACGACGCGCTCGAGGACCGGAAACTGGGCCCGGAACGCTTCCGGGTCAGGTGGCGGCTTTGTCGCGGGCAAAAGTTAACTCCGTTCGTTTCGGGTCAGCCGACGGGCAACCCATCCATGCGACAGGTGGCACGTATCTCCTGGGCGGTCAGGCCGGTGTAGCCGAGCGGCCGGCCGGCGTCGCGGCACAGCGCCCGCGCGTTGGCGCCGCACTGGTGGATCGATGCCGCCCCGGTCACGCCGGTGATCAGGACGTCGACACAGCCGGGGGCGCTCGTCTGCTTTGGCCCTGTCAATGCGATCACGATTGCGACGGCGAGGATCGCCACGGTGGCGGCCACGCTGCCGACAATCCATTTCTCCCGCTTGGAGAACTCGCGGCGGCTCGTGACCGCTTCGTGATGCCCGGGTGGCAGAATCATCCGGGAGGAGTCTACGAGGCGTTCGTGCCAGAAGGTCGCGCAGCGACCACCGCACCCGACTCGCTTGCTGCATTTGCTAGAGCTTGCTAATCTGTAAGCACTAACCAAACGCTCCACATCGGCGACGAGCGCCGGCAATGCTTATGACGTCAGGAGCCAGATCGTGCCAACCTCCCCCTCCCATCCGCTCCCCGCTCTGTCCAGCCCAGACAGCCTCCTCGACAGCTGGCTCGACACCTGGGCCATCGGTGTCGCCGGCGTCACCAACTACCTGACCGGGGCGCTGCTCCACGGACCCCGGCCGCGAGACCTGCAGCGCTGGTTCGAGCTGATGTCCGCGCATGAGCGGCCCACTTGGTCGACGCCGAACGAGATCGTGTTCGAGGCGCCGGTTGCAAGTCTGCGCGACTTCTCGACTCGTCGCCCGCGCGGCCTCGTGCCGACGCTGGTGCTGCCACCGCAGGCCGGCCACGATTCCTGCATCGTCGACTACTCGGCCGACCAGAGTCAGATGCGAACGATCCTCGCCGCCGGGCTCGAGCGCGCCTTCACGCTCGACTGGCTCGGCGCCACCCCCGAGACGGCGGATGCCACGATCGATGACTACCTCGACGTGATCGACCGCGCCGTCGACCATTGCGGAGGGCGCGTGAACCTGATCGGCGACTGCCAGGGCGGCTGGCTGGCAACCATTTACGCTGCGCTATCGCCCGAGCGCGTGAATACGCTCACGATCGCGGGCGCCCCGATCGACTTCCACGCGGGCGAGCCTGTGATCCACGAGGTGCTTGACTACCTCGCTCCCGGCGGTGACCTCAGCGTCTACGAGAAGCTCGTCGCATCCGGCGGCGGCGTCCTCAAAGGCGAGCACATGCTCACCGGGTTCATCCTGATCAAGCCGGGCGACGAGATCGAGCGCCAGCTCGCACTCCTGAACAGTATTGACGATCCCGCGCACGTCGCGCGCTACACCGAGTTCGAGGACTGGTTCAAGCACACGCAGGACATCCCCGGCCAGTTCTATCTCTGGATCGTCCGCAACCTGTTCCGCGACAACCTGCTGGTAAAGGGATCCCTCGAGGTAGCGGGGCGACGTGTGAACCTGAAGCACATCGACATGCCCTTGAACCTGCTCGCCGGGGCGACCGATCACATCACCCCTCCAGATCAGGTGTTCGCCCTAGCCACTGCGGCCTCGACGCCGGCCAAGCAGATCGTCCGCGACGTCACCCCCGGCGGCCACCTCGGCCTGTTCATGGGCCACCAGTCACTGGCCCACCACTGGCCACCACTCCTAGCCGCCGTCCACCACCACTCAGCCCCCAAGCACCCGCGCCCCCGGACCGCCGCCCCCCGCCGCACCTAGTCGAACCTCCCCGCCGATTGGGGCCGTGGTTTGGTTTGGTTTGGGACCGAGGTGCTGAACGTCGCGGCGCGCATCGGACGGCGGGTTTCGCTGGGGGGTCGTGATGAGTTATCGACAACTGTCGTCGTGTTCTCATCACGCCAGATTCTGGTGCGAGCAGATTCGAGCTAGACGTCTCAGGCGCCGAGCAGGCTGTGTCTTAGCGCGTAGCGGACGAGCTGGGCGCGGGTGGTGAGCCCGAGCTTACGGTGGATGCGCGCGCGGTGAGTCTCGACGGTGCGCCTCGACACGTGAAGCCGGCGCGCGATCTCGGCGCTCGTGTAGCCGAGCGACGTCAGCCGCAGGACCTCCGTCTCGCGGGCGGTAAGGGCATCGCCGACGACGGACCGCCTCAGCGCGTCGAGCTGCTCGGCAACGCGCGGGCTGAGGTGCTCCTCGCCACGGGAAGTGCTACGCACCGCGGGGCCCAGCTCGGCATCGGCGTAGTCCTTGAGGACGTAGCCGAGCGCGCCGGCGTTGAGCGCCTGCTCCGCGAATGCGGGGCTGTCATCCATCGTCAGGACCACGATCTCGGTATCCGGCACCTGTTCGCGTAGCCATCGGATCGTGTCGACGTTCGAGCCGCCCGGCATTCCGAGATCGAGCACCAGCACATCGGGCGGATCGCCGTAGACGGTGCTCGTTGCGGTCGCGAGATCCGCCACCTCCGCGGTCACCTGGATCCCCGGCTCGTTGTCGAGCAGTAGCCGTAGATTGCGCCGCATCAGCGGGTGGTCGTCGGCCAGCACGACTCGAATGGGCCGGTCGCGCGAGCGCGGCTGCGATGTGTCCGGGCTCGGCGCGAGGCGCAGGCGCCCGGTGCCGGCCTGACGCGACATCGTCGAGCCCATCGGCGCACCGGCGCAGGGTTGGCTTTCCCGCGTGTGTTCGTGCATTACTGGAAGCTACGCCGACAGCGTTTCTCGGCCATCGGTATTTACCCGTGCCGAAAATGGGGGAAGGCCCGCTGCGTGCCCAGCAGTTCGCCGCCAGGCGAACTCCCAAGGACGGCGAAGCCGTCCCTCAGACCGCGACGAGGCCGCGCGCGAACGCGTACCGAACCAGCTCCGAACGGGAGCTCATACGCAGCTTCTGCTGAATGTGGGCGCGGTGCGTCTCGACCGTGCGGACCGAGAGGTAGAGCCGTTCGGCGATCTCTGCGTTGGTGTGCCCGAGAGCGATCAGCCGCAGCACGTCGAGCTCGCGCTCAGACAGGTCGTCTGGCGGGCCCGCCGGCATCGCTGCGACGCGCGCTCCGAGGCTCGGGTTCAGGTAGCCCTGGCCGGACGCCGCGCGACGAACGGCCTCGACCAGCTCGGCGTCGGCAGCCTCCTTGAGCACATAGCCGATCGCCCCGCCGGCTAGTGCCTCGCGCGCGTATTCCGGGTCGTCCTGCATCGTCAGGACCACGATCTGGGTCTCAGGGCACTCGGCGCGGATCGCCGGAATCGCCTCGAGGCTAGAGCCGCCGGGCATGTTCAGGTCGAGCACGAGCACGGCTGGGTGGTGACCACGGACGTAGCGCCGCGCGCCGTCGACATTGCCTGCTTCGGCCACTACCTCGAAGCCTGGCTCGCTGTCGAGTATGAGTCGAAGGCCGCGTCGCACGACCGCGTGATCGTCGGCCAGGACGATTTGCAGGGTGGCGCCATCATCACGCCCCGACAGCTGTGCTCGGTCGATCTCTGCGTCCGTCTCGGCCATCATTGCCAAGGTAGCGCAGGGCGACCGAGCATCCGTCCGTATTTCTCCACAACCTAGACCCGGGCGGTACCCGGCTGTCTGGACCAGCTCGAACGGAGTTGGCGCATCCCCCATCTGTAGGAGGTCAGCCTCCCCCGATCGTCTTCGGATCGGAGTAAGCTGAGTCTGCGATCTCGGAACTGGGGCCAGCCATTACGACCGTTTACATTGCGGAGGATCACCCCGTCTTCCTGGAGGCCGTCGCACGAGCAGTCAGCGCTCGGCCCGACTTCGAGCTGGTCGGGACGGCCGGCGACGGTGGCACTGCGCTCGAGGAGATCAGAGCGGTGAAGCCGGCCGTGGCGCTGCTCGACCAGCGCTTGCCGGTGCTCGACGGGGTCGAGGTCGTCCGCGCGATCGCCCAAGACGGGCTGCCGACGCGCGTCGTGATGCTGTCCGCCGATGACTCGAGCGCGCTGATCTACGACGTGCTGAAGCTCGGAGTCTCGGGCTTCTTGACCAAGGCGGCGAACCTGTCGGAGATCTGTGACGCCGTGGCTGGGGCTGCGCGCGGTGAGACGGTGCTCGCCCCAGAGGTCCAGTCGCGACTCGTGCGCGAGCTGCGCGAGCGCGAAGACCGTCCCGTCCTCACCAATCGCGAGGCAGAGGTGCTGAAGCTGATCGCCGAGGGTCTGTCCACCCCGCAGATCGGCCAACAGCTGTTCATCAGCCCGTCAACGGTAAAGACACACGTCAAGAGCATTCTCGAGAAGTTTGCGGTCAACGACCGCGCCGCCGCGGTCGCCGAAGCGATGCGACGCGGCGTGATCGACTAACCGCTACGACGAAATGGCCTGCCGGGGCCGAGCGCCGTCGGCGCTGACGTCCGAGCTCCTGCGTGCCGGTAGCCGTGCGTGTAGCGCGGTGCCGTGGTTTCCGGATTCGAGTTCGAGGGTGCCGCCGGCGAGGTAGACGCGTTCGCGCATGCCCGCGAGACCGAACCCGGTCTTGGGGTCTTGCACTCCGAATCCGATGCCGTCGTCGCGTATCTCGATCGTGATCTGTTCGTCCGCGGTTGCGGTCACGATCACGTGGACGCTGTGTGCGTGTGCGTGCTTGACGACGTTGGTCAGTGCTTCTTGCACGACCCGGTAGACGGTCGTCTCGAGCTCGGGACTGAGACGCGTGTCGCCGGCGCGCGGGTCGGGGAGCTTCAGCTCGCTGACGATCGTGATGTCATCGCGGCCGCGCCGCTCGATCAGCGCGCTCAGCGCGGCGCGGAGCCCGAGGTCGTCGAGCGCGGCCGGTCGCAGGTCGGTGATGATCGCGCGGAGGTTCCCGATCGCGGTCTCGATCTCCGCGATCGCCTCCCGCATCGCGGCTTCGTTCGCCTCCGGGCTGCCGTGCTGCAGTACCGAGGCGAGCAGCAGGCGCAGCCCGCCGAGCGTCTGCAGCGTCTCGTCGTGCAACTCCCGCCCCCACCGGCGCCGCTCCGCGTCGGCGGCCGCGAGCGCACTGCGTAACCGATCCGCTTCGACGCCTTGCGCGATTGTGACAGCGTTCGCGCTCGTAGCGGCGAACGTGCGCAGCAGCTGCTCGTCCTCCTCGGAGAACGTCTCGCACCGCGGGCCGCGGTCGAAAGCCGCGAGAACCCCGATCATCTCGCCGCGGTGTGCCATTGGCACCAGCAGGGCCGTGTGAGCGTCGGGGACGCCGAGCTCCGCGGCTGAAATCCGCAGGCGGGTGGTGACATCACTGATCCGCTCCGCGCGCCCGCGCTCGAGCACCTGGCCAGACGTCGAGCGGTCAATCGGCAGCCGCACGCGCGGCACATCGATCGTACGTCCGGCACGAGCGGCCACGACGAGCGCATCCCCCTCGCGCAGCATCACCAGGATGGCGTTCGCCTCCACCAGCGCGCGTCCACGCTTGACGATCAGTTCGAGCACCCGCTGGAGGCCGCTCGCGGCCCCGCTGGCGGTCGCGACGTCGCGCGTCGCCTCGAGCCCGCGTACGGCTCGTTCGAGCTCGACCCGGCGATGCTCGCTGGTCTCGAAGAGCCGTGCGTTCGCGATCGCCGTCGCGGCCCAATCCGCCAGGATCACGGCAGCCTCCTCATCCGCAGCCGTGAACTCCCCGCCGCTGACCTTCTCTGTCAGGTACAGGTTCCCCCACGGCTCACCGCGGATCACGATCGGCACACCCAGAAAGCCGTGCATCGGCGGATGGCCACTCGGGAAGCCGTAGCTGCCCGGATGGCTACCGACATCACTGGTTCGCAAAGGACGCGGATCGTCGATCAGCACACCGAGGACTCCGCGACCACGTGGGAGGTCCCCAATTGCGCTCCGAGTCTGAGGATCCACCCCGACGGCAATGAACCGCTCGAGCTCCGTCCTGCCGTGGTTCATGACGCCGAGCGCGGCGTACCGGGCTCCCGTGAGCTCCCGCGCCGCTTCGAGGATCTCGTCGAGCACCTCCTCGACGTCGAGCTTCGCCACCAGGCCACGGCCGAGGTCGAGCAGGCGGCGGATCTGAATTTGATCTAGGGGATCGCTCATCGGGCGGGCGCCGGGTTACCAAGGCCGTGAGCCCAGGTCGCGGACCTTGTGGTGTATCGGCTCGACGGCCGCGTGCCTGGATTCAAGCACGCGGCCGTCGAAGCACCATCTGCCGGCGGGAGGACCGACCGATGGCTGCGCCCGCGCGCGGCGCCCCCCGCGCCCGCTGGACGTGCTGTGCGCCACCCACTATCGGCCGTATCGTCCACTACGAGCGCGGTTGTCGCCATCGCCCGCCGGTTCAGGCCGGGGGCGGCAATCTGTAGCCGAACGGGCGAGGCAACCCTCCCCCAGCCGGAGGCGGACGAGCCACTAGGATGCCGGGCGGGGAGAGCATGATCACCGGCGTTCACACGATCATCTTCAGCAGCGACGCGGAGGACGTGCGCGCCTTCTTCAGAGATGTGCTCGAGCTCCCATCCGTTGACGCGGGCGGAGGTTGGCCGATCTTTGCCTTACCGCCGGCTGAGCTCGCGATTCACCCTGCGCAGGACGGCGGTCACAACGACCTCTACCTGATGTGCGACGACGTCCACGCAACGGTCGCCGAGCTCAGGCTCAAGGGAGTGCAGATCGTCCGTCCGATCAGCGACGAGCGCTGGGGCCTCGTCACGGCGATCGCGATGCCCGACGGTCGCGAGCTGGGCTTATACCAGCCCAAGCATCCGTTTCCGCCACGCTCGAACGGATAGGCGCCGCCGCCCGGCTTTCCTAGTGGTTCGTCCCGGGACGAACCACTAGATCGCGACCTCGGCGTCGAGCGGCTCCTGACCGGCCTCTCGCATCGCTCTCTCGATCGAGGCGATCACGATCTCCAGCACGCGCACGCGGGCGTAGGCCTTCGACTCGGCGGCGACCACATGCCATGGGGCGGCCGGATGGTCGGTCTCGCGCAGCATGTCCTCGACCGCCTGCTCGTAATCGGCGCGGTGCGAGAGGTTGCGCCAATCCTCGCCGGTCAGCTTCCAGCGCTTCAGCGGGTCGCGCTCGCGAGAGCGGAAACGCCGCCGCTGCTCGTCCTCGGAGACGTGCAGCCAGAACTTGACGAGCACCTGCCCCTCGACCGCCAGCGCGCGTTCAAAGCCGACGATCTGCGTATAGGCGCGGCGCCATTCCTGCTCGCTCGCGAATCCCTCGACACGTTCGACGAGCACCCGCCCGTACCAAGAGCGATCGAGCACCGCCATCCCGCCCCATCCCGGCAGCGCCGGCGCGAAGCGGTGCACGAAGTGGTGGCGCCGCTCGTCCTCGCTCGGTGCCGCAACCTGCCAGACACGAACGTGGCGAGGGTCGAGTGGGCTCACCAGGCGCCGGATCGCGCCGCCCTTGCCCGATGCGTCCCAACCCTCGAACATCACGCACAGGGGTGGGCCGATCTGTCCATCACCGATCAGGCCACCGAGCTGGAGCCGTAGCGCGAGCAGCCGCTTCTGGGCCGACTCGACTCGGCGCAGACTCTCAGCCGCTCCCATCTTCTGCTTCAGGCTGACATCGGCGAGTGACGCCACGGTCTCACACTAGTTGACCACTAGACTCTCCGCTGGCCGGATGACGGATCGAGTGCGCGCGACCATACCCACCGACGGGGGTCTTTCCGGCCTTGTCATCTCGCTGTTCATCGTCGTCGCGGGGCTGGTCGCGGTCGTGTTCGTTGTTCTACTGGTGTCGGTCGTGAATCTCCGAGCGGACACCGAATCCGGCAAGCGCTCCACCGACCTGCTGACGTCGGCGACCGCAGCCGAGATCTCGGTGCTCGACGTCGAGACCGGCTTGCGCGGCTTCCTGCTGACGCGGCACCCGAGCACGCTCGCGCCTTACGACCAGGCAAACGCCGTGATCGCCAGGCAGCTGGCAGCGATGCGGGAGTTCGCCACCGGCCCGGACGAGCAGCGGCGGGTGGCGACGCTTTCGCGCGACATCAAAAGCTACCTCGCCAACTATGCGCGCCCGGTGGTCGCCGCCGCGCCCCGTCTGACCCGTCTGCAGGAGGTGGGCATAGTCACTCACGGCAAGCAGCTGGTCGACGCGATTCGACGACACTTCAGCGCGCTTGTCTCAGCCGAGCTGTCCGAGCGCCGGCAGCGCAGAAACGCACTGTCGACACAGACCTCGCGCACGATCGCGGTCGCGGCCGCCGGGTTGGCCAGCTCGATTCTGATGCTGGTCGCGCTCTGCGTGTACATGCTCAGGAGCATCCTGCGCCCCACGCGCCGCGTGGCGGAGGCCGCCGAGCGGTTGGCGGGCGGGGACCTGAGCGTGCGTGTGCCTGAGGATGGTCGCGGCGAGGTGATTCTCCTCGGGCGGTCGTTCAACTCGATGGCGGGGGCGCTCGAGAGCAGGGATGCGGAGCTCTCGGAAGCCAACCGGCGTCTCGAGCACGCGGTCGAGGTGGCTGAGGGGGCGTCCCGGATGAAGTCGAACTTCCTCGCGAACATGAGCCACGAGATTCGCACGCCGCTGAACGGCGTAATCGGGATGGTCAATCTCCTGTCGGGGACAGATCTGTCGCCCGACCAGCGAGAGTATGTGGACACGGCCCGGGCATCGAGCGAGTTGCTGATGACCGTCGTCAGCGACATCCTCGACGTATCGAAGATCGAGGCGGGGCGTCTCGAGCTCGAGCAGCGCGACTTTGACCTTCACGAGCTGGTGGAGACGGCCTGCGGGATGCTCGCCGCGGAGGCCGACTCGAAGGGTGTGCAACTTCAAGTGACGGTCAGCGGCGACGTGCCGCGCGCGGTACGAGGCGACCGCTTGCGGATCGGCCAGATCCTGACGAACCTGGTGTCGAACGCGATCAAGTTCACCGCTGAGGGCGAGGTAACGGTCGATGTCAACGGGGTCGCACGGGACGATGGCGTCACGGACGTACGCTTCGCCGTTCGCGACACCGGCATCGGCATTGCCCCGGAACGCCGTGCCGGCCTGTTCGAAGCGTTCACGCAGGCTGACGCGAGCACGACCCGAAGGTTCGGTGGCACCGGGCTCGGGCTGGCGATCAGCCGCGACCTCGTGCATCTGATGAGTGGCACGATCGAAGCCGAGAGCGAACTCGGCATCGGGAGCACCTTCCGGTTCACGGTCCCCCTCGCACCCGCGCTCGACGAGGTGAGCACGCGCGCGGCGCCGGTCGAGCTGCGCGGGCTGCGGGTCCTGGTGACCGACGATAACGCGGCGAATCGCCGGATCATCGAAGCGTACGTCGCCTCCTGGGGCATGCGGCCAAGATCCGCGATCGATGCCGCCGACGCGATCGATCAGCTGGTCCGCGCCGTGGACGCAGGGGAGCCATTCGACGTCGCACTGCTCGACCTCAATATGCCCGGCGAGAGCGGTCTCGAGCTGGCGAAACGGATCGCCGACTCGCCTCGGCTAAGGGGCACCCGCCTGATCATGCTTGCGTCCTCCGAGGTCCCGGAAGGCGCGCTGCCGGTAAACGGCATCCGCCAGCGCCTGACCAAGCCGGTACATCAGTCGCGCCTGCTCGAGGCGATCACGCTCACGATGCAGAGCGCGCTCCCGGTCCAGGAGACCTCCCCAGCCCAACCGCCGGGCGTGCGATCGCGGCAGTCACCGGCCTCACCGGGATCGTCACACACCGGCTATCGCATCCTCGTCGCGGAGGACAATGCGACGAACCGGCTGTATGTAGATCGGCTGCTGACCAACGGCGGGCACCACGTAGTGCTCGCCGCCGACGGTCGCGAGGTGCTGGCCATGTACCAGCGGGGCCGGTACGACCTGATCCTGATGGACTGCCAGATGCCAGACACGGATGGCTACGACGCCGCACGCGAAATCCGCCGCCGGGAGGCGGGGCGGGAGGGTGCCCGCATCCCGATCGTTGCGATGACCGCCGGCGCTCTGGCGGGAGCCCGTGAGGAATGTCTGCGGGCTGGGATGGACGACTACGTCGCGAAGCCGTTCGGCGAGCGCGACCTTGAGCGTGTGATCGCTCGCTGGCTCCCCGAGCCAGGTGCCGTCCTGAATCCCGAGCGCGTAGCCGAGTTGCGAGTCCTGTTCCCCGGCGAGGACGGCCTGGAGATGCTGCGGGAGGTTGTCGCAACGATCGCTGCCGACATGGAACAGATCACGGAGGCGCTTACGGAGCGCGACGCTCGTGGCGTCCGCTCAGCTGCACATCGCCTTCGAGGAAGCGCTCAGGTGATCGGGGCGATTGCCCTGGCCGACGCCGCGGCGGCGCTTGAGCGGCACGCCGATGACCGTGCGTCGAGCGGCGAGCCGATCGACACCGCGCTGGTGGACATTGTGCGCTGGCGCTCGAGTGGCGCGCTCGGCGCGCTCGGCGCGGAGATCGCGCGTTCCGCGCTCGGAAGCAGCTGACGCAGGGCCTACGGCTTCCGCGTGACGAAGTGGACTCCTTCGAGACCTTCGAGCGAGAAGCTCGCCGCCGCGCCGGGCGAGACATCGATCACGAAGCGCGGACGGTTCCAGCGATCGTGTTGGTCCGCGTCGATATAGCACGGCGCGCCGCCGATGTCACCGAGCCAGATGTCAGTTGGCCGCACCGGCAGCTCACCCTGCTTGAGGCATACAACGGTAGTGCGGTCAGGGCGCGATCCCCAGAGGAACAACGCGAGCGGGCCGTGTGCGGCCTCGAGGCGAGCGAGTACGTCGGCCGCCGCTCCTGTAACCCCGACGGTGGCCCCGCTATCGACGGCGCCGCCGCGCCGGCGGGGGGACGCGTACTGCGTGTTGGACTCGCTGGTCGGCATGGTCTGCGCTCCTTGCGGGAATCGTGGAGGCTCCCTGGGGTAATTCCACCAGCTGGGGGCGCCGCCGTCATCCGCAGCAGCGCGCGGCCTACCTGCGGGAAACCCCGGATGCAACGGTGCCGTCGGTCAGCACCGCCCGCTCGATGCGCTGCGGCGCGTCGGCTGTGATCTCGACCGCACCGCGCACGATCACCTCCGGCCCGAACGTCACGTCGCCGTGGATGACGAGTCGATCGGCTTCTCGCAGCGACGGAGGCCCGGCGGGGAACCGCGCCTCGAAGTCGTCCAGCAACTTGTAGAAGCGCGAGTCGAGCTCGACGAACGGCAGTCGCTCGCCGCGCTCCGGTCTCGGCTCGACGAGGAACTCGTCCGTGAGGGTGTAGACGTCGGAGCGCAGTACGAGCAGGTCGTCAGTCGTCTTCACCGGCACGAACCTCGTGCGCGGGACACGCAGCAGCTGGGCGTCAGGGAAGCTCGCGATCGCGGCTCCCATCGCGCTCTCGAGCTGGAGCACCGCGGGCGACTGCGCGTCTCGCGGGTCGACAGTCTTGCGGTTTACGATCAGCGGCAGCTCGAACACGCCGTCGTTCTCCTCCAGCGTTCGGGCAAGCGTTCGCAGGTCGACCCACAGGCTGTTCGTGTTGTAGTAGCGCCAACGGCGAAAGTCGCGGAAAGAGTCGAGATCCTCGGGTGGGGTCTGCGCGGTCTCGCGCAACACCAGCTGGCCGTCGGCTCGGCGGCGCGCGATGTGACCGCCCTTCCGATCGGCCTCGGTGCCGGCGACGACCTCCATCAGGAACGGGATCTTGGCGGCCGCGAGGTGAGCGGCGATGCGGGGATCAAGCGTCGCGCCGAGGTTGTCCGAGTTGGACAGCATCGCGTAGCGAAACCCCTGTCCTAGCAGCGCCGCGAGCATTCCCGACCGCGCGAGCGCGCCGTACACGTCGCCGTGGCCCGGAGGGCACCATTCTAGGGTGGGCTGACGCGGCCAGTTGACCGGCGCGAGTGTCGCGGCATCGAGCTTGGGGACCATGCTCTGGAGAAAGTCCAGCGGCAGGCCGGCGCTCAGCGCCGGGTGCCTGGCGAGCGCCGCGGCGCTCTCCGCTCGCGTCGCCTCGCTGTTCATCAGCACGAGCGGCAGCCGGACGCCGTGGCGGCGACGGAGCGCGAGCGTCTGGCCAACGATGATGTCGAGGAAAGAGCGCCCCTCGCGCGCCTCGAGCAGCGACTTCGGGCTCCGCAGCCCCATCGATGTCGCGAGGCCGCCGTTGAGCTTGATCACCACCACCTGCTCGAGTGCGCTCGCGACGTCCGCGTCCGGTAGCTCGGCAAGCGCAGGAACCTCACCCGCGGGCTCGAGCTCGGCGCTCGGAAGCACAACCGACTCGCCCGAGACTAGCCGCTCGTAGGCGCTGCGAAACGAACGGGTCGCCCCTTCCGGCTGACCCGATTCCCGCATCTTCGCCTCAGCGGCGCTCCAGCCCTCGGTGCTCATCGCGAATTGCATTCTGCCGTGCTGACACGGCGCGCGCGTCCTGCGAGGATACGGCGGCCGTGGTGAGACGACCGCTGATCTCGGCCTGCGAGTTACAGGAGCTACTCGAGCCGCCCGCGCGGTCCGACCCGCCGCGAGCGCCGCCCGCTGTCCTTGACGTGCGTTGGGAGCTCGGCAGTGGGCCGCGCCGCGACCAGTACGAGCAGGGACACATTCCCGGGTCGGTGTTCGTCGACCTCGACCATCAGCTGTCCTCGCCACCCGGCGTGCGTGGCCGCCATCCGCTGCCGCACACAGAACGCTTTGGTCGCGACATGCGAGCGGCGGGCGTGTGGAACGCTCACATGGTCGTCGTTTACGACGCGGCGACCTCGATGTCGGCCGCGCGAGCGTGGTGGCTGCTGCGTTACTTCGGCCACCGCGACGTGGCGGTCCTCGACGGAGGGCTGGCGGCCTGGGTCCAGGCGGGCTATCCACTCGAGCGCGGAAGTCCGCGGGTCAAGCCGGGAGACTTCGTCCCCAGCGCCGGCAGGATGCCGGTCCTCGATGCGAGGGCGGCGGCGCGGCTCGCCACGGCCGGAGTCCTGCTCGATGCTCGCGCGCCGGAGCGCTTCCGTGGTGAGGTCGAGCCCGTCGATCGGGTCGCCGGTCACATCCCGGGCGCGCGCAGCCGGCCGACGGCGGAGAACGTCGACTCCGCAGGCCGGTTTCACACGTCCGGCTTCCTGCGGACGGCATTCGAGGCCCTCGGGATCGGTTCCAAGGCCGCCGTTGGTGCGTATTGCGGCTCCGGTATAACGGCTGCGCACGAGCTGCTCGCGCTCGAGATCGCCGGCTACCGCGCCGCTCTTTACCCGGGATCCTGGAGCGAATGGATCGAAGATTCCCGGCGCCCCGTCGCACGGGGCGACTGACCTGTCGATCAGTGCAAAGCAGGAACGCCGGACGATTCCGTGGCCGTCGTCGCCAGATAAGGGGCGAGGTAGCGCCCGGCGATCTTGCTCGGAGGGGTCCACAGCGGCTCGGTTGATACCGTCGAGCATGGTTCGCCGTCCTCATCGAAGCTCGTCAGGAGATAGCGAGTCTCGCGACCCGCGAACATGATCGCGCGCAGGACGGGCGCGAACGGCTGTGGTTCGACCGTCATGCCGGCACGCGCCGCCAGCTGTTCGGCGATCCCGTCCGCCTGCTGGGTTGCCAGCCCGCCCTGCTTGATCGGGAACGTCGTCGCGTCGCCGGCGGCGAACACGCTGTCGATGCCGGTGATCCGCCCGAACTTATCGACCGGCAGGAAGCCGTCGCGGTCGGCGGGTAGGCCGGCGATCTGAGAACCCATCAGCCGTGGCAGCGTGATCGCGTGGTCGAATTCGAGCTCATCTCCTCCGACGAGCGTGAGCCGATCTCCTCTCAGCTGCGTGGCGTGCCCATGGACGAAGGCGACGCCGTGGGCGTCGAGTAGTCCCGCTACCTCGGCGCTCGCGGCGGGACCGAAACCGGCGAGCGGCTTCGGCTCTGGACTGACGAGGGTAAGCGGGACGCTGTGGATACCGCGCTCTTCCAGCCAGGCGGCCGTATGCAGCGCGAGCTCGTACATCGGCATCGGCCACGTGGAGCCACCAGGAACGATGAAAGCCATCCGGCGATGACGGCCAGAATGGGCCTGCATCAGCAGCGCCCGCAACACGTTCGCATCGGTTGAACCTCGGAACGGCAGGGCTCCGCGGATCGGATGGACGCGCTGCGCGCCGACGGCGAGCACGAGCGCGTCGTACGGATACTCGGCACCTGCGTGGGTCACGATTCGCCGAGCCTCGGCGTCGACGCTCTCAACCCGATCGTGCACGAGCCGGGCGTTCGCGTCTTCCGCGATCTGTGCGAGCGGGTAGCGGCGGCCGCGTCCCTCGTGGAACGGCGCCAGAACCTCGTATGGACGGAGGACGAGATCGGCGCCAGGCGTCAGCAGGTCGACCTCGAACGTGTTCGGGGCAAGGTCGTGGAGGGCAAGGATCGTCTCGATCGCCGCGGGCCCACCACCGGCGACGATTACACGTAGCTGCTGCTCTGACATTGGCCGATCATCTCCGTTCGGCCAAGCCGAGGCAACGGTACCCCTCACTGATCTCGCCTCGGTGGACTACTGACCTAGCCACGCCCGCGTGGTCGCCGGCCCGGCCGTCGCGGTCAAGTGTTAGACGAGGTCGTGCTCGCGGGCATAGCTCACGAGCTCTGCCCGCGTGGTGCGCCGCGTCTTCTGCTGGATGTGCGCGCGATGCGACTCGATCGTGCGAACGCTGAGGTACAGCGCCGCCGCGATCTCATTGTTGCTGTGGCCGCCGGCGATCATCTTCAAGACTTCGACCTCTCGCTCGGTCATCCCGTCCGGAGGACCCCGCGGAGCCAGCGGCTGAGCGGCGATCCTTGCTCCGAGCTCCGGGTTTAGGTACGTCCGCCCCTCGGCCGCGAGGCGGATCGCGTGCACGAGCTCGGTGTCTGCCGCCTCCTTGAGCACGTAGCCGAGCGCGCCGGCTCGCAGCGCCTCGCGAGCGAACTCGGGATTGTCCTGCATCGTCAGCACGACAATCGCCGTTTCCGGCGCCGCTTCGCGAAGTCGCGGTATCGCCGGGAGGCTCTGCTCGCCCGGCATGTTGAGGTCGAGCACGAGCACGTTTGGCCGGTACCCGCGCACCCTGCGCAGCGTCGTCTCGATGTCGCCCGCTTCGGCTACGACCTCGATTCCCTCCTCGGCGTCGAGGAGCATCCGTAGGCCCGAGCGAACCACCCGGTGATCGTCGGCAAGTACGACGGTTGTGATGCCGGGATGCCTCTGCTCACCGTCCATCGACGCTTACGATAGCTGTCTTCGCGGCCCCCGGTCTAGAGCTCGAGGGTCCAATGATGTCCGATGTGCGCAGCCGCGCGGGGAGTGAAGATCTGATCAGGCGCGATCGACTCGGTGACCCCGTCGCCGGCCAGTGCGGCGAGTGTCGCCCCGACACATTCTGCGAGCACTTCGGGGTTGTAGCCGCCCTCGAGCACGGCGCCGACCGGCGCGCCCAGCTCGTCCGCGAGGTCACGGACCTGACAAGCCATCTGCGCGAAGTCCTCGGTCTCGAGCCGGCAGCCGCCGATCGGGTCAAGCCGGTGGGCGTCAAAGCCTGCAGAGATCAAGACTAGGCCCGGGGCGAACTCGCGTGCCGCGGGCAGGACGACGTATTCGAGCAGCGACAGCCACACCTCACCATCAGAGCCGGCACTGACGGGGAGATTGATCGTGTATCCGACTCCCCGCCCCGAGCCGCTGTCGCTGAGCGCGCCGGTGCCGGGGTAGGTGCCGCTCTGATGGATGCTTGCGAATAGGACGTCGTCGCGCCGGCGGAAGATGTCCGCCGTGCCGTTACCGTGATGAACGTCCCAGTCGAGGATCAGCACGCGCTCGACCCCCAGCTCCGAGATCGCAAGCTCAGTCGCGATCGCGACGTTGTTGAGCAGACAGAATCCCATTGCCCGATCGTGCCCGGCATGGTGCCCGGCAGGGCGCAGGCCGGCGAACCCGATCTCGCTCTCGCCGGCCACGAGCGCACGGGCCATGTCGCAGGCGCCGCCGGCGGAATGGAGTGCTGCTCGCCAGGATCCCTCCCCGAGGAAAGTGTCGTCGTCGATTTGTCCGCCGCCGAGGACCACGAGCTCGCGTAGCCGGTCGAGGTGCGCTTGCGAGTGCACGCGGAGCAGCGCGTCGTCGTCGGCCGCGCCGGCAGTCACGACCTCGAAGCCGAGCCAGTCACGGGTGGCCATCGCCGCTTCGAGCACCTCGATTCGTTCTGGGGTGTCCGGGTGCCCGGCGAGATGCTCGCGCGGGTCGTGCTCGCGCGATGCTGGATGTCGGAAATACAGGCCCGCAGGAGTCATGACTGTGCTTAGCGACGTTATTCGCGCGGGCCCGGAGCGGCATCCGTACGTCCCACCCGCCCGCTCTGCGGGCTCCCACTGACCAAGGCGCTTTCGCGGGCAAGGCCCGCCGTGCCCCCGGACTCGATCCGAGGAGACAGATTGCAGCAAGTTCGTGTGTCCGGATCCGTTTGATCCCTTGTCGGGATCTGGGCGATCTCGGCCGATAAAGGGGGTAAGATGACTATCCGGCTTCCGCTAGCCAGCTATGGGGACCCTGCGGAGGGACGCTACGGGTCGCGGGTGGCAAGTGTCACCACGCTGAAGCTCTCAGACGGACGCTCGCTGTGCGTGCGTCGTTGGCCCGGTACCGGTGACCCGCTGGTGCTGCTCCACGGACTGCTGGACTCCTCGGAGGGGTGGAACCACCTCGCGGAGCTGCAGTGCGAGCGGATCGCCTTCGATCTTCCGGGCTTTGGCCACTCCGACCCGCCGGCTCGTGGCTCGCTGGCCGGATACGCGAGTGACATCGCCGCCGGACTGCAGATGCTCGGCGTCGAGCGTTTCAACCTCGTCGGTCACTCGCTCGGCGGTGGCATCGCCACCGCGCTTGCGGAGATGATGCCGGACCGCGTTGGAGCCCTCGTCCTGCTGGCGCCAGTCGGTTTTGGCCGGATCCCGCTCGCCGAAGCGGTCTCGTTACCCGGGGTACGCAGCGTCGTGCAGGCCGCGCTGCCGGTGGCTCTGTCGAGTCGGCTGGTCGTCACCGCCGGATACGCCGCGATGGTCACAAACGGGCTCCTCCCCGAGCCTGAGGTCGTCGACCGGGTGACTGGTCGCGGCGGTGCGCTCGTCGCCGGTGCCCGGGAGGGAACCAGAGCGGTCGCGGACGCGGGCCGATCGCCGACAGCTTTCCATCGCCGCCGGATCGGTTACGACGGGCCTGTGTTCGCGATCTGGGGCAAGGACGACCGGCTCGTGCCGGCATCCCACTGCAAGGGAGTGCGGGCCGCGCTGCCACAGGCTCACGTCGACGTGTGGAGCTGCATGGGACACCATCCGATCCGCGAGCGCTTCGAGGAGCTGATTGCGACGATAGATCGTGCCACGGACGCGGCCATGCGACGAGCGCAGCGTCTGGCGCTCGCGCGCGCCGTGTGAAGCGCGCCCGAGCGCGGCGCGTCTGAAGTGGTCAAGCGTGAGGAACTGGATCCAGCCAAGCCCACCCCGTCTCGAAGGGGCCTCTCACCGGACCGCGGTGACAACCCAACAAAGTGACACTACGGGCGGCCGTCGATCGCGAGCCGCCGGTTCTTATACGCGTCGTCGTCCGTCACCTCCCGCCCGAACCAGGGCGGAGGCACGAACCGGTCCGCGGCGTCAGCGGAGGCGAACTCCACCTCCGCCGTCGCGAGTCCGTCGAGCCGGCCCGCGTAGACGTCGAGCTCGATCGTCAGACCGGCACCGGCCGGCAGCTCGAAGCGCGTCTTCTCCACCCATCGCCCAGCACTGAGCTCCCACAGCCGAGCGAATCGCTCCGGGTCGATCTCCAGCTCCTCTTCGGCGCGCGAGCGGCCTCGTCCGCCCTTGATCGTGAGCGTGGTGCGGTCGCCCCGCCGGCGGATCCTCACTTCGGTGCCGGCGGGGTCAACGGCCACATACGCCTGCTCGATGCGCGAACAGGGGAACTGCTGCTCGAGATTCGGCGGAAGGCTCGCAATCAGGAACTTGCGCTCGATCTCCACGTGCGCGCTCATGTACACATACGGTAATGCGCGCGATGGTGTTCGAGGCGGTTGGCCGGCCGCTGCGCCTGGCGGAGCTGCCCGTTCCGGAGCCGGAGCCCGGTCAGCTGCTGCTGCGCGTCCTCGCTTGCGGGATCTGCCGCACCGACCTGCACCTGCTCGATGGTGAGGTGGCCGTGCACGAGCCGCCGCGTGTGCTCGGGCACCAGATCGTCGGCGAGGTACAGCCGGGAGGGGCGCGTGTCGGCGTGCCGTGGCTCGGCTGGACCTGCGGCGAGTGCAGGTACTGCCTCGCCGGCCAGGAGAACCTGTGCGAGCGCGCCCGCTTCACGGGCTGCGACATCGACGGCGGCTTCGCGGAGTACGCCGTCGCCGATAGGCGGTTCTGCTTCCAGATCCCGGACGGCTACCCCGACGTGCAGGCGGCGCCGCTGCTGTGCGCCGGGCTGATCGGTTACCGGTCGCTGCGCATGTGCGGCGACGCGCGCCGTCTCGGGTTCTACGGCTTCGGCGCGGCCGCGCACATCCTTGTGCAGGTGGCACGCTCGCAGGATCGTGAGGTGTTCGCGTTCACCCGCCCGGGCGATCAGCAGGCACAGGCGTTCGCGCTTGAGCTTGGTGCGGTGTGGGCGGGCGCGTCGGACGAAACGCCGCCGGAGCCGCTCGACGCCGCGATCATCTTCGCCCCCGACGGAGCGCTCGTACCGGCCGCCCTGCGAGCGGTGCGCCCCGGCGGATCCGTCATCTGCGGCGGGATCCACATGAGCGACATCCCCACCTTCCCATACGAGATCCTGTGGGGCGAGCGGACGGTGCGCTCCGTCGCGAACCTGACCCGCAGCGATGCAACAGAGTTCCTCGAGCTCGCCCCGGAGGTTCCGGTGCACACGCACGTCACCCAGTATCCCCTCGAGGACACGAACCTGGCCCTTGCCGACCTGCGCGCGGGACGGTTCACCGGCGCGGCCGTCGTGGTTCCGCACGCGCGGGCCTAATTCAGCGCCCGACCGACGGGCTCGGCGGCTCCGGCATCGAGCCCGCGATCCGGACGCGAGCGTCCACGGCAGCGACACCAGTGGGCGACACCACAGCCGGATTGAGCTCCAGCTCGGCGACCTCGGGATGGGCCTCGACGAGGGCACTGACGCGGAGCAGGAGAAGCTCGAGCGCGCCGACGTCGGTGCGCGGAGCGCCGCGGAAGCCGTCCAGCATCGGAAAGCAGCGCATCGAGCGGACGGCATCGTGCGCGTCGCGGTCGGTTAGCGGTGTCAGGCGCACCGCGACATCCTTCGCCAGCTCGGCTGTGACGCCGCCCGCCCCACAGGCGAGTACGGGCCCGAACTGCGGGTCGTGGACGACCCCAACGAGCAGCTCGACTCCGCTTAGCATCTTCTGGATCAGGAACCCGCACTCACCGTGGCCGGCGGCGGCCACGTCCGACCGCATCTGCGACGCCGCGCGATGCACGTCATCCGCGCCGCTCAGGCCAACCTTGACGCCGCCGGCATCCGTCTTGTGGACGAGTGTCGGCGCGATCGCCTTCAGCGCGACCTCGCCGCCCAGTCGCTCCGCGACCCGTCCCGCCTCAGCTGGAGAAGCCGCAACCGCGGCTTCGGCGAGCTCGATCCCGTAGCACGAGCAGAGCGCGGCGACCCGGTCCGGGCCGAGCCATCCGCCGCCGTCATTCAGGCATTCAGCGATCAGCGCCGCCGCCTCCTCGCGTCGCACATCGGCCAGCATCGGCACCCGGCCGCGCGGGCGCTCCCGCCATGCCGCGTACTCGCGCGCCCGGCCGAGCGCACGCGCCGCGTCTTCGGGAAGTCCGTAGGCTGGAATTCGCGGTGTGGCGTCGGCAAGCTCTCGGGGAGGATCCCCGGCCGTCAGGAACACCGCCGCCACCGGCACGCTCCGCGTGGACTCGGCGACGCCGGCAACGATCCCGGCAGCCGCTTCGCCGGCCTGGGTGACGACCGGCGGCACGAACAGCGCGATCACAGCGTCGATCGCGGGGTCGTCGATTACGGTCGACAGCGTCTTCCGGTAGTGCTCACGCGTAGCCGACGCGATCATGTCGACGGGGTTGCTCAGCCCCGCCCCGGATGGGAGGAACGCGGCCAGCCGGTCGCGGGTGGTCTGGCCCAGCTCCGGCACCCTCATACCCGCGTTTTCGAGTGCGTCGGCGCACAGGATCCCGGGGCCACCGCCGTTGGTGACCACCGCCACCGACGACCCGCCAGGCAGCGGCTGATTGGCGAGGAAGGTCGTCACGTCGAGCAGCTCACCGAGCGTCTCGGCACGAATCACCCCGGCCTGGCGGAACAGCGCGTCGACGGTTACATCAGAGGCCGCGAGCATCGCACCCGTGTGCGATCCGGCGGCTCGTCCGCCGGCGCGGCTACGTCCGCTCTTGACGGCCAGAACCGGCTTGTGTGACGCCACACGCCGCGCGACGCGGGCGAACTTACGCGGATTGCCGAACGACTCGAGGTAGAGGACGATCGCCCGCGTGTCGTCGTCCTGCTCCCAGTACTGCAGGAAGTCGTTACCTGACAGGTCTGCCTTGTCGCCGACCGATACCAGCGACGAGACTCCGAGCCCGAGCTGGCGCGCGCGTTCGATCAGTGCGATCGCGACCCCGCCGCTCTGCGCCATCACGCCGACGCAGCCGGCGGGTGGGAAGGAAGGGGCAAAGGTTGCGTTCAGCGACACCTCCGGCGAGGTATTGAGCACGCCGAGGCAGTTCGGGCCGACGAGGCGCATGCCCGTGCTGCGGCACACGTCGAGTAGCTCGGCCTGGCGACGGCGACCCTCCTCGCCGGCTTCGTTGAAGCCGGCCGAGATGACGACCAGCGCTCGCACGTGCTTCTCGGCGCAGTCCCGGGCGACGGTCGCGACGGCGGCTGCAGGAACGGCGATCACTGCGAGGTCGACGGGGCCCTCGACGTCGAGCAGCGATGTGTGCACGTCGACCCCGTCAGCCGCGCCGGCGCGCGAGTTGACGAGATGGACCGGTCCAGTGAAGCCCCCGGCCCGCAGGTTCGTCGCGAGCGCGGCTCCGATCGAGCCCGGCCGGCGCGATGCGCCGATCAGCGCGACCGAGCGCGGCCGCAGCACCGCGGCGGCGGCGGCGGCCGCCGCGACCTGGTCGCGCTGGTCGAAGCGGGTGGCGGCGTCTTCCGAGATCTCGGCCGGGAACTCGACGTCGATCTCCCCCGGCCGGCTCCGGATCTGGACCGGAAAGCCGCTGTCCCTGAAGACCCGGATCATCCTGTGGTTGGCGGGCAGGACGGTAGCGATGAAGATGGTCACGCCCGCGTCTGTCGCCGCCACGGCGAGATGTGCAAGCAGGATCGTTGCGAGCCCGTGTCCTTGGAGCTCATCCGCCGTGGCAAACGCGACCTCCGCCCGTTCAGGGCTCGTGCGCACGTAGCAGGCGTGACCGACGATCCGCTGGTCGGACCCCGCGATCGCCACCACGCCGTAGGCGTCGTGATAGTCGACGTCGGCGGCACGCGCCGCCGCGGCGTGCAGGTCGATGCCGAGCGAGAAGAAGCGGAACGCCCGCGAATCGGGTGATAGACGCGTCAGGAACAGCTCTAGCGCAGGCGCGTCGTCCGGCCGCACCGGGCGCACGTACACGGTCGAGCCGTCGCGCAGGACAACATCGACCGCACGTTCAGCGGGGTACGCCGCAGCCGTCATCGGCACCTCACGAGTCGCATCAGACGCCATTGTTCCCCTTCCAGTGCCGGGGTGCAGCCGGGTGAACTCCGGCTCGCGATTGCGGGTAATCCGCAGATTGGCATCCCCCGGGCCGATCCGTAATTTTCCGCAGACGCGTCGCGGAGAATGGCCGATGAGACCCACCTACCTCTTGATTATCTTGCCCGGCGTGAGCACTCTCGACCTCGCAAGAACGCAGTTCGCGATCACGACGCTGTTCCACTTCATCTTCGTGCCGATGTCGATCGGCCTGGCCGCGTTCGTCGCGTTATGCCAGACACTCCATTACCGCACGGGACGGGACGTGTACCTCCTGATGACGCGCTTCTGGGGCAAGTTCCTGCTGATCTCGGTCGCGGTAGGAGTAGTCACCGGGATCGTCATGGAGTTCCAGTTCGGGATGAACTGGTCGCAATATTCACGGTACGTCGGGGACATCTTCGGTGCGCCGCTGGCAATGGAGGGACTGATCGCGTTCTTCCTCGAGTCGACGTTCCTGGGCCTGTGGATCTTCGGCTGGGGCCGCCTGTCACCAAAGCTGCATCTCCTCACCGCCTGGTGCGTGGCGGTCGGGACGATGATCTCCGCGTACTTCATCCTCGCCGCCAACTCCTGGATGCAGCATCCCGTCGGTTACGCGATCAACCACGTTTCCCACCGCGCCGAGCTCAAGAGCATCTTCGCGGTGTTGACGAACTCGACGGTTCTGCTGGCCTTCCCTCACACGGCATTCGGTGCGCTCACGACCGCCGGCATGCTGATCATCGGGATCTGCGCATTCCAGCTGATCCGCCGGCGCCCCAGCGACGTGGTAACTCGCTCGCTGCGGCTTGCGCTGCCGATCACGGTGGTGACGGCGATCGTGACGCTTGGTTTCGGGCACTTCCAGGGCCAGCTGATGGAGAAGCAGCAGCCGATGAAGATGGCCGCGGCCGAGGTGCTTTACAACTCCACCAACAGCGCAAGCTTCTCGATTTTCGCCTACGGCCCGTTCCAGAGCCATCCGGCCAAGCTGACCCACGACCTCCGCATCCCCGACGTCCTTTCCCTACTGGCGACCGACACCTTGCACGGCAGGGTCGAGGGGATCCGGCAGATCCAGGCACAGGAGGTCAAGAAGTACGGTCCTGGAAACTACATTCCTAACCTGGCCGTGACCTACTGGACGTTCCGGCTGATGATCGGTGCCGGCATCTGGATGTTGCTGATCGCGGTTT
>Ga0302326_10002605_pt1 | contig 43651 bp, 36 predicted proteins | sample Palsa_T0_3_FD_202264 | JGI IMG/M metagenome (GOLD analysis project Ga0302326, IMG submission 202264) | Peat permafrost microbial communities from Stordalen Mire near Abisko, Sweden - Palsa_T0_3 | ecosystem: Environmental > Terrestrial > Soil > Palsa > Peat permafrost | place: Sweden: Abisko...
GTCCTGATTATTGATGGTATTGCGCAGCGCCTTCTCGCCATCGAGACGCAGAAAGTGAGTGAACGCTTCGGCCCGCGAGAAACGCTGCATGAGCTCGACCGAAGCTTGGCCCGCGTCCTGGTTGAGCACAGCGAGCGTGTTGTTTTGGACATCAAGCGTGACCGCGAAAGGAAAAAGAGCGGTCTGTAGAATGACAGGCAAGAAGAGCAGATTGCGGCTCTGCGGATCGCCCAGAAGCGCTTGCAATTCCTTAATGATGAGGGCGAGGACGCGCTTGAACATAGCTAATCGAGGTCCTTGGGAGTGATGAAGGCCGTGACACCGAGGTAAGAGATTGCGGCGAACAGCAAGAAAATGCCGTTGCGGAGTAAAATGGGCGCCAGATTCCCTGCCTGGAAAAGGGTCGTAATCGCCGTGACGAAGTAGCGGGCGGCGAAAAGATAGGTTATTGCCCGAAGAAGAGCCGGCATACTGCTGATCTCATAAATAAAGCCGGAGAACATCATCGCCGGAAGAAAGGCCAGAAAGAGCGCGGCTTGCGCCGCGTTGAATTGGTTTTTCATTGCTGTCGAGATCAACAAGCCGAGCCCGAGAGTGCTGAGGAGAAAAAGACTCGCCATGAGAATCAGGATTAACAGGGAGCCTCGAAAAGGTACTTGCATGATGAACGTGGCGACGCCTACGCAGATGACCAGCGACGTGATGCCGAGGACATAATAGGGCACAATCTTGGAAAGGAGCAGTTCGGTACGAGTGACCGGCGAAGCCAGCAGCGCTTCCATTGTCCCGCGTTCCCATTCACGGGCCACGATCAGAGCCGTCAGCAGCGCACCGACGACGGTCATGATGAGCGTAATCGAACCGGGGATGAGGTAGTTGCGGCTCTCGGCCGATGGGTTGAACCAAAATTGGGGAACGACCTCGACCTGCGGCGTGGACGGCAAGCCCATATCGCGGCGGCGCTCTTGCAACCAGCCTGACCACGCACCTTGCGCATAATTCTCGAGGAAAGCGGCGATTTCCGGCTCAGAACCGTCGGTGACAACCTGCACGGGCGCGGTTTGGGAAGGACGCTGGAGGATCTGGCCGAAATTCTGCGCCACGACGACAAAGCCACGAATCCGCGCGTTGGTTAAATCGTCCTGGAGCGTTTCCCGACTCTTCCCCGGGACGACCGTAAAATAGCGCGAGCCATAAAAGCTAGCGGCGAACCGGTGCGCTGCGAGGCTGTCGTCCTGAAGGAGAAGCCCGACACGGATTGCGCCCGAATCAAGATTGATTCCATAGCCGAAGATAAAGAGCAGCACGACGGGCAGGACAAAAGCAATGAGAATGCTGCTCGGATCGCGAAAGATTTGCAGCGTCTCCTTATAGCAAAGCGCCTTTAGCCGCCTCCACGAAACGGGGTTGCGCGATAGGTCAGTTTCGCTCATGAGTGTTGCGGGTCACCAATTCGATAAACGCGTCCTCCATGCTCGGGTCTGGTTGCTTTTGGGTGGCGGCCATCTTCTTCAAGTCATCGGGAGTACCGACTTCGATTAGTTGCCCACGAAAAACAATTCCGATCCGATCGCAATACTCGGCCTCGTCCATGAAATGAGTCGTCACCATCACCGTGACTCCTTTTTCGACGACACTGTTGATGTGCGTCCAAAACTCGCGGCGAGTCACGGAGTCGACGCCCGACGTTGGTTCATCGAGGAAAAGAATGTCCGGGCCGTGCATCACGGCGCAGGCGAGCGCCAGGCGCTGCTTGAAGCCAAGTGGGATGCCGCCGGTCTTGCTCTTGAGGTAAGAATCGAGATGAAATATCTTCACCATGCTGTCAACCTCCTCGCGCCGATGCCTGCCATCCAGACCGTAAGCGCCGGAAAAGAAGACCAAGTTTTGCCGCACCGTCAAATTGCCGTACAACGAGAATTTTTGCGCCATGTAGCCGAGATGCTGACGGGCCTCACTGGCGCTGGTCTTAAGGTCGATACCGGTGACATGTGCTGTTCCCGAAGTCGGGTGCATAAGCCCGCACATCATTTTGAAGGTGGTCGATTTGCCCGCACCGTTCGGACCGAGCAAACCGAAAATCTCGCCTCGGATAACCTTGAAACTGATATGATCGGTAGCGACGAAATCGCCAAAGTTTTTCGTCAAGTCCTTCGCTTCGATCACCGTCGCCCCATCTTTTTTTATTTCGCGGAGATGATCGGCCAAGGGAGACTTTCCCGGGGGTTTTTGCCCAAGAATATCGAGAAAGGCATCTTCGAACCTAGGGGCCACCGGCACCCACTCGGCGTGTGGTCCAGCTTGGAGCTCTCCGAGCTCGGGCCGCTGCGCATCCTTCTTTAACACGAGTCGAATACTCTGACCCTGGATCACGCCATCGAGGACTTCGGACCGAGACAATGTGCGGGTAAGCAGTTGCCGTCGACTCCCTTCGACGTTGCAAATTTGAAAGCAACGATCCTGGACGCGTTGCGTCAATTCTTTGGGCGGTCCGTTGAACAAGAGCTTGCCCTCATTGAGCAAAAGCACGTCGTCGCAGAGTTCGGCCTCATCGAGATAAGAAGTGCTCCAGACCACTGCGATGTCCGGCTGCACCAGGCTTCGCACCATCTTCCATAGATCGCGTCTTCCGATGGGATCAACCCCGACCCCCGGTTCGTCCAAAAGCAATAAGCGCGGATGACCGAGCAGTGCGCAGGCCAGCCCCAGCTTTTGCTTCATGCCTCCAGAAAGCTTTCCTCCTAAACGATCGGTAAAGCGGGTAAGATCGGTCAGTTCAAGCAGCTTCTTGAACGTATCCTCGCGATCTTTCCCGATCACGTCACGGAGATCAGCGTGCAGATTGAGGTTTTCCTGGACCGAGAGGTCCTCATAGAGACCAAACATTTGGGGCATGTAGCCGATAAGCTCGCGAAGCTTGGCCGCGTCTCGCATGGGATGGAGGCCTTCTACAATAAGTTCGCCGCTGGTCAGCTTCATTAGCCCTGCCATCAGCCGCATAAGCGTGGTTTTGCCCGCCCCGTCCGGTCCGACCAAACCCGTTACCTTGCCGCCGTAGATTTTGGCCGAGACTTCCTCCAGAGCAGGTTTTGCCGTGGGGGGGAAAACTTTTCGAGCCTTTCGCAGTTCGACCAGAGCTTCGGCCATGGCTCATTCCAGATGAATTTCCACCGTCACGGGCATTCCCTGCCGCAGGCGGAGATCGGAGTCCTCCACTATGACCCGCAAACGATAAACAAGCGAGCTGCGGAGCTGGGTGGTCTCGACCGACTTCGGCGTAAACTCAGCCTCCGGCGAGACAAAACCGACTTTTCCGTGATACGCATGTTTAGGCCGGGTATCGGTGAAGACTTCGACTTCTTTGCCAGGATGCACTCGGCCGAGATCGGTCTCGCTTATATAGGCTCGCACCCAGATGGGCTGATCCAGCGACAAGGTCAGGACGCTATTGCCCATTTGCACGATGGCACCCGGTTCCTCGGTACGCGTGATGATGACTCCGTCGGACGGAGAATGAATCTCCGTGTCGTTGAGATCGGTTTGTGCGGACGCCATTTGCGCTATGGCAAGGTCGAGGTTGGCGGCAGCCTGATCGCGAGAAGAGACGGAATCATCAAGCTGTTCTTTGGTGTTAACCCGTTCTTTGAGCAGGCTTAGGTTACGCCCGTAATTAAGTTCAGAATTTTTGAGCGCGGCCCGTTTAACCGCTACATCGGCGGTTCTTTCCGCCAAGGCATCCTGATAAGTAGCAGGATCAAGTCGGGCGATCAATTCTCCTTTGGCGCACCGGTCGCCTTCATCCTTTAAAACGGCGGCGATGCGACCCGGAACGCGGAAGCCCAAGTTCACGTCACGAATGTCAACGTTGCCATAGATAGTCAGGATTTTTCGGTTAGGTAACTGAATGACATGAATGACCAGCCACGTCACTAGAGCCAGCACTCCGAGCAGAACTAATCCGCCTAACGCGAGCGGAAGCCTTTTTTTGGGCAAGCCTTTGATCGGTGGTCTCGGTTCAGACGTAGAATTCTCCAGCTGAGGTTCCTGGGTCAAATAGAAACCTTCTCCGTTACGCAATCAATTTGTTCGGTTCTAACCCGCGTGGCTTCCGAATTTCGTCTTTGATCTGTGCGACATTCATAACGATTGTTGCCTCCCGAGTTCCTGAAGATCGCGCGGCGTACCTCACTCGCCCTCATACTTTTCTTGACGGGTTACGATTGTTTTTGCATAGAGCAGGGAAAGGTTGGCAGAACCAAGTTGCTGGCACAACCAAATCGCTATTGGTTCCCCCGCTGCGGGATCTATTAAACCGAAAACCGGGCGTGGTTCCTCTACGAAATCCTTCACCGCCCTAGGGCCGAATTCACAGAAACGAATATGAACCAAACTACCATCGACGCAGGCCGATTCGACGTCGCTCAAATCGCGGGCACCTTGCCGGAGAAGGCGACCACACTTCTCGTGGATCACTACCTCACAAATCGAGAAGCGGCGAGCGCACGCGTCTTCCGCGTCTATAGGCCAACTCCTCCGCACTATCACGCCACCTGCGACGAGTACCTCTACGTGTTCTCAGGCCGAGGCACCTTCTGGATGGAAGATGAAAGCACCATTGCTGAGTTCGGCCCCGGAGAGCTGCTCTTTTTCAAACGCGGAACGGTGCATGCGCAGCCGAAGATCCTGGAAGAGCCTGTCGTCTTCCTCTCAATCGACACGCCACGCCGCGATCCAAAGGACATCGTGTTTGTCAATCCGGAGGACGGCACCCCCGAAAGTTTCATTAGGTCCAATCAGTAGCGTTTGCTCTTTTTCTACGGGTGAGCGCTTCAATTATTGTCAAACCACATAAAACCCCCGTTTTGAGGAATTAAAACGGGAAGCCCACATGAGAAAACAGATCGTCGCCTTCGGGCGTGAATTGCCGGAGTCCCTCGTCGATTCGTTGCAGAATGAATTCGAGGTCACCGTTATTTTCCAGCCGAAATTGGAAAAGGCCGCTTTTGCCAAAGCCATTCAGAATGCTCACGGGCTTATCGGGGCCGGCGTCAAACTGGAACCGGAACTTCTGGACGCAGCAAGGCGTCTGGAAATCATTTCCAGCGTCTCCGTTGGGTACGATAACTACGATCTGGAATACCTTAACCGCCGGGGCATTTTGCTGACCAACACCCCCGATGTCCTGACCGAAACCACCGCTGACATGGCATTTGCCCTGGTCATGGCGACGGCCCGGCGGGTGGTCGAATTGGCGGAGTATATCAAAGAGGGACGATGGCAGCAGAACATCGACCGCTCTCTTTTTGGCACGGACGTTCATGGAAAGCGCCTGGGCATTATCGGATATGGACGCATCGGCCAGGCCATCGCCCGCCGCGGACATTTCGGCTTTGACATGCAGATCGCCTATTGGAATCGACGCCCCAAGGCGGAAGCCGAAACCCTGAAGGCCCGCTTTTGCCATCTGGATGAACTGTTGAGGGAAGCAGACTTTCTTTGCGTCACCGTACCGTTGACTGCCGAAACCGACCATTTGATCGGTTCCAGGGAATTTGCGCTCATGCAGCCCAACGCCATTTTCATCAACATTGCCAGGGGCCGTGTGGTCGATGAAAAGGCTCTCATCTCGGCCTTGCGGCATGGACAAATAAGGGCCGCGGGCCTCGACGTTTTCGAACGGGAGCCCCTGGCGGCCGATTCACCACTGCTGACCATGTCCAACGTTGTCGTTACCCCCCATATCGGATCAGCGACCCAAGAGACGCGGCGGGCCATGGCCGAACTGGCCGTGAAAAATCTCAGTGCAGGCCTTCGCGGGGAACGCCCAGCCGATCTGGTCAACCCCTCGGTTTGGGAAAGCAGCCGCCAAGGTTTCGCAAGCCAAAAGCTTTAGCCAGCCAGGTGATCAGCGATGCGAATGAGGCGAAAACAGTGAAGTAAGCGGTATCAGAACGCGAGATGTCGAGTGTGTAAAGAGACTCTACGAAGAAGTAGTCGAAGGTTACGCACGAGACGACAAGGGCCACCAATCCGTGGCCCGAAGTGGCCAGGAATGCAGATACCTTTGAAAGAAGACAAATTGGCATTTGACCCAAGATGAATTACATAAACTCGATCAAGTCAGCGAAATCGAGCTCGGGCTTCCTCACGATTTCTTGCGAAGTCCTGCCGTAACGAATTTAGATTACATCACCAGTTTTCCCACCATCGTCGTAGTGCCATGGCCGCGTAATTCAACTCGGTCGCCAAGAAGGTGAACGGCTAGTTGGCCGCCCCGTGTCGACAATTGGTTGGCGATGAATGTGCTCTTACCAAGTCGGTCGGCCCAGTACACGGCGAGCACACAATGAGCAGAACCAGTGACTGGATCCTCAGGGATACCAGACTGAGGGGCGAAAAATCGGCTGACGAAGTCGATTCCCGGTGTAAGCGCCGGCGCGGTAACAATGACACCAGTCTGATGCCAACCGGCCAGGATTCCCAGATTTGGGTTACAGGCACGGACCTGCATCTCGTCCGGAAGTACCAGCATCAGGTTCATTGCGGTTTTTCCAGCACAAGTCACTGGTCCGGAAACCGCCAGCACATCTGATGCCATCGGTGGTAGCGGAGTTGCCTCAGGTTTGGTAGCCGGAAAGTCCATCGCAATGGTTCCATCGTTCATCCGTTGGCACGTCAATTCCCCACTGTGGCGTGTAACAAACCGGATGAGGCCATCTTTTGGCGCAGCGGACCATTGCCAGAGCGCGTGTGCAGAAGCAAGCGATGCATGTCCACAAAGCAGGATTTCTCGAGTGGGAGTAAACCACCGGAGCCCGAACTGTCCATCTGCGAACGGCTGAATGAACGCTGTCGCGCCCAGGTTAAATTCGGCTGCAATGGATTGGCAAATCTCGTCGGACAGGTCGCCGGTCATCAGCACGACGGCCGCCGGGTTGCCTCGGAACGGGCGCATACTGAATGCATCGATCACCATGTATTGGTATTCCATCGCTTGAATGTATTGTGGCAATTGCCAATTGAAATAAAGGCAAAATAGCAACACGGAGAAATGCTCTAGCGCCAGTTTCTCGATTACATTCTGGATTTAAGCCAAACATATCTTCTGCGATGTCTAATCGAGCATCCATGCCTCCATTTTATGTTTAACACTATATTCATCTAATCCTGGCTGCCCGAAACGGGCGTGACGGACTCCGGCCATATCCAAAAGCAATTTGGAACAAACCGTAAAAGTATTGGAGAGGCTTGTGCATCGCGTGAAGACTAAACATAACGTTAAAAGCCGCACCTACCGTGAGAACAGGGACCTTAGCTGAGTCGGCGTTCGATCCCCAATCGAAAGTGATCTTCGCATGCGGACCAGGAGGTTTCGGTTTTGGGTGTTTTGCTCTATCGACCAACTTACATTGAGTCACGAATAGTTATGAAAATCGATGCGCGTTTCCCGACAAAACTCGATGCCATCCAGGACGCGCCGGAACCGCTCCGTAACGCATTGCTGGAGAATTTTCCTGCAAACGAGTCTGTCCGGTTCCTTGTCCACGCCCCGCTCTTTTCAACAGCCGACGAGAGATCGTCGGCCACCGTTCTGGCGGTGACCAGCAACGGGTGGCTGGTGGCTTCAGTGACTGAAGTCGGCGGTGTCAGCGTCCAGAAGTCGAACTTCCGCGACACGCTTCTTCTTGAACTCACGTCAATTCTTCTCTGGGGCCAATTAAATATTCATTTCGTCGCGGCAGGCAAATCGGATATCGCAGTTTTGCGATTTGATACAGTGGGGGAAGAGCTTTATCGAGACGCAATCGACCTCATGCTCGACGGCATCGATCAGACCCTCGCACCTTCAGTGGAAGTTGAGAGTGATCGCGGCAGCATTCTCATATCCGAGTCCTGGCCGGCCCATTTCCGCAACGAGGCTCGGCGATATCAACCCAAAGGTCAGCGCTTATTGGCCGCCACCCAGTGGGCGGCGGTGGTCGGCGGATTCCGGCGAGAGCTCGCGCCCGCCTGCGCACTCTTGGTCACCGAGCGCGAGTTTGTCCTGATCGCGGAGGAAAAAGTATCTCCGCGCCAACACGCCGGAGACCTGCACCACTTCGGCGGAATCATCACCTATATCCCGATTGCGCAGCTCATGGACTTCCAATTGAGCCAGCACGAACGATTCGATGTTCTTTCTTTCCAGGTCCATGCAATGCACGGCGGAGAAGAACTGGAGATCATCTTCCCCGCTGATCACGAAAAAGCTGTATCGGAAGTCATGAAGCAGGTGTTCGCTCATGCCGGCGGCGCGGCCAGTTAAATTGCGAAGACCAGGGGCACCACCTTGCCGAGGTAACCTAATTTCTTCAATCAGGCATGATGTTGGGCTCCCTTTTAGGGTTCGTGATGGGAAGGATCTTCGCCGCTCGGACGATCGTCTGCGCTGACAGCATGCGCCTTGATCAAAGCCCTGCCGATAAACAAATCATAGGCGTATCCTCCTAAGACCCCGCCGACCAGTGGTCCCAGAACCGGTGGTAGCCAAACACTCGGCCCATCAGTCAGACCGTTATTTTTGAATCCGGCGACGACCGCGAACAAACGCGGACCCAAATCACGTGCAGGGTTGATAGCATAGCCATTCATACCACCGAACGAGATACCGATGATAACGATGATCAACCCGACGACGATCGGCGCCAGATTAGCCCCTGGTTGAGCGTTCAGTTTATCGACGACGGCGAAAATCAGGCCAACCAAGAGGGCTGTCCCGACGACCTGGTCAAAAAAACCTGGCCAGAACCCTGGCACTGCCGGAAAAGTGCAGAAAATCCCAGTCGTGTGATCCAAAGCAGGATCCGCCAGAATCCATTTGGGACGATAATTGATAAAAAGCAGAAGTGCTCCGGCAAAGGCCCCTGCCATTTGCGCCAGGATGTAATGGGGAACTTTTGACCATGGGAACCGTTTGGTGGCGGCCAAAGCGACGGTGACGGCAGGATTAAGGTGCGCACCACTGATGGTCCCGGCGATATACATGCCGAAGGTGACGGCCAATCCCCATCCAAGGACGACATTGGTGTAGCCGCCCATCACAACTTGTCCAGGAATCGGTGGTTTGCTGGCGAAAAGTACAACCATGGCGACCACACCGTCACCAAACAGGATCAGGACCATCGTTCCAAAGAACTCTGCCACGAACTCTTGACTTCTAGTAAATTTCATCTTGTGAATTGCTTTCAGGGGGCACTTAACTTCAACTATATCCTCGGCCAATTTGGAGGACGAAATCAGGCGCCTAATATTCTTCCTATGATAGGAACATTGGCAGGAGTCCATGAGCCACTCCAATACTTTTTGCAACGAGCTACGCTTCGTTTCGCATATGGTACGCTCGGAACTCGGGCTAAATCGGAGCTGGATTTAAGTCCCGGAGATTTCATCGATCGATGATTGGAAAATCCTGGCAACACAGAAACGGTTCCTAGGTAGGAGCCGATCGGTTCAAGCGTACTGGTCATTACAATTATGGCTTGATGGCGATCAGATTTACTTATAGCTAGTATAATAACCTGCAGTTGATTGAAGCCGTGGACTCGCTAATTGCAGCTTCCAAATGGCCCGAAAAAAATTGGACTGACGACCTTGGCGGGCTGAGTTGTCACTCGTTGGATCAGAAAGTCTTCTTGCTCAACAAACTTATCCACGGCAATATATAGATTAACATCTGAAACCATGACTACTCAACTCAACGCTGCAAATCTAAATCTCCTCGATCCACAGATTCAGGTTCCAAAGTATAACCGGCAGAAAGTCGGTCAGTCGATCATGCATGTCGGCGTGGGCGGTTTCCACCGTGCGCACCAAGCTCTTTACATGGATGATCTGCTCCACGAGGTTCGCGATACGCACTGGGGTTACTGCGGAGTCGGATTGCTAAAGCATGATGCCCGCATCCGCGATGTCATGCTTTCACAGGATTGCCTTTACACGCTCGTGGAGCGGAGTTTGGAAGGCGACAAAGCTCGAATTATTGGCTCGATTGTTAATTTTTTGTACGCGCCGGACGATCCCCAAAAGGTGATCGAGCAAATGGCGTCCCCTGAGACCCGCATAGTTTCACTAACGATCACGGAAGGTGGATATTATATTGATCAGTCGAACGGAGAATTCAACGAGAAGCACCCGGACATTCAATATGATCTCGCTCATCCACATGATCCTCGCTGTTCATTCGGGTATCTGTTGGAAGCTCTCGATCGCCGGCGCATCCGCGGGCTTTCACCGTTTACGTTGATGTCCTGCGACAACATCCAGAGCAACGGTGAGGTTGCCAAGAAGATGCTGACAGCCTTTGCCGAGTTGAGAGATCCCGTTTTCAGGAACTGGCTGACTGAGAATTGCCTATTTCCAAATAGCATGGTCGATCGCATCACTCCGGCGACGACAGACGAGCATCGCACCTTGGTAAAAGAGAAGTTCAGAATCGAGGACGGATGGCCGGTAATGACGGAATCGTTTAAACAATGGGTGATCGAAGACCATTTCGTACAAGGTCGACCAGCTTGGGAATTGGTGGGAGCACAGATGACGAACCATGTCTTGCCGTACGAAAAAATGAAACTCCGGCTCCTCAATGCCAGCCACCAGGCGCTCTGCTACATAGGGATGCTCCTGGGATATCAGCTCGTACACGAGACCATGGCGGACCGTGATATCCAGGAACTCGTCAAGAAAATGATGGATCGCGAAGTGACGCCGCTTTTGGACGAAGTTCCTGGCATTGACCTGACAGATTACAAAAAGACCTTGATCGAACGCTTTGCGAATCCAGCGATTCGCGATCAGCTTTCACGGCTCGGACTTTACGGTTCGTCGGGCATCCCCAAGTTCGTCCTGCCCTCAATCGATGAGCAACTGGAACGCGGAGGACCTATAAAGCTGTTGAGCTTTATCGTCGCATCTTGGTTCCGCTATCTAGGCGGCTTGGACGAATCTGGCAAGGAGATGCCGATGCTCGACCCCATGGCCCAAACATTGCGGCAACGCGCGAATGCTGCGGGGAGAGATGCGCGACAACTTCTCGCCATGCGCGAAATTTTTAGCGAAGAGCTGGCAAATTCGCCGGCCTTTGTAAAGGAGGTTAGCGATACGTTTCAGAGCTTTTACGAACAGGGCGCGAGGGCGACGCTTGTAAAGACTATTGCGTAACCCGGGGCCCTGTTGTCTCCATGGCTAAAGGAGGTTCCGCGATTTCGCGGCGCGGCTGGCGAATAGTCCCCTATTTCTACTGCACTGAGGCCCCTGTTCAAAAAAGACGCCCGTCAGATTATAGTGGAGCACCGGGGAAAAAATTTGAAGTCCAATAGCAAGAATGCTTGACAGTTTTAAGCGTGCGATGGCAATTCTTAACCAAGGGAGTTTATCCGTCCGGCATTCACGTTCCAGCGCGCGGATAAAGAACTGATCCGACCATACCAGGAGCAACCCGAATGATGACTCGTTACGCGTCTCCGCTGTTTTCAGCTATTCTGCTATCGGCAGTTACCGCACTAGCGCAGCAGAAAACGGTGACCATTGCAGCGGTCAATAATCCGGACAGCCAGGCGGCGGTTGGGCGCGCGATTAAAGAATCCGCCTACGGAAAGTAGAAGCGGCTTTGAACCGCTGGCCGCCTCGTGCCGGGTGGTAGAAGCCGACTTCCTGGAGTCGACGATACAGAACTATGAGCGCAGCAAAACGACAACCACTTGCGGCACCGGCAGGGGCGCCGGAAAGCGCGAAGAAAATCAATATCCTGCAGACGCTATTGATGGCGCCGTCGGTGATTGTGTTGTTACTGTGGATGATCGTCCCATTGGTGATGGCGATCTACTTTTCTTTTATCCGGTACAGCCTTCTGAACCCGGACATTAGCGGCTTTGCCGGATTCGACAACTACCTGTTTCTTACCGAGGACGAATCCTTTTGGCCGGCGATTATCAACACCGTCATAATGGTGGGAGCGGTGTTGGTCATCACGGTCGTGTTCGGGACGCTCCTGGCAGTCCTTTACGACCGGGAGTTTTTCGGTAAAAATGCGGCCACCCTGCTGGTAATCGCCCCGTTCTTTGTCATGCCGACGGTGAGCGCATTGATCTGGAAGAATTTCATCATGCATCCGGTGTACGGACTGATAGCCTTCGTTCTGCAAACGGTTGGGCTTCATGCCGTTGACTGGTTCGGCACCTTTCCGCTGATTTCGATTATCATTATCATCTCGTGGGAGTGGCTCCCTTTTGCTTTTTTGATCCTGTTCACTTCGCTCAAGTCGTTGGATCGGGAACAAAAGGAAGCTGCAGCAATCGATGGGGCAACCCCGATTCAACTCTTTTTTTATATCGTTGTTCCACACCTGCACCGTGCGATTGGCGTCGTTGTGATGATTGAGATGATCTTTCTTTTATCAATTTTTGCCGAGATCTACACGACTACTTCCGGCGGTCCCGGACACGCCACTACAAACCTGGCTTTTCTGGTCTATTCGCTGGGTCTTCAACAATTTAACGTCGGCATCGGATCCGCCGGCGGTATTCTCGCAGTTGTTCTTGCGAACATCGTCGCCTATTTCCTGGTCAAGATGCTTGCTCAAAATATCGAACGTTCGGTGACATGAAAGGCTAGTGTCCGGAAGGCCTCCTTTGGGAGAAGCTATCTGGGAAAGCTCACCGCACCAATACCGTCCGGGTCGGTTCGTAGGCCAGGTACGGCCCCAGCCAGCGTTCGACTTCTTCGAGTGGCATCTCTTTCCGGAGCTGATAATCCAACACCTGGTCCCTGTCGATTTTCCCGACACCGAAATACTTTGCGTCCGGATGGCCAAAATAGAGTCCGCTCACCGATGCTCCGGGCCACATCGCGAAGCTCTCCGTCAATTGGATCTTCGCGTTTTCTTCTGCAGCGAGCAGCTCAAACAGGATCTGTTTTTCGGTGTGATCCGGGCACGCAGGATAGCCGGCGGCCGGTCGGATTCCTCGATAAGCTTCCCGGAGTAAGTCTTCTTGCGAGAGATGCTCTTCTTTTCCGTAGCCCCATTCGATGCGGGCGCGCTTATGAAGGAATTCGGCAAACGCTTCGGCAAGGCGGTCTGCCAGCGCCTTTGCCATGATGCTGTTATAGTCGTCGTTGTCGACTTCGAATTGTTTCGCTAATTCGTCCGCGCCATGCCCGGCGGTCACCGCGAACGCTCCAAGATAATCTGCCCGACCGGATTCCCGCGGTGCAATATAATCTGAGAGTGAATGGTTATACTGATCGGCCGGTTTTACCATTTGCTGACGCAGCATATGAAAGGTTGTCAGCACTTCCGAACGCGACTCATCGGTATATAACTCAATGTCGTCCCCGACGCTGTTCGCCGGCCAGAACCCGTAAACGCCTTTGGCGATGAACAACTTCCCTTTTACGATATCCTGGAGCAGTTTCTGTGCGTCCTCAAACAATTGCTGCGCCTGCTCGCCAACTTCAGGATCGTCGAAAATCTTCGGGAAACGCCCTCGAAGTTCCCAGGTATGAAAGAAGGGCGACCAATCGATGTAACGAACCAATTCCTCAAGCGACTGCGTCGTGATCACTCGGCGGCCAATGAATTCGGGTACATCAATCCGGGTAGTTGCCCAGTCGATGGGAGTCCTGCGCCGGCGGGCGTCTCCGATCGAGATCAGTTTTTTATCCGCGTTTCTGTTGGCATACTCTTCGCGTAAACGCTGCTGATCATCCTTGTTTTTGCCGACGAACGCAGGTTTCTGATCGTCGCTGATCAAAGCACTGACGACACCCACGGCGCGCGATGCATCGAGCACATGGACAGTAGGTCCACTGTAATGCGGAGCGATCTTCACCGCGGTATGCGCCCGGCTCGTTGTGGCGCCCCCGATCAACAACGGCAGGTCGAAGTCGAGCCTCTCCATTTCCTGAGCCATATGAACCATCTCATCGAGTGAAGGGGTGATCAATCCGCTCAGCCCAATCACATCAACGGCCTCAGCCTTTGCAGTTTCCAGAATCTTCTCGGCCGGAACCATCACGCCCAAATCGATGACCTCGTAATTGTTACACGCCAGAACCACCCCGACGATATTCTTCCCAATGTCGTGGACATCCCCTTTGACCGTCGCCATGAGGATCTTGCCCTGTGCTCGTGGGTTGACCTGGGCTGCGCGTTCCGCCTCCATGAAAGGGGTAAGAAACGCAACGGACTTCTTCATTACCCGCGCGCTTTTGACGACTTGGGGCAAAAACATTTTACCAGCCCCAAACAGATCACCGACGATACTCATTCCGGACATGAGCGGCCCTTCAATGACGGCCAGCGGTCTGCCGTACTTGAGCCGGGCTTCTTCAGTATCCTCCTCAATGAAATCGACGATCCCTTTCACGAGCGCATGCGACAAGCGTTCCTCCACTGGCGCCGCTCGCCAGGCTTCGTCTTTCACTTGAACCTTCACCGAAGATTTAACTTTCTCCGCAAAGTCCACAAGTCGTTCAGTGGCGTCTGGGCGCCGGTTGAGAAGAACATCCTCCACCAATTCGAGCAGATCTTTCGGGATCTCCTCGTACACCGCCAACTGACCGGCATTGACGATCCCCATATCCAGCCCGGCATTGATCGCATGGTAGAGGAACGCGGCATGCATCGCCTCCCGCACGGTGTTGTTCCCTCGGAATGAGAACGAGATATTGCTCACCCCGCCGCTGACGCGCGAATACGGTAATTCTTCCTTGATCCAGCGCACGGCTGCGATGAAGTCCACCGCGTAGTTATTGTGTTCCTCCATACCCGTCGCGACGGTCAGGATATTTGGATCAAAAACGATATCTTCAGGCGGAAACCCAACGTCTTCCGTCAAAATTCGATAAGCTCGGGCGCAGATCTCTTTTCTTCTGGCAAGATTGTCCGCCTGACCTTGCTCGTCGAAGGCCATCACAACCACGGCCGCACCGTACCGACGCACAAGGCGGGCACAGGTTTTAAATTTTTCTTCGCCCTCTTTGAGGCTGATCGAATTCACGATTCCTTTTCCCTGAACGCACCGGAGACCCGCCTCAAGGACGCTCCAACGGGAACTATCGATCATCACCGGCACCCTGGAGATATCAGGTTCCGCAGCGATCAGGTTAAGGAACTTCACCATTGCTGCTTCGGAATCGATCATCCCTTCGTCCATGTTGATGTCGATCAGGTTCGCTCCCCCTTCCACCTGGTGACGCGCGACGGCCAACGCACCGTCAAAATCTCCAGCCAAAATCAGTTTCGAAAATTTTGGCGACCCGGTAATATTTGTCCGTTCCCCAATAACGCTGAAACCGAGTCCTAGCTTGTAGGGTTCGAGACCGCTGAACTGGGTCACTCGAGGCAACTGTGGCACCTTGCGCGGAGGAAGATCTTTAACGACCTTCGCGATCGCTGCAATGTGTGCCGGAGTCGTCCCACAACAACCGCCGACGATGTTTAGCCATCCAAGTTCCGCCCATTCCTGGAGTTGAGGGGCAAGCGTTTCCGGCGTCTCGGGGAAACCGGTCGGAGACAACGGATCAGGCAAACCGGCGTTTGGATAGCAGAAAACATAGATCGGCGCGATGCGCGATAGTTCCTCGATGTACGGTCGTAGTTCTTTCGGACCGAGAGCGCAGTTGAGCCCAACGCCGAGCAGCGGCGCATGCGAGATGGAAATCCAGAAAGCCTCTGTCGTCTGGCCTGTCAAGGTCCGTCCGCTGGCATCCGTGATCGTCCCTGACGCCATCACCGGCAGGCGATATCCCAACCTCTCAAAATGCTCCTCAATTGCGTATAACGCCGCCTTGAGATTCAACGTGTCAAATGTCGTCTCCACGAGCAACAAATCGACTCCACCGTCGACGAGAGCAGCAACCTGTTCCTGGTAAGCGTTCTTGACCTGGTCCCAAGTGACTTCCCGTTTCCCGGGATCATTGACATCGCGCGAAATGGACAGTGTTCGACTCAGAGGACCGATCGCCCCGGCGACATACCGTTTCCGGGTCAGGTCGGTTGCCATGATCTCTGCAACCGCTTCCCGGGCTAAGCGCGCAGCGACCTGGTTAATCTCAGTGACATAGTGTTCCAACCCAAAATCTGCCTGGGAAATCGACGTTGCGTTAAAAGTGTTCGTCTCGATGATATCCGCGCCTGCTTCAAGATATTGGCGGTGAATCTGCCGGATGATCTCGGGCCGCGTGAGGCAGAGGACGTCATTGTTGTTTTTCAGGAGTGTGGGATGACTCGCGAATAAAGTCCCACGATAATCGTCCTCCTGGAGCTTAAACTGCTGGACCATGGTTCCCATGGCTCCGTCCAGGATCATAATGCGCTGGTCTAGAGCTTTAACGATATCAAAAGAACCGGCTTTTTGAAGGTGCTTGGCCATAAGCGATCGAGCCGAGAATTTAACATCAGGGGTGGGCGTTCGCAAATAATAGATTGATCTATCTTGATGGATTGATGGATCCAGCGCAAAATTTGCGCGAGCCCTTTGGCTCGTCCGATTTTCGGGCTACGCCAATACATCCGCAGCCACCGCTACGACAAAGACAAGGCTCACGAAGGCGTTGCTCTGAAAGAATGCCTTGTTGATGCCTGCAATATCCAACTGCGCCGCTGCACGATGCTCGTAAATCAAGGCACCTAAAACCAGGACAAGTGCCGCATAGTAAATGGCACCCAGACCACTCACCAGACCGAAAAGTATCAGGCAAATGAACAGGATTGCGTGCATTACCTGGGCCAATCGCAGACTGCCCGGGATCCCATACTTAACGACCATCGAACCTAACCCTTTGCGCTTATCGAAGTCGTAATCCTGGATCGCGTAGATCAGGTCGAAACCGACCAGCCAAAACATGACTCCGAGAGCCAGAACAAGCGGAGGAAAAGCGAATTGACCTTTGACCGCCAACCATGCCCCGACCGGTGAAACCGCCAGCGCAAGCCCGAGAAAAAATTGGGTGAACGAGGTAAAGCGTTTGGTCAGCGAGTAGAAGAATATGATCCCCAGCGCCAGCGGCGAGAGCGCGAAACAGAGCGGGTTGATTTGCCAACTGACCATGATAAACCCAGCGGACGGCGCCAGCACCAGGGACCACCCCATCCGTTTGGAAACCAGCGTGTGCCGCCCGGCGGTCCGCGGGTTTTCCTTGTCAATCTCCCAGTCTGCCACCCGGTTGAAAGCCATAGCCGCAGTCCTCGCGAAGACCATGGCCAAAAGTATGAGCAGAACAATTCTAAGGCTTGGGAACCCGTGTGCCGCAACAATCATTGAGCCCGCGGCAAATGGGAGGGCGAAGATTGTGTGAGAGAACCGAATGAATCTCAGAATGCGTTGGATGTAGTCGAACACGCTACTTCTCCCACTCCAGTTGCTGGCTCAACATCTTTTCGCCGTCGAATACAAAAAAGCCGCGGAAGGATTTCCCGTCGAGCGCCTGCCGAAGCCAGAGTTCATCGTCCTCCCACATCTCGTCAAAAGGAAGCTGGCGGATATCAAACCAGAGCGGCACCGCCTCTTCCGTTTCGATCGGCGTCCCGTCAAAACAGGACGCAATAAACACGGTACAGAAAAGACTGTAACCGTCCAGAAATTGAAAATGCAATTCGCCCCGCCGCCTGCAATCCAACGGCGTGATCCCGAGTTCCTCCTGGGCTTCCCGGACCACTCCGGCCTCCGGCGTTTCTCCCTTTTCGAGCCTCCCGCCAACCCCGTTGATCTTTCCCGCGCCGAGACCCCGTTTTTTCCTGATCATCAGGACACGAGATTCCTGACGGACGAAACAGAGCGTCGCCAACTCTTTCGGCTGCCAGATGGACCAATCGATCGACACCATTTCACTTATCCGATGACCCCGTATTCGCCGGGATCGATGTCTTAGGCCGATCGACTGGCCGAAACGGGCCATAGATCAGCCGAGCGCCTCTTGCATAGGTAAAGTAAGCCCAGACCCACTGAAAGATGACCTGCATCTGGTTTCGAAGTCCGACAAGAAACAGGAGATGCACAAAGAGCCAGGCCAACCAGGCCAGAACGCCGCCGAATCGGACGAACTTCAGGTCCGCGACTGCCTTGTTGCGCCCGATGGTCGCCATGCTCCCCTTGTCCTGATATTTAAACCGATTTGATTTTCTACCTTGTGCGAGCTCCAGGATATTCCGGGCGGCGTGCGTCCCCATCTGCATGGCGACGGGTGCAACGCCCGGGAGCGGGTTCCCCGTTTGATGCGAAAAGTTGGCCATGTCGCCGATCGCAAATATTTCAGGATGCCGTGGGATACTCAGGTCTTCGGCGACCACGACGCGACCTTGCCGATCGGTTTCGGCATCCAAAAGTTTAGCCAACGGCGAAGCGGCGTTCCCTGCGGCCCAGATCACGGTTCGCGTCCGAAGAAATTCTTTCTCCAATTGGACTCCTTCTTCGGTGACGTTGAGCACCTTGGTTCCGACGTGAACTTCGATCTCCATCTGCTTGAGTTGTTCTTCAGCCGACTTCGAAAGCCCCGGGTTGAAACCGGGGAGAACTCTCGGCGCGGCGTCCAGCAAGTAGATGCGCGCATGTTTCGTCCGGATCTTCCGGAAATCATCGACGAGCGTTCTTTTCGCTAATTCCGAAATCGCGCCGGCCATCTCGACTCCCGTCGGGCCGGCCCCGATGACGACGAAGGTTAATGCGGCGTCACGCAACGTCTCGTCTGTGGTTGTTTCAGCGAACTCGAAAGCGTTCAGGATCCGGCGGCGCAACTCGATTGCGTCCGACATACTTTTCAGTCCCGGGGCAAAGAACTCCCACTGATCGTTGCCGAAATAAGAATGGCGGGCGCCGGTTGCAACTATTAGATAATCGTACGGATATTCTCCGACGGCGGTCCGAACGACTTTTGCAGCCGAGTCGATACTTTCGACGCTGGCCATGAGAACGGAGATATTCTGCGCCTCCCTCAAAATATGCCGAATCGGCTGGGCGATGTCGCCCGGAGAAAGGCCGGCGGTAGCGACCTGGTAAAGTAACGGCTGAAAGAGATGATGATTGGTTCGATCAATCAACGTCACTTCGACCGGCTTGTCGGCCAGCACTTTGGCGGCATACAAGCCGCCGAAGCCGCCTCCGACGACGACCACTTTCTGCCTGGCGCCACTGGTCTGATTCTCCATTTCCATCTGGTACTCCGAGTCTTGATCGTTGATTCCGCAAGCAGGCCTGATGCACCCATCAATCGCTTGTGAATTATTTCACAAATTACGCTTGCGAGCCTAAATGAGAAAAACCTATCTTCACGTTGCCGCTGTTTTTCCGCTATGGCAACCACCACTCGCGACATCGAAACACCTGATACGCTGGCGCGCGCTGCCAAGTCGCTGGAGGCTATCAGTGACTCTGAATTGCTGGGCGAAAAATTGACGCTCAATATGGGCCCGTCTCATCCGGCCACCCACGGCGTTCTTCGAATTGTGCTTGAGTTGGATGGAGAAATTATCACCGGCGCTGATCCAGACGTCGGCTATCTGCACCGCGGGGATGAGAAGATCGCGGAAAACATGCAGTACAACCAGTTCGTTCCGTACACGGATCGTCTGGATTATCTTGCGCCCTTAGCAAATAACGTTGCCTACACCTTGGCGGTTGAAAAACTGATGGGCTGGGAGTTGCCTCCGCGCGGGAAAGCGATTCGAGTCATTTGCTGCGAAATCGCGCGCATCTCGGCGCACCTTCTGGGGCTTGGGGCGTTCGCGATGGATGTTGGGGCAACCACGGTTTTTCTTTACACGTTTACCGAGCGCGAAAAGCTTTATAATTTGATCGAACTGCTTACCGGCGCGCGGTTCACCACGTCGTATACTCGGGTCGGCGGGATGACACGCGATTTGCCGGAGGGATTCATCCCGGGATTGAAAATTTTTCTGGACGAATTCATCCCGCAATTGAACGAGCTCGATAAGCTTCTAACGCGAAACCGGATCTGGGTCGATCGCACCAAAGATCTCGGGCTCATCTCCAAAGCAGACGCTATCGCGTACGCCTTGACTGGCCCAAATATCCGCGGAAGCGGCATTGACTACGACGTTCGAAAAGCCAACCCCTACCTCGACTATCAGAATTACGATTTCGACGTTCCGGTCGGCACGGTCGGTGACGCGTACGACCGTTATCTCGTACGACTCGAAGAAATGCGGCAAAGCGTTCATATCTTGCACCAAGTGATCGAGAAATTGCCCACAGGACCGATCACGGTGCAAGATCCGAAAAATCTGCCGCCGGATAAACCAAAGGTTTTGATGAAAATGGAGGAATTGATTCACCATTTTATCATTCATACAGAAGGAGTGAACGCGCCGCCTGGTGAGGTTTATTTCGGCGCCGAAAACCCGAAGGGGGAGCTTGGGTTTTACATCAACAGCCGTGGGGGCGGTGTCCCTCATCGGTTAAAGATTCGGGCACCATCGTTCGTGAATCTGAGCATTTTACCGAAGATTCTTCCCGGTCATATGATGAGTGACGTGGTCGCGATTCTCGGCAGCTTGGATTTCGTAATGGGTGAGTCCGACCGATAGAAGATGCAATGGCGCGAGCTTGTTCTGATCGCAGTCGCAATTCTTGCGATGACCGGCTGCCAAAGAGAGTTCGGGAACCGGAATTTAGCGCAACTGAGGACCAACATGAGCCAGAAGGAGGTCGAGTCGATCCTCGGGAATCCGGATAGGACGGAGAAAGTAGACCTGGAACTGGAAACGCAGAAGAAGACGATGGCAATTACCCGGTATTTTTACATTCACGACGGTGAGACGGTTGTCCTTCACTTCCAGAATGGGCGTCTGATCAACGAGCCTGAAAAATTGAAGGAGTAATGACGATGGAACTACCGGCCGAACTTCAAACCAGGATCGATGAAGTGATCACGCAATACCCGGTTTCCAAGCGCAGTGCCGCGTTGCCGTTACTTCACCTGATCCAGGAACATACCGGGTATATCGAGGAGGACGCGATCACGTGGGTTGCCGCGAAGTTGGACCTTGAGCCGATCAACGTCCTGGAGCTCGTGACTTTCTATCCGATGTTTCGCCGGGAACCGGCAGGAAAACATCACATTCGTGTCTGCCGTACACTCTCGTGTGCGATGGCCGGCGGCTACGAACTCCTGGATACCTTTTGTAAACACGCCGGTATCCAGCGGCAGGAAAACGGCCATGGCGCGCATCTGTTCAAAAGCGAGGACGGGAAATACAGCATCGAGTTCGTCGAATGCCTGGCCAGTTGTGGCTTCGGGCCGGTATGCATGATCGACGACGACTTTTACGAAGCAGTAGCCCAAGAGGAAGTTCCACAATTACTCGAAAAATATCAGTAACTATGGCCTCGACTACACGCACTGCGCACCCGCGCGAAAAGCGGATCATCTTCAAGAATATTGATCGTCCAGGTTGGACGAATGATATCGACTGCTATCTCCAGGACGGCGGCTACGAAGAGTTAAAAAAAGCGTTCGCGATGAAGCCTCAGGAGATCGTGAACGAGGTCAGGGCTTCGGGTTTGCGAGGACGGGGCGGCGCCGGGTTTCCCTGCGGAGTGAAATGGGGATTCATCAGGCCGGGCGGAGCGAAGCCGGTTTATTTAATTTGCAACGCGGACGAGTCGGAGCCGGGCACATTCAAAGACCGGTACATCATTCATCAGGACCCCCATCAGTTGGTGGAGGGAATGATTATTTCCTGTTACGCGGTGAATGCACGCCTCGCGTACATTTACATCCGGGGCGAGTTCCCTGAAGGCGCAAAGATTCTCGAGCGCGCTCTGGCCGAGGCCAGGGAACACGGATTTCTGGGGAAAAATATTTTGGGGACGGGCTTCGACCTTGAGATTTATGTTTTTCGCGGCGCCGGCGCCTACATTTGCGGCGAGGAAACCGGCCTGATTGAATCGATGGAAGGAAAGCGCCCGTATCCACGCATCAAGCCTCCTTATTTTCCCGCGGTGCTCGGTTTGTATTTGTGCCCAACGATTGTCAACAACGTGGAAACACTCTGCAACGTGAAGTACATCGTGCGAATCGGCGGCGCAGAGTACGCGAAGATCGGAAAACCGAATAACACCGGAACTCGCGTGCTTTGCGTGAGCGGAGATGTCCAGCGGCCCGGCTACTACGAGTTCGAGGTGGGCGGCCTCACGATGGGGGAGCTGATCTACGATATATGCGGCGGTCTAAAGCCCGGACGAACACTCAAGGCGGTGATTCCGGGAGGGAGTTCCGCGAAAGTTTTGAGCGTTAAGGACCGCTATAAGATCAAAAGCAAACAAGCGGATGGCACAATGGTGGAAACCGAAATCGGTCTGGAGGATGTCCCGCTCGATTTCGATGCGTTGGCCGCAGCCGGCTCAATGGCAGGATCCGGAGGCGTCATCGTTATGGATGACACCCGGGAAATGGTTTGGGCACTGAATAACATCAACGAGTTCTACGCACACGAGAGCTGCGGGCAATGCACACCGTGTCGCGAAGGTTCGCTCTGGATGAAGAAAATTACAGAGCGAATGCTCCACGGAGGCGGCGTTGAAAGAGACACTGACACCCTGAAGAGCGTTGCGGACAACATCGCCGGACGGACGATCTGTGCATTTGGTGAAGCCTGCGCATGGCCGACCCAAAGCTTTATCGACAAGTTCCGGGACGAGTTCGTTGCCACTGCAGGGACGAAGGGAAATGGGAACGGATCTACAAATCACTAACGATTGACAATGAGCGCACCAACCGAACTCCTAAACGTCCAGATCGACGGGGTCTGGCATCAGTTCCAAAAGGGCACGCGCGTCATCGAGGCGTGCGCTCAAGCGGGAAAGTTTGTGCCGCACTACTGTTACCATCCAAAGCTCAGCTCACCGGGCAATTGCCGGATGTGCCTCATCGAAATGGGCATGCCGAAGCTCGGGCCTGACCGCAAACCGGAAATCGGCGCAGATGGCAAGTCGGTGATCAACTGGATCCCGCGCCCGCAGATTTCTTGCGCTCAAGATATTGCGGAAGGGATGGGCATTCGAACTGATTCGCCCATGGTCAAGGAATGCCGGCACGGGGTGATGGAGTTTCTTCTAATCAATCATCCGCTCGATTGCCCGATTTGCGACCAGGCCGGCGAGTGTCATCTCCAGGAATACAGCGTCGAGTTCGGAACCGCGGGCTCCCGTTTTCTCGACGAAAAAGTCAAAAAGCCGAAACGTGTCGAACTCGGTCCGCGCGTGACACTCGATGATGAGCGCTGTATTCTCTGTTCCCGCTGCATACGGTTCATGAAGGAGGTCGCTCATGACGACGTGTTAGGATTCGTCAGCCGTGGGAGCCATACCTACCTTACCGCGCACCCAGGCAAATTGCTTGACAGCAACTATTCATTGAACACGGTCGACATTTGCCCGGTCGGAGCACTGACCAGCAGCGATTTTCGATTCAAGATGCGGGTCTGGTTCCTCAAAGAAACCAAGAGCATCTGTACGAGCTGCGGGACCGGCTGTAACACACTTATCGGAACACGGCAAAACGAAATCTTCCGGCAAACACCCAGAGAAAATAATGCGGTCAATTCGGCCTGGATGTGCGACTACGGCCGGTTGAACTTCCATTATGTTAATTACCCCGATCGACTCAAGACTCCGCAGATTCGGGAAAACCAAGGACTCGTCGACACCACCTGGAACAGCGCGCTGATCAAAGCCGGAGAGGCGTTGAAACAATTTCAGAAATGGGAAGTCGCCGTGGTTGCGTCTGCCAGGATGACAAACGAAGAACTCTGGCTGACAAAAAAGCTAATCGATTCGATTGGCACATCCCATCATGATGTCGTTCCTCGAACCGGGAAAGCCGACGACATCTTGATGAGCGCTGACCGCAATCCAAACACGCTTGGGGCTCAACTCACCGGCGTAACGGGCGAAAAACCTGGCAGTAAGTTAATGGAGATTGCGGACAAGATCAGATCGGGTGCTATCAAGGTGGTGGTCGCTCTCGGTGAGAATCTCAAGGAACTGGGGTTAACAGTGGATCAGCTGAGGAAATTAGCGGCGTTAATCGTCGTCGATATCCTGCCGAACGAAACGACGCGTAGTGCAACCGTCCTGCTTCCTTCGTCGGCGTTCTCCGAGAAACGTGGCTCAATGATTAATATCAGGGGTCGATTGCAACGTTTGAACCGTGCGACACAGCCGCCGGGAATAGCGCGAGATGATTGGGAAATCATTCGTGACCTGATCCAGCAGTTGACGGGATCGAACGGGATCTATCTGATCGAGGACGTTTTCAAACAAATGACGGACTCCATTCCCGACATGAATGCGCTATCGCATAGCAGGATCAGTGACCAGGGGGTTCAGCTTGTGGAAGAGACTGAGGAGGCGCCCGCGACGGTATGACCCACATTCTGATACTCGTTCTGGTTTCGCTCATCAAGACCGTCGGATTGATCTTCGTGATTATCCTTCCAATGGTTTCCTACACCGTCTATGCCGAGCGACGCGTGAGCGCCATGATCCAGGACCGGCTCGGCCCAAACCGAGTTGGCATCCCGCTCACTTTGTTTGGGTTCCGCAAAGACATTCCGTTCTTCGGTCTCGCCCAGCCGATCGCAGATGCGTTGAAGCTTTTGTTGAAGGAAGATTTTACACCAGCACACGTTAACAAGTTTTATTACTGGTTGGCGCCAGCCTGCGCGATGGCGCCTTCCATGATGGCGCTCGCTGTTATTCCATTCGGCAGCCAACTTTGGGGCGAGCCGATGGTCGTCGCAAACGTAGACATCGGAGTGCTCTGGGTCTTTGCCGTCTCTTCGTTGGGCGTCTACGGGATCGTCTTAGCCGGCTGGTCCTCCAACTCGAAGTACCCGTTCCTCGGCGGGATACGATCCAGTTCCCAGATGATCTCCTACGAGCTTTCGCTCGCCCTATCGGTCGTCCCGATCTTCATGATCTGCCGAACTCTGAACTTGTCGGAAATCGTCAAGTATCAAATCGTAAACGGTTGGCTAATTTCGCCGATCTGGATCAAGGGTATCAGCCTTTTTCCGCTGAGTATTAATTTTCAGGAGATCATCCAATCGTTCGACATCCTGAAGATCATCCTCTGGATCCCGCTTTTCATTTCATTCATTGTTTTCACAATTTCAATGTTCGCCGAAACGAACCGCCTGCCGTTTGACTTGCCGGAGGCAGAGACAGAGCTTGTCGGCGGATATCACACCGAATATTCATCGATGAAGTTTGCGCTCTTTTTTCTCGGTGAATATGCCGCAATGATCGTCGGCTCTGCGGTCATCGTCACCCTTTTCTTTGGGGCATGGCATGTTCCATTCCTACCAACAACACTTCATAACCCTTATACGTTTTGGGGAGTTATCCTCGGGCTCATTCACATCGCGGCATTCTTTGTCAAAGTGGCGCTGCTGCTCTTCTTTTTTATCTGGGTCCGCTGGACCCTGCCCCGTTTTCGTTACGATCAATTGATGAGGCTAGGCTGGTATTTCTTCATCGAGATCGCGTTGGTTAATGTTTTCATCGTGGCAATCATTTTGCCTTTCATGCGAAAGTAAGGAGTAGAGCCATGGCGTACACCGTTGCCCGTCCAAAACTGACCTTTGCAGAAAAAGCTTACCTACCGGCGATCTTGACCGGTCTTGGAATTACCATCCGTCACCTCGTGAATATTCTTTCGGGCAAAAAGAAAGTCACGATGCAATACCCGGAAGAAAAATGGGACAAGAATTTACCGGCGCACTACCGTGGTGCGCCGACTCTTGTGACGGATGAACATGGGCGCGAGCGCTGCGTTGCCTGTCAACTTTGCGAGTTCATCTGTCCGCCGCGCGCAATCACCATTCACCCCGGTGAAATTCCGGAAGAAAACAGGTGGCGCAAGGTTGAGAAATTTCCAAAGGAATTCGAGATCGACATGATCCGCTGCATTTATTGCGGTCTCTGTGAAGAGGTTTGCCCGGAACAAGCCATTTTCCTTCTGAAAGATTACGCAATCACCGGTCTGACCAGGCAGGAGATGGTGCACGACAAGAAGAAGCTTTACGAGCTTGGCGGCGTCATGACCGGGTTGGTTAACAAATGGAACGACAAGAAATAGCCGAATGTCACCGTTACTTTTCTGGATCTTTGTCGCGATGATGCTGTTTTTTGGCGGGATGGTGGTGCTTAACCGCAATCCGGTGGCGAGCGCATTGAGCCTCGTGGTCTGCTTTCTCGCGTTAGCCGCTCTTTTTGTCTCGCTGGATGCCTATTTTATCGGGGTGATCCAGATCCTGGTATACGCGGGCGCGGTCATGGTGCTTTTTCTGTTCATTATCATGCTGCTCGATCTCAAAGCGGAAGTCCGACGCCGGGTGAATCTTCCGGCAATGTGCGGCGGTTTTATTGTCATCATCCTCTTTGTCAAGGTTCTCTCAGACGTCAGCTACGGCTTCGAAGGGGGGGACGCCAAGTTTCAGGCGATCTCGCAGGGGCCTCAAGGCGACGTCTGGCATGTTGGAATGGTCCTGTTCCAACAGTATAACATTGCGCTCCAGGTGGTCGGAACACTGATCCTGGTGGCGTCTATCGGCGTCGTGATTCTCAGCAAACGGGAGCTCAAATAACCATGGTAACGCTCAACGATTATCTGATCGCCAGTGGCCTGTTGTTTGCCATCGGGTTTGCCGGCGTGCTGCTCCGCCGGAACGTCATCATCATTTTCATGGCGCTGGAGTTGATGCTCAATGCAGCAAATCTCTCGTTGATCGGATTCTCGAGATACAACGTGCACGACGGCCTGCCGGACTATAACGGACAAGTGCTGGCGTTTTTCATCATCACGGTTGCTGCCGCAGAAGTTACCGTCGGACTGGCCATTATCGTTGCACTGTTCCGGGCCAGACAAACGACCCATGTCGAGGACATCAACACATTGAAATTCTAGCGAATGAACGCGAGTCCATGGATCATTCTATTTGCGCCGTTTATCTCTGCTGTTGTCATCGCTCTGATCACTGAGCGGGCCAAGAAGCTGAGCTCTTATATCTCGGTGGCGGCGATCGCCATCTCGTTTGTTTTCAGCCTTGCAGTGTTTTTCGGTCCGGACGGATCGGCCGGATTCAACTGGATCGATTTGCGGGTGTTCCAGGTGAAGATCGGTTATCTGATCAATGATTTAACCAAACTGATGCTCCTGGTGGTCAGTGGTGTCGGACTCCTGATCCACATTTATTCGGTCGGCTACATGGCGGATGACAGGGGACGGTCACGATACTTCTGCGGCCTTTCCTTGTTCACGTTTTCGATGCTCGGTGTCGTGCTGGCGAACAACTTCATCATGATGTTCATCTTCTGGGAGTTGGTCGGAGTGAGTTCCTACCTTTTGATCGGTCACTGGTTCTATCGTCCTGCTCCTCCCGACGCCGCCAATAAAGCGTTCCTGGCTAACCGGATCGGCGATTTCGGGTTCATGCTCGGCATCCTTTTGGTCTGGTCGGCCTCTGGAACGGTCTCTTTCGATGAACTCAGTCAGCACTGGTCAACCCTCGGGTTGGGGCCCCGGTTCATGACGGCCGCGGCTCTGCTTATCTTCTGCGGCGCGGTCGGAAAATCTGCGCAATTCCCGCTGCACGTCTGGCTGCCGGACGCCATGGAAGGCCCTACACCTGTCTCTGCATTGATCCACGCCGCCACGATGGTTGCCGCCGGGGTCTTCATGCTGGCGCGCACATTCTTCCTGTTCCAGAATTCGCCGGTGGCGCTCACGGTCGTTCTCTGGATCGGTTTGGTCACCTCACTCCTCGCGGCGCTCATGGCGACTCAGCAGGATGATATCAAGCGCGTTCTTGCGTATTCGACGCTGTCGCAACTCGGCTTGATGGTCGCCGCCGTAGGTCTGGGGGTTCCGCTGGCTGGGATGTTCCACCTCTTCACCCATGCCTTTTTCAAAGCGCTCCTGTTCCTCGGCGCAGGTTCCGTGATCTACAGTCTCCATCACGAACAGAATATCTGGCAAATGGGTGGTCTACGGAACAAAATGCCCGTGACATTCTGGACTTTTCTCATCGGCACCTTGGCTTTAATCGCTTGCCCGCCTTTTGCCGGATTTTGGAGCAAGGACGCAATCCTTGCCTCTGCCAGCGGGAATATTCCCGCCTTTCTTGCGATCGCGGCGGTCACATTCCTGACCGCTTTTTACATGGCCCGCCTTTTCGTCGTCGCTTTTCTTGGGGAAGCTCGCTCGGAGCACGCCAAACATGCTCATGAATCGCCCGGTGTCATGACCATCCCCCTTGTCCTGCTCGCGATACCGGCATGTTTTGCAGGGTTCCCGTTTATCGCCTCAATTTTTATTAAAGTGCCTGAACATGAAGGTTCGCCGGTTGGCGCGATCGCGGTTTCACTCCTCGCTTTCGCAGCGGGTGCTGCTTCAGGGTTTTACCTCTACAAAGGCAAGAACAAGGACAGTATTGATATCCCGCTCTTCGAGCACCGGTTCTACATTGATGACTTTTACGGCAGCCTGATCAAATGGACGCAGGATCTGCTCGCCAATGTTTCGGGTTTCGTCGATCGCTGGATCATTGACGGCGGTGTCGTGCGAGGTCTCGGAGGATTGACTTGGGGCGCCGGCTTCGCCCTGCGTTTCCTTCAGATCGGCAATTTACAAGCCTACGCGTTTCTCTTCGGAGCCGGAGTGGTCTTGCTGCTTTACTTCATTCTGTTTGGCACAAAATGAACTTACTCGTCCACCTTACGTATCTCGCACCGGTCGTCGCGGCAATCGGTATTCTTCTTGGGCTTCCGTCGCGGAGAACTGCTCTGATTGCTGCTCTCATCGCGCTCGGCGCGGCTTTGATCGTATTCATTGGATACGACCGCGCGCACGCGGGATACCAGTTCACGAGTGCCCTGCCCCTCGTCGCCAACTGGGATCTGAAGTTTTTCGTCGGTGTCGACGGGCTGAGCGCGACACTGTTGCTTCTGACCTCGATCGTGGAGATCGCCGCGATTTGGCTCGCACCGAAGGTGGACTACGGGGAAAACCGGTATTACGCCTGTCTCCTGTTGATTGCCGCCGGGGCTGCCGGAGCATTTGCGTCTCTCGATCTGTTCTTCTTTTATGCCTTTCACGAATTAGCCCTTATTCCCACGTTCCTGATGATTGGTATCTGGGGATCGGGCAATCGGCAAAGTGCTGCCTGGAAGATCACCATCTACCTGTCGATCGGCAGCATCATTCTGCTGGTCGGCTTAATTGGCCTCTACCTCTTGCCACCGGCCCAGGCGCGCACGTTCGACATTGTGAAACTCCAACAACTTGCTTCCGCTTCGCCCGGGACATTTGCGGGCCCGGGATCCAAATCAGTTTATATCCTGTTGTTGATCGGGTTCGGAATTCTGGTGTCACTTTTTCCATTTCATACCTGGGCGCCTCAAGCCTATGCAGCGGCGCCGGTGCCGGTTGCAATGCTGCACGCCGGTGTGTTGAAGAAGTTTGGACTGTATGGTCTTCTGAGAGTGGCTCTGCCGCTGATGCCGGAAGCGGCACGACACTGGGCTGCGCTACTCCTGATCTTGCTGGCTGGAAACATTCTCTACGTGGGCTTGGCCACGATCTCTCAGAAGCAACTCGACCTTACCCTTGGCTATTCGAGTGTGATGCACATGGGCTACATATTCCTTGGTATCGCAAGCTATAACGTGATCGGATTGAACGGCGCCGCTCTGCTCATGCTGGCTCACGGGCTGTCGATCGCCGCGCTTTTCGCAATGTGCGGCGAACTTCGAAAACAGACCGGAACGCTCAATTACCTCGATCTGGGCGGACTGGGAACGAGTATGCCGACGCTTTTCTTTCTTTTCGGCTTGGCGACTTTTGCTTCCATCGGACTCCCGGGATTCGCGAACTTCGCTTCTGAGATTCTGGTTTTCTTTGGCACATTCAAAAATTCGACGCCCGGCGCAGGCTTTAATGAGTATCAAATCGTTGGCACAATCGCCCTGTGGGGCCTTGTTATCTCTGCCGTCTATATGTTGCGCGCCTATCGGGCAATTTTTATGGGTGAACGCCAAGCCCGGTGGCAAGCGGTGAAGGACATGCCGATGAACCTGGGGTGGGCCGTCATTCTGCTGGTCGCCGCGCTGATGGTTGTCGGGCTCGTACCAAGAACCGTTTTGGATGCTATTGAACCAGGAATTCGGCTTTTCGCGAAATGACCATGCCCCCAGTCTTTCTAGAACTCTTCGTCCTCGCACTCGGAATACTGATTCTAGTGCTGGAATCATTCGCCGAAAAACAGGATCGCAAGATCTTTGCGATCATCGGAATCGTCGGATTGGCGATCGTGTTCCTGGTTCTCCAGGCGAGCGGCCCCGGACCCAGCGGAATGGCCTCGTATGTGGTCGATTCCGCCGCCATTTTCTTCAAGAAAATCGTGGTCGTGACGACAATTGTCGTGCTGATCATGTCGATCGACTACGCCGACACGATCAAACGTTTTTTGCCCGGCGGGTCGGCTCAATCTGGTCTTGGTGAATTTTTCGCCCTACCGATCCTGACGTGTGCCGGGATGATGTGGATGTCGTCGGCCATCGACTTTGTCCTGATTTTCGTATCCCTGGAGCTGGTCACGATCTCTTTTTATGTCCTTGTGGCTTACACGCGAAGGAACGCTGCTTCGCTGGAGGCCGGCGTCAAATACCTGATTCTGAGTGCGCTTGCCACCGGGTTCACCGTCTACGGTATCACCTGGATTTATGGCGTCACCCGGCAGACCAATCTCACCCAGATAAAGGATATTCTGCCGTCGATTCCTTTGGACAATCAGCCAGGACTTCTTTTTGGCGCGCTCCTTGTCCTTATTGGTCTCGGGTTCAAGATCGCGGCTGCCCCCTTCCAGTTCTGGGTTCCCGACGTGTACCAGGGCGCTCCGACGCCAATCACTGCATTTCTCTCCGTGGGTTCGAAGGCTGTCGGATTTATCGTCCTTTTACGTGTGGTGCAATCTTTTCAGAGTCTCCCGGCTGTCGGAGACAGATTAATCACAGCAATCATTCTCCTGGCAGCCGCCACCTTGCTCTACGGCAATCTCGCGGCGCTGCCCCAGACCAACTTCAAGCGTCTTCTGGCCTATTCCAGCATCGGTCACGCCGGCTATCTCCTGATCGCGGTGGCGGCAATCGGCGCTCGGGACTCCGGCCTTGCCGTAGCCGTCTATCTTGCCGCATACCTGTTGATGACTCTCCTCTCGTTCCTGGTGTTGGTGATCGTGACCGCTCATGCCGACGGCGATGACATTGTTCACTTCAATGGTCTCGGCAAGCGCTCACCGTTTCTGGCGTTTGGTCTCCTCGTCGCCATGATGTCGCTGGCTGGCGTTCCGCTGACGGCTGGGTTTCTGGGTAAATTTCTCGTATTCAAAGTGGCTTTCGAAACTCAGCAATTTTTCCTGATCGCGCTTGGGATCCTGACGGTCGGCTGTGGTTTTTACTTCTACTTGAAAGTCGTGAAGGCGATGTATTGGCAGCCTGCTCCAGTTGACGCGGCACCGATCCCGGTCAGCAGACTGTCGCTTGCCGCCATGTGGATCATGGTGGGTCTTATTTTTGCCTTGGGCATCTTCCCGCAATTCGCAATTGGCCTGATGCCTTTAGCGTCCCCCTAGCCCGCAAAAATCACCCGAATCCCGGAGCGAGGAGCTCATTGCGGGGTAGAAAGCTCTTAAACAGACGCTGCGCGTCACTTTAAAGAGCCGTTTTTAAAAGACGGAAGTCCAGACAACCTGTTTGAACTCTTATCTCGAAAAACAGCAGCGGAATCTTCCGGCGTAGCCGGAGAATTCCGCTGCCAGAGCCTGCATCGATCACAAATCTCTAAAGATTTGTGATCGATGCAGGCTAGTCGGTATTTTCGCTCGCTGCGATCCCTCACGAATGATGCAAGAGCCGAGGCGCCGTGCTGACTCCTGACTCCTGAGCCTCTTTCTCATTGAAAATCCGGCTGGGAGCATCCACCTTTCTCCTCCCTATGTTGGAATTGATTCGCAAGAGACAACGGACATTACTCACGATCGTTACCATCGTTGTGATCGTCGCTTTTGCCTGGTTTTACAATCCGTCGACGATGCGCCGTGGTGGAGAGGGGGGTGGCGCACTCGGCAAACTGAACGGCCGAACCATCACCGTCGGCGACATTCAGAAAATTGAAAGAACCATCCAATTGGTTTTCTCTCTGGGGATGCACGACCTCGTCGAAGACTTGACTACCGAGGGTCGGACACGGGACGATCAATCTCTGAGTTTTGCATGGAATTTGCTTCTGCTTCGCGATGAGGCCAAACGGCTACAGGTCGTACCAACTGCGGATCAAATACGGAATACCGAGAAAGCATTGCCTCAATTCCAGACGAATAACCAGTTTGACCCGGCAAAGTATCAAGTGTTTGTCGATACGGCGCTGAAGCCGAACGGGTTTACGGCCGCTGATCTTGATGACGTTGTGGCGGATAATTTGCGATATGCCGGAGTCAGCCAACTGGTAAACGGCAGTTCCCCGCTCCCGGAAGCGATGTTTAAGCAACAATACGAACAGCTGAATCAAAAAATGTCGCTGGCCGTCATCCGGTTTAAACGCGCTGATTTCGAGTCTTCGATTCAAGTCTCCGACGTCGAAGTCCAGAAGTACTACGACCAGCATAAGGATACCATCCTGTCGCCGGAAAAGAGGAGGATTGAACTGGTCTCATTTTTGCTGGCCGACGATCAGAAAAAATTACCGGACGATCAGAAGATTTCTGCCAAGAAACCCCTTGCGGAACAGGCAGATTCGTTTGCTCAAGCCGCACTGCAGAACCCGTCGACTTTCGAACAGACCGCCAGAGACAAAGGGCTCCCGGTGATCCAGACTGAGCCATTTACACTGGAACAACCGGACAAAGTGCTTTCACAGAACCCCGCTTTGGCTCACGAAGCGTTCAATCTCACCAAAGACAATCCGATTAGCGATGTCACGGAAGGGACGGACGGGTTCTACGTTATGAAATTGACGGACATCGAGGTGAGCCGACCGCTCACGCTGGCGGAATCGAAAGACCAGATCGTTGCCTCGATTAAAGACGAAAAGGCTCAAGCGGCTATTCAGGCGAAAGCGAAGGAAGTAAGAGAAAAAATCGATGCTGCCGTCCAAAAAGGAACCAGTTTTGTTCAAGCCGCCGAGAACGCTGGCTACAAGCCTGAGACGCCGGAGCCATTTTCGCTTACTGATCCCGGAAAAAATACCGAACTCGCCCGGTTCCTCGCGGTAAACGGCGTCGAACTCGATACGAATGAGACGTCAAAACTTTTGCAAGATCAGGACTCGGCTTTGATCGTTCACATGATCAATAGGGAACCAATGGACGAGCAAAAGTACGCTGAGTTCAAGAAGACCGAATACGCCGAGCAAAATGGCCACTACGAAAAACTCGCAATCCGCGAATGGCTGAGAGTGGAGCTGCAGAAGGCGGGGCGCCCACCCATCCTGGGCCAGGGGGCGACCGGGTAAGCTAACTTGAGTTTTGAGCAGTGGCGGCGTCGATTGACCTAAGCCTCAGAGGAACGAATGGAAGAGATCCCGTCGGAAATTGAAGAGCTCTTTGACGATGCGAACGGCGACCTGGCAATTGGCGAATTGCCGGCTGCAATCGAGAAATACCGGCGATGCGTCGACCGGCTTCCAGCCTTTTTCGACGGATGGCATGCGCTCGGGATGACGCTAATGAAAAATGGGAATTTCGCCGAAGCGATCGAGGCGGGTAAGAAATCGGTCGAACTTCGGCCGAACGATCAGCTCGCCTGGTCCAGCCTTTCGCTCTTCTACGTTCGGAACAATCAGATTAAGGAAGCAGAGGGTGCCGGTGCAAAGGCTCGTATATTATCCTGGGGCGGGAAAATAGTGCGCGACTGACCGAATGAAATACTTCATTACGACGGCAATCGATTATACGAATGGCGAGCCGCACATCGGGCACGCCTACGAGAAGATCCTGGCCGACGTCATTGCCAGGTATCACCGGACTTTTGACGGGCCGACTTTCTTTTTGACCGGTGTCGATCAGCATGGACAAAAAGTCCAACAAGCAGCTCAGAAGTCCGAGATTCAACCAATGGAGTTTGCCCAAGAGGTCACGGCGAAGTTTCTCGCCCTTTGGGACAAGCTCGGTGTCCAATACGATGGCTGGGCGGCAACAACTGATCCCAGACACGAAAAAGTCGTTCGGAAAGTTCTGCAGGCCCTTTACGAAAAGGGCGAGTTAGCGAAGGCGAAATACTCCGGGTTTTACAGTGTTCGCCAGGAGCAATTTCTTACCGACAAGGAAAGAAATGAGGCGGGAGACTTTGGACCAGAATGGGGTGAGGTTATTCTTCTTGAGGAAGAGAACTGGTATTTCCCCCTGGTGAAACACAAGGGCTGGCTCAAAAATTTCGTAGAAACGCATCCGGATTTCGTCATTCCGAATTTGCGTCGGAACGAGTTGCTAAACGCGATCGACCGCCTTTCCGGGGACCTCTGTGTTTCCCGGCCAAAGGAGCGGTTATCCTGGGGCATTGAGTTTCCGTTCGACCCGAATTATGTCACGTTCGTCTGGTTCGACGCTCTCTTGAACTATGTTTCCTTTGCCGGCTACCTCTCCGATAACGATCCGAGTCTACCCGATTTTGAAGAACTCTGGCCCTGCAAGGCGCATATCATAGGCAAAGATATCCTCGTTCCGGCCCACGGCGTTTACTGGCCGATCATGCTCCATGCCATGGGATTCCCGGATGAACAGATGCCAAGATTGGTGGTCCACGGCTGGTGGAATATAGCGGGCGCAAAGATGAGCAAGAGCCTCGGAAACTCGATCGATCCCGACGTTTTAGCGGACAAATATGGCGCCGACGTCCTTCGATACTATCTGATGAGGGATAACATTGTCGGTCAGGACTCGGATTTTAGCGAAGAGAACCTTGTGAAGCGCAACAACAGCGATCTGGCCAATGACCTCGGAAACCTGGTCAATCGAACCGTCAGCATGAGTCAGCGCTACCGCAATGGTCGCCTCGATTCGATCGAGCTGAACGATCCGGATCTGAATGCGATTCGCGATCTGGCGATTTCCGTCATCAAACGCTACCGTGCCGCATTCGAGCGATTCGAAGTGCACACCTCGATGGAAACGGCTTGGGAGCTTGTTGCCAGAGCCAACGCGTTGGTGGAACAAAAGGCGCCTTGGAAACTAGCGAAAGACCCGGCGCAATCCGAGTTGTTGAACGCGGTCCTTTACACGCTTGCGGAAACTTTGAGGTTGCTGGCGCTCTTGGTCGGCCCTGTGATTCCGGCAGCGAGTGAGAAAATCCTGGACCAGTTGCAGGCCGGGAATTTCCGGACCTTGCAGTGGGGCGGGTTGCCCTCAGGACATGACCTCGGCAAACCAACCCCGATTTTCCCTAGGTTCGAGCTGTAGGCAAAGCGTCCCGGTTTGCTTCTTGAGGCACGGAGAAAACTGACAATGACACAGATGACTACGCCAAGAAGATGAGCGTTATTTCTCAATCCGTTGCCTGGTGGTGCTTCGTCCCTGAAAAGCTCGCTCCGGAACAGTTTGTCCGCGCCGTCGCCGAGGCCGGTTATCCGGCAGTCGAATTAGTGCCGCCCGAGTATTGGTCGCTCGTGAAGGATCACGGTCTGGCCATTTCGGCAATTGCGGCGCACCTGCCTCTGACGATCGGACTAAATCGCCGCGATCTCCACGATCGGCTGCAAGACGAAATCCGTGCGAACATCGCAAATGCTCAGCGCTTGAATATACCGAGCTTGATCTGCTTCAGTGGCAATCGAAATGGTTTAAATGACCAAGCTGGCGTCGAAAATACCGCTGAAGGCTTTGCTCGCGTGGCCGCCGAAGCGGAACTCGCAGGTGTCGACTTAGCCTTGGAGCTCCTGAACAGTAAAGTGGATCACCCCGGCTACCAAGCCGATCACACTGCGTGGGGCGTACAGGTCTGTCAGGCTGTCGCTTCGCCGCGCGTGAAGTTGCTCTATGACATCTACCACATGCAAATCATGGAGGGAGACATCATCCGCACCATCCGCTCCGCAAAGGATTACATTAGTTTTTACCATACTGCGGGCAATCCTGGCCGTAACGATCTCGATAAGGATCAGGAACTGTATTACCCTGCCATTTTAAGGGCCATCAAAGAGACTGGTCACACCGGCTACGTTACGCACGAGTTCGTCCCAAAGGGCGATCCGGTAGTCGCGCTGAAATCGACCTTTCAAGAGTGCGCGAAACACCTCTGAGCCTTTCCCGCCCGATGACGGACCGTGCCGGATCGGCCACTCCTGCTCGGCGAAAGCAGCCTGGGCTGCCACCCGGACGCGTAGGCTGGACCGGATGCGGATCGTGCGTCTTGACTACTTAGGCTTCGGAACTTGCTTTGCGCTGGAGGCGGCGTTCTTCTTCTGATTTGCGGCGTTCGCTTTTGCTTGCTTCTGCGCCGCCTGCTTGTGCGTGGCTTTCGGAGATTTGTCACCCATGACCTGAAGGTTAAGATCCAAGACGAACGGAGTCAATACGGACACCAAGACGATTTCAGTGGCGGCAAATTATTGCGACCGCCGGGCTTCGAAATGCCAGTGGATGTCCGCTCATGTCGGCGCGGAATACGAACTCGATCGAAACCGTGTGAAAGGACTCGTGCCGCACCAGTAGGTTCGGCGTGAACCATGGGTTCGAACACCTCTGTTACATGACGGCCCCAAGCATCCAGGGCACGAACTCTTCCGCGCCGAACCCGTGCGACTCCGAACGAGATTGCCGACCCGAAGCAGTTTCCAAAATCAACTCGAAGATACGCTGCCCAAGTTCCTGGATCGACGCGACTCCATCGAGGATTTCACCGCAATTGATATCCATGTCGTCCTCCATTTGGCGGAAGAGCCGCGAACTTGTCGCCAATTTTAGCGAGGGTGCAGGTTTGCACCCGTAGACTGACCCGCGACCCGTGGTAAAGCAGATCATATTAGCGCCGCCAGCGACCTGTCCGGTCGCGGAAACCGGATCGTAACCGGGAGTATCCATGAATACCAATCCCTTGGCTGTCACCGGTTCAGCGTATTCCACTACATCCACCAGATTGGTTGTCCCTCCTTTCGCGACTGCGCCCAAAGATTTCTCCAGGATCGTCGTCAGGCCGCCCGCCTTATTGCCCGGCGAAGGGTTATTATTCATCTCGCCTCGCTCCCGCTCTGTGTATGCTTCCCACCAGCGAATTCGCGAAATCAGCTTTTCACCGATTTCCTGAGAAGCAGCTCGTCGCGTCAGCAGGTGTTCCGCGCCGTAAATCTCTGGTGTTTCCGACAGAATCGCTGTCCCGCCATGGCTGACAAGCAGGTCGACCGCAACGCCGAGCGCCGGATTTGCCGTGATACCGGAATAGCCGTCCGAACCCCCGCATTGAAGACCAACGATCAAATGGCCGGCAGAGACAGTCTGACGCGTGGCTTGATTTGCAATCGGCAACATTTCCCGGATTCGTCCGACGCCGCGCCGAATTGCGCCGACTGTGCCGCCTGATTCCTGGATCGTCATTGAGGACAAAAGCGGTCCTGGTGGAAGATTCTGGGTGGAAAACAGGTCTTCTGCCTGATTGACCTCGCAACCCAGTCCTATCATCAGTATCCCGCAAAAATTAACGTGCCGTGCATAGCCTGAAAGGGTCCGGCGCAAGAGATCCATTCCCTCCCCGTTTATGTCCATCCCGCAACCCGTGGTATGAGTGATCGCGACGACCCCGTCCACATTGGCGTACTCTCTCAACGCGTCGCCTGTGAATGCTTCCGAAATCCGTTTGGCGACAGTGGCCGAACAATTCACCGTGGTCAGCACTCCCAGATAATTTCGAGTCGCTACACGCCCATCAGGACGGACGATTCCGCTGAAGGTTGCACTCGGATGAACGTAATTGGTCGGCTTGGCGTCCGTGCAGAAGGCGTAATCGCGCTCGAACGCCTGGACTTTCAAATTTTGCACATGCACATGTTCGCCGGCCGCAATTGGCGCTGACGCGAACCCGATGATCTGGTTATACCGACGCACGGGTTGACCGGACGCAATGTTCCGAACTGCGACTTTGTGTCCGGCCGGAACGGCGTCCCGTACCGTCAGGCCATATTCATCGAGAAGCGTTCCGGCAGAGAGATCCTGACACGCAATGAGAACGTCATCCGATCGGTTCAGCTGAATCACGAGGGCATGGTCCGTAAGCATTCTCTGAATCCTCCACAACAAAAAAGATTTTCGGGCTAGGGGCGCTGCGCTCCAGTCGCCGCGACATACACCGCATACAATGACGTCGTGGCCGTGATAAAGATCCGGTTCCTTTTGGGACCGCCAAACGTCAGATTGGACACTGGTTCCGGCACCCGTATTTTTCCTAGTCGGACCCCGTCCGGTGCATAACAGTGCACGCCATCCCCGGCGCTCGTCCAGATATTACCCTGCTGATCCACGCGAAGACCGTCTGCAAGACCGGGAGAAACCTCGGCAAAAAGTTCTCCTCCGGTTAGCCGCCCCTGCTGATCTACAGAAAACGCCCGTATATGATGTTCGCCCGCCATCGCGTGGGAACCTCCGGTATCGACGACGTACAGCTTCGATTCATCCGGGGAAAACGCGATCCCATTCGGCTTATTAAAGTCTTTGGCAACCGCCTCGAGATTTCCGGTCGACGGATCCAAGCGGAAGACATAACAACCACCATATTCGCCCTCTGCGACGTGCCCTTCGTAGTCGGACAAAATACCATACGGTGGATCGGTAAACCACACGGTTCCATCCGACTTGACGACCACATCGTTTGGAGAGTTCAACTTCTTGCCTTGGAACTGATCAACCAAAACCGTGATAGAGCCATCCGGCTCAGTCCGTGTGACCCGCCGCGCCCCATGTTCGCACGTGACCAAACGGCCCTGCCGATCACGCGTGTTGCCATTGCTGTTGTTGGCAAAATCCCGAAAAACGCTGACGTGACCGCCAGCCCAACGCAGCATTCGATTGTTTGGAATATCGCTCCAGACCAAATAATCGCCGTCTGCAAAATAAACCGGGCCCTCGGCCCAAAGCGCCCCGGTGTAAAGCTTATCGACCCAGGCGTTTCCAACAGTGAGATAAAGAAAACGCTCGTCGTAAATCTCGATTTCGTCTCGTATTCCGGATGTTCTGGTCATTGGTATGAGCCGACTACAGATTCGTCGGATCGTCGTTGAGGTCCACCGGCGGCGGCGTCGGTAAATCGACCGGCGGCGGTGTTTGCTGGCGGTCGAGTGGACCGACTGGCTCGGCCCGGCGAACTTCAGGTGGGGGTTTGTCAACAGGAAGGGCACGAGGGGCCGGCGTCCAATCCGCCTTGCTCGTCTGGGCGAGCTGGGTCGGTTCTTTCGGCCGCGGTTTTACGGATTGATAGGGATCGTCACCAAGCACCGTCGGTTCACGGACCAGAACGGGAAACGACTGGGCGGGGTCAGTCGCGTTGGTCGCTCTCGGCGCGTCCTGAGACCGCAGGGTCCGCACAAAGGAGCGAGTATCATCTCCATGCAGCCAGCAAGTCTCGTTCGGTAGCTGTTTGGCGGTCGAAAACTCGAAAAACGTTCCTTTACGCGGGGGCAGCCACGGCTCTGCGACCGAAGTCAACATACACTTCGGCGAGGCGGGCAGACCGGTATCCAGACAGACTTCCACGCGCTTGAGATCGATTGGTCGCCCTAGTTCTCTGGGAGGCTGCTTTGCCAGCGACGCGTTCATGATATCGGTCCAGACGGGCAACGCTATCTGGTTGGAAAATGCTCCGCGCACAATCGTTTGAGGCTTATCAAAACCAGCCCAGACACCACATGTCACCTCGCTGTCGTATCCAACAAACCATACATCCGTAAAGTTGTAGGCGGTTCCGGTCTTGCCGGCGGCGGGAAAGTCTTTCAGGCCAAATTCCTGCCGAGCATTCGAAGCAGTGCCGGTCTGCATGACCTCCGTCAGAAAGGAATGCATCTCAAATGCTACCCCCGGATCAATCACCTTCACCCGTTGCGGTTCCGAATGATAAATTTCCTGGCCGTCCTGCGTTTCTATCTTTACCACCATCGACAAACGCTCGGGGCGCGAACCGCTGCCCGGAAATATGGTGTAAGCAGTGACAAGATCCGCCAGTGTGACATCGCTGCTACCGAGAAATGTCGCCGGATACGGGCGCAGGTCATCTTGAATTCCAGCTTTTTTCGCCAGTTTGAGGACGGAATCCAAACCGGCGTCCACGCCAACCCGGACCGTTGCCGCATTTTTCGACGCCGCAAAAACGCGTCGCATAGGCAGGGCCCCTTCGTACTGGTTGTCCGCGCGTTCAACCCCCCACTCGCCCAGAATGCCGGTCGTGCCTCCAATCATCACCTGACGATTGTCGAGCGGCGAGTCTTCGAATAACGAACCCGGAAAGACTCCTTTTTCCAAAGCAGCCGTGAAGACGAATGGCGTAAACGCGGTGCCCGCCGGGCGCTTCGATTGGAGCGCACGATCGTATTCGCTCTGGGAAAAATCGCGTCCCCCGACAAGCGCAAGGATCCCTCCGGTCCGATTGTCCACCGCAACGACAGCTCCTTGCAGATACTCGGGTACCGGCGGCGATGCGGGCGCCGCATGTGTGCTCTTCCAAGTCTTCAGGAAATTCGCGTAATCGGCGTATTTCTGATGCTGATAGTCGGGCTGCGCCTCCACTTTGTCCAACTCGCGTTGAAGCGATTCCTCCGCGGTCCGTTGGAGAACAGGGTCCAAAGTCGTGTAGATCCGGTACCCCTGGCTCGCGATTGACTCGAGCCCAATCTGCCCCTCCGCTTGCTGGCGGATTAAATCGATTGCATACGACTGTGACACAATCCCGGACTTCGGCTCTACCTGGAGCGGCTGTTGTTTTGCGTCGACGGCAACTTGCTGAGAGATTTTACGTTCCTCGACCATCCGGTTCAGGACGAAATCCCGCTCCTGTGTGGCGGCCTCCAAATTATGCCACGGCGAAAGATTGTTCGGGCTCTTCAAAAGGGCCGCCAGCATTGCCGCCTCCCCCACGGAAAGATCTTTAGCCGGCTTCCCGAAATATCCCTTGGCAGCCGCCTCTGCACCGTACAAGCCGCCCCCGAAATAAACCCGGTTCAGGTAGAGCTCCATGATCTTGTTCTTCGGCACAAACCGTTCGATGCGCATCGCGAGAAAAACCTCGAGTATTTTCCGATCGTACGTGCGATCTCGCAGGTCGAATACGTTCCTCGCTAACTGCTGGGTGACCGTGCTGGCGCCCTGGCGGATCCGTCCCGCCTGGGTATTCTTTACCAGCGCTCGAAATATCCCGAAAAAGTCCACGCCGCCGTGTTCGTAAAACCGGTTATCCTCCTCCGCAATGACCGCATCGACAAGGTAGGGCGAAATCTGATCCAGGGTGACTTGTTCCCGATTTTGAATGAAGATTTTTCCGAACACCTGTCCATAACGGTCGTAAATCACGCTCGCCGACTCGACCGAATCCAATTTCGCTAGATCGAATTCCGCGGCTTTCTGATCGTAGCGCCGGATAAAATCGAATGCGAACCATGCGCCAATCCCGGCCACAACGAGCAGGATCAAAACCGTGATTACGAAGAACGGTCGGAAAAAAAATGGAGGGCGGCGTCTCGGTTCACTCATAGATACACTGCTCGGTGCAAACCCCTTTCACGGGCTGCCGCCCGGATCAAATGGAAATTTCAGGCATACCATCCTCGCTTGATCCCGGGGATTCACGTTGACTATCCACCCGAATTTTCCATTGTCGAACATTCCGCTGCTCCCATGCCAGGATCCTTGCCGCTCGTCGATTTCATCCGGGACCATCTCCAGCGCCACGGTCCGGTCCCATTTCCCTGGTTCATGGAGCAGGCGCTCTATCACCCTGCACACGGATACTACAGCTCAACACGCATCCGGACTGGCAGGCAAGGAGATTACTACACGAATGTCAGTGTCGGCCCTCTCTACGGACAATTATTGGCTTCTCAGGTCATCGAAATGTGGAAACTACTCGGGAGCCCGTCACGTTTCACGATCGTCGAAGAAGGGGCCGAGGACGCCCAGTTGGCGATGGATATGCTCTCCGCGATAAAGGAGGAATCCGTCGAAGCGGCTGCATGCATTTCCTACACGATCCTCGAGCCAATACCTCGAAAACGGCTGCACCAACGAGCACGCTTTGACCCTGCATTCCTCGAGAAAGTAACGTGGCTGACCGGCTTGACCGACCTCCACGGCGTCACCGGAGCATTTATCTCGAACGAACTGGTGGACGCAATGCCCGTCCACATCATCGCTTATCGCAACATGGAGTGGTCCGAACTGCTTGTCGATTTTTCCGGGGAGGACTTCTGCTTCGTTCCCGCAAAGATCGAGGCGCCCGGACTCGTCCAAGCCATTGATAAAATGCCGTTGCCTGTCGCGTCCCCGTACCGAACCGAAGTGAATCTGGCGGCTGCGCGCTGGATCCAGGCGGTCAGCACAAGGCTCGAACAGGGGTTCGTGCTGATTGCCGATTACGGATTCCCGCGTTACGAGTACTACAAGCCGGAACGCACGGAAGGCACATTATCATGTTATTCCCGGCATCTGCGATCTTACAACCCGCTCGAACGGCCGGGAGAGATAGACATCACCGCACACGTCGATTTTACGTCGCTGGCGGAAGCAGCCGCTAAGGCGTTTCTCACCGTCACCGGATATGCGGACCAGCACCATTTCATGGTCGGCGCAGCCGAGTCTCGGCTCCTGGCGCACGAAAAGGCGGTCGAGACAGGCGGATTGACCCCGGCTCGCGCGGCGTTTCTCGGGCCCTTCCGAGCGCTGATGCATCCCGGGACTATGGGCATCGCTTTTAAATTCTTGCTCCTGACAAAAGGGCTCGATGAGCATGATCCAAAATTGAGCGGCTTCAAGTACGCGGCGGACCCTTGGAGATCGCTCGTCTGAATGTCGCGGCGGGGAAGAGAGTTGGCAATTGCCGGATGACGGGCGTCAGTTGTCAGGAAGGATCAAAATGCATGCGGTTGGGGACTGGTCAGCTGTCGAGCCGTTCCAAAAAAGCGGCAAGGGCCGTACGCGAACCGTCCCCGGTCTGCACCGGCGCGAAAGAGGCAAACCGGGCCGTGTAAAATGCTGTGCGCGGGGCTTGTAACCAATCTGTTTTGGGATTAGCGATAGCCTATGATTGATCGGATTAGGGATCTATTGAAAGCCAAAGAGTGGCACCCGTTCACGATCCACCGCACCGGTGGCAATTCGATCCAAGTGATCAGCCGCGAGCAGGCTTGGGTCAGCCCGTATAGTCGACTGGTCGTCGAGATAGCCCCTGGCTGGATAGAGATTCTAAGTCCGGATCAGACCACAGGCGTAGATGTTGCCTCCGTGACTTTCAATGAGATCCAGAATCAAACCGGCTAGTGTCCTGTCCCCGAAATACGAGGTATATTGTTGCGATCAAAATGGGCCGCCGGCAAGGCGTGAGGAGGGAGCATATCTGAACCGATACGTGACCGACGA
>Ga0302326_10002606_pt1 | contig 43649 bp, 44 predicted proteins | sample Palsa_T0_3_FD_202264 | JGI IMG/M metagenome (GOLD analysis project Ga0302326, IMG submission 202264) | Peat permafrost microbial communities from Stordalen Mire near Abisko, Sweden - Palsa_T0_3 | ecosystem: Environmental > Terrestrial > Soil > Palsa > Peat permafrost | place: Sweden: Abisko...
CTCTGGCTGGAATCGGGATCGGCTGGCGGAGCTTGGTTTGGCGGCGCAGCTGGTTGCGCCGGGCGTCGATCTGGGGACGTTTCGTCCGCGTCCGGGCGGGCCGCGGCGCGAGGGCATGGTGCTTGCGCTCGGGCGTTCCAATCCGTTGAAGAACTTTCCCCTGACGCTCGCGGCGTGGCGCGCGCTGCCGGACCCGCGGCCCGAGCTGTGCCTGTTCGGGATCGAGCCGGAGCTCGCCGGCGAGCCCGGGATCGTCTATGAGTACGCGCCGAGCGATCAGCGTGTCAACGAGCTGATGTGCGAGGCGACGGTGTTCGTCCAGACCTCGACCCACGAAGGGTTCTGTCTGCCGGTGCTCGAAGCGATGGCGAGCGGTGCTGCGGTTGTGTGCACCGACGCGCACGGCAACCGCGACTTCTGTGTCGATGGCGAGAACTGCCTGATGCCGGCCGGCCACGCCGAGGATGTCGCGGCCGCGCTCACCCGCTTACTCGCCGACCCGCCGCTACGCGCGCGACTAGCAAGCGCCGCGATCGCGACCGCCGCCGACTACGCCTGGGAACGGCGCATCGACACACTCGAACAATTCCTCAACCAAACCGCCACACCACACCAGGTCGATCTCGGCAGCACGGCCGTTCCCGAGATTCGCAAAGCGCCCCGCTAGGCCGTGCTCAGTGCATCTCCTCGAGGTTGGGGCCGGGACGCAGGTGACGCTCCTGGTACTCGCGGTTCAACGGGCCGAAGTGCAAGTCGAATACCTCCGGCGGGGTTGTTGCCGGCAGCGGCAGTGGCGTCGGGTTGCGGGTTAGGCGCCGCAGCAACCGTGCCTGGCCGATCACGACGCGCTTCAGCCACGGTCGACTCGCGACGGCGAGGAGGGCCCGCTGATCTTCGGCGTCCAGCAGCCCATCGGGGCGCACGAGCAGCTGACCGTCTCTGCTGAGGCCGTTCCACAGCTCGTCGTACTTGCGATGGATCTCCGCGCGGTCGCGCTCGCTCGTCAGTAGGTCGTTGCCCACGCGGCGGGCCTCGCGCGACGGCGCTGCCATCGCGTCCTCGTAGGTCTCGAGCAGGCGCTCCGCTGCGCTCTTCCAGCTGAACTCGAGCCCGCGCTGGCGGATCAGCTCGATGTGTGCGGCGATCTCCTGCGGGTCTCCGAGCAGCTTCATCACCGCCGCGGCGCTCTCCGTCGGATTCCACGGGACGATCGTTGCGACCCCCTCCGGCTGCAGCTCGGCAAGGGCAGTCGTGCTCGCAAAGATGCACGGGCGCCCATATGCGGCGGCCTCGAAGGGCATCAATCCGAGGCCCTCGCGCGTGCTCGGGTGGCAGACCGCGACCGCGTTCTCGATCAGCCACGCCTTCTCCGGCTCGGACACCCACGGAAGCGCGAGCACGGAGTCGGCGAGATCGGGGTGCCTGGCGATGAAGCGGGTCTCCTCGCCTTCCGAGGAGCCGTGGCTGGCGCGCGGCCCGGCAAAAACGATCGCTCCGGGCCAGTTGTGGTCGCGGCGCATCGCAACGAGCAACTGCAGCGCAAAGATGCGGTTCTTATGGTGAAGGTCGGTCCCGATCGAAACCATGAATGGCTTACCGCCCAGCCGATCGATGGCCGCTGGACGTGCGCGCTCCCCGCCCGCGCCATAGGAGTAGCTGACGCCCGGCTGGATGACCACCGACTGCGCTGGCTCGACGAGCTGCTCATTTGCCGCCTCACGGGCGACGTCATGAGAGAGGAAAACGACGCGGTCGGCCAGCGCCAATGCCAGCCGCGTCACCATCCGGTGGTGCTGCCAATGGTGGAACGAGGGAAAGTAGCTCGGGTTGTCGTAGGAGATCAGGTCGAGGTGGCTGATGACGAGCCGCTCGCCGAGGCGGCGCATCAGCTCGAGGTCAGCGGAGCCGAAGACCTGGAACGGGCGGTGGACGATGTCGCTCGGTCGAAGGTCGGCTGTCACCTCGTCCGCTTGAATCAGCGCGACGTCGAGCTGAGCGAGTGCGAGGCGCGCGAAATCGGCTAGATCGTGCGGAACCACGACGCGTAGCGTCAGCGCATCCAGCGCTGCCAGCGCGCGGATCGTTTCGAGCACGATGACGTGGGTGCCGGTTGCTGGCGCCACGAGCCGCCGGCCGTCGATCGTCACCGACATCCCGCCCAGCGCACGGTGAGCGCGCGCCAGCGCAGCGGGCAGCGGTCGGTCGCTGACCTGCTCGGTTAGGTCGAGCTCGGCCGAGAAATAGGGGTATCGAGTCGCGATCGTCGCGTCCTCGGTGACCTCGCGCGGGCGCGGGCGCTCGTCGGCCCCAAGCCTCCCCGGCGAGTGGTAGAAGACGAACACATCGTCGGCTGCGACGTGCACAAGGCCGCACATCACGCAGCGCTGCGAGAAGTCGACGATCGCCGCCGCGGTTGAGGCAAAGGATGACTCGAGGCCGCCGACGAGCTCGAGCGCGTCGCGTCGCAAATAGGTGGCGCGAGCGATCGCCGTTGGCAGCTGTGGGCGGCGGCGGAGCGCGTGCGCCGCCACGGCGTTGCTCGCGTCGTCGATCGTCGCACCGGCCCTGAGGCGACTGGTGGGGTTGCCTTCGGTCACCGAGAGGATCCCGGCGTCGTTGCTGAGTGCGCTCGCGCTCGCGGTATGTGAGTGGGCGTAGGCGGCGCGTCGAAGCCCCTCGTGCCAGCCGCCACCAACGATGCAGTCGCTGCGCAGCAGAAGGACATCCGCCGGGGCGGCGCTGGCGATCGCGGCGGCGAGGTTCGCCGTCGGTTCGGCCTGGCTTGGGTGGAGCTGGATCAGATCCCGCTGACCGGCGATGTCGCGCACAATGGTTGCGATTGCGGGGTCCACGCTGGCGATCTCGGCGACGAGGATCGGCACCTCGGGAGCGGTGTGAGCGACGACGCTTGCCAGGCACAGCGCGAAGCGATCGGGCGGGCTCTCAACGGCGATGCATACGACCGATTCGCCGCGTATGCGAGCGTCGCCTGCGGCGCCATGGTTTGCCTGCGGGCTCGGCGCCGGGTTCCGCGAGGGCGCCTCGCTGGCGAGGGAGCCTTCGCTTTGGAGATCGTTCATCTGCTTAGCATCACCGATCTGGTTTGGCTGCGCTGGTGCACGAGCGCGGCTGCGCCATTCCAGCCGGTAGCCTACGCCCGTGCCTGATTACAAAGGCAGTGGCCGCCCGGTGATCCGCGTGGCCGACGTCGCCAAGGCGTTTCGTATCCCTGAAGAGCAAATGCACACGCTCAAGGAGCGGGTGCTACATCCATTGCGCCGCACCGGACATCACACGTTCAAGGCGCTCGAGGACGTGTCGTTCGAAGTCAGGGAGGGCGAGTTCTTCGGCATCGTCGGACGCAACGGCAGCGGCAAGAGCACGCTGCTGAAATGTCTCGCCGGGATCTACTCGGCCGATCGCGGAAACATCTGGATACGCGGCCGGATGTCGCCGTTTATCGAGCTCGGCGTCGGCTTCAATCCGGACCTCGCCGCGCGCGACAACGTCATCCTGAACGGGATCATGCTCGGCTTGTCCCCACGCGAGGCGCGCGCGCGCTATGACCACGTGATCGAGTTCGCCGAGCTCGAGGAGTTTCAAGAGCTCAAGCTCAAGAACTACTCATCCGGGATGCATGTCCGGCTCGCATTTTCGGTCGCGATCCAGGTCGACGCCGACGTCCTGTTGATCGACGAGGTGCTTGCCGTCGGCGACGCGTCCTTCCAGCAGAAGTGCTTTGACGTCTTCAATCGCCTGCGCGACGCGGGCACAACGATCGTGCTCGTGACACATGACATGGGCGCGGTCAACCGCTTCTGCCACCGGGCGGTGTTGCTCGAACGCGGCGAGATCGTCGCCCAAGGCGAGCCCGAGCACGTCGCCAACCACTACCTCGAGCTGAACTTCAACCGCGACACACCGGAGGCCACCGCGGGTGTCGATCGCATGGGCAACGGCACGGCGCGGATCGTCGATGCATGGTGCGAGACCGATGACGGCGCGCAGTCGCCGATGTACCTGCAAGGACAGACACTGCGCTTCTGCGCGCGCGTCGAGTTCGTCGCCGAGTCCGAGGATCCTGGTCTGACGGTCGAGATCGAGAACGAAGATCAGGTCAAGGTGCTGGTCGCCAGTACCGCGATCGAACACGAGCGCTCGGGACGCTTTGCCGCCGGTGAGGAGGCCGTGTTCTCGGTCGAGTTCACCAACGTGCTTGCCCCCGGGCGGTACTTCCCGGTCGTCACCGTCTCGCGGCTCGGACGCGGTCTGGAGATCCTCGACCGCTCGACCCGCGAGACATCGATGGTCGTCGCCGGATCGGCCGCCCGGGGTGGCCTCGTGGACATCCCGGTCCGTGCGAGCATCGAGCGCTCGCCGAGCTCCGAGCGTCGCCACGCGGAGGTCGGATGAGCACCGTCGACTATGTCGATCTCGGCCCGCCGATCCGCGGACCGGGCGCGCTGTCTGGTGACTGGCGGCGCTTCTGGCACCTGACGTTCACGATCGCGCGCACGGAGTTCAAGCTGCGCTTCTACGGCTCGGCGCTCGGCTACGTCTGGCAGCTGGTGCGGCCGCTGCTGATGTTTGGCGTGCTCGACCTCGTCTACTCGCTCGGCAAGCTGGGAGCGATCCCTCACTACCCGGCGATGCTGCTGAGCGGTGTCGTGATGTTCAACTTCTTCGCCGAGGCGACCGCCGGCTCGGTGCGCTGCGTCGTCGACCGCGAGAGCTTCGTGCGCAAGATCCAGTTTCCGCGTCTGGCGATCCCCTTCGCGGTCGTGCTGACCGCGGGTTTCAACCTCTGTGTGAACTTCTTTGCCGTCGCCGTGTTCACCTTCGTCGACGGTGCCCGCCCCCGCCTGCAATGGCTCGAGCTGCCGTTGATCCTCGTGATGCTGATCACGCTCGCGCTCGGTTGGTCGATGCTGCTCTCGGCGTTGTTCGTGCGCTTTCGCGACATCCAGCCGATCTGGGACGTCGTCTTGCAGGTCCTCTTCTACGGCTCGCTGATCCTGATCCCGCTCGAGAAGATCCAGCCCCATCATCTCCTGGGTCAGCCGCTGGCGCACTTCTGGCTGCTCAATCCGCTCGGGGTCGTCATGCAGCAATACCGCCACGCATTGCTCGGTCCGCTACCGACGACCGTTGCTAACGGGGTGCATATCAACGGCAGCGTTTCCGCGGCCACGGCGATCGGCGGCTATCCCGAGCTGGCGATCCCGGTTGGCTTCGTCGTCGTCCTGCTTTTCGTCGGCTTCTGGGTCTTCAACCGTTCGGCACCGCACATCGCCGAAAACCTATGAGCACGAAGCTGAACGCGTCCAGCGGTTCAATCGAGATCCGCGAGACAACGCTCCCGGATGTGCTCCTGCTCGTGCCGCTCGTCCACGGCGACGAGCGTGGCTTCTTCCACGAAACGTTCCGCCGCGACGGGCTCGCTGGAAGCGCGCTGGCGGAGGTCGAATTTCCCCAGGAGAACCACTCGCGCTCGGGCGCAGGCGTGCTGCGCGGCATGCACTTCCAGGTCGGCGCCGGGCTCGGAAAGCTCGTCCGCTGCGCGCGCGGGGCGATCTTCGACGTCGCCATCGACCTGCGCCGCGGCTCGCCGACCTACGGCGTGTGGGAGGGCTTCGAGCTCGACGATCACAATCTGCATCAGCTCTGGATTCCCGCCGGCTTTGCCCATGGCTTCTATACGCGCTCGGAGCTCGCCGACGTGATCTACAAGCAGACCGACTACTACGCGCCGGAGCTCGAGCGCAGCATCGCCTGGAACGATCCGGAAATCGGGGTGCGCTGGCAGCTCGATGGCGAGCCGCTGCTCGCGGCGCGCGATGCGCAGGCCCCCTTGCTGCGCGACATCGCCGACGAGTTGCCATTCGCCTACGGCGTTCTGAGTTAGCCGCGCTGGCTGCGCGGCTGGCGCGCCCCTGGCATCCTTCCGCGCTGATGCGAAACCGCCTCTCGTCCGTCACGCTGACCCCGCGACAGTTCCAGCTTGCTGCTCTCTTTGCGCTTGGCGCGCTGACGCTGATCGTTTTTAGCGGCGCCGCGGTGCGGCTGACCGGCTCGGGCCTAGGCTGCCCGGATTGGCCGCGCTGCTACGGCCACGTGTATCCGCCGCTGCAGACCCATTCGCTGATCGAGTTCTCAAACCGCGTTGTCGGTGCGCTGGTTGGCGTCGTTACGGTCGTCGTAGTTGTGGGCGCTTGGCGGCGGCGACCGTTCCGCCGCGACCTCGCATTGCTCGCGTTGACGCTGCCGCTCGGCGTCGCCGCGCAAGCCGTGCTCGGTGGCTATACGGTCGAGGAAAAGCTGGCGCCGGGGTTCGTGATGGCTCACTTCGCGCTCTCGATGGTGATCCTCGTCGCCGCCGTCACGCTGGCGTGGCGGGCGCGTGCGCCCGACGGCCGGATGCCGATCTACAACGCCGACCGGCGGGCCGTGTGGGCAGTGCGCGCGCTCGTCCCGTTTGGCGCCGTCGTGCTGATCGCCGGGACGGCGGCAACCGCGGCCGGTCCGCACTCCGGTGGTGCCGTCGGTCAAACGATCAAGCGCCTGCGCTTCGACGGAGCCGACACGCTGAACCTGATGATCCACATTCACGGTGGGCTTGCTTTTGCTTTCGGCCTTGCCGCGGTGGCTGTATGGGTGGTGCTCGAGCGGCGCCGTGCCGACGCCCGGCTGCGGCGCGCGATGACCTTCCTCTGCGTGCTGATCGCCCTTCAGGGAGTCATTGGAACCGTCCAATATGAGACGCATCTGCCCGGCGAGCTGGTCTGGTTCCACGTCGCCTGCGCCACCCTCACATGGCTGTGTGTGCTGTGGAGTGTGGCCGCGGCGGGGCGCCTCGAGCCGCGTACTGTCGGTAATAGCGCCCAAATTCGGGCATCTATGGCTTCCCACGGAAGCTGACCATCCGCGGTACACGCTAGCGTTGCGTCAGTACCTGCCCGTTTTTGGGCTTGTATCTGCCCATTAGAGAGGAGCGTCATGACGAAAAACGAGCTCGCTGGCAAGGTCGCCGAGAGTGCTGGAATCGGGGTCGGCCAGGCCAGGGGTGCCGTCGATGCGGTCTTCGACACGATCGCTTCGCATCTGGGCTCAGGCGGCGAGGTCTCCGTTGCCGGATTCGGCAAGTTCAGTGTGAGCCATCGTGCGGCTCGCAGTGGACGTAACCCGGCGACCGGCGCGACGATTCAGATCCGGGCGAGCAAGGCGGCGAAGTTCTCGGCCGCCAGCGCGCTGAAAAAGCGTTTGAACCCATAGTCTGCTTCGGGCGCGAGGTCAGACGACCTCGCGCCCCAACGGCATGCGCGGCCCCGACGCGCGCAGCACGCCGGGATCTTGGCTTCTAGGCACTGCGCGGGGGCGTGCGTGAAAGTCATCAGATGCGCGTCACCGCCAAAGCCGACTACGCCGTGCGAGCCGCGATTGAGCTCGTCGGCGCCAGCGAAGCTGCGCCGCGTAAGGCGGACTCGGTCGCGACGGCACAGGGAATTCCGCTCTCGTTCCTCGAGAACATCCTCAATCAGCTCAAGAGCGCGGGGATCGTGCGCTCGCAGCGCGGACCGGAAGGCGGTTGGTGGCTGCTGCGCCCGCCGGAGACGCTGAGCTTGGCCGACGTCATCCGCGCCGTCGAGGGCCCGCTGGCGAGCGTCCGCGGTGAGCGGCCCGAACATCTGCACTACGCCGGTTCGGCGGCGCCCCTGCAAGACGTCTGGATCGCCTTGCGCGCGAACATCCGTGAGGTGCTCGAGCATGTCACCGTCGCCGAGCTCGCGGCCGGCGAGCTTCCAGACGCCGTGAGCGTGCTGGCGCGCGCTCCTGAGGCCTGGACGAGCGGCTGACGCTCGCCCGCCCGCGGGCCGGTTAGGCGGGGGCCCGCAACACCTCTCGCGGGCGAAAGGTGCGGCGCGAACGTTGCGCGTGCCTAACACGCAGAACGCACCGTGAGCCGGCCCCGCGGGTTTTAGCGGGTGCAATGCAGAATCTGACCTTCTGGAGGAGGCTCACAATGCAATCCAGGTATCTCAGCGCCGCTGCGCTGGCCGCAGCGATCGGTGTCGCCGCGATCGCTCCGACGGGCGCCGCCGCGCACTACAGACACGCGCCGTTCGTTCACTCGATCACGATCCACGCCCAGCCGAACCCGATCGTCGCCGGCGACCCGGTGGTCATCTTTGGTCGGCTGTTCGGCCGCAACCGGGGCGACCGGCTCGTGGTCCTCTATCGCGAGGCCGCCGCCACGCCGGCGGGCTTTGTGCCCGTGCAGAGCACGCGTACGGATGCGACGGGGGCCTACGAGTTCTTGAGCGCCGACGGTTTCGTCGACACGAATCGCATCTGGTATGTCGCATCGTCCGGCGCCGTCAGCCGTGACGTCACCGAGCGCGTAGCGTCGGACGTCACGTTGACGGTCACTGGTCCTGCCGGCGCGCCGGAGCCGGACGGCTCGGTGCTGCAAACCGGTCGCGGCTTCGTCTACACCTTCGCCGGGACTGTGTCTCCGGCAGGCCAGACGATCGCTCTGCTGCAGCGTCAGTCCTCGACCTCCGGGCCCGATGATTGGTTCACGGTCGGCCGCGGTGCGGTCAACGCGGCCGGCGACTACTCGATTGCCCACAGTTTCAGGGTTCCGTCGAGCAGCGGCGGTGACGCCAACGTGCGTGTCCTCATCCGCCATGACGCGCGCAACATCGCGAGCCCATCGGAGTCGTTCTCTTACGAGATCGAGCAGACACAGAACCCGAAGCTAACGATCGTGCCGTCGTCGTATTCGATCCCCGAGGGTGCGGGCGACACAATCAGCGGCGTGGATGCCGCGGGCGTGGGGCAGCTGCTCACGCTCTACTCGCACACTGCGGGCCAGCCGTCCCAGTCGCTCGCGACGACGCTGAGCGGCCCGGGCGGAGCGTATTCGTTCGCGGTCAGCCCGGCTCACAACACCTACTACCAGGTGCGCACCACCGCGAGTGTGGCCGCCACAAGCGGCAGCTCAGGCTCGTCGGGAAGCGTTGGTGCACACACCGCGATCGACTCGGCCGTCGCCTTCGTCGGCGTCCGTGACGTGCTGACGCTGACGACAACGCCGACCACGATCAACCAGGGCCATACGGTGACGTTCAGCGGCACCGTCTCGCCCGACCAGGCCGGGCACACCGTCTACCTCGAGCGTCAGAACCCCGCGGGTACGTGGTGGCACGTCCTCGCCGTCGGCACCGTCGCGTCGAACTCGACCTACTCGCTCGGGTGGGCGTTCTACGAGGTCGGCAGCGAGCAGCTACGCGTCGCGATAACCGGCGGTCCCGCCAACCAGGGTGCGGCAACGCCGCCGGTCGGGGTCACCGTGAACGCGGTGCCTGCATCGACGCTCGTGCCGGCTAGCGGCTAAGCAGTCCAGGGCCCGCCACGGCGGGATACGAGCAGGCGGGAGGGGTCGTCCAGCGGGCGGCCCCTCCTTTGTCTGGCTTTGCCTAGAAGCCGATCGGGTGGCGCTCGACGTAGCCGGCGAACTCGCCGCCACCGGAAGCCCAGCGCGAGCCATCTTCGGAAAGCGCGACGGTGTCAAAGCGCCGGCCGTCGATCGTCATCCAGGCGTGTCCGTCGGTCGCATAGATCGTGATGAACTGGCCCGGACCGGGCGCGCCGTAGCTCTCGAGCTCGCTCGAATCCTCAGGCACGCTCAACAGGCCGGCGGCGTGCAGCACAAAGGACACCGAGCCCGAGCAGTCGTAACCGGGCGAGATCCACGATCCGTGGCCGCCGCCCCAGATGTAGGGGAGCGTCTCGATCTCGTTGGCCGCCCCGATCATCTCCGCGACGCCCGCCGCGACGTTCGCCGGCGGACCCGTGGGGGTACTGACCGCGGGAGCGGGATCGCTCGCCGTGGTCGTGCTCGAGCTGACATCCGTGGTCGTGCTGGAGATTACGTCGGGTGCGCCCGTCGTCGCGTCGGTGTTGACCGCCGGCGCTGGCGCCGGCGGTGGTGGCTGGGTGTCCTTCAACGTTGGGCCGGCACCGAGGTCGAGCGCGGCGCGGGTATCCGCGCCGACGACGCCGTCGGGCGTGAGGCCGTGATTGGCCTGGAAGGCGATGACCGCTGCCTTGGTCTGTGAGCCGAAGGTGCCGTCCGCTGGGAGGTGCAGCGCCGTCTGCAGTGCGACCACGCCGTTGGGGACCGCCGGCTGCGTGGCCAGCGGCGTGTCGGCCGTGGCCGCGGCACCGCCGGTGCCGCTGGCGTCGACCGTCGTCGTGGCGGGTGTTTGCGCGCTGTTCGCGCTCGTGGCGGGAGCGCTCGCCGCGCCGGTACCGGTCACGGGAGCGGTCGCGGTAACGGGAGCGGTCGCGGCGACGTTGGAGGAGATGTCGGCGGCGTGGGCGAGACCGCCGGCCGTCGTGGGCTGGGCGGTGGGGGCCGGTGTCGCGGCCTGCATCGCATCGAAAGTTGTCTCGTCAACGATGCCGTTGACGGTCAGGCCGTGGCTGGCCTGGAATTGGCGAATCGCGCTACCGGTCGCCGGGCCGAGCACGCCGTCAGCGCTCAGGCCGAGCATCCGCTGCACGCTCGCGACGGTGCCGTAGGTCACCTCGCCATAGCTCTTGGCCGTGACCTTGGCCGCAGCGGCGGCGGCCGTGCCGGCGACCGCTGTGGCAGGCGTGCTGCTCGCCACGCCGAGTGGCGAATCAAAGGAGTGGTGCCTCGTGGCCACCTGGCGAACCACCTGCGAGCCGGCTGAGGAGCGCGCGCCGGCGCGGGCGACGCTGCGTCTCACGATCGTCTTGTCGGACCCGGAACGCCCGCCGATGAGCGAGGGCAGCGTGGTTGCGGCTAGCAGTGCCAGTGCTGTCGCGCCGCTGGCTGCCGGAATCGAGTTGCTGCTCGCCGCCGAACGGCGGGTGCGCCAGTAGAGGATCGACTCGGCGACGTTGTCGGGGTCGCTCAAATCACGCGGCGGCGTCAACTTGCCGAGCTCGAGCGACGCGCGACGCGGGCGCCCGCGGCGTGCGAGCGAGCGCTCAAGCGACTCAGCCCAGATGTTGTTGCTCGCTAGGTCCCGGCTGATCGCCACGTTTTTTCGTCCTCCCGATACCTTGCTGGTGAGCCTGCGGGGTTAGCTGACGGGCTCGCGCATTGCGCTACGCCACCGCGGTGGCGATTCGCCCCATCGGCCTTTGGAGGCACCGAACTGGTTCCCCCGCTCGCCGTCCCCGGGGGGAGGGCGACTCGGCTTGTGATTTGCGCGTCGAGGCTATCACGTTCTTTCCTGCATAGGTCAAGGTTCAAGAAGGAAATCCTGCCTCCTGCAAGCGGGCTTGCAATTGGCCGATATGCACGACTGCGCTCAGGCGGCGCGCAGCTGTCCGCCGTAGGGACCGCGGCCGCTGGCACACCAGGCACCGCAGCGAGCGGCCAGCGCCAGCGCGTCTTCGACGCTCTGTCGCTCGCCGAGTCCGTAGGTCAGACCGGCAGCAAAGGAGTCGCCGGCGCCGAAGAGATCGACCAGAGGCCCGGGCAGTGTCGCCGCCGCCCAGCGGCCCTCCTTGCCGTCGGCGGCGCGCCAGCTCCCCCCCGCGACGCCCTCGGTTGCGACGAGCAGCGCCGGCGCCGGGCGCAGCGACGTTGCGACGTCGCGCTCCAGCGCGTCGTAGGCGCTGTAGACGACGGCGTCGGCGGCCACCGCTTCGAGCACCATGCCGGCGCGCGGCGTGGCGACCAGCACACGCGCGGCGCGCGCGTGACGCACGGCCGCGGCGTCCCCGGCTGTCACGTAGACGGCGTCGGCCTGGGCGAGCGCTGCCCAGGGGAGCGCGTCGCTGCCGCGTGGCGCGAGGCGCTCGCCGAGCGTCGTGATCGTGCGCTCGCCGGTCGCGTCGAGAAAGGTGAAACCGCGCCGTGTGGGCTCCGCCCGCCGCTCGGCGTGGACCGTCACTCCGAGCTCTGCGAGGCCGGCGCGCGAGCGCTCGCCGAGCGCATCGTCGCCGAGCGCGGTGAACATGTTTGCGCTGCCGGCGAGTCGCGCGAGCTGCACCGCGGCGACACCGCCGCCGCCGGCCGGCTCGCCCCACCAGTCGTAGGCGTGGACGATCTCGCCGGCGAGCGGCACCCGCTCGACGGCGGCAAAGTCAATCCACTCGACATGTCCGACGACGGCGACACGCACGTGGCGCATCGTAGTGCCGACGCTGAGCACGACGGCGTTGCGCAGCTCGCCGACCGCACCAAAGCGTTACCCTCGCCCGGGCAGATGGCTGACTGGTCGACGATCGCCTCGCTCTCCACCGCCGGCGGCACGCTCGTTCTCGCGCTCGCGACCTTCTCCTCCGTGCGCGCCTCGCAGCGCGCGGCGCGGATCGCCGAGCAGGCGCTCCTGATCGGGCTGCGACCGGTGCTGGCGCCGACCAACGCCGACGACCCGCCGCTGACTGTGGGCTTCGGTGATCAACACCTCGTCACCGTGGCCGGCGGGACGGCGGCTGTGGAGCTCGCGGACGGGAACGTCTATCTCGTGATTCCGCTACGCAACGTCGGTCAGGGTCTCGCGGTGCTGCACTCCTGGGCGGCGATGCCACGGCAGGGCGCCTTCGTCGAGGGCGTGTCCATGGAGCGGCCGGACCCCGGGCGCCTGCGCCGCCTCCAGCGCGACCTGTTCATCCCCGCCGGCGGTACCGGCTTCTGGCAGGGCCCGTTCCGCAACCCCGAGGATGAAATGCGGGCCGGCCTCGACGCGGCGATTGCCGGCGGCGAACCGCTGCTCGTCGACGTGCTCTACGGCGACTACGAGGGCGGTCAGCGCACGATCACCCGCTTCTCGCTCATTCGCGCCGACGACGGCGACTGGATCGCCGGCGTCGCGCGCCACTGGCGCTTGGACGGCGTCAGCCCGCGCGACTGAGCCGATCGCATCGCGCCCGCGTATCGTGGACGGGGAAAGAATGCGAGTCCGATGACCATCCGCAGACGACTGGGCTATGCGCTGCTTGACCGCACGCTCGAGCGCGGCGTGCTCTCGGACCGGGTGCTCCGCGCCGGCTCGCGCTGGGGCGCCGGCGCGCGCCAACGCCACGAGGAGCGCGGCGGCGTGGCGGCCCAGGCGGAGCGCTTCGAGGCGCTGGTGGCGAGCATGCGCAGCGGAGCGATCGCCGAGCAGCCGGCGAAGGCAAACGCGCAGCACTACGAGCTACCGGCCGCGTTCTTCGAGCTGTTCCTCGGCCCGCGGCTCAAGTACAGCTCGAGCTATTGGCCCGAAGGGGTCGAGGATCTAACCGCGGCCGAGGAGGCGATGCTGGCCCTGGTTTGCGAGCGGGCCGGGATCGAGGACGGTATGGCGGTGCTCGACCTCGGCTGCGGCTGGGGCTCGCTCTCGATGTGGATCGCCGAGCACTATCCGCACTCGAGCGTGGTCGGTGTCTCGAACTCGGGGCCGCAGCGCGCCTGGATCGAGGCCCAACGCGATCTGCGCGGTCTGGGCCGGCTCGACGTGATCACGGCTGACATCAACGAGCTCAGTCTGGCACGCCGCTTCGACCGCGTCGTCTCGATCGAGATGTTCGAGCACATGCGCAACTGGGAGCTTCTGCTCGCCCGCATTGCCGGTTGGCTGGAAGCCGACGGGCGGGCCTTCGTCCACGTTTTCTCCCACCGGCGTCTGGCCTACACGTTCGAGGACACGTGGGCCGCGGAGCGCTTCTTCACCGCCGGTCGGATGCCCTCACACGAGCTGATTCTGCGCTTTCAGCACGACCTTGAGGTGCGCGAGAGCTGGGCGCTGTCGGGTACCCACTACGCGCGCACGCTCGGAGCCTGGCTTGGGCGGCTCGATCAGAACGCGGACCGCGCGCGCGAACTGCTCGGGCAGGCTGTCGGTGCGGAGCGCGCCGAGCGGGCGCTCGCCGGGTGGCGCCTGTTCCTGCTCTCGACCCAGCAGATGTGGGGTTGGCACGGCGGTCGCGAGTGGATGGTCTCGCACTACCTTCTTGAGCCGCGGTAGCTGCCGTCGATTTCGCCGGTGAAGCGCTAGCCTGCGCGGTCGCCCAGCAGCGGGCGCCAACTTTGAAATCGGGAGGCCGCAGTGTCTGAGTTTGCGGGGAAAACGGTGCTCGTCACAGGCGCCTCACGGGGAATCGGCCTCGCAACCGCGCAGCAGTTTGGTTCGCTCGGGGCGAAGGTTGGGCTTGTCGCGCGCGACGCCGCCCTGCTCGAGGTGGCGGCCAACTCGATCTCCTCGGACACCCACTTTGTGGCGACGGACCTCGGCGATCCGGCGCAGTGCGCGCACGCAGTCGATGAGGTGGTCGGCGCGCTTGGTCCGATCGATGTGCTCGTCAGTTGCGCGGGTGGTCTCTACCGCGATTTCGTCGAGGATGTCAAGCCCGCCGAGTTCGAAGAGATCTGGCGCGTTCACGTCGGCGGCGGGCTGTGGCTGACCCAACGGGTGCTGCCCGGGATGCGCGAGCGTGGCTACGGGCGGATCGTGCTCGTCTCGTCTGAGATCGGGCTTTTCGGCGCGCCGTCCTACGCCTCCTACTGCGCGAGCAAGTTCGCCCTCGTGGGGCTCGCCGAGGTGCTCTACCACGAGCTCGCCGGCAGCGGCGTGCGGGCCACCGCGGTGTGCCCGGGGAACGTCCAGACCGCGCAGATGAAGGCGGAGATCGAGTGGGGCCCGGCGGGCGGCGCGAGCTTTGAGAAGGGGATGACGGCGGAGTACGCGGCGCGGCAAATCGTCGCGGCCGCCGCCGGACGCGCGCCGGTCGTGATCATCGACCGCCCTTACCTGCGGGTCTTTTTCAAGCTGATGGGCGGACCGCGCGGGCTACTGCGGACGGTCGTTCACGGCGCCTACAAGCCGCTGCTGAAGTCGCGCGCCGCTCGCAGCTAGCGCGCGGTGGTCTGTGTCGCCGCGCTCGCCGGCGTGGTGAGCATGCGCATCAGCGCCAGCACGACGACGGGCGCGACGGCGATGGCGGTGACAGCGAGGAACCAGGCCTCGCCGGCGTCGGTGCCCTCGCCGAGCGTGTGGACGACGCCGAGGATCCAGGCGAGGGCGGTGAAGCGGTGGATCAGCTTCCAGCGCGCGACGCCGATCCGCTCGCGCAGGTAATAGGAGAGGCCGAAGATGACCATCGCCCAGCCGCCGATGATGCCGATCGCCATGTAGGGCTCCTTGTAGTCCATCCAGAATGGGATCAGCAGGTCGGGGACCGTCGGATGGAAGAAGGAGTCGCCGAGCAGGGCGGCGGCGTGGACGATCAGCGCGCCGATCGCGGCGAGTGACAGCGCCTCGTGGCTGACGCGCAGTTCGGGTCCGCGCACCTTGCCGAGACGCCCGCTGATCAACAGGCCGACGCCAACGGAGGCACTTGCGAGCACGAGCGCCACGACGCCGGCGGCGCGACTGGTGATCCAGAAGAAATGAGTGCCGATTGCGCTGGCGATCATCGTTGGTCTGCTTATGACTGTTTGGTAGCGACGGCGGTCAGACTGCTGGAGCTGGAGCTGGCGGAACTCTGGTCGGATGCGGAGCTCGTCGACTTCGATGTCGAGCTGTCGCTCGAGGAGTCGCTCGAGTCAGACTTCGAGGATACGGACCCGCTGGCGGCATCGCTCGAGCTCTTGGTGGAGGAGGAGTCGCTCTCGCCGGTGGACCCGGCCTTGGTCGACGGCGTCGTCGATGCCATCAGCGTCACGGCGGTGGAGGTCGTGGTGGATGATCGACCGAAGTTCCCACTGACGTAGACCGCGACCCAAAATGTCAGGAACAGGGTGATCGCAACAGCGCCGACGCGGCGGCGGAGGACGCTGGCGCGTCGCGCGCGGGCGCGCAGGCGCCGCGCGAGCTCAGTTTCGCTTCGTCGACCGCGTGAGGTCGGAGAGGGCATGGCGGCAGTCTTGCCGCAGCTCCTCTGAGGGGGCTAACTGGAGCCTGGGAGATTGCTGGGCGACGGAGCTGCGCCGCGCAGCGCCGGGTCGCCGGAACGCCGGGCTAGAGGTAGCCGCCGTGCAGCAGGACTGCGAGCACCATGCCGGCGAGCGTTGAAACCAGGACCGTGTAGCGGTCGACAGCCCCGCGCTGCAGCGCCGTAGGCGCAACGGCTTCTGGTGGCGGCGCAAGCGGCGGGACGAGATGGAGCTCGCGCTCGGCCTGGAGTTCACGGTACGGCTGGGCTGACATCTGCGCGACCTCGCGGTGCCGCCGCTGAGCGGTGAACCGATCGTGAGCTGGGCGTCGCTCACCACGACGCCCAGCCCTCGTTTACGTGATGGACAGCCTCGATTCTCGCCTGGCCTCGCGCGAGTGACTGGTGAATTAGCGGCGGTCGGGCGCGGTATATCTACGCCCCCTGCGGCGCCGGACATTTCGGCTCGACGGTCGGTTGCAGGCCGCGGTCTGCTGAGCTTTGCGCCGCCGCGGCGCTTCAGGCGGGCGGATTCGCGCCCGGGCTGAGTCGTATCAGCTGGTCCCCGCGCGCGACGATTATTTCTTTGCTGAACGACGGGGAGAACAATCCGTGCTCGACGACGCCCGGCGTCTCCGACAGTCGCCTCGCGAGGCCAGCCGGGTCCTCAAACGGTGCGAGGTAGTCGGCGATCAGCCCACCGTCAGGGCTGGGCGGCACGTCGCGCAGCTCGACCGCGCCGAGCGCCGCGAGCGTCGCGTCGAGGCCGAAGCGCAGCAACTCGAGTGGCACCGGCGGTGACAAGGCCGCGACGAGCTTGGCCGACGATGCGATGACAATGAAGCGGTCGGACGCCGCGGCGACGATCTTCTCGCGCGTATGCGCGGCTCCTCCGCCCTTGATCAGCCAGCCATCGGGGGCGATCTGATCGGCCCCGTCGATCGCTATGTCGAGCCTGTCGACCTCCTCGAAGGCGAGGATCTCGAGCCCGAGCGCGGTGGCTGCGCGCGCCGTTTCTGGCGACGCCGCAACGCAGCGGATGCGGAGCCGCCGCGCCGCGAGCGCCGGTAGCAGATGCGCGACCGTCGACCCCGAGCCGAGACCGACGAGCTCGCCGTCGCGCACCAGCTCGGCGGCAGCGTGCGCCGCGGTGCGCTTTTCCTCTTCGCTGCCGGCCATCGCCGCGGAGAGGCTACGCGTCGCGCTCGAGATCTGCGCTGTGGCGGTTAAGTAGATCACCACAGAAATCGCCGTTGCGGCCATAGACTCGGCCGCGAGTGTGATGTCCAAATATTCTGGTTCGATATGGCCGGTTGAGCCGGCTCCACGGGGCCCGGCCACCGCAACTGCGGGCCTTTCCGCGTCACCCTCGCGCGACGCACTACGGAACTATGCGCGCCTGCTTCGCGGTGTGCTCGACGACCTGCCCTTTGCCGTCATCGTGGTCGAGCGCGACGGCGGACTGGCGCTGTGGAACGACGAGTTCGAAGCGCTGTTGCCGGCGCCGCCGCTGGGCTGGCTGCGGCGCGATCTAGCCTCCGTGGTAGGGGCATTGGCCCGCATCATCGTCGATCCTGACGCATTTGAACGAGCTCTCAGCGAAGCGCTCGAAAAGCCGGACGAGGCCAGCGAGATCGAGGTCACGCGGCTCGATGGCGGTGCGCTCGCGGTGGAGGTCGCCTCGCTCGGGCTTGGCGAAGGCGCCCACATCATCTGCCTGCGCGACGCTTCGGGTGAGCTGCGTGCACGACGCGAGCTCGAGCATCGCGCGCTGCACGACCCGCTGACGAAGCTGCCCAATCGCGAGCTGCTGCTTGACCGCCTCTCCGTCGCGCTCTCGCGCCGCGGCCGCCAGGACACCGCAGTGGGGGTGATCTTCATCGACCTCGACGGCTTCAAGAAGATCAACGACGAACACGGCCACAGCGTTGGCGACGAGCTGCTGGTCAGCGTCGCGCAGCGTCTGCAGCGGGAGGTCCGCGAAGGTGACACGGTCGCGCGCTACGCCGGCGACGAATTCGTCGTGCTCTGCGAGGACCTCGCGAACGAGCGGATCGCCGGACCGCTCGGACGACGCCTCGGCGCTTCCATCGCGCGACCGGTGACCGTCGGCGGTCAAATGCTCACGGTGGGGGCCAGCATCGGCGTTGTCGTCGAGGGCGATCCTGCGACAGATCCAGAGGCGCTGCTCGCGCGCGCTGACGCGGAGATGTACCGCCACAAGCGCCGCGGAGAGCGAGGATCAAACGAAGCCCCGGGAGGCTGATAGAGGCACTTTCGGCCCGTCGAGGAGATGTGGCTTGCGAGGGGCACCTTGCCCGCGGGGGGAGCCGGCTATGGCCAGACGCGTGCGCTCGCGCGTGGGGCGTCGACTTCAGCGGTCCGCTCGCGTGAGCGCGCTGATCGAGGCAAGCGTGTCTTGCAACTCGGTCTCGAGTGCGAAAGCTTGTTCGCGGAAGACTGCCGCGCTTTGCTCGATCCGTGCCACCTCGGCACTCAGGATCGCCACGCTCTCGGCTTGGCGTGCGAGCACAGCCAGTAGTTCGGCGAGACGTTCGGCGAGGTGCTCGCTGGCGTCGTTTGCCTCAGCCTCACGAATCCGCGACGCCTCGCGCTCGGCCTCGGCGCGGATCTCGTCCGCGACGACCTCGGCCATCGCGATGATGTTCTCGGCGCCGGCGATGGGTGCTTGCGGCGGCAGGTGGTTCTCGTTTGGTACATCGCCAACCGGTGCGCGCCCCTGGGGTTCGAGTGGTCGCGGCGAGTTCGTCGCCGGCTGTGTGGCCGCGACGCGCCGTCCTCCCGGCCCCCGCAACGGGGATTCCGCTGCGACCGACGGCACCGTCGTCGACTGCCGCGTGCTGACAAGGCGCTGGCCGAGGCTACGGACCTGCGCGGCGAGCGCCGCGACCTGCTGCTCGAGACCGGCGGGCGCGGGCGGCGGGGATTCTCCCTTGCCGCTCCGGCGGGCACCGGGAATCACGCCCGGCTCGTCTGCCTTGGGGTCATGCTCATTTGCTGGCTGGCGCTCGGACATCGGCCCGCTTTTCGCTCAACGTATCGGCACTCTGGCCGCTTCTGCGCACTTTGGTGGAAGTCTCCCACCGCCGCGGGGCCCGGCGTCCACGCTGCGAAGTGCGCCGTCGATCGCGGGCTGGGCGGCCGCACGGAGGACGCCACGCCGGTGTTCTATGGGTGGGCGGGAAACCCCTATCCTGATTACCACCGCGGCTCCTGGCGCGCGCGTGCCTGTGGCGAGCGCGCAGCTTCGGAGCCGGTGAGCGAGCCCCACGATGCCCGACGAGTCGACACATTCACAAAAGCTGGCGCCCGAGGAGGTTGCTTCGCGCGTCGCGGCGATACTCGCCGCGGCGGAGCGTGACGCTCGCGAGATCATCGCGGCAGCGCGCCGCGAGGTACCGGCCGTGGAGGCGCCGCCGAGCGCAGCCGCTACCCCGAGCGCGCCGACCGAGGCGGGTGGAGCGCTCCTCGCCAGCGATGGCGCGCGCGCGCTCGGCGAGCTGACGCGCGCGCTCGAGTCGCTCAGCGCCCGCGTCGACGCGCTCGAAGCGACAACCGGTGCGCGGCTCGACGTGCTGTGGGACGCGCTGTCGGCTGGTCGCGGTGCAGCCGCGGAGCCGCTCGCTAGCGCGCGTGGCGCCGTGGGTGCCCAGGGCGGCGGGCTGCCCGGGGAGGCCGGCAGACCGGTTTCGCCACCCGCGTCGACTGCGCTCACCGGCGATGGTACGGACGCGGCTGGCCTTGCGCGGGCGGCGCGAGTGCGGGCGGTCGACCTCGCGCTGCGTGGCTACACGCGCGCCCAGATCGCGACCGAGCTGAGCTCCACGATGGCTCCGGGCGCTGTCGAGCAACTGCTCGGCGAAGTGCTTGAAGTGTCCTAGTTCCTCCGGGCCGACTGGCCGCCACGTGTAGTTCGGCGATTTTGGCCACCGAAGGCTGCGTTACTCTTCTCTTGCTCCAGCCCTCCCTCGACCGCAGGACGGATCCAGTGAGCGCACAAACGCAGGCTTTTGACGGCACCGCTACCGCGGAGATCCTCGCGGAGCTCGACCGCAGCGGCTACGTGCACATTCCGTCGGTGCTCTCGCCCGAGGAGGTGGCCGACCTCCGCGCGATCGTCGATCAGCTCGCCGAGGAGCACTACGAGCCCAGCCAGGGGTTTGTGCATGCGCTCGGCGCGACCTATCTGCACCCGGCATTGATGGACCTCGGCGTCGATACACGGCTGCTCGCCGTGCTCTCCGGCGCGCTCACGCCGAACATTCACATCTACCACTCGCACATCGACGTGCATCCGCCCGAGGAGGACACGGGCACGGCGTGGCGCTGGCACGAGGACGGGGGCCGCCAGACCGCGGACCTCGACTACCGCGCACGCCTGTCGGTGAAGCTCGGCTGGTGGCTGAGCGACTGCGAAGAAGAGGGCTATGGCAACCTCGAGGTGATTCCCGGCAGTCACCTGTGGACCGAGCCGCTACCGCGCACGCCGGGCAAGACGCCGGACGGCGCGATCCCGGTACTCGCGAAGGCCGGCGACGTGACGCTCTTCGAGCGGCGGATTTGGCACGGCCGCGGCACCAACGTCTCCGATCGCACCCGCGCGGTCGTCTTCTACGGCTACTCGCCGCGCTGGGTAACCCAGCGCGAGTTTCCCTCAGCGGAGCAGCTCGCTGCAGCCGAGGGCGACCCGCTGCGCCGCCAGCTGATCGGCGCACCGGACTGGGACACGTGTCATGTCGGCCGCGCCGAGCTACCGGTCACGCAGTACCTCGCCGCCCACGCGGCGTAGACGCGGCCCGCCCTGACCGGAGAAAACGGCCTGGTTTCGTCATGCCTTGCGGCGGGCCGCGGGAATGTAGAGGAGGGCCGCGGCGAGTGCCATGGCAGACGCTGCTGCGAGCGGCAGGATGAGGCTTGTCTTCAGCAGCAGCGCGCCCACGAGCGCTCCGGCCAACATCCCCAGCACCGCACTCGTCCTTCGCGTCGAACCCTTCCCACTACCGCCGAACAACGGGGAGTCGGCTGCGATGCCGGTCAGCGTCATCGTGAGCACGGTTGTGGTGAGATCCGCCACGGCGATCCGGCGCACGGTTGCGTTCCGCACACCCATTGCCAGCGCGAGCAACGCGATCACCGTGTCACCGGACACGGCGTCCCGGCGAATGTGGATGGCAGCAGCCGCGACCGCGGCAAGTGCGATCAGCGACACCTCGATGGCCAGCGCCCAAGCGAAGTGTCGAGGATGGCGGTCCGCCGTCTTCCGAGCGAGGAAGCCACCTGCGCCTGCGCCGACGAGGAAAGCCGCGAGCGAAATGAGCGGGGCGACGACAGGTAGACCGCCGCTGCCGGCGATTCCGAAGCCGAGAAACACGATATTCCCGGTCATGTTCGCCGCGAAGACGTGGCCGAGTCCGAGATAGCTTGTCGCGTCGACCAACCCGGTCGTGAAGGTCAGAACCAGGAGGGTTCTGGCAAGTGGGTGCTTGATGCTGCGGGCGGCGCGCTCGCTGAGTGACTCCTGTTCAGCGGTCGTTCCGGCTGGCGGAACGGACATTCTCTGCTCCTCTCGCTATGTGGATCACCGGGCCGCTCGAACCGTTGCGGCGGCGCGAGGATCGGGGGTCTCAGGACTACTGCGGCGTGCGCCGGGCGACAGCGCCCGGGCCAAGCTTGCCTCGCCGACGCGGGGTTGGCGAGGCTCAGGCGGGCATTGTGCGCGGTCAGACCTCTCCGGCGTAATAGTCGGTCGCGCTCGCCCGCGGGAGGATGAGCTTGTCGTCGGGGTTATCCACCCACACGCCGATCTTGTCGGAGTCAGGGTAGACCGAGACCGCGGTGGGGCTCACTGTGGAGTACATGAGGACGCGTACGACGTCGTCCGTCGTATTGCGAAGCCCGTGAGCGCCCGTCGGGCCCTCGGGGAAGCACACCGCATCCCACGGCTCGAGTTGCTCGCTGCCCTCGGGCGTGCGGAGTGTTGGGCGGCCGGAGAGGACAAGGAGCCACTCCTCTTCGCCGAATTCATAGTGGTACGGGCAGATCGCCTGGCCCGGCGGAAGTTCGTAAACGCTCGTGCCGGTCCGTTGCGCTCCGAGCTGCGGGCCGAAGCGCAGCATTCCCGCCCGAAACCCCTCCGGATCATCCGGGTCGTAGGTGAACGTCGGATCGGCGATGTTGATGCGGCGCATCAGAGATCGTGGCCCAACTCGACGACCCGATCAGCCCCTGCTGCTACCCGCAGCCGGTGTTGTTGCCGCAGCTCGGGCACGTGTAGCAGGAGCCGGTGCGCTGCATCATGCCGCCGCACTGGCCGCAGGCTGGACCGAGGTCGAGGCCGGCTAGCTTCGCCGGGACCACTGGTGGGGTATCGGTGAGAGCTGCGGTTGGCGGCTTGACGGCGCTGCCGTTTGCTCCGTTGCCGCTTGGCTGGGAGTCCGGAATCGTGTTTGCCGGCACCGAGGTATCGGATCCCACCGATGTCGCCGCGTCCTGTGCTGCTTTGCGCGCGCGGACCTCGGGCGTGAGGATGCCGAGCTCTTCCTGGGCTTCGACGTCCAGGAAGCGCGAGGCGAGCCAGCGCATGATGTAGTCCGGCATCGACTTGGCGAAGGGGATCTCCGGGTTGTTCGTGATCCCTTCCGGTTCGAAGCGCATGTAGCTGAACTTCTGCACGAGGGTCTCGAGCGGTACGCCGTACTGCAGCGAGATCGAGATCGCCGTCGCAAACGCGTTCATCATGCCGCGCAGCGTCGAGCCTTCCTTGCCGATGTCGGTGAGGAAGATCTCGCCGATCGTGCCGTCCTCATACATGCCGGCGGTGATGTAACCCTCGTGGCCGCCGAGCGAGAACTTGTGCGTGAGCGACTGACGCTCGCGCGGCATCCGCCGCCGCTTGGGTCCGGCCCCGGCCTTCGCGAGCGCCTGTGCGATCAGCGCCTCGACGTCGACCGGCTCGGCGACTGCGTCCTGCGCGTCGGTGCGCAGGGCCTGCGCGGTCTTCGAGCCGTCGCGGTAGATCGCGAGCGCCTTCACGCCGAGGCGCCAGGCCTGGGTGTAGGCGTCGGCGATGTCCTCGACGCTCGCCGTGTTCGGCATGTTGACGGTCTTTGAGATCGCACCGGAAATGAAGGGCTGTACCGCGCCCATCATCTTGATGTGGCCCATGTGGGAGATCGCGCGCTCGCCGACGGCGACGTCAAACACCGCGAGGTGCTCCTCGGCAAGGCCCGGAGCGCCGACGATCGTGCTGTGCTCGTTGATGTGAGCGACGATCTGCTCGATCTGCCTGTCGGCGTAGCCGAGTGTGCGCAGTGCGAGCGGGACGGTGCCGTTGACGATCGTCATCTGGCCGCCGCCGACGAGCTCCTTGAACTTGACCAGTGAGAAGTCCGGCTCGACGCCGGTCGTGTCGCAATCCATCAAAAAGCTGATGGTCCCCGTTGGCGCCAAGACCGTGGCCTGCGCGTTGCGGTAGCCGTGACGCTCGCCGAGCTCGACCGCCTCGTCCCACGCTCGCTGCGCCGCGCTCAGTAGCTCCGTGTCGGTGCGGTCGTCCTCGGCGATCTCGTAGGCGGCGTCGCGGTGCATCCGCATCACCGCGTTGTGCGGCTCGCGGTTTGCCTCGTAATGCTCGTAGGGGCCGAGCGACCCAGCGACGCGGGCCGACTGTGCGTAGGCGCGTCCGGTCATCAGCGCCGTGATCGCCGCCGCCGTGTTGCGGCCGGCGTCGGAGTCGTAGGGCATCCCGTTGCTCATCAGGAAGGCGCCGAGGTTCGCGTAGCCGAGGCCGAGCTGGCGGAACGCGCGCGCGTTGACGCCGATCTTCTCGGTCGGGTAGCTCGACGGGCTGACGACGATCTCCTGAGCGAGCAGGACGATGTCGACGGCATGCTCGAAGGCTCCGACGTCAAAGCCGCCGTCGGGGTGGCGGAACTTCATCAGGTTCAGCGAAGCGAGGTTGCAGGCCGAGTCGTCGACGTGCATGTACTCACTGCACGGATTGGACGCGTTGATCCGGCCGCTCACGGGGTCGGTGTGCCAGCGGTTGATCGTCGTGTCGTACTGCACGCCGGGGTCGGCGCAGCGCCACGCGGCCTCGGCGATCTCGCGCATCAGCTCGCGTGCGGGGATCGGCTCGCCGACCGGCTCGCCGGTGGTGCGGGCGATCAGCCGCCAGTCCTCACCCTGCTCGACCGCGCGCATGAACTCGTCGGTCAGGCGGACCGAGTTGTTGGCGTTCTGGTACTGGATCGACTGGAAGCCGTCGCCGTCGATCGACATGTCAAAGCCGGCGTCGCGCAGCGCTGCGGCCTTGTCCTCTTCCTTGGCCTTGCACCAGATGAACTCGCGGATATCGGGGTGATCGATGTCGAGCACGACCATCTTCGCCGCGCGGCGTGTCTTGCCGCCGGACTTGATCGTCCCCGCCCAGGAGTCGGCGCCGCGCATGAAGGACACCGGGCCCGATGCGGTGCCGCCCTTGGCCAGCGGCTCCATCGAGCCACGGATGTTCGAGAGGTTGATCCCTGATCCCGACCCGCCGCGGAAGATCAACCCTTCCTTGGTGTTCCAGTCGAGGATCGACTCCATCGTGTCGTCGACCGAGAGGATGAAGCAGGCGCTGCACTGCGGGCTCTCTTCGAAGCCGACGTTGAACCAGACCGGCGAGTTGAACGCCGCCATCTGGTGCAGCAGGATGAAAGTCAGCTCGTCCTCGAAGGCGTCGCCGTCAGCCTCGCTTGCGAAGTAGCCGCGCGTGCGGCCCCAATCGGCGATCGTGCTCGAGACGCGGCCAATCATCTGGCGCACCGAGTGCTCGCGCTCGGGCGAGTAAAGCTGGCCGCGGAAGTACTTCTGGGCGACGATGTTCGTCGCGTTCTGACTCCAGCTCGCGGGAAATTCGACGTCGCGCTGCTCGAAGGCGACGTGGTCGCCGTGACCGATCCGGGCGTCGCGGAGCTCCCACTCGACGGTGTCGAAGGGGTGCAGGTCGGTGCTCGTAAACAGGCGGCGCACGGCCAGCGGAGCGCCGGTGCCGGGTGCCTGAGTTGTCGTGTCCTTCGTGCTTGCTTCCATGGTGCTCGCGCCTCCCGGCGCCGCGTCTCGGCGCCTTGAAAAGTGGTCTGTGGGGTCGAGGATCGTCTCAGCCGGCTCGGACAGACCGACACCCTGTGGCGGACCACAAATTTTACTCCTTGGGCAAGCTCTGCGAGCGCGAAAAAGGCCCTCCAAACAGCGTCTAAAGCTGCAACGAATGTTGCAACGGCGACTTGCTTCAGCGGCCGAGGCGAAGCCAGTCGCCGAACTCCGCGAGGACGCCGCGGGCACGGTAGCGGGCCTCGCCGAGGGCGTGGCGCGACTGCGCCAGCCACTCCGGGTCAAGGCCGAGCACGCGCAGTGCAAAGAACGCTGCGAGGCCGAGCGCAACCAGCGCCAGGAGCACGATCAGCCAGAGAGCCATGCCCGCCCAACATAGCCGCCGACGCCGTGAAGTGCGCGGTTACTTCTCCCAACCACCGCCCATGAGGTCGGCCAGCGCAGCGAGCGCGGCCTCGAGCAGCTGCTCGGGCGCGACGGAGGCGTCGAGCACCACTACGCGATCGGGCTCGGCGGCGGCCAGCGTCCGGTAGCCGGCGTCGATCCGCGCGAAGAACTCCTCGTCCTCGCGTTCGAGGCGGTCGGGGGTGCGCTCGCCGCGGCGGGCTCGACCGGTCGCGACGTCGAGCACCAGCAGCAGCGTGCGGTCGGCGACGAGAGCGGCGGTGGCGAAGTCGTTGATCTGGCGGATCGGCCCGAAGCCCAGGCGCCGGCCGGAGCCCTGGTAGGCGAGCGAGGAATCGACGTAGCGATCGAGCAGCACCCACTGCCCGGCGTCGAGCGCCGGCACGATCCGCTCGGCGACGAGCTGGGCGCGCGAGGCGGCGTAGAGCAGCGCCTCGGCGCGGGCGTCGACCGCCAGCTCGGGGTCGGTGACGAGCGTGCGAATCCGCTCGGCGAGGAGCACGCCGCCGGGCTCGCGCAGCGCGATGACGTCGAGGCCGCGCGCGGCGAGCGCGCTGGCGAGCGCTGCGGCGAGCGTGGTCTTGCCGGCTCCGTCGATGCCCTCGATCGTTATCAGTGCGCCGCGAGCCACGAGCGGCAGGCTACGCGGGTCGCGCGAGCGCCGCCGCTACGCTGCTCGGAGGTGACCGCGAACGCGCTCCCCGAGATCGAGCGCCACCCCCACGCACAGGCGCTGCTCGTGCCCGCCCTGCCGCCGGGCAGGGCCTCGCACGCCTACCTCTTTGCCGGTCCGCCGGGTTCGGGCAAGCGGGCGATCGCGCGCGCGTTTGCCGCCGCGCTGATCGCCGACGGCGCGCCGGCGGACTCGAACGCCGCCGAGCGGGTCGCCCGTGGCACGCATCCCGACCTGACCTGGGTGACGCCGAGCGGCGCCGCCGAGATGCTCGTTTCCGACATCGACGAGGCGGTCGTTGCGGCGGCGACACGGACTCCCTTTGAGGCTCGCCGGCGGGTGTTCGTGATCGAGCAGGCGGAGACGATGGGCGAGGCGAGCGCCAACCGGATGCTGAAGACGCTCGAGGAGCCGCCCGACTTCGTCCACCTCATCCTGCTCACGAGCCGCCCCGGCGAGGTGCTGGCGACCGTTGTCTCGCGCTGCCAGCAGGTGCGCTTTGAGGCACCGAGCGCGGAGCGGCTCGCCGCCTCACTCGAGGCGCGCGGCGTCGAGCCGCTGCGCGCGCGGGCCTGCGCCCGGCTTGCGCTCGGTGACGGCGAGCGGGCGGCGGCACTCGCCCTCGGCGACGGGCCGCAACTGCGCGCCGGCGCCGAGGGCTTCGCCGAGTCCGCGCTGCGCGGCGAGCTCGACGGTCGGCCGTGGAGCGCGCTGCTAGAGCTCGCGAAGAGCGCCGGCGAGCAGGCCGGCGCCGAGGTCGAGGCCGTCTACGGTGAGCAGCGCGAGCTGCTCGCGCGCAGTGAGCGGGTGCGCGGCGACCGCGAGCACGCAGAGCGCCTCAAGCGCGTCGAGCGCCGCGCGCGCCAGACGAGCCTCGACCGCGGCCTTGCGCTGTGCGGCCTGCGCTACCGCGACGCGGCGGTCCTCGCCCACGGCGCACCCGAGCTCGTCCACGCGCTCGACTCGACGGCGGCGCTCGAGCGGCTCGCCGCCGAGCACACCCCGACGGTTCTTCACCGCGCGCTGGTACTGGTGGAGGACACGCGCGAGGCCCTCGCGCTCAACGTCACCGAGGAGCTCGCGCTCGAAGCGCTGGCCTACCGCATCGCGGCGCTCGACTGAGCCGCGCGAGAGAAACGCCGCAAGCAGCGGGAACACGCGTACACCCCCGAAACAAAAAAACCCGCGTGTAGCGCGAATTTCCACCACCTTACGGAATTATTCGCTACCCCTCAGGGTGCACTCATAAGCACGAGCAACACTCCTTCTCGACGATCGAAAGGAGCACCATGTCGAGCTCAGTGGCGTCACCCGGGCCAACCCGGATCGCAGTTTTTGGATCGGTAGCACAAGCCCCGCTCCGTATTCGCCCACCGCGCAACCGCGCACCTGGGTTCTTCTCACCGAACGCCGCCGCGGTGCTCGAGCGCACACTCGAGCTGGTCGCTGCGCGCTCGACGAGCATCGCGCGCCCGATCCTCGACCGTGCCGTCGCGGCCGGGACGATCAGCGCCGCCGAGCGCGCCGAGCTGATCGAGGAGCTGGCGGGCTCTGGCGGGCACCCCCAACCGGGGGCCCCGCGAAGCGCCGCCGTCGCGCGGCTTCGCCAAGAGGTATCCGCGGCGATCCGTCGCGCCGCGCCCGGCTTGGCACAGCCGCTGCTTAGCGAAGCGGTTGCCTCCGAGCGTCTGACGCGGGTCCAGGAGCGGCGGATCATCGAGCGCCTGCGCCAGAGCCCGCTGCACCCCGTATCGTTTGTGATGTGAGCTTCCTCAGCGACCTCTTCAAGGACAAGACGCGCATGGTTTCGGCGGCGAACGCGCTACCGGGCCGCGCGCAGGAGATCGCGACGCCCGAGCGGCATTTCGTCCTGGGTACGCCGCTGCGCCCGCCGTTCCCCGAGGGCTACGAGCGCGCGGTCGTTGGCATGGGCTGCTTCTGGGGCGCCGAGCAGATCTTCTGGCAGGCGCCCGGCGTGTACACGACCGCGGTCGGCTACGCCGGCGGCTTCACGCCGAACCCGACCTACGAGGAGGTCTGCTCCGCCTCGACCGGTCACACCGAAGCGGTGCTGGTCGTCTTCGACCCGGCCGCGACGAGCTACGAGGAGATCCTGCGGCTGTTCTGGGAGGGCCACGACCCTACCCAGCACATGCGCCAAGGGGCCGATGTGGGCACCCAGTACCGCTCGGCGATCTACTTCGAGGACGCCGCACAGGAGGCCACCGCGCGGCGCACGCGCGACCTCTATCAGGCGCAGCTCACGGCGCGCGGCTACGGCGAGATCACGACCGAGATCGCGCCCGCCGGTCCCTTCTACTATGCCGAGGCCTACCACCAGCAGTACCTCGCCAAGAACCCCGGCGGCTACTGCGGTCACGGCGGCACCGGCGTCAGCTGCCCGATCGGAGTCGGCGTACCCGCCGCTCAGCAGGGCTGAGAGCGCCGCGCGAGCGACGCGCCGCCTTGAGCGCGCCGCCCGCCACCACCGCGCCGCGCAACCCCCACCGCGGCGCCAACGCCAACCCTGGCGTGGCGCGCGGTTCAGCTTCACTCAGTCCTTCTCGTAGCCGTAGAGGTGCGGCTCCAGCTCGTGGACGCGGATCCCGCCGCGCTGGCTCGCGAACCGGTCGGTCAGGCCGCTGACCCCGGACTGGCGCTCGAGCAGCCGTGCCTGTGCGTAATCCAACTCCCGCCATGTCTCGCGTATACGGCTGACGATTCGCCGGACGCGGGAACTATTGGTGGTGCTCATTGTTAGTTCCTTTCACTCGTCGTTGTGGTCGACGCGTGTCTTCTGGCGTCGGCTGTGGCGCTCCCCATCTGTGTTCGTGCGACGGGGTTGCGCTGGTTCAATTTTCCGCCCACAGCCCCATAAATACAAATATGGATGTCCTTGGTCTGCTATAACCCTGGGTAATGCTGAACACGACCCGCCTGGGAGTCCTGCGCGAAGTCGCCCGCCAGGGATCCTTCTCCGGCGCGGCCGCGGTGCTCGGGTACACGCAGCCCGCCGTTTCACGCCAGGTGGCGACGCTCGAGGCCGAGACCGGCACGGTGCTCGTCAAGCGCACGGCGCAGGGCGCCCGCGTCACAGATGCCGGCGAAGTGCTGGTGCGTCACGCCGAGACAATCTTCGCCGCCCTTGACGACGCCGAAAGCGAGCTCCAGGCGATCATCGGCCTGGCGGCCGGCCGCGTGCGCCTCGCCGCCTTCCCATCGGCGGCCGCGAGCGTCATGCCGCTGGCGATCGCGCGCTTCCGCAACCTCCACCCGCACATCGAGTTGATCGTCGAGATGCTCGAGCCCGAAGATGCGCTCCCGCGCCTGCGCGCCGGCGAGCTCGACATCGCGTTCATCAACCACGTTGCCGCGGAGACGGTCGTCTGCGTCCACCTCTTCGACGATCCGATGTACGTCGCGCTGCCCGTCGGCCATCGTCTCGCCGAGCGTCCAAAGCTCCGCCTGCGCGACCTCGCCGACGAGCCCTGGATGCTCGGCACGACCGCGAACTGCCCCGATTCGAAGATGCTCAAGCAGGCCTGCCACGCGGCCGGCTTCGAGCCGATGGTCGCCTTCGAAAACGACGACTACAACGCGCTCCTCGGCTTCGTTGCCGCCGGCGTCGGCGTCGCGATGATCCCCGATCTTGCGGTGCGCGCGGGCCGCGACGACGTCGTCATCCGCTCGCTCGGCGGCGGTGCACCGATCCGCAAGGTCTCCGCCGCGATGCCCGCCGGCTACCGCGCCCCCGCGGTCGAGGCGATGCTCGAGGTGCTGCTCGCGGTCGGCCGCGAATGGGAAGAAGCCGGCCGCGCCTGCGTCTACAGCTAGGCGTGCGAGCGTCCGGCGCGGGTTCTGGTGGCGTCGGCGGGGCCCGCCAGGCCGTCGTGCTAAGCGAGCAGCTCGCCGGCTCGCCCGCGACCGCTCCGGCGGCGGCGACCTTGTCGCGGTCTGCGTTGCAGCGTCCTGGGTGCGCGCACCGTCGGCGATAATCCCGAGCCGATGCGCTCGCCTCTCGCCCGTTTCGCGCTTGCGCTGCTTGCGTGCGCTGCGCTGAGTGCCTGCGGTTCGACGAGCACGCCGCGGGCGGCGCCGTCGGCGGGCCACCCGGTGCGTGTGACGCTGGTCCTCGACTTCGTGCCGAACGCCGTGCACGCCGGGATCTACCGCGCGCTGGCGGCCGGCTACTACCGCAAGGCGGGGATCGAGCTACGCATCATCACGCCGGGAGCGACGACCGACCCGCTCGCGCTGATCAACGCCGGCAAAGCGGACTTCGCGTTGGCCGACGGCATCGATGTCGCCCAGCAGATCGCCCGGGGCGCCGACGAGCGGGCGATCATGGCGATCGTCCAGCGCCCGCTCGGAGCGCCGATCGCGCTGGCCAGCGAGCACCTGCGCTCGCCCGCCGGCCTCGTCGGCAGGACCGTCGGCATCACCGGCGTGCCTTCGGACCTGGCGGTGCTCGACACGGTGGTCGCCGACGCCGGCGCCGACCCGGCGAAGGTTCATACGGTGACGATCGGCTTCAACGGCGTGGCCGACCTCGAGGCCGGCAAGATCGCCGCCTTCACCGGCTACTGGCCCGACGACGGCGTGACGCTCCAGGTAGGGGGCTACCCGGTCACCGACTTCAAGCTCGACCAGTGGGGCGGCCCGGCCTACCCGGGCCTCGTCGCCTTCACGACGACGCGGCTGATCGTCGCCAACCCGGCGCTCGTGCGCGCGTTCGTCGCCGCGACCGTGCACGGCTACGCGGACACCCTCGCCGATCCGGCGCGCAGCCTGCACGACCTGCTCGAGCTAAACCCGTCGATCGAGCCCAAGCTGGCGCGGGCCTCGCTCGCCGCCTACCTGCCGATCTTCGACGCCGGCGGCGTGCCCGACGGCACGCTGGTCCCGGCGAAGATCGCCGCCCTTTCGAGCTGGCTCGTGCGCCACCACCTGATCCGCGCGGCGATCAGCCCGGAGCGCTTCGGCACCAACGCCTTCTTGCCATGAGCGGCGCTCCGCCGCCCCGCCTGGAGGTGTGCGGCCTCTCGGCGACCTACGCGGCGGACTCGCGCCACGCGGAAGTGGCCGCGCTACGCGATGTCTCATTCGAGCTGCGCCGTGGCGAGTTCGTCTCGATCGTCGGGCCGAGCGGCTGCGGCAAGACGACGCTGCTGAAAATGCTTGCCGGGCTGCTCGTCCCCAGCGCTGGCCAGATGCTGATCGACGGCGTCGAGCCTCCGGAGCTTTTGGGGCGGCTCGGCTACATGCCCCAGAACGACCATTTGATGCCGTGGCGCACGACGCTCGACAACGTCACGCTCGGCCTCGAGCTCGCCGGCACCGGGCGCCCGGCCGCGCGCGAGATCGCCCGCCGCGAGCTCGAGCTTTTCGGCCTTGCCGGATTCGAGGACCACTGGCCACGGGCGCTGTCCGGCGGCATGCGCCAGCGCGCAGCGCTGCTGCGCACCTTTCTCGCCGGCCGCGACGTGCTCCTGCTCGACGAGCCGTTCGGCGCGCTCGACGCGCTCACGCGCGAGGCGATGCGTGAGTGGCTGCTCGGCGTCTGGGAGGCCGACCGCAAGACGATCCTGCTCGTCACCCACGACGTCGAGGAGGCCCTCTTCCTCTCCGACCGCGTCCTCGTGATGTGCGGGCGGCCGGGGCACATAACGACAACGCTCGAGGTGCCGCTGCCCCGCCCGCGCGCGCTGGCGCTCACCGGCGAGCCGGGGTTCGCGGCGCTCAAGGAGCAACTGCTGGCGCCACTTCGTGAAGAGGCACGCCTGCGACTCACGGTGGCCGCACCATGAACGTCCCGTCGCGCACGGCGCTGCTGCTCGGCGGTCGCCGCGAGCCACGGGCGATCGAGTCCCTCGAGCGCCGGCGCGCGCTGCGGCACCTCGCGCCACCGCTGATCTTCGGCCTCGTCGTGATCGGCGCCTGGCAGCTCTACGTCGTGCTGTCGGGCGACCGCGAGTCGATCCTGCCCTCGCCGGTCGACGTCGCGCGGGCGCTCGTCCGCGACCGCAGCGTGCTCGCCTCGAGCGCGGGGACGACGCTCGGCGAGATCCTGCTCGGCTACGGCGTCGCCATCGTCCTCGGCGTCAGCTTCGCCGTGGCGATGTCGAGCTCGCCACTGGTCAAGCGCGCGATCTACCCCTGGCTTGTGATCTCGCAGCTGATCCCGATCCCCGCGATTGCCGTGATCGTCGTCGTCTGGACCGGCTTCGACATCGTGCCGAAGGTGATCGTCGTTGCGCTCGTCAGCTTCTTCCCGATCGCCGTCAACACCGTCGACGGCCTGCGCGCGACGGACCCCGAGCTGCTCGATCTGCTGCGAACGCTCGGCGCCGGACGCTGGCAGCGGCTGCGCATCGCCCAAGCCCCGTCGGCGCTGCCCTACCTCTTCTCGGGCCTCCGCGTCGCCGCCGCACTGGCGGTGATCGGTGTCGTCTTCGCCGAATGGGTCGGCTCCACCAGCGGCCTCGGCAACCTGATCCTCACCTACTCCAATCAGACCGCGACCCCCGACGTCTTCGCCACGGTCGCGGTCCTGGCGGTGATCGGCGTCGCGCTCTTCAGCGCCGTCGGCCTGCTCGAGCGCATCGCCCTACCGTGGTACCGCGTCGCCGCCGAGGACGACCAGCGGGCTCGCTGAACCCACCACGCGCCCGCTACGATCAGCCCCCCGCCGACGTAGCTCAGCTGGTAGAGCACTTCACTCGTAATGAAGGGGTCCCCGGTTCGAGTCCGGGCGTCGGCTTGAGCGTGGGCGTTCGACCGCCGTTGCGACGGCGTGATCGCGTTTCGCGCGTTACGACAGTGTCGTTGGTGTGCACGCAGCTCGCAGGATTGCTCTGTGTGCAGCACGCTAGGCTGAGGATTATGGCGCGGCTCGTCGGGATCAACCACGTAGCGCTGGAGGTAGACGACGTCGACGCAGCGCTCATCTGGTACGGGCGCTTCTTCGATTTCGAACTCCGCGGGCGCGCGGGCGCGCAGATGGCGTTCATCGACATGGGCGACCAGTTCATCGCGATTGCGGCGGGACGCTCACAGGCTCCAGACGAGGCACGCCACTTTGGGCTCGTCGTCGACGACAAGGAAGCGGTGCGCGCGGCACTACGCCGCGGCGGCGTAGAAGTGCCGCCCTCCGGGTCGCTCGACTTCCACGACCCGTGGGGGAACAACGTGCAGGTCGTCGACTACCGCGAGATCCAGTTCACCAAGACACCGGCGGTTCTGCAAGGCATGGGCTTAGACGAGCTCAACAAGAGCGAACATGCACTAACCGAGCTCCGCGACAAAGGCCTCGCCGGCTAGCGTCGGCACTCGACCTCGTCGTTCCCCCGGCTCTCGCTCGTCGCGCGAAGAAGGCGCGTCGCTGCCGGTCGCTGGACGCTCCCCTTTCTGTGCTTTGGGGCGTGTGGAGTTCGGTCGCCCCGAAGATCAAAACCGTGTCCCGAAATATGTCCCGAACTCCGCAAATATGAGATGAGTTGAGAGCACCTGAGAGCACCTGAGAGCACTTGAGATGACGTGATGGAGCTGAGCGGCCGTTCAAACGTAGATCTCGTAATGAGGGGGTCCCCGGTTCGAGTCCGGGCGTCGGCTTGGGCGTGAGGCGCTCGACCGCTGTTGCGCGGCCGAGATGACGTGCGTCGGCTCACGAGTCCCCCCGTGTCCTCCAAGGTTCGCACTGCGCCCGCTAGACTCGGTGTCCGGTGGCCGCTACTTGGGGTGCGGGGTGAGAAGAGAGGCTCGACTGGCGGCTGTGCGGCGTGGAGCCCGGAGGCGCCTGAGGCGACCGCTCGTTGTGGGGGCGGCCATGACGGCTGCGTCGCTCTGCTGCTTCAGCACCGCGGTCGCCGGGACGGCGGGATCGGGCCGCGTGTCGCGGGCCTCGGGCTTCGGCTCCAGCTGGACCACCTACCACGGGAATGCTGAGGCGACGGGAGTCCACGCGGCGCAGACCAGGCTGCTGCCACCGCGGCCGGCTTGGACCTCGCCGACCCTCGACGGGCAGCTCTATGGCGAGCCACTGGTGGCCGACGGCCGCGTCGTCGCGGCGACCGAGAACGACACGGTCTATGTGATGGCCGCGCGCAGCGGGCGCATCCTGTGGTCACGTCACCTGGCGAAGCCCGTGCCATCAAGCGACTTGCCTTGCGGCGACATCTCGCCTGAGGTCGGCATTACGGGCACCCCTGTAATCGACTTGACGCGCCACGAGATCTTCGTCGACGCGGACACCCTGATAAGCGGCCCGTCTGCCTCGCATGGTGTCGAAGCGTCGCATCGTCTATTCGGGCTGAACCTGTTGACCGGCAAGGTCGAGCTGGACGAGTCTGCGATGCCGAGCGCTGGCGAGGACCAACTCGCGCAGCTGCAGCGGCCAGGGCTAGCGCTCGACCACGGTTTCGTTGTCATTGCCTACGGTCAGAATGCCGGCGACTGTCCCGGCCCCAACGGTCCGGCCCACGGCTACGTTGTGTCGATCCCCGAGCAGGGAGGATCGCTCGCCTACTTCCAGATCGGCCGCGGCCGGGATCGGGGGGCTGTATGGATGGGCGGCAGTTCCCCGGTCGTCGACCCTCACGGGAACGTCTACGTAGCGAGCGCTGACGGCTACAAGCTTGGCCCGGGCCAGCGGTACGACGACAGTGACGCGGTGCTCGAGCTGTCGCCGACCATGCACCTCGAGTCGATCTTCTACCCCAAGGACTGGCAGACGCTCAGCGCCGACGACCTCGACCTCGGGACGGGGGATCCGGTGCTCGTCGATGGTTTCGTCCTCCAGATCGGCAAGACGGACATCGCCTATCTGTTGCGTCAGGGACATCTCGGTGGCGAGGAGGGCGAGATCGCGTCGCTTTCGGTGTGCAGTGGCGACCCGGACGGCGGACACGCGGTGGACGGCTCGGTCGTCTACATACCCTGCCCGAACGGTGTCACGGCGATCAAGGTTTCGACGAACGCCCCGCATTTGAAGCAGCTATGGACCGACAACGACGGCGCCGCCGACGCACCAATCATCGCGGATGGACTGGTCTGGACGATTGGCAGCGACAACGCGGTGCACGGCCTCAACCCGGCCAATGGCAAGGAGGTCGTCTCGATCCCGTTCGGCGGGTATGCGAACCACTTCCCGACGCCGTCGGTCGGCGATGGCCTGCTGCTCCTTCCGGGCACCGACCAGGTCTTCGCGTTCATGGGTCCGGCCGGGCGTCCGCCGCGACCCCCCGCGAGGTGAGCGCCCGCTGGCGGTGCGCTTCGTCGGGATAGCCACGACCGGCGTTCGAAGCGCTCAGCGCGCGGGTTCACCGCAGTCTCGACCAGGGAGCCTCGAACGCTCATGTACTCGACACACACAGAGCCGACAACTCGGCGCGGTTACTTTCGCGTGCCAGGGAGCGCGCGGAGTGGTCAGTCGTTCCGGCGGGTCAAATCCGTGTCCCGGTTCGAGTCCGGGCGTCGGCTTGGCGTCGGGCGCTCGACCGCTGTTGCGCGGCAACTGCGCCCGACGGCCCCCGCGCGTGCCCAGCCTCGTAGTAGCTTGACTGCCGTGGCGCCTGCCAGTCGTTCCCGCTACCGAGCGCGACGGGTGTCGGTGGTGGCCCTGGCTTTTATCGTCGTCGTGGTGGCGGTCGTCGCGGTGAGCGGCAGCTCGTCGCCGACCAACGCTTATGACGTCTCCTATCCGCAGTGCTCGGGTTCCTACCCGTCGAATCCGCTGTTCGGGATCGTTGGTGTCAATGGCGGGCTGGCGAACGAAGCAAACCGGTGCATCAGTGGCGAGCTGCACTGGGCCCGCGCCGCCCCGGGGCAGAAGCGGCCGCAGCAGCCGCCGGTGTCGCTGTACATCGACACCGGTAACCCTGGCAGTCACGTTCCGGACTGGCCTAGCGTCGGCACCGCGCCAGCCTACGGTGCCTGTAAGGGTCTGCTGACCAACGCCTGTTCGTACATCTACGGCGAGCAGCGCTCCGCCCAGTCCTTCCGGCTCGTCGCCGCGCTCGACCCGGTCGCGGCCAAGACCGCGCCATGGTGGCTGGACGTCGAGCTGATGGCGAGCTGGGCTGGCACCTACCAGCTCAACATCGCCGCGCTGCAGGGCTTCATCGTCGGCCTGCAGAACGCCGGCGCCACCGGACCGATTGGGATCTATTCCACGAGCGCCCAGTGGAAGGAGATCACGGGGCTGACGGCGCAGACAACACCGATGGCCTTCAACGGCCAGCTGCCCGACTGGGTAGCCGGAACCGACGCAACCCTCACGCAGGCGCGGCAGAACTGCACGAGCGGTGGCTTCACCGGCGTGGCGCCGAACCTCGCGCAGTACAGGATCGGCCCGCTCGACGCCGACCTGCGCTGTGGTCGCACACGCTGACCAGGTCCGCCAGACGCTCCCTGCTCGCTCCGGGCAGCCGCGAGCCTGGGGCTGGCGGAGACTGTCGCTTCGAGATTGAGCGAGAGCCTCTACCGAGAGGCTGCGGGGGCGTCGTCGTTGCGGTCTTAGGTGACGCTGGCGAGCCCGATGAGATTGCCCTCGGGGTCGGTGAAGTGGCCGACGACGAGGCCATTCGGCGCAGTCGCGGGGCCCATCTGACGCTGTCCGCCCAGACCCTCGGCTTTCTGCAGCGCAATTTCTACATCAGCCACACCCACGTAGAACACAACGTGATGCTCATAGCCCTCACCACCGCCGATACCGCCAGGGATGCCGCTGCCGTCGCTTGTGGTGAGCCGTTCGATGAAGCCGTAGTTGGATGGTTCGGAAACCGCTTCAGCGACCGTGCCACTGGTGTCGCACTCCCATCCGAACAGCTCGTTGAAGAAGCCACGCAGGCTGACCGGATCCTTGCCGATGACCTCGAAGTGCACAACGGGTTGTCCCACGCTTGATCCTTTCCGCACGCGCCCGCCCAGCGTCACGCGCCTACCCAATGGAAGCCGGCATCCACGCCATCTTAGTTTCGACAGCCACGACCGCGCACACCTCCTGCTCGCGCAAATGAGCTGCGTCTGGGCTGCCGCGGGAGATGGCTACTCCCGCAAAATGCGGCAGCGGATCCGCGCAGCGCGGTTCGTGGTGCTCGTCCGGAAGAGGTGAGCTGCTTGCGAGTCTACGCCGCCGCGTAATCCTCAGAGCCGAGGATGTGGAGTGACACGTACGGTTCGTCGCCGACCACCCAGCTGTCGTGACCGGGAGGAATGTAGAAGAAGTCCCCGGCCCGCATCACCACTTCGCCTCCGTGGTCCATCTTGGCGACCGCTTGTCCGCTCAAGACCAGCCCGACGTGCTCGACCTGGCAAGAGCTCTCACCGATCGTCGCGCCGACGTGCTCAGACCACTTCCAACCGGGCTCGTACGTCGCGCGTCCAAGTGTCGTGGGTCCCACGGTGTACAGCTCAAAGCGGCCCTTCTCAAACCTGCGGACCTCAGTCGGGGAATCGAGGTTGACGAGTTCCAAGTCCATGACCACCGATTTTCTCATGTCAGCGACAGCGAACACCACCGTGCCGTTGCGGCCCTCATTCACGAGGAAAGCAGAACGCCCGCTGTCGCACAGGATCACGTATGGCTCTCGCGCGAAGGGACAACTGGGTAACGGTCGGGTCGCGTGACTGCTCTCAAGAATCGCGACAGCGTTGGCAAAGAGCGGGGAACGCAGGCATCTGGTGCCTCGGCGCTGCTTTGCTCGCCGAGGGTCCGGCTCCGCTTCCGGTCTCGACCGACAGCTGGCGTCGGGATGAGCGTGCCCGACATGGCGACAAGGGCGGAAGTCAGCCGCTATAGGTGTGTCGGTGTCGAGCGGTGTTGAAATCGTCGATGTCGAGCTCTTGGTGCCGAGGGCGGTCCAGAGCGGGGTTGATCGCTTCTACGTGGAGGATCTGGGGCTGGGCAGGATCTCTGGTGCGGACGCGCCGACTGGATATGCGGTCGGGCCAGCCCGCCTGCGGTTCACTGAAACGGACGACGACAGCGCTCCGTTCTACCACTTCGCGTTCCTGGCTCCGGGCGACCGATTCGCGGAGGCAAAGCGGTGGCTGTCCGGCGCCGGGCGGCTGCTATCTGACTCCAACGGGCAGACGACGTTTGACTTCGACTTCTGGGACGCCAGAGCTTCCTACGCTTTGGACCCAGCTGGCAACATCGTGGAGATCATCGCGCATCACGGGGTCGCTGACTCAGGCGTGTCCGGCGCATTTGATCCCGGCGAGCTGCGCGGTCTGTCGGAGCTCGGCCTGGTCACCGATCGAGTCCCCGAGGCGGTCGAGACGCTGCAGCAGGCCAGCCTGCCGTTGTGGTACGGCAGCACGCAGGCCGAGAGCCTTGCGTTCTGTGGGGCGAAGGCGCACACCTTGATCGTGGGCTCGGCGGGGCGTGGATGGTTGCCTACCGGTAGACGTGCGGAGGTTCACGCAGTGCAGGCGCAAATCCGCGACCGTGACCGTCGAACGCGATACGTCAAGCTGTCGCGAGACGGCGGCGTGGCCGTCGCCTGAACCGCGTCCGCGCTAGGGCTCGCGTCGCAGAGGACGAGCCACCTCTATAGCTCGGGTAAGTAACGCGAGCTCCGGCTCCCATCCAAACTCAGCACAGTCGATCGCCCAGTAACTCGGTCGCATGCTTCTGCTCGCGCCAGGCGCCTAGCTCGGGTGGGGTATCGAGTGTGACCGCATTTTGCGGAGCAGTCACATTGGTCGAAGTGCATACTCGCCGCGATGAGGACGATTCGCTTGCGCGGGCCGCGCAGTCTCATCGCAGTCAACGCGGGCGGCTGGCGTACCGCCCAGTCTGGGCCTGGCAGCACAGTCCAGCGCGATGCGCACCACGGCCTGAACGGCCGAAGCCGTGGCCTCCGCGGCTAGGATCTCGGCCGTGGTAGATGTGCTTGTGCGGGCTGTGCCGCTCGCGCAGACGCGGCGGCTGCGGCAGGCCGTCCTGCGACCGCACGAGACGCTCGAACAGCTGGCTTCGCACGAGCCCCCCGCCGCGTTCGCGGTTGGCGCCTTCGACGGTGAGGAGCTGATCGCGGTCGGCTTCGTCGCGCCCGACGGAGAGGTCGGCGCGTGGCGCGTACGCGGCATGGCGACAGCACCACACGCTCGTGGCAGAGGCGCCGGCACGCTCGTGCTCGAGGCGCTGCTCCGTCACGCGACGACGCGTGGGGCGCGCCGCATCTGGTGCAACGCTCGTACTCCCGCCCGTTCTCTCTATGAGCGGGCGGGTCTCCGCGTGGTCTCGGACGCGTTTGAGATCCCGGACATCGGTCCACACTTCGTCATGGAGCTGATACCCGGCCCGACAAGGCTCGGGCCCACGACCGCGCCGTCGCTCTAGCTGCTCAGCGTCAGGCGCTGCGCGTCTCGACGCGACCAGCGCCCCTTCGAGTGTGTGACGCCACCGCAGTCGACCCAGAGCGGTAGCGCCCCGGAGAGACACGCCCCCGCGTCATCGCGCTGAGCTAACACTCGTCCGTGCTGACGCCGCTGGCTCAGTTCGGGCGAGACGTTGGTCGATGGATGCTGTTCCCGTGAACATAATCCGTCACAGGCTGCTCGTCCCGCTGCTCGCGCTCATTCTGACGGTGGGTGCGATTGCTGGCGTCTGGACGGTGATGGCCCAAGGCAGGGTCAGCCGCCAAGCGCAGTTGCAGATCACCACACTCACGCTCGACCTGTCTGAGCTTCAGTCCGTCCCGTTCAACGCCCACGGTCAGGTCGGCAGCTCGACGTCTACGATTCGGACCGAGATCCACAGCTACGAGGCGGCGATCTCGGGCGGACTGACGAGCAGCTCCCAGCGTGCCGCGCCGTCAAGCCTGCTCGCGCGCGGGCGTTCAGATTTGGCCACAATCGAGCCGATCGTGGCGCAGATCTACGCCTTGTCCGTGCAAGGACTCGTCGTCGTTGCGGTGCGCAGTCCGACACTGATTCCGAGACTGCAGACAGAGCTAATCGCTCGCGGCACTGCGTTGTCGCGCGTACTCGGCCAGATCAGCCGAGTAGACGCGGCCAGCGCAGGCGATTCCCGTGACGAGGCTAAGTTCGGGGCGGCCGCGGCGATGCTGCTATTGCTGATGGCGTTCGTCTTCTTCTACGTTCGCTCGCTCGCGGCGCGCGACGCGATTGTGCGCATGGCCCGCGAGAAGGTGGCCGCCCTGCGCGCGAGCGCGGAAGAGGCAAGGCAAGCCGCGCAGTCCAATGCGCTCGCGCGCGACGAGGCGGTCGAGGCATCGAACGCGAAATCGATGTTCATGGCGACGATGAGCCACGAGCTGCGCACTCCGCTCGCCGGCGTGATCGGCATGACTGACCTCGTGTTGGATACCGAGCTAGACCGCCAGCAGCACGAGTACATCGACATGGCGCGGTCCGCGGCGCACGGACTGCTGCTTGTGATCGGCGACATCCTCGACTACTCGAAGATCGAAGCCGGCAAGATCGTGCTTGACGTAAACACCTTCTCGATGCGTGGAACGATCGGTGAGGCCTGCGCGATGCTGCTGCCAGCGGCGCGCGGTAAAGGCATCGAGCTCGTCGTCGACATCGACAGCGAGCTACCGACGTGGCTCTTCGGCGACGGTCCGCGCCTGCGCCAGGTGGTGACAAACATCGTTTCCAACGCCGTCAAGTTCACCGACCGAGGCACGGTCACCGTCACCGCAAAGGGCACGCCAGTGGCTGGCACGACACGCGTTCGAGTCGAAGTGGCCGACAGCGGAATTGGTATCGAGCCGAGCACGCTGCCGCGACTTTTTGAACCGTTTACCCAGGCCGACAACTCGACGGCACGGAGATTCGGCGGCACCGGTCTCGGCCTGACGATCTCGAAGCGATTGATCGAAGCGATGGGCGGCGAGATCGGCGCTACGAGCGAGCTCGGAAAGGGCAGCGCATTCTGGTTCGAGGTCAACCTGTCGCTAGCCACCGCGGGCGACCAACCGGTCGCGCCCCTGCAACCATTCGCGACGCGATCCACGCCAGGGCTATCGGACGATGCCAAGTCCGAGCAGGTGATCCTCGTCGCTGACGACAACCCAGTCAACCAGATCGTTGCGGCTCGCTTGCTCGAAAACATGGGCTACCAGGTGGACCTCGTTGGCGACGGTAATCAGGCAGTGGCTGCCACCCAGCACACCGCCTACGCCGCGGTGCTCATGGACTGCCAGATGCCCGGCACCGACGGCTACGAGGCCACCCGCAAGATCCGCCACCGCGAGCAAGGGCAAACCCATGTGCCGATAATCGCGCTGACCGCCTACACGCTGCCCGGCGATCGCGAGAAATGTCTCGCCGCCGGAATGGACGACTACCTCAACAAGCCAGTCACAGCGAGTCTCCTTGACGAAGCACTCGCGCGGCATATCGCCGCGCAACGCAAGCCAGACCTCGTGCTGCGCCGCTAGCGCGCACACGCAGCTGCTCGCCGCGACTCAAGGCGCACGGCGGCGACCACCGGCCCTGGTGCTTCGATCGGCTCGGAGGTCGACCGACTATCGCCCAAAGCCGTGTCCCGAAATATGTCCCGCACTCCGCAAATCTGCGATCACGTGAGAGTACGTGAGAGCCCGTGAAATCACCTGTCAGAGCTGAAGTCCTGGGAATCAGGCTCTCGTAATCAAGGGGGTCCCGGTTCGAGTCTCAGGGAACACTCGCCGCAAACCGGCCGCGAGCCAGGCGACGCTCGTGGCCTGCGAGGAACCGAACCGGTAAATCGAGTGTTCACGCTCGAACCAACCCGCGCCGATGCCGAGAAACGGGCCGGTCATTGAAACCTTTCAGTAGTCTTATCGGTCGTCGCTCAGGTGTCAAACCACTGCCGCCTGCGCATCGCCGCACGAGCACATCGAGGCCCTCTGAGAATGCGGCGGGCCGGAACTGGAGGGCTGTCATGACGCATCACTCGGCATCATTCAGTCTCACGCTTCGCGTCCGCTTGGACAACCGGCTGGAAGCGTTCGCCGACCTCGCCCGCGCGATCGCCGACGCCGGGGGGTTGCTCGACGCGATTGACCTGGTTCGCGTGAGCTCCAGGGACAAGACGCGCGACGTGAGTGTGCTCGCGACCGATGAGCGCCACGCCGAGGCGATCGTCGCCGCGTGTCAGCAACTCGAGGGCGTCGTCGTGGAACACGTCTCCGATCGCACTTTCTTGCTGCATCTGGGCGGCAAGATCGCAATGAGCTCGAAGGCTCCGATCAAGACGCGTGACGACCTCTCAATGGCTTACACGCCCGGCGTGGCGCGCGTTTGTCAAGCGATCGCCGAGGATCCGGAGTCCGTCTGGAACCTGACGATTAAGCGCAACACCGTCGCCGTCGTCACCGACGGCAGTGCCGTCCTTGGCTTGGGCGACATCGGCCCGGCGGCCGCGATGCCGGTCATGGAAGGCAAGGCCCAGCTGTTCAAGGAGTTTGGCGGAGTCGACGCGTGGCCGATCTGCCTCGACACGAAGGACACTGATCGGATCGTCGCGACCGTCGAGGCGATCGCTCCGGGCTTCGGCGGCATCAACCTTGAGGACATCGCGGCCCCGCGCTGCTTCGAAATCGAGCGGCGCCTGCGCGCATCGCTCGATATCCCCGTGTTTCATGACGACCAACACGGCACCGCGATCGTGGTGCTGGCGGCATTTCTCAACGCGTTGCGCGTCGTTGGCAAGCGGATCAACGAGGTCAAGGTGGTTGTGACCGGCGTCGGCGCCGCCGGCGTGGCGGTCACCGACACGCTGCTGGCAGCGGGCGTGCGCCACGTGATCGGGGTCGACAGCACCGGAACGCTCTATCGCGGCCGGCCGGGACTGTCCCCGCAGAAAGAGCTCTACGCCGAGCGCACCAACCCGGAAGGTTTCATCGGCTCCGCCGACGAAGCGCTCGCGGGCGCCGACGCATTCGTGGGTCTCTCTCAGCCGGGGGCAGTGAGCGTTGACGGAATCCGCTCGATGGCTGCGGATGCGGTCGTGTTCGCGATGGCCAACCCGACGCCCGAGGTGATGCCCGGGGAGCTCGTAGGTCTCGCCGCGGTGGTGGCCACGGGCCGCTCCGATTTCCCCAACCAGATTAACAACGTCTTGGCGTTCCCGGGCATCTTTCGCGGAGCTCTGGACGTTCGCGCTCGCACCATCACCGAGCGAATGGAGGTCGCCGCCGGGCACGCCATCGCAGCGACCGTCGGCGACGCCGAACTCGCCGCCGACTACATTGTTCCGAGCGTGTTCAACGGCGATGTCGTCACCGCCGTGGCAGCGGCCGTTTCTGCCGCAGCGGACGAGGACGGCGTCTCGCGCCGCAGTAGTGGTGAGGACCGCACGGCCTGAGTGCAACGTCCGGACCCGCACACGGCGGGCACGTGATCGGCGCCAAACATCTCCGCTGGACCCGCTCCGCTTAGCCGCCGAGGAGCGCCCTCACTGCGGCCCGGTTTGCGCCGGGATCGAGCGATGCAGCGCTGCGGTCAGCTGCTTGCGGTTGATCGGTTTGCTGACGTAGTCGTCCATGCCAGCTTCGAGGCAATGCTCGCGTGCGCCATCGAGCGCGTGGGCGGTCAT
>Ga0302326_10002607_pt1 | contig 43639 bp, 44 predicted proteins | sample Palsa_T0_3_FD_202264 | JGI IMG/M metagenome (GOLD analysis project Ga0302326, IMG submission 202264) | Peat permafrost microbial communities from Stordalen Mire near Abisko, Sweden - Palsa_T0_3 | ecosystem: Environmental > Terrestrial > Soil > Palsa > Peat permafrost | place: Sweden: Abisko...
AGCGGTCTCGCTGCTCAACCTTGGCGCGCGGCGGCTGGCTCCCGAGGATCCAGATCCGGCCAATCGGGGCGCAATCCCCCCGCAGCGGGACCTCGAGCAGGCACGCGACGCGATCGACGGCGTCAAAGCGCTGCTTGACATTCTCGAGCGCACGATCGGGCCGGAGCTGGGACCGCTGCGCGACGCGCTGTCGCGGCTGCAGATGGCCTACGCGCGGGAGATGCAGACCGGCGCCGGAGCTAGCGCACCCCCTCAGCCCGGCGTGGCAGGCGAGCAGACCGGTCCCGCTCAGCCCGCTGCAGGCCAGCAGCAGCCGGCGCCACCTGCGCAGCCAGGCGGGGACGCGCCAGGCCCCGGACCGGCCGAGTCCAGCGGCAGGCTGTGGGTGCCGGGGCGGTGAGTCACCGGCGCTGGGCGGGGCGCCGCGGCCCACGCTGGGCAGGCACAGCGCCGGCCGGCACGATACACTCCGCCCGCGTTTGCACCGGGTAGACGCTCGCGCCGAGCGAACCCGGCGGACAAATGTGCGCGCGACAATCCTCGCGCGGCACGCAAATCAGACCGCGGAGGATTTCTGTTGAGTAGCTTTCTGACGAACCATGGGGTCGTCGTCGCCCTCGTTTGCGCCGCCTGTGCGGTGGTCTACGGCCTCGTGACCACACGCTCGCTGCTGGCGCTCTCGCCGGGCAACGAGAAGATGCAGGGCATCTCTTTGGCCGTTCAACAGGGTGCCCGCGCCTATTTGAACCGCCAGTACACGACGATCGCCGGTGTCGGGGTGGTCGTGTTCGTGGCGCTGATCTTCATCCAGAACATCGCTGTGGCGGGCGGCTTCCTGATCGGAGCGATCCTGTCCGGCTCGACCGGCTACATCGGTATGAACGTGTCGGTGCGCTCGAACGCGCGCGTTGCCGAGGCCGCCAAGGGCGGCGTCTCGCCGGCGCTGAAGGTCGCGTTCCGCGGTGGCGCGATCACCGGCCTGCTCGTGGTCGGACTCGCTCTGATCGGTGTCTCCGGCTACTACGGCGCGCTGACCTCGTTCTTCGGTGACAGCCCCAAGACGGCGGTGGACGCGCTCGTCGGGCTCGGCTTCGGCGGCTCGCTGATCTCCGTGTTCGCGAGGCTCGGCGGCGGCATCTTCACCAAGGCCGCCGACGTGGGCGCCGATCTGGTGGGCAAGGTCGAGGCGGGCATCCCCGAGGACGATCCCCGCAACCCGGCGACGATCGCCGACAACGTCGGCGACAACGTCGGCGACTGCGCTGGCATGGCCGCTGACCTGTTCGAGACCTACGCGGTGACCGCGATCGCCGTGATCCTGCTCGGCGTGCTCACGTTCCACGAGTCCACGCAGGTCGCGCTGTACCCGCTGGTGATTGGCGGCGTGGCGATCATCGCCTCGATTATCGGCACGTTCGCGGTGCGCACCAACACGGACAACGTCGAGCGCGCGCTGCTGCAGGGACTGGTCGTCTCCGGTGTGATCGCCGCGGCCGCATTCGCGCCGATCACCTACTGGCTGATGCGCAACCTCACCTTCAAGGTCGTCGGCAGCACCGTCAACGCGCCGAGCTGGAGCCACCTGTATCTGTGCTCGCTGATCGGGATCGTCGTCACCGGCCTACTATTCGGACTAACCGAATATTACACTTCAACCCGGTTCGCGCCGGTGCAGAAGACCGCCAAAGCGTCGATCACCGGCCACGCCACGAACATCATCCAGGGGTTCTCCTCGGGGCTGCAGGCGACGGCGCTGCCGGCGCTGGTGATCGTGCTCGGCATCCTCGGCTCGTGGAAGCTCGCCGGCGGCGGCGTTACCGGCATCTACGGCATCCTGATCGCGGCCATGGGCCTGCTGTCGCTGACCGGGCTGATCGTCGCGCTCGACGCGTTCGGGCCGATCACCGATAACGCTGGCGGGATCGCCGAGATGGCGGACCTGCCGGAGGAGGTGCGCCAGGTCACCGACCGTCTCGACGCCGTCGGCAACACGACCAAGGCCGTCACCAAGGGCTACGCGATCGGCTCAGCTGTGCTGGCAGCGGTTGGCCTGTTCGCTGGCTTCCAGAAAGAACTGGAAAACAAGCTCGGCCACATGATCTCCTTCGGCATCAACGAACCGCCTGTGCTGATCGGCCTGCTGCTGGGCGGGATGATGGTGTGCCTGTTCGCGTCGCTGTCGATCGAGGCCGTCGGTCGCGCCGGCGGCGCGGTCGTCGAGGAGGTGCGCCGCCAGTTCCGCGAGCACCCCGGGATCATGGACTACACAGAAGAGCCCGACTACGCCAGGTGCGTGGACATCGTCACCAAGACCGCGCAGCGCGAGATGATCCTGCCGTCGCTGCTGCCGATCGCCTTGACGCTGATTGTCGGGCTGATCGACCAGCAGGCGCTCGGTGGCCTGCTGATCGGGGTGATCGTCGTCGGCTTCTTCTTCGCCGTCATGATGACCGCTGGCGGTGGTGCTTGGGACAACGCGAAGAAGCTCATCGAGGATGGCTCCTTCGGCGGCAAGGGCTCCGACGCGCATGCCGCGTCGGTGACCGGTGACACGGTCGGCGATCCCTTCAAGGACACCGCCGGACCGGCCATCAACCCGATGATCAAGGTCGCCAACATCGTCGCCATCCTGATCATCCCGCTCATAACCTGAGCCTCCGACGGGGTACCACAGCAGTCTTGCTGACATAAGCTCAGCTTGAGATGAACGGCCGACAGGCGCATCGGATGGGCACGCTCGTGCTGTCGCTGGTGATGGTGGCGGTCGGTCTGGCGCTGATCGTCCAGGTGGTGAGCGGGAACGCTGGCTCGTTCTCGCCGCGCCTGTTGCTCGGGGTGCTGTTCGTTGCGGCCGGCTGTGGGCGCTGGTATGTGGAAGTCAGGAGAGCACGAGACAGATGAGCACGAGATGAGCACGCAAGCGGGTGAGACATCGGAGCACCCCTCGCGTTCGCGCGTGATCGTGCGTCGCAGCATCGGCTCACCGATCCTGTTCACGATTGTCTACTCCTCGCTGGCGAGCGCGATCTACTTCTCGTTGGGAGTGATCGCCGGTCACGCGCTCGGGCTCACCCCACTGGTGTTCCTGATCGCTGCCGTGCTCTACACGGTGACCGCGATGACCTACGTGGAGGGCGCGTCGCTGCACCAGGACCGTGGCGGCTCGACCGTGTTTGCGCGCTACGCGTTCAACGAGCTGGTGAGCTTCATCGCAGGCTGGGCGATCCTGCTCGACTACGTGATCCTGATCGCTGTCACGGCGTACTCGGCGACCCAGTATCTGAAGGTCTTCTGGAGCCCACTGGGTAACCGTGGCGAGGCGCTGGGCCTGGCGCTGGCGTTCATCGCACTGGTCGTGCTCAGCAACATTCGCGGCTTTGGTGGCAGTCGCGCGCGCCGGGTGGGCATCCTGCTGGCCGGCGATCTGCTGCTGCAGGGTTTCATCGTGGTGCTGGGCCTGGTGTTGTTCTTCAGCCCGCACACGCTGCTGAACCCGATCCATCTGGGCACCGCGCCCACGTGGTCGCACCTGCTGTTCGCGATGACCGTCGCGGTGATCTCCTTCACGAGCCTGGAGTCAGCGTCGGGGTTGGCGGGGGAGGTGCGGATCAGCCGCGCGGGCCTCAAGCGCCTGGTCGCCAGCACGACCGCAACGGTCGCCTTTCTGTACGTGGGTATCGCGCTCGTGGCCGTCACCGCGCTACCCGTGCACGACGGCCACACCGCTCTGGCCGGGCGCTATCTGAACGCGCCGATGATTGGCGTTGTCAGCCACGTGCATCCGCATTGGCTGGGCAAGGCGCTGATGTATCTCGTCGCCGCGATGGCTGCGGTGACGCTCGTGGCAGCCGCCAACTCGGCGATGCTGGGGCTCTCGCGGCTGGCTTACTCGCTGTCGACCAACCGCCAGATCCCCAGCGGTCTTGGGCGTCTGCACCCCGAGCGCTCGACGCCCTACGTGCTGATCATCTTCGCTGGTCTGATCGCCGCGGGGCTTGCCGCGACCGAGGACCTCGACTTCCTGATCGGCATCTACGCCCTCGGTGCGACGCTCGCGTTCACGATCGCCCACCTGTCGATCTGTCGCCTGCGCTACAGCGAGCCCGACCGCGACCGTCCCTACCGGGTGCCGCTGTCGATCAAGCTTGGCGGCGGCGAGTTGCCGCTGCCTGCCGTGTTCGGGGCGCTGGTGTCCGCCGGAGGGCTGGTGGCCGTGCTGATCGTGCACCCCACCGCGCGCTATGTGGGCATCGGCTGGATCGCGATCGGTATCGCCCTCTACGTGGTCTACCGCCGCGCCGATGAAACCTCGCTACTGCGGCGCGTGACGGTTGCGCCGCAGGTTCTGCGCGCTGAACAGCCACACGAGCGTGACTATGGCTCAGTGCTCGTGCCGCTGTTCGGCACCGACCTCGACGACGACATCGTGCAGACGGCGGCGCTGCTGGTCGCCAGCGAGCAGACCGATGAGGCGGCGATCGACGCGGCCACGATCGAGGCGGTGTGGATGTTCGTGATCCCCATGTCGCTGCCGCTAGATGCGAGCCTGCCTGAGGCGCAGATCAAGCACGCTCGCCAAGTGCTGGCGCGAGCCAAGGCGGTGGGGGAGGAGTACACCGGCGTGCAGGTGGCCACAGCCACCGTGCGCACCCGTCGCGCTGGCTATGCGATCGTCGATGAGGCCCGCCGCCGCGGCGTGGAGGCGATCGTGCTGGGTGCGGAGGAACCCTCATTGATCCGCGGCGGAGCACGTCTCGGCGGGCGCGGCGGCCCGCTGGAGGCCTATGTTGGGGACGTCACCAAGTACGTGGTGCGCAAGGCGGAGTGCAGGGTGATCGTTACCGCGCCCGCCGCACGCCCCGTGGCGGGCGAGCTCGACCCCGGCCCGAACCGTGCTGGCACTCCCATCGTCTAACCTGCCGGCTATGCACATCTCATGGCTTTCATGTTCGTTCTGATCGTCGGCGCCGGTCGCGTGGGCTCGGCCGTTGCCAAGTCGGCGCTTGCAGCCGGGCACGAAGTGTCCGTGCTGGACGAGGATCCGCTCTCCCACGAGCGCCTGGACGCTGGACAGAGCAAGAGCTGGGAGGACGCTGACGGGCGCTTCACGGTCGGCACCGCGCTGGAGACCGATGCGCTGATCCAAGCCGGTATCGAGCAAGCAGACGTGTTCATCGCCTCTACCGCCGGCGATAACACCAACCTCGTGATCGCCCAGATCGCGCAAAAGCGCTTCGGCGTGGAGAAGGCAATCGTGCGTGTGATGGACCCCGCGCGCGCCGACTGGTATCGCGAGCAGGGTCTGCAGACGATCTCCCCGACCAAGCATGCGATCGAGATGTTCGAGCGCGCGCTCGAGCCCGAGGCGGCGTAGCGGTATGTACGCGATCATCGCTGGCGCTGGCAAGGTCGGGCGCAACCTCGCTCGGGAGCTGATCAGCAAGGACCACGAAGTCACGTTGATCGAGTCCTCGCGGCAGTGCTATCTGGCCAACGAGGAGGAGTTCGAGCACGCCGTGCAGTACGGCGACGCCACCGAGCTGTGGGTGCTCGAGCGCGCTGGCATCCAGCGCGCGGACCTTGTGATCGCGGTCACCGGCGATGACGAGGACAACATCCTCGTCTGCCAGGTCGCCAAGGAGAAGTACCTGTGCGACCGGATCATCGCCCGCGTCAACAGCCCCCGTAACCACGATCACTTCAGGCTGCTTGGGATCCAGCCGGCAGTCTCGGCTACCGACCTGATCCTGCGCCTGATCGAGCACGAGGTGCCCCGCTACGGGCTCGTGCATCTGCTTGCGCTCGAAGAGGAGCGTCTGGAGATCATCGAGCTCGAGGTGAGCCCAGACGCACCCACCGTCGGCGAGCGGGTCGCCGACATCGCCTTGCCGGAAGGCAGCCTGATCATCTCCGTGCTGCGCGGGCGCTCTGGGTTCGTGCCCAAGCACGACACCGTCATCGAAGCCGGCGATGAGGTGCTGCTGGTGCTCGATCCCGGCCTCGAGGAAGCGATCACCGCGTACTTCGCGCCGAACGGCACGCCTGCCGCGTTCTGAGCGTCCGCAGGGCGTCTCGAGGCGGTTGGACCGCTGCGAGGTTGGCTATTCTCTACGCCAGAACACTGTCCGGGATAGTCCAATTGGCAGTGACGCCCGGTTCTGGTCCGGGAGATTGGGGTTCGAGTCCCTGTCCCGGAGTTCGGTTGCGCCCGGTATTTATGGGTTGTTCGCGTTTCATGGGACAGCTCGTGCCAATCCTGGCGGGTTGCCCCAGAGCAGGTATCGTGAACGCGTGCTTGACGATGCGGTGATAGCTGAGGCTGGCCGTCGGTTGTCAGAGGCGGCGCCACCGAGATCACGGGTGATCCTGTTTGGCTCGGCTGCGCGTGGGGAGCTGACGCGGGACAGCGATCTGGACTTCTTGGTGATCGAGCCGGAGGTCGAGAATCCCGCCCTGGAGTCGGTGCGGCTGCGTCGGGTACTGGGGGATCTGGTGCTGGCTGCGGACGTGATCGTCGCGAGTGAGTACCGGGTGAAGGAGTGGCGGGATGTGGGGGGGAGTCTGATCCACGCGGCGCTGACCGAGGGTAGGGAGCTGGCGGCTTAATGGCCAGCAAGCAGGATCTTGCGGAGCAGCTTCTTCGTCGCGCTGACACGGACTCGGCCGGGGCCAGGGCGATGCTGCCGATTAACGAAGTAGCAGATGTGCTCGTCTGCTTTCACGCCCAGCAGGCTGTCGAGAAGGCGCTCAAGGCCGTGCTTGCCGCCCGTGGCGTGGAGTTTCCATTCATTCATGACATCAGTGGTCTGGCCAAGCTGTGCAGGGAAGCGGGCGCACCGCTACCGGACGAGATGGATGGTGCAGACCTGCTGACGCCCTACGCGGTTGGTCTTCGCTATGACGACGACACGGTGCACGCCGTCGAGCGTGAGACGGCGTCGAGGTGGGCGACCGCCACGGTCCAGTGGGCGCGGGGCCTGGTTGAGGAGGCTGGGGGTGGACAGAAGCTCTGAACTGAGCCCGAAGCCGTCGATGGTGGCTGAGAGGCGCAGGGCGCCCTGGAGTGTTCGGGGGGTACTTCGTAGGGCGCGGAGGGCTCCAAAGGCCAACCGCATCATCATCAACCTCATCGTCACTTGAACGATGAAAGTCGAGAGCACTCAGGGATTTCCCCCAGATTTCCCGACCCGTTGGAGCGAACTCGGGAATGCTCCTCAGCGCCCTGTGTTGCGCGCCCCCCGGTGCGGTACGACAGGCGTCGTCCCGACGGTGGACGGCCGACCCACCTGCCAGAGGCCCGCGTCATGTTGGGTGTCCAGCCAGCGCTCGCCGTCGCGCCGGCCCAGTGCGATTAGCGCGTCGAGGAACTCGTGCGCGAGGAACAGGTAGCTGAGCAGCTCACCGTGGATCGCGCTGCGCTCCGCGTTGACTGCGCGTCCGAGCAGCGCGAGGTTGGCGTCGCGCACGAAGCCGCGGATGCTGGCGTAGCGGCGCTTGTAGATCTCACGCGCCAGATGCCCGATCTCGAGTCGGTCGCTGGGCGCTACGAAGATGTAGGGAATCGTGCGGTGCTGACCTCGCCGTTTGCTGGGAGCTTTGCTGCTGGGCGCTGATCCTGTGGGCATCAGCGTTTCATTGACCGCTGCGAGCGTCGCAACGTCTTCGGCGAGCTGGTCGGCGAGCACCACCTGGAGCAGCTGCGCGACGCCATCGAGCGCATCTGGGCGCGCTGCGGCGCCGGCGTGCGTGACCGATGAGTTCAGGCCGATCACGACTACGCGTTCGGCGCCCAGCGCCAGCGCTGGCGTGAGCGGCGCGTTGAGGCGCACGCCGCCGTCTCCATACCAGCCGGTCGCCTCGCTGGGCTGGCGGATCTCGATTGCGGGAAACGCGCCTGGGATTGCCGCCGAGGCGAGCACGTGCTCGGGTGAGAGCGCGGTTGCGAAGTAGTCGATTGCGCGCAACGGGTCAAGGCCGAGTGCCGGCCCGCCGTGGTGGAAGACCACGCTGCGGGTGGTGTGGTAGGCGGTCGCGACGACGGCCGCCGCGGTCAATGCGCCGTCCTGGACGTTGCGTTCGATCCGCTCGAAGGGGACAAGTCGCTCGAGCGTTCCGCGTAGCGGCGTGGGGTCGAGTAGGCCGGCCAGCCCGCCACCCGGCAGGCCCGCGAGCATCGCGCCCGCACCCAGCAGGCGGCCGAGCTCGGCCGCTGAGACCAGCGGACGCAGCGCGTCCTCCCAGCGCAGCTCATGCCACATCGCAAGCGCAGCCGTTGCGGCCAGCTCGAGCGGTTCATCGGCACGAGCTGCGAAGAACGCGCCGTTGAGCGCGCCGATGCTGGTGCCGACGATGATGTCCGGAGCCTCACCGCGCTCGGCGAGGGCCGGCGCCAGCGCTGACAGCGCGCCTACCTCGTATGCCCCACGCGCGCCACCGCCGGCGAGCACGAGCGCGATTCGCTCGCGCCGGCGCCTGGATCTGACGGCGGCAGGCATTCTCCGGCCTTTAGATGAAGTCGTTGCCGGTCAGGACGTACACGAACGGTACGAGCGGCACGATCGAGGCGATCGCCCAGGTGATCTTCGCCAGGATGCCGATGTCGTGACGAAATAGCAGGTTGATCCAGATCAGGATCACAGCGATCGGATGCAGGATGCAGAGAATCAGCTCAAGCAGTTTCTTCATGCCAGCTCCCGTCGTCGAGGTGGCAAGCGAGCGTACTCTGGTCAGCGAGGAGAGGAGTTGATCATGCCGCCGCCTGCGTGGCCCAATCGCGATACAGCTCGAAGTAGCGTCCCTCCGCGGCGATCAGCTCGTCGTGCGTGCCCTGCTCGGCGATGCGCCCGTGCTCGAGCACGACGATCCGCCCGGCCTGGCGGATCGTGGAGAGGCGGTGGGCGATGACGATCGAGGTACGCCCGGCAAGCAGGCGGCGCATGGCTGCTTCGATGCGGCCCTCCGTGTGCAGGTCGACGTTGGAGGTGGCCTCGTCGAGGATCAGGATCCGCGGGTCGGCGATCAGCGCTCGGGCGAAGGCGATCAGCTGACGCTGGCCCGCCGATAGTTGGGCGCCGCGCTCGCCGACCTCGGTGTCGTAGCCGCGGGGCAGCTCGGCGATGAACTCGTCCGCGCCGACCGCGCTGGCGGCGCTACGGATCTGCGCGTCCTCAGCGTCGGGGCGCCCAAAGGCGATGTTCTCGCGCACGGTGCCCGAGAACAGGAACGCCTCCTGCGGCACGATCCCCATCTGTGAGCGCAGCGAGTGGCTCGAGATCTCGCGCAGGTCATGCTCATCCACGAGCACGCGCCCGCGCGTTGGGTCATAGAAGCGCGCTGCCAGCTTGGCCATCGTGGACTTGCCTGCGCCAGTGGCGCCGACAAGCGCGATCGTTTGGCCCGCCGGCACGCTCAGGTCGATGTGCTCCAGAGCCAGTACCTCTGCAGGCTCCGTCGCTATCGGTGCCTCCGCGCCGTTGTTGGCCTGCGCGGGCTGTGTTGCGCCATCGTCACGGCGCTTCGATCGGGGCTTGTAGGCGAAGGACACGTCCTCGAAGCGAATCTCGCCACGGATCGGCCCGATGGCGGGCGCGTTGGGGGCATCTTCGAGGGTGGGGCGAGTGTCGAGCAGCTGAAAGATCTTCTCCAGCGCGGCCATGCCTGACTGGTAGGTGGTGTAGAGCTGAGAGAGCTGCTGGATCGGTTCGAACAGGAATGACAGGGTCGCCACGAACGCGACGACGGTGCCAACCGTGATGTGCCCGTCGATCGTCTGGTAGCCGCCGTAGAGCACGATCATCGCCAGCGCGATCCCCGAGAGCATTTCCACCGCTGGGAAGTAGGCGGCGTTGAGGCGCACCGTGACCATGTTGGCGTTGCGGTTGTCCTCGTTGAGCTCCGCAAAGCGGGCCTCGTGGATTGGCTCCTGGCCGAAGCTCCGCACCACGCGGATACCCGACAAGGTCTCCTGCAGATAGCCCGTGATCGAGCCGATCGTCTCCCTGGTACGCCGGAACGCACCGGCGGAGATCAGCCGAAACCAGATGCTCGCCCCGGCAACGAACGGGACGATGCAGAACGTCAGCAACGCCAGCTTTACATCGAGGTAGAGCAGCACGCCGATCGCGCCGACGAGCGTCAGACCCGACTGGAACAGCGTCACCACCGAGTCGGTGACGAGGCTTTCCAACGCCTCTACGTCATTGGTCATACGTGAGATCAGCACCCCCGCGGGCCGGCTCTCATAGAAGCCGATCGGCTGGCTCTGCAGATGCTTGAAGATGCGGATGCGCAGGTCCGCCAGCGCACGCTGCCCAACCCAGCCCACGAGATACGTTTGCGCATAGGTGGCCGCCCATACGAGCATGGCGGAGAGCAGGAACGCGAGCACGACCAGCACCAGCGTGTGGGTGTGGTGCTTTTCGATGCCAGAGTCGATCGCCAGCTTGGCCAGCAGCGGTGGCGCCAGCGAGGCGGCGGTGCCGAGGAGCAGCGTGAGGAGCATCGCAGCGGTGCGCAGGCGGTAGGGACGCAGTAGCTCGAGCAGCCCGCGCAGGTTGCGCCCACGGCTGCCAGGGCTGGGTCGCTCACCTGCCCACTGCGCCGGCCCGCCGCGTCCGCCGCCGGGGCCAAGGCCCGGACGCCCGCCGCGTCCGCCGCCGCCCATGCCGCCGATTGCCCGCGCGCTCACAGCCGACCCCCCGCGTCGGGCTCGCCAAGGGCGTTCGCCGTGAGCAGCTGTACGGGCTCGACGGCGTTGGCGCGCGCGGCAGATGAGGTGCCCGCGACGATCTCGCGGTAGAGCTCTGATTGCTCGAGCAGCTCGTCGTGGTCGCCCTGAGCGACGATCCGGCCATGCTCGAGCACAACGATCTGATCAGCCACTTCGATCGTCGAGAGGCGGTGGGCGATCACGAACGTGGTGCGTCCGGCCATCGCCTCGGCGAGCGCGAGCTTGATGCTCTGCTCAGTGGAGGCATCGACAGAGGATGTGGCATCGTCGAGGATCAGCACACGCGGGTTGGCCACGAGCGCACGCGCGATCGCCAGGCGCTGGCGCTGCCCGCCGGAGAGCGTGACGCCGCGCTCGCCCACCTGCGTGTCATATCCCTGCGGCAGGCGCGCGATGAACTCGTGCGCCTGTGAGCGGCGCGCGGCCTGTTCGATCTCGCCAAGCGGCGTCTCGGGTCGGGCATAGGCGATGTTGGCGGCGATGCTCGCAGAGAACAAGAAGGGGTCGTCGCTGACGACGGCCACGGCAGCGCGAACGGAGCGCACGGTGGCCTCACGCACGTCGGTGCCGTCGAGCAGCACGGCCCCCGCGACCGGGTCATACAGCCGCGAGATCAGCGCCACGAGGCTGGTCTTGCCCGAGCCAGTGGGGCCGACTAGCGCGACAGTCTGCCCGGCTGGAATGTCCAGGTCGATATCGCGCAGCACCGCGCGTCCGCTTTGCGGCGCCGTGTGGGCGGCCTCCACGAGTGCGCTTGAGCCGAGCTCGTCGTGCGGGTCCTCATAGCGCAGCGTCACGTTGCGCAGCTGCACGCGCCCGTTACCCGCAGGCAACGCAGACGCGCCGGGGGCATCGGTCAGGTGTGGCTCGCGGTCGAGTAGCTGAAAGATGCGCGCGCCTGAGGCGGTCGCGCGCTGAGCGAGGTTGAGGGTCACGCCGAGCGAGCGCATCGGCGTGATCAGCATGTTCACGTACAAGTAGAAGGCGGTGAACTGCCCCAGTGTGAGATGTGCGTGGATCACTGACTCGCCTCCCAGCAGCAGCACCGCTGCGAGTCCGAGCTGTGGCAGGAAGCCGATCACAGGGTTGTACGTTGCTTCCAGGCGCGTGGCCACCATCGCCTGGCTGAACACGCGCCCGACGGTGTCCTGGAAGCGCGCCAGCTGCCGGCGCTCGCGAGCGAACGCCTTCACCACACGTACCCCCGAGATGTTCTCCTCGGCGTCTGCTGTCAGTTCGGCGATGCGCTGCTGTGTCTCCTGGATCGCCGGGCGCGCCCGGCGCCCATAGCGGTAGGAGATCAGCACAACGAACGGCACGGGTATCAGCGCGATTAGCCCGAGCGCTGGGTTGATCGCGAGCATGACCGCGCCGGCGAGCGCGATCGTGAGGATCGATTGCAGGATGAAAACGAGCCCGTAGCCGAGGAAGAAACGCACCGCGGCGAGATCGACGGTCGCACGCGACATCAGCTGTCCGGTCTGCTGGTGGTCGAAGAAGCCCAGCTCGAGGCGCTGCAGCTGCCCGTACATACGCTCGCGCAGGTCGTATTCAACGGCCAGCGACACGCGCCCGGCGATGATGCGACGCCAGTACATGAACCCCCAGCGCGCCAGCACCACGGCGAGGATCACCAGGAACAGCACAAGCAGCGTGTGGCGATCATGGGCGTGGCTGCCAGCAGCGTGGCCGTGGGCACGCACGGCTCCGTGCGTGATCGCTTGGACCGCGCGTCCGGTCAGCTCGGGCAGCGCGACGGTCATCACCATCGCGAGGCTCGCTAGCGCCCAGGAGATACCCAGCCCGCGCTTGTAGGGTTGGAGGAATCCGAGGAGTCGATTGAAGGTCTTCATAGTTGTGTAGGCAACGATTATCGCATGCGCGCGTCGGGCGGTTTTGCGCGGGCGTGCGCGATGGCTCCTAAGCTCCGGTCATGTCCACTCCTACGCCCCCTGCGCAGCGACGACCACTGGGCGCGGGTCTCTGTGACACGTGCGTCTACCAGCAGGTGGTTCCCAATACCAGAGGCTCGACCTTCTCGCTGTGCAAGCGCTCCCGTGAGGACCCTGACTATCCACGCTATCCGCGCCTGCCCGTGCTCGAGTGCGCGGGCTACGAGCGCCGGCCGGCGCCTTGAGCGCGGGCGGGAAGCTCAAACCGCCGCCACCTCGGCTGGCGCATCCTGCTGTGCGCCTCCCTCATCGCCCGAGGTGACGAAGTCGCGGCTACGCACGAGCATGAACGCGAACAGCGCGCCGAGGAAGGCGATCGCGCCGGCGATGATCAGGATGCTCGTGAACGCGTCGGTGAAGCCCACTCGGTAGGCGTGGCCGAGCGCGTCGCGCGCGGCGGGCGGGAGGTGGCGGGCAAGTTGTGAGACTTCGCCGGACACGAGCGCTCCGCTGAGCTGGCCGTGCGCGGCGCCCACGACCTGGCGGCCGGGCGCGCTGGAGGTGAGCGCGGCTGTGGTCTTGCTGGTGACGTCGTGCTGGAAGACGGCTCCGAGCCCGGCGATCCCGGTGGCGATGCCGACCTGGCGGAAGGTGTTGTTGATGCCCGAGGCCATGCCGCTGCGCGAGTAGTGCACGACGCCGATCGCGGTCGAGGCGAGCGGGGGGTTGATCGTGCCGACACCGAAGCCGGCAAGCAGGAAGCCGGGGATCAGCGTCGTCCAGCCCGAGCTCGGGCCGACGGCGGTCATCGCGAGCAGCCCAGCGCTCACGCACAGCATGCCCACGCCCAGCAGCAGGCGCACGGGTACGCGGACGCTGAGTTTGCCTGAGATGGGAGCGACGACGAAGGTGAGCAGCGTGATCGGCAGGAAGCGCAGCCCGGCCTGCAACGGGTCGTAGCGGAGCACGTCCTGGATGTAGAGGGTGAGGTAGAGGAACATCGAGAACATCGATGCCGACACCGCGAACGCGACGATGCTCGCGCCGGCGAATGCGGGGCGGCGAAACAGCGCTAGGTCGAGCATCGGGCGCTGCTGGCGGTACTCGGCGATCACGAACACCACGAACAGCACGGCCGCGCCGATCAGAAAGCCGAGGATTCTCGTCGAGCCCCACCCCTTTTCGTTGCCTTGGATCATCGCGAACACGAGTAGGAACAACGAGCCCGAGAACGTGACGAGGCCGATCCAGTCGACGCCGGTCGCGTTCGGGTCGCGCGACTCGCTCACCTGGCTGAGCGTCAGGAACACGGCGGCCACGCCGATCGGCACGTTGACGAAGAAGATCCATTCCCAGCCGATACCCGAGGTGATCACGCCGCCGACGACCGGGCCGATCGCGACAGCCGCGCCGATCACGCCGCCGAAGACGCCGAAGGCGATGCCGCGCTCCTTGCCGTGGAACGCCTGCGCGAGCAGCGCGAGCGAGGTGGCGAACATCATCGCTCCGCCGGTGCCCTGCACGGCGCGCGCGAGGTTGAGCATCAGCGGGGTGGTGGACAGGCCGCACAGCGCGGAGGACGCCGTGAACACGATTAGGCCGGTAACGAACACGCGCCTGCGTCCGACCAGGTCCGCGACCGCGCCGGCGGTCAGCAGGAACGCGGCGAGCGTGAGCGAGTAGGCGTTGACCACCCACTGCAGGTCCGAGAAGGAGGAGTGCAGCGAGCGCTGGATATCCGGCAGCGCCACGTTCACCACGGTGATGTCCAAAAGCAGCATGAAGATCGCCACCGAGACCGCGATCAAGGTCCACCATTTACGCTCCAACTGACTGCTCCTAACATCTCGAGGGCGTGCGATTTGCTCGCCACGCACTATATGAACGGCTACCGCGCAGCCCGATGGCGCGGACTGCAGGCGCCGCTAGCTCACCTGCAGATGACGCTTCAGGAAGGGCACGATCTCCTGCCACAGCAGCGCTGCCGGAGCGGGTCGGTAGTTGGGGCGGTAATCGGCGAAGAAGGCGTGCCCAGCTCCCTCGTAGACGTCGACTTTGACCTCATGTCCGCTCTTCTGTGCCCGCTCGCGCAGTTGCTCTGCCAGCTGCGGCGAAGGGTTCTGATCCTCGGCGCCGACCGCAGCCAGCAGCGGGCAGCTGAGTCTGTCGGCCAGCTGGAGTGGTGGGGTCGGGCGCTCGGGTGTGGAGTCCGCTTCCGGCGTGGCTTTGTCGATGAAGCCACCCCAGCAGTCAACCGCTGCGCTGAGGCGGTCGCTGGCGCCTGCGAGCAGCAGCGCGTAGCGGCCGCCCATGCAGAAGCCGATGCAGCCGATCTTGTCGGTTACGTCCTTGCGCGCACGCAGGAAGTCCGCGGCTCCCTCGAGATCGCCGAGCACGGTCGCGTCAGAGATCGCGAACAGCCGCTTCATTACCGCCTGCATGTCGCCGATCGGCGGCGGCCCGCCTTCGCGTGTGTAGAGGTCGACGCCGAGCGACACATAGCCGAGGTTGGCAAAGCGGTTGACCACGTCACGGATGTGCTCGTTGAGTCCCCCGGCCTCATGGATTACGAGAAATCCTGGGCGCGGGGAAGCCGACTGCACGGGGCGGGCGAGATAGCCGTTGACGTGGGTGCCGCCGGCGCCGGCGAACGTCAGCTCCTCACCGGCGACGCGCGCCGGGTCGCTGAGCGCGCCGGGAACGCCCGCGGGGCTGGGCTTGACCGGCGTGGCTGTCATGTAACTGTGAGCGAGGCGAGCGTTGACTCTGCAGCTGCGTCTAGCTCACGGATCTTGCGCTTGGCGCGTTTGCGCGTCTCGCTCAGCTCGTGCTCGAGCTTGGCGAGCTCCGCGGCGCGGTTACGCACCAGCTCCAGCTGGCGGTCGATGTGGCCGAGCGCCTCGTCGAGCAGCTCGCGTCGGCGTGTGGGGTCCACGTCGTCGCGCTGCAGTTGAGCGCGCACCTCCGCACGTGCCTCCTCGGCGGTGAGCAGCGTCTTGAGCTCCTCGAGCGAGACCCCCAGCAGTTCCTTCAGGCGCATCACCTCGCGTAGTCGCTCGACCTCAGCGGTGGTGTAGATGCGGTGCTGACCTGACGGTCGCGCGGGTGCCTCCGCCAAGAGGCCGATCTCCTCGTAGTAGCGGATCGTCCTGGGCGTGGTCCCGACCAGTCGGGCGACATCGCCGATGCGCAAGCTCTCGCCGGGAGACTCCATGGCGCTCAACGGGTGCCCGCGGGAATCGATGGATGGGGGGCAGGGTCGTTGACGGCGAGCGTCTCGGCACCGTGCTCGGGGGTGAGCGCTCCCACTCGCAGCTCGCGGTCCCCCAGCTCGGGCTCCTCGAGGGCTGGGGCTTGCACATGACTCGGACGCAGCAGGCACACGAATGTACCTACGAGCGATACCGCGGCGAGCACCCATAGCGCGGTGTGCATGTTGGCGATGAACGGCGCTAGCTTCTGCGCGGACAGTCCCTTGGCCAGACCGGAGAAGACGGCGAACAGCGTTGCTTTCGGTACGGCGGCGGTGATGATCGCGAGCACGAACGCGATCGACAGCACCGCACCGGTGTTCTGTAGCAGCGTCCTCGCGCCCGCCGCTATCCCGCGCCGGTGAGCCGGCACGACCCCCATCATTGCGGCGGTGTTGGGGCTATTGAACATGCCCGAGCCGGCGCCGACGAGTAGCAGCCACAGCGCGCTCTGCCAGTACGGCGTATGGACTTGTAGCGTTGTCATGGCTGCCAATCCCACGGCGCTGACGAGCATGCCGATTGCGGCCAGCGCACGCGAGCCATGTCGGTCGGCGTAGATGCCGGCGATCGGCGAGGCGATCAGCATGCCCAGCGCGAGCGGTATCAGCTTGATGCCGGCGTCGATCGGCGAGTCGCCTTGGGCGCCCTGGAAGTAGAAGACGAACAGGAACATCAGCGCGAAGCGCGCGAGGCCATTGATGAACGCGGCGGCGCTGGCGGCCGCAAACAGACGGTTGCGGAAGATCTGCAGGTCGAGCATGGGCGCCTTGGAGTGGCGCTCGATCAACACCCACAGCGGCAGCAGCACCACGGCTGCGACCAAGCCGCCGATCACGATCCCGTCGTTCCAGCCGCTGAGGCCGCCGCGCGAGACGCCAAGCACGAGGCCGGTGAGCCCGATCACGAACGTGATCGTTCCCAGCACGTCATAGCCCCGCACGGAGTCGGGTTTTGCAAGCTCACGCAGGATCAAGGCGCCCCAGGTCGCACCGGCGAGTGCGAACGGCACGTTGAACCAGAACACCCAGTGCCAGGAGATCGCCACCAGCGCGCCGCCGAGCACCGGACCGAGCACCAGGCCGATCGCTGCCACCATCGTGTTGGCGCCCATCGCCAAGCCGAGTTCCTCCTTGGGAAAGGCGTCGGTGACGAGGGCGGAGGCGTTGGCGAACAGGAAGGCAGAGCCGATGCCCTGCAACACCCGCCACACGATCAGCACGGTCGCGTTTGGAGAGAACCCCGCACCGAGGGAGGCCAGAGCGAAGACCACGAACCCGCCCACGTAGGCGCGCTTGCGCCCGAACAGATCGCTCAGGCGTCCTGCCGTCAGCACCAGCACGGTCGCGGCGATCAGGTAGGCGAGGATCACCCACACGAGTGCCAGCAGGCTGGTGTGCAGCGAGCGCTCGAGATCCGGCAGGGCGATGATCAGCGTCCCCGAGTTGGTGGCCGCCAGCAGCATGCCGAGGCTCGTGCACGACAGGGCCCACCACTTGTAATGCGCGTGGCCGGCGGCCACACCGAAGCGCGAGCCTGGGGCCTGGCGCTGAGCTCTCTGGGGAGGCGCTGCCGTCGTCAAGCGATCGACCTTCCGTAGTTGAAATCTGACGTGAACGTAAAGATCACGATAGCAGCCGTTCAGGCGGGAGCGGTGCTGCTAAAACGTGTGGCAATGGAGCCGAGCGAGCCCAAGGTCGTGAAGTCCGATCAGCAGTGGCGTGAGGAGTTGACGCCCGCTCAGTACGACGTGCTGCGCAAGGCTGGCACGGAGGCTCCTTTCACGGGCGAGTACGTCTACAACAAGGAGTCCGGCGACTACCGCTGTGCGGCCTGCTCAGCGATGCTGTTCAGCGCCGACACGAAGTTCGAATCTGGCACCGGCTGGCCCAGCTTCACTGAGCCGGCGGTCGCCGAGGCGGTCGAGCTGCGTCCCGACAACAGCCTGTTCATGCGCCGCACCGAGGTCATTTGCCGGAACTGCGGCGGCCATCTTGGCCACGTCTTCGACGACGGCCCTGGCGACACCGGTCAGCGCTTCTGCATCAACTCGGCAGCGCTTGCCTTCCAGCCAGACTCCTAGCCAGATAGGCTCGCAGCGCGATGATCATGATGGATCAGTCCAAACGGCTGTCCGAGCCGCTGCGCTGGGGCCGGCGCGAGCGGAGCGTCGTCGCGGCGATGGTCGTCTGCCTGGCGTTGTTCATCCTCGGTCTTGGCGCCTATGCGCTGACGACGGGCTCGCCGCCGCGCAAGGACTGCATCGAAGTCAGCTTCGCCTCGACGCTGGGCAACGCCACCGAGCACGCCTGTGGCGGCCAGGCAAGGAAGGTCTGCGCCTCACCGCAGCTGTTCAAACACGTCGCTGCTGAACTGCATGCGTCCTGTCGCCGGGCCGGCTTTCCGTTCTACTGAGCGGCAGTGCACTACTGGGCTGGAGCCCGCTTGCGACCCCCGACATTCGGTGTCTAGACAAATGTCTAAACGCCTGCTCCAAGTGTTGGCCACGATGGCCCTACCCCGACTCACGCATGCCGGATTTCATACCGGGACTGTCATTGGCGAGCGGCGTCCGCGGTGCGTGGAGGGCGCTCGCACATGTAAACAACGGTAGGAACGGAGGCACATGACCTGGCTGCAATTCCCAAGTTGGCTGAACGCGGGGGACAACGCGTGGCAGATGACCGCGGCGACGTTCGTCGGACTGATGAGCCTGCCGGGCCTTGCGGTCCTGTACGGCGGTGTGATGCAGAAGCGCTGGTCGGTCAACGCGATGATGCTTACGTTTGTGGCGTTTTGCGTGACTCTCATCGTCTGGAGTTTGTGGGCCTTCAAGATGGGCTTCGGTCACCCGATCGCGAAGAGCGGCGGGGGGATCTTCGGGACCAAAGGGTTCCTGGGGACGGCCCTCGGAGAACCGGGCAGCGTCCTCAGTCATACCGCGGAGGAGGGCCCGGCTGAAATTGCGTCGATTACGGAAGGTCCGCCGTTCCACTTCCCGGAGTCCTCGCTTGTGTACTTCCAGTTCGTGTTCGCTGCGATCACGCCGATCCTGGCGCTTGGCTCCGTCCTCGGGCGGGTCAACTTCAAGGCCTGGATCCCGTATGTGGCGCTGTGGATCACGTTTGTGTACGCGGTCAACGCATTCCTGATCTGGGGCGGTGGTTACTTCGCGGCACATGGCGCGTTGGACTACTCAGGTGGATACGTGATCCATCTGTCCGCAGGTGTCTCAGGATTCGTGTTTGCCGCCTTGCTCGGACCGCGATTGCAACGAGATCGCGAGGTCGATGCGCCTAACAACCTGTTGATGTTGGCGGTCGGCGCTGGACTGCTGTGGCTGGGTTGGAACGGATTCAACGGTGGAGACTCCTACTACGCCGGTGCTGACGCCTCGGCGGCGGTGCTCAACACCAACCTGTGTACAGCTGTGGCAATGATGGTGTGGATCGCGTGGGATTACATCTTCCGCGAAAAGCCATCGATGATCGGTGCGATCAACGGAATGATCACGGGGCTGGTGGGTATCACCCCGGCGGCCGGGTTCGTGAACGGGTGGGGCGCGATCATCATCGGGATCGTCGATGCGACGATCGTGTGGTTTGCGATTCGCTACCTCAGCCGAGCACCGATGTTCAGGCATGTGGACGACACCTTGGGGGTGATCTATACCCACGGTATCGCTGGTCTCGCGGGAGGCTTGATGGTCGGGCTGTTGGCCGATCCAAGCATCGTCGAGTACATCGGTGTCGGCGGTGCCAGCAACCTGCCGGGCAAGGAGGGTCTGCTGCTTGGCGGCGGCTGGACGCTCCTGCGATGGCAAGCGGAGACTGCCGTGTGGGTGATCGCGTACACCGCGGTGGCTACGTTCATCATCCTGAAGGTGATCGGCATCTTCATCCCGTTGCGACTCAGCGACGAGGAACTGGAGATCGGCGATCACGCAATCCACGGCAACGAGGTCTACCCGTCGGATGTACCGACGCTCGGCGGTTCGCAGCCGGCGTGGCAGCCTTCGCCAGCGGCGGCGGCAGGGACGTCGTAGACGAGAAGCTCTCTCCCGTAGCGGGCGCGTCCTCCCCACGGATGCGCCCGCCTCGGAGTTGAGGACGGTTCGGTGGCCCCGCTTCGGCGGGGCCACCGGTGTTTGTGGGGCGCGAGCCTGGCAGGCTGTCGCAGGTGCATCTGAGCGCCGCCGCAGAACAAGCCTGGCCTCCGTTCGTGCTCGTCAGCGGGCTGCTGCTGATCGGCCTGGTCGCCAATCGCGATGGTCTCTTCGAGCAGGCCGGGCTTTTCCTACAGGGACTCGCAGGACCGCCCGTAGTGCTGCTCGCGGCCTGCCTGCTGCTCGTCGCGGTAGTTACCGCTGTGCTCAACCTCGACACCGCTGTGGTGTTCCTGACGCCTGTGCTGGTTCATGCTGCTCGCGGTCGCGGCGTCGATGAGGAGGGGTTTCTCTACGGCTCGCTCTACATGGCCAACGCATCCTCGCTCTACCTGCTCGGGTCCAATCTCACAAACCTGCTCGTCCTGGACCACAAGCTGATTTCTGGCTCCACGTTTGCGGCGCATATGCTCGTGATGGCGCTCGCCGCGACACTCGCCACTGCGCTGGGGCTGTTCGTGCTCTTTCGCCGACGGCTGGGAGTAACCGCAAGTCAGCACCCGCGGCGTGCGAGCTGGGACGCGCTCGGCTTGGGGCTACCCGGCGCGCTGGGCGCCGCCGTGCTCACGATTGCGCTCCGCGATCCCGCGGTCCCCGTGCTCGGGGTCGGAGTGGTCCTGGCCGCGATCGAGGTGGTGCGCGGTCGACTGCGGTCGCGAGAGGTCGTGCGCGCGGTCGGGCCGGTTGTGCTCATCAGCTTGTTCTTGCTGTGCGTCGCGTTGGGAATTCTCGCCCGATCGTGGAATGGGCCGGCGCAGCTGCTTGATGGTGCCGGGTGCTGGGAAACCACCGGGATCGGCGCGCTCGCGTCGGTGACGATCAACAACCTCCCCGCCGCGGTGCTTCTCTCAGCGCACCCAGTCGCGCACCCGAGCGCGCTGCTCTTGGGCCTGAACATCGGTCCCAATATTGCCGCGACCGGGTCGCTCTCCGCGTTCCTGTGGTGGCGTGCCGCCCACCAGGTACACGCACAACCATCACTTGTCGCGTTCTCGCGCCGAGGAGCACCCCTCGCCGTATTCGCGACCGTTGTCGCCCTGGTCGCTACGGCCGTGCTACCGGCCGCCCTGTGACGAGATCGCGGGCGTTGACCGGGATCGCGTGTGATCGCGATGACGTGCAGTGCGCCGTTGATGCGCCGGTTGCCGCCGCGGTGCAGGCGGTCTGGCCGATCGGGATCGCAGCGGTGATCGTGCTGCAGCCGAGCTCGGCGAGCAGCTCGGGACGTCCTCCTTCAGGACTGCCCTGGCAACGGCTTGGGCGTCGATCTAGTCAGCTAGCCCGTGGCGGGAGGCCCTAACGCCATCGGGGTGGGCCTCGGCAAACTCCTTGACGGCGCTCATCGTCCGCACGTTCTCCTCATCGAACTTCGAGATGATCGCGGGCCTGAGCGGGCGCAACAGGAGCGGCATGGTGATGTCGAGGACCAGCCAACGAGAGACTTGAGTGCCGGCTGTGTGGGGCTCAAACGAGTAGTGGATGTGCACGTCGACGGTTGCCCGCAGCTGGGTGACTTTGATCGAGTGGTGGAAGTCGAGCGAGCCGGGACGCTGAAAGCCTATGACGGTGCCCCACCAGTTCTTTCCCGGCTCGTCGGGTTTGCCGTCGTGGTATTTGCTGCCGAGCTTTACCGGGTAGGGGTCGACGTCGGTCGTCTGCCCGAACTGGCTAGACCCGGGGAGCCAGCGTCCGTAGTTCGGCATGTCCGAGAGGAGGTCGAACAGCACCTCGGGCGGCGCCGCGACACTCGCGCGATAGAAGTTGTGCCATTGAGATCTGGGCATGTGGTCCTTTCGCTTCGGACGCACGGCTGCTGCTAAGGCGCTACTGGCTGCTGCTGATGGTCTGCTCGTTGGTCGTCGCGCGAGAGGCGTTCAAGCCGACCGGACAGGCGACGCCGGTGCCGCCGAGTCCGCAGTATCCGCCGGGGTTCTTGGCCAGGTACTGCTGGTGATAGGACTCGGCGTAGTAGAAGGGGTGCTGCGCGTCGAGCTGCCCGAGCTCGGTGGTGATCGTGCCATGACCGGCAGCTGAGAGCATCTGCTGATAGGCAGTCAGCGAGGCTTGTGCGGCCTCTCGCTGGGAGTCGTCGCTACAGAGGATCAGCGAGCGGTACTGGGTACCGACATCGTTGCCCTGGCGCATCCCCTGCGTTGGGTCGTGCCCCTCCCAGAACAGTCGCAGCATCTCCTGGTAGCTGGTCTTGGTCTCATCGAAGGCGACGAGCACGACCTCGGAGTGCCCAGTGCGCCCGCTGCAGACCTCCTCGTAGGTGGGGTTGGGCGTGATCCCGCCGGCGTAGCCGACCGCGGTGGTGTACACGCCGTCGGCTTCCCAGAAGATCCGCTCGGCACCCCAGAAGCAGCCCATGCCGAAGATCGCGCTCTGCACAGTTTGTGGAAACGGCCCCTTCATGGGCGTTCCGAGCACTGCATGAAGCTCGGGTACCGCCAGCTCCTGCGTGCGCCCCGGCAGCGCGGAGTCTGGCTGCACCATGGCGGTTTTGTCGCGACCGAAGAGACTCATGCATCCAGGCTAGCCGATGACCACGCTTGCGCCAGCTTTGGCGCTCGCGGCGCCAGCAGTACAGTTCGCTGGGATGAGCGAGCGCCCGGTCGTTGCCTATGAGGTCGCTGACCGGGTTGCGCGGATCACGCTCGATCGCCCTGAGCGAGGCAATGGGATCACGCGCCGGTTGGTGGAGGAGCTAGTTGCGTGCGTCGAGCTGCACGTATTGCTGCTGGCGGGCAACGGCCGAGGCTTCTGCGGCGGCTATGACTTGGTCGAGAGCGCTGAGGGCATGGGCGGCGAGGTACCGGAGCCCGTGGGCGTTGTGAGTGGCTCTGCCCTGGATCCGGCGCGGATCGCAGCCAACCACGATCCGCAGGGCACGTGGGACCCGATGCTGGACTACGCGATGATGGCTCGCAACGTTCAGGGCTTCATGAGCCTGTTCAACTGCGGCAAGCCAGTGGTGTGCAGGGTGCACGGCTTTTGTGTCGCTGGCGGCACCGACATGGCTCTGTGCTCAGATCTGTTGGTTATCGCTGAGGATGCCAAGATCGGCTACCCGCCGGCGCGGGTGTGGGGTTCTCCGACGAGCGCTCTATGGGCGCACCGCGTTGGCGCTCAACGCGCCAAGCGACTGCTGTTCACCGGCGACTCGCTGTCGGGCAGCGAGGCTGTCGAGTGGGGCCTGGCGATCGAGGCGCCCGCGGCGAAGGATCTGGAGGCGCGCACTGAGATCTTGGTCGAGCGGATCGCGCGCGTACCTGCCAACCAGCTGATGATGATGAAGCTGCTGGTCAACCAGACGCTGTACGCGCAAGGTCTGCACTCCACGCAGATACTGGGGACGGTGTTCGACGGGATCGCTCGCCACACGGCCGAGGGCTACGCCTTCCAGCAGCGGGCCGCTGAGGCGGGATTCCGCGAGGCGGTGCGGGAACGCGATGAGCCGTTTGGCGATCTTGGCCGGTCGAGCTTCAAGGGTTAGCGCCTATATGCAATCGTAGGGGCCATGGCACTGATCACAGCGAGTCGTCCTCTTGGTAGTGAGCTACAGCGAGTGTTTCCATCGCGGCCGTTCAACGTGCGTTTCTGGGACGGAAACGCGGTCGCGGCGACTGAGGGCGACGGCCCGACCTTCTTCGTGCGTCGCCCCACGGCGCTCGCACATTTCCTGAGCGCCCCGGGGACCTTGGGTCTTGGCCGCGCCTACGTCGACGGCTCGCTGGCGGTGGATGATCTCGATGGCGCCTTCCTAGTCGTCGATGAATGGGAGCCGCCTGAGCTGGCAGTATCCGATCGCGTTCGTCTGGGCCTCGCGCTCGTGGCCGCAGCTGCGCCTGGCGGGCTACCTCGTCGCCCCGGTCTCGAGCTGATCCTGCGTGGCCAGCTACATAGCGCCGAGCGTGACGCGGCTGCGGTTCGCTACCACTACGACGTAGGCAACGAGTTCTTCTCGCTGTTCCTTGACGAGTCGATGACCTACAGCTGTGCGATCTTCTCGCGTGGCGCCACCACGCTCCAGGAGGCTCAGCGCACGAAGCTCGATCTGGTGGCCAGCAAGCTCGACCTCAAGCCTGGGATGCGCATCCTGGATGTTGGCTGCGGCTGGGGCAGCTTTGCGATCCACGCGGCAACGGAGTACGGGGTGGAGGTTGTCGGCATCACCCTCTCTGAGCAGCAGGCGGAGCTCGCACGCGAACGGGTGGCGCAGGCCGGCGTGGCAGAGAAGATAGAGATTCGCGTGCAGGACTATCGTCGGCTGCCGCAAGCGTCCTTTGACGCGATCGCGAGCATTGGCATGGCCGAGCACGTCGGCGATCGCCAGGCGGACGTGTATGCGCAGACGCTTTTTGACCTACTCAAGCCAGGCGGGGTGCTTTTGAACCACGCGATCGCGGCGCTCGACCCAGGAGCGGATCCGCTCGAGGACCTGTTCTCCACGCGCTACGTATTCCCTGACGGCGAGCCGCTGCCGCTTTCGCGTGTGCAGCTGGCACTCGAGCGTGCGGGCTTTCACAGCGAGCACGTTGAGGGCTTCCGCGAGGATTACGCGGAAACGCTGCGCCATTGGGCCCGGCGGCTGGACGAGCACATCGAGCGGGCTGAGGAATTGGCGGGCGTTGAGCGCACCCGCGTGTGGCGGCTATACCTGCGTGCCGCCGGACACGGCTTCTCCACGGGCCTCACCGCCGTCTATCAAGTCAAAGCGCGACGACCGCTGTAATCAGAGCCTCATGCACCTGGCGCCCCTGCGGCGGTAGAATGGCGGGACCTTGCGGATGTAGCTCAGCTGGCTAGAGCGTCGCCTTGCCATGGCGAAGGTCGAGGGTTCGAATCCCTTCATCCGCTTGAAGCGAAAGCCCTGCAAATGGCAGGGTTTTCTGCTTTTTGAGGCCAGAGTGGAGCTGTCGCTGTAGGCCGTGGGTAGCAGCCATGGGTAGCAAATGGAGCCGTGCATGCGCCGCTCGCATTGGTACACGCGCCGAGCGCAAGCGGCGATATCCTGAACGCATGGCTGCACGAAAGATCAATCTGACGCTGGACGAGGGGCTAGTCCGGCAAGCCCGCGAGCAAGACTTGGGTGATGGCACCAAGAGCGACGCGCAAGTGGTCGAGGATGCACTCTCGGTCTTCTTGGGACTTCGTGCCCTCGATGACGCTCGCGCCCAAGGCACTCTCGCGCCGGAGGCCGCCGACGAGCTGGCGGTGGCCGAGGTACGTGCTGCCCGGCGAGCCCGCAGCCGCGCTTGATCCGTGCCGTCGTAGATCCAAGCGTCCTCGTGTCGGCGTTCATCGGTGATCCGGAGGCCGGGCCGGGCCGTCTCGTCACCGCATGGCGAGATCGCCGATTCGTGCTCGTTGTATCCCCGCTGCTGCTTGACGAGTTGGCGGACGTCCTCGGACGACCCAAGTTTGAGCGTTGGTCATCGCAGGGCCGCGCGCCTGCATACATCGGCGCCCTTCGTGCTCGCAGCGAGCTTCGGCCGGACGCTCCCTCCGCCCAACCCATAGAGGTGCGCGATCCAGACGACCACTATCTTGTCGCGCTCAGCCGAGAGTCCGAGGCGGACTTTCTCGTGTCTGTTGATCGTGACTTGCTCGATGCTGAGCTAGACCTACCGGTCGTGGATCCCGCTGTGTTCGTCGCGGGGCTGCACGACTCCGCCGAGGGCGAGCACTTCTTCACCGGCAGGACACAGGCAGGACGCGAGCTGCGTCTCCATTACCAGGGGTCGATCAACCACCCAGCCGGCGTCACGATCGCTGGCACCCTCGATGGTGGTCCTATCGAGATATTGGGCGTGACGCAGCGAATGGCGAAAGGCGCCGACAACTCAGTGATCGTCCGCACCGATCAGGGTACGTTTACCGCAGTCGCCGACACCGATCCGCCTGCGGAGGCTCACTCGGCAGCGCTCAGGCTCTATCTGGAGTATCGGCCGTCCGGCGGCTGGCAAACGGAAGTCGAGCGCTCCCGCTTCGAGGATGGCGAGTGGCGATTTGATGTGCTGGTGACGAACGAACGAGTCTCGGCCACCGTCGAGCTGAGGATGAGCGAGGCAGTAGCGAAGACCTGGACCGAGGGAGCGCCCACGCCGCCCTCAGATGAGATGGTGGCCGAGCATGCAGCGGTGATGCTGCGAGGCGCTGCCTGGCCGGCCATACAGAAGCGTGCGCTCCATCCGACAACTGTTCTCGGCGGACGACTGAGGCGCTAGCCGCCTCGAACGCAAACGGCCGTCGGCCATGCCTCTTGGAGGATGCGGTGCATCGCCCTGGTGTTGGCTTGGCTACTGCTCACTGTGCTCGGCGCGCCGGGCGTCGTGTGCGTGCCAGTCTGGCGTGAACGAGCCTTCACGACGCGTCCTCTGCGCTGCCATCCTCTGCCAGGTCGCGAAACTCGGTCATCCCGCGCGCACCAAGCAAGTGCACAAGCTCGACGGCGTCTCGCCGCGTGTCCGCGTCCTCACTCAGCAGGACGAGCTTGAGTGCCTCTCGTGTCTCGTCGACCGCCCCGTGCAGACCCCATCCCTCTGCATCGGTGAGCGCCATGCCGCGCAGCACCGCCAACGCTTCGCGCGGGTGCGTGGAAGCGAGGCGCGGGAGGGCTCGGTAAACAACGAAGTCGGGGTCCAGATGGACGCCTAGATCGAGCACCGCTGTCGCTTGCTCCAGAAGCCAACCGGCGTCGAACGTTGGCGCTCCTAGCCATGAGCCAAAGCCAGCGAGGGCTCCGGGGTCGCTGGAGTGGGTCTCCGCGAAGATCCACTCCCACGTGGCCGCGAAGCGACTGCCTATATCGGGTTCCAGCTGGGGGCTGGCCCATCCCGCGCGCCGGAGAACTTGCTCACGCAGCGCCGACCCTGCCGTCCTCCAGAACCTTGCAAAAAGGTCGTCGTCTCCGCCGGCCGTCGCTCCAAGGGCTAGGTTACTTAAGGACGTGATCGGCCAAGTGCTCGTCGGGACTGTCCGACCTTGGCGCCGCGTCATCGTGCTCGCCGGCTTTCTGCACCGCGCGGCCGTACGCATCGAGGAGGACTCCGAATACGTCCGTGAAAGGACGGTTGAACACGATGTACGTATTCCATGCCGCGTCAAAGTGCGCGGCCAGCTCCGGAGCCATCGGGAACACGAGCGGTGCGAGCTGGCAGGCCCAGCTCTTGTCGAGCCTCACGAACTGAGGAACATCCACCAGGGCTAGACCGGAGCGGGACACCGCCACCTAGACGCGCTAGACGACGGCGAGACCTTCGACGTGCTCGATAGCGGCGGGCAACTCTTCGCCGATGAGCTGAACAAGCACCGTGCAGGTCGAGCGTCCGGTCAGTCGGTCAGTCAAGCCGCTCACAGCGACGACGGTCAGGAGGACTTGGCAGCGTTCGCTCCCATCGGATACGCCGTGGCGGAAGTTCTGGCCGGTTGCGTGGAGAACCCGCTTGTGTGTAAGACGGCCAAGCTGAGGCTCTAGCCCAATCTCACTGATGATGTGTCTCGTGTTGGCGCGCTTGTCGCGCGGCCTACCAACGAGATTCCGCCCCGCGTCGATGATGCCCGCCTTCACAGCCTCGCGGTGAATCGAACCTTCTAGCCCGCCCATCAGGGGCAAGACCGCCGTTACGTACTTGCCTTCTTCTGCTAGTTCAAGCCCATGTCGAAGGTTCTCAAGCTGGTAGGGCTCTAGTTGATGAGCCTCTCCGAGCGCTTCGCGCAGTCTCGGGATGAACTCGCTCCGAGTGATGACCTGCTCCAGAGCGAGCAGGACGATTTCCTCCACCCGCTCACGGTCGAGGAAAGCGAGCATTCGACGGCACTTCTCAGGTAGCGGGGAGAGTATGAAACCGAGGGGGTCTCTTTCCCATTCGCGTTCAGCTTCAGTGATAGCTTCATCAAGCCAGCGTTTCGAGAGTGCGCCAAACTCCCGGATTGACTTGAAAGGCGCATCCCAACTGGAACGCACGACCGGCGTAAGCAAGCCGAGCTTGAGCGTCTCAAGCTCGTGAAGGCGCGGCAAGGCGGGGCTTAGGCCGATGCCTTGCAAGGCGTTGGGCGCAAACCTCTGCGAGGTCCAAGACAGCGGATGTCGTGGCAGTTGGGCCACGAACTCTGACGCGGAAAGTGCCCCAACGCCATCAACCATCAAGCTCGCGGCCGTGATATTCGCCTTGAGTTTGTCCAGGCCATATGCGGCGTCCAAGACCGGCGAAGTCTTGAGAGCAAAGAGGCTATGAGACGGGTCCGAAAGGAGCCCGAGGTTGGCCTTGAAGCTCGTCAATGACGATGCGAGCCCGAGCGACTGCAACCACCTGTGGTTATCAGTGATGGCTTTTACCGAGCGCGAGGCTTGGAGAACCGCCGCCTGGTCGAATTGCGGCAGGAGACCCTTCGCCTGCTGAGCGGCTCCCTTCGTGGCGAAGGTGCCCTTGACCGAGCCGAGCTTTTCCAGGCGCGCTGTAAGCACGTCGGCGACGCTCGGTGGGTCTGTTGGTCTCGACTCTCGCACTCAACCGATGATACGGCCATCCCCGGCCACAACATCAATGAGCGAAGGGGATGACCGCCCTCTGCCGAACTGCCGTCCCGAGCGCGATGATGCACCGATGGACCGTCGCCTAGCTTGGAGCGCCGCAGGAGGAACCGTGGCCGCGATGACCGGCACCAATGCCGTCGCCTGGGCCGTGGGCTCCACGGCGGCAAAGAGCACTCTCCCCCTTTGGGCCCGCCTTCATCTTCGGCGCGATGACGCTCCTGGCTCTCTGTGTGCTCGGAGCAGCGCTCGCTCGCTGGTGGCCGTTCCACCGCCTAGCCCTAGCCCCCGCCGAGCTACTCGATGACTGCATTCGCAGTGGGCGCGACGCTCGCGAGAGGCTGATTCGGGACAGCTTGGACAGTTGGGCCGCTGCGCGAGTCGCTGCTGAATGGACTCTCCGTACCGCGAACCTGCTCGACCAGCACCACCCGGCACTTGCCGATGAGTTCATCCTCGCAACGGGCGAGGACGAGACGTTTTCCGGCCAGGCCCTTGCTGTGCGAACCCTCGCGGTCAAGCTCAACGTCCTCGCCCAGGCTCGAAAGGGGCTCCCCGGCTAGGACCGGCATACACGGCCCGCACCCTCTACGCGCCTGGCCGGTCGGCGACGTGCTCCTTGAAGCACTGCTATCTCTGTCCTAAAATCTGACGTATCCCAGGACGGTTGGCGGGCCAGATGAAAAACAAGATGGCTACGCCGCTGCCAGAGCGCGGTTTCGACGCGCCGAACGGGTGATAGCTCCACGGACACGGCCCTATAGGGCAAATCGAGAAATAGCTCGACGTGGAGCAGGTGCGTAGCCCGCCCTGTCGGAGAGCGCACCGCTTGGCGCCAGGGTAGTCGTATCGCATCCGAGACGCACGACGAGGCTCAGCAGGGGGAGCGGTTCGCGTGCGCCGAGGAGCGCGATGTTCGGCAAACCCAAGAGAAAGAAGAAAGAACTCCGGCGCAGGTCGAAAGAACTTGCGCTACTCGAAAGGGAAGTGCTCCTGGCCCTGACGGTCATCCTCGCGCTCACGAGCGTCATCGCTCCACCACATCAAACACTCGTTCGACGCTCATCGCCACCAACGATACCGCTCCGTCGAGTGCCCACAGGCGCTCCGGCTCCCTCCACCCCCAGCGGTCCCCAAGTCTCCTGCACCAAGTCTCCTGTTGCTCCTATGTCAAGCACACACCCAATTTGCGGATATCTGACATTGGTCGTTTAGTCGATCCGGCTCGATGCCGATGCTGACTTGCTGATGCGTCTCGAACTAGGCTCTATCGAGCTCGCGAAGGGCCGCGCAGAATGGGTTGCCGCAATCATCCTGCTCGTTCCTTTCGTGGGAGTGATCGTGCTCCTGTCGGAGCTCGGGGCGGGCGTCGGAATCCTTCTCGGCGTGACTATGGTTTTTGGAGTTCCGGCCTCAGGCGGGCGCAAGCGGCTGGCCCGTTATCTCAGCGACCGATACCGGTCGCTGGGCGTGTGAGAGGAGGTCGTCGCCACCCGGCGCGATTGTGGCCGACGGGGTGCGTGGTCGCAGCAGAAGTCGGTGATATCGGCGTGCTAGGGGCGCTTGAGGCAGCGCATTGCCTCCATGCGCGTCTTGCCCTCGGCTTCGGGAGACGAACTTGGAAGCCTGTATCCGGCGGGAGACGCGCACCCGATTGAACGTCTCGTGCGCGTCATGGCGGCGGTCTTGACCGCGGACCAGATCGAATCAGGCAAGCTTGCGCGACAGAAGATAACTCCGGCTTTTCAGGCATCGCGCTGCGCGAGATGGCAAAACTCGCGCAGCTGCCAAAGCTCGCGCCACTACCAGCAGGCCAATATCAGTCGGCATCGACACCATCACTTCAACATCGATGTGGAGAGGGCACGCGCTGGCATTGTGCTGAGAAGCCTGTGGTAGTGGCGGGCGAGGTGGCGCTTGAGGCAGCGCATAGCCTCGACGAGTGGGACGACCACCTAGAGGCTGTCCGACGCGCGCCTGTAGCGAAGGTAAACGACGTGAGAGCCAAACGTCTTCGTCTCGACCAACTCCAGGTTGATCCTTTCGTCCAGGGTGGGGAAGTAGGGCGTGCCGCCGCCGAGTAGGACCGGGCTGACGAACAGTCGCCACTCGTCGATCAGCTCTAGCTTCATGCACGCACGGGCGAGGCCGGCGCCGCCGACGGCGATGTCCTTTCCGGGCTGTTCCTTGAGTCTTCAGACCTCCTCGCCGACGTCGTTCCTGGCCAGCCTGGTGTTGCCCAGCACGCTCTCCAGCGTCGTGGAGAACACGACCTTCGGCAGGGCCTTCCAGGTCTGGGCGAACTTGACGTGCTCCGCGGCCAGCGGACTCTCCTCAGCGGTCTCCCAGTAGAGCATCGTTTCGTAGAGCCGCCGTCCGCAGAGATGCACACCGATTTCCCGTACGTGCTGGGTGTGGAACAGAAACAGCTTCTCATCGGGCACCGACCAGTCGATTGCGCCATCGGATCCGGCGATGTAGCCGTCCAGCGACACAGTCATCGAGTAGATCAGTTTCCGCATTACGGTCCTCCTTCGGTTGTGGCAGGCCACGAGCGGCCGACACACAGACTAAGAGTCAGCCCGTCACAGCCCAGAACCAAACTCGGCTGACCGGACGACAACGACAAAGGCATTCCTTCCTGCCAGCGACGCATCCAGCAAACCGGCCGCTGCAGCCAGAAACCAGCACCCGGTTCCCAGAGCAGTGATGTGGGGGTACCCTCTCAGCCTGCCGCGGCTGATCCGTGGGGTGTAGTTGCGTTCACGACGTTGCGTACAGGAAGGCGCTCCAGCGCGTCGGCCATGACGGTGGCGCCGTCGCTGCGGGCGAGGGCGTCGGCCATCGCGCGGGCACCCTGTTTGATCGACCGGTCTTCCAGAGCGCTGGCGATCACGCTGCGCAGCTTGCTGGGCGAGCTCTTCTTGCTGACCCTCACGCCAGCGTTCACGAACACAACGCGGGCGGCGTTATCGGGCTGGTCGCGCGCATCGGGGATGCAGACGAGCGGAACACCATCGGCGAGCGCCGCGTTGACCGTCTGCCATCCCGCATGGGTGACCATGAGCGACGCATGCGGGAGCACGGTTCGATGTGGCACGAAAGCCACGGTGCGCGCGTTGGCGGGGATGCGGAGGTGGCTGGCGTCGAGCGCGGGGCCCGCTGTCAGCAGCGCCCGGACCGGCAGCCCGGCGACCGCGTCAAGCGCTCGCTGGGCGAGCGCGCCCTGATCCATGTAGCTGGTGCTGAAGCTGAGCAGCACGAGTGGATCGGTGTTCTCCTCGGGCCACGGCGACTGCCAGTCCTTCTGGAACGGCTCGAACGCGGGGCCTACGTAGTGGACGTTCGTAGGGAGCTGGGCTTTGCTCGAGAAGTCGAGCTCTGGCGCGGTCATCACGTAGACGGCCCGCGCACCGAGGACCTGGTCGCCCCAGTCCTTCAGTGGCGCGAGCCCGTACTCGGCACGGACACCGTTTAGCACGGCCAGCCCGGGCGCCCAGAAGCGGCGGGTGATGCGATCGAACAGGCGATCGCGCACGGCACCCAGCGGACCTGCCATCGGCGACAGGCCACTGAACAGCGGGGGCGCGCCGCGAGCTGGTAGTGGATAGGGGCAGTGAACGAGCGCGGCGGCTGGCACACCCGCGAGCTCAGCGGCGATCGCTGCAGCCGGTATCAGCCAGTCGAACACGACCACGTCGGCGCTCCAGCCCTCGAGCGTGTCGATCACATCGCGTGTCCCATCGGGCATCGGCGCGATCACGCCGTCGCGCAGTCGCTTCGCGGCGCCAAGCTGCGTGCGCGCCTCCCAGTCACGTACAGGGTCGGTCTCAGGGCGCGTGATGTCGAGGTTGGGCATCGCCCGCCGGAACTCGACGAACTCGGCCCCAGTGCTCTCGATCCGCTCGCGCGCGGCGCGGTGGGCGAGGACCCGCACCTCGTGACCGCGGTCGACGAGCTCACGTGTGAGCGCGAGCTGCGGTGGGGCGTTGCCGCTGAACGCGAGGAGCGTCTGGAAGACTCGCATATACTTCATCTTAGTATGACAAAGATTAAAAAGTCAAGCGTCCCGCGCAAGGAACGCACCTATCGGATGACCGCCCGCGCCGATGCGGCCGCAGCGACCGGCGAGCGGTTGCTCGCCGCGGCGTGGAAGCACTTCGGCACTCGACCATATGAGGAGGTTCGCCTGCGCGAGATCGCCGCTGACGCGCTCGTCACCGAACAGACGCTCCTCGCGCGCTTTCACTCCAAGGACGAGTTGCTCACCGCGGCATACAGATGGTGGGCGATGAGCGAGAAATCACGCCGCGACGCGGCTCCCGTGGGCCGCTTCCCCGAGGCCGTCGCCAACGTGTTCGACCACTATGAGGCGCACGGAACGGCGATTCTGCGCATGCTCTCCCAGGAGGACCGTATCCCCGCCGTCCACTACCTCACCGACAGGGGCAGGGACTACCATCGCGATTGGGCGGGCAGGGTCTTCCAGCCGCTGCTCGCCGGCCTGCAGCGCGCATCCAGTGAGCGCCGGCTCACGGCCCTCGTCATCGCCACGGATGTGCTCGTGTGGAAGCTCCTGCGACTCGACATGCAGCTCAGCCGCCCCCAGGCCGAAAAGACTGTGGTTGAGATGATCGAGTCCTACTCGAGGCGATCGAGTTGAGAGGCGTTCACCGCGGCGCGACGCCGCGGAGCTCGCGTCGCAGCGCGTGACTCTCGGGCTCGGAGCGCACGAGCTTGACAAACGCGGAGGTGTCAAGGTAAACGGGCAGGCGCTCTACCGGGGCTCGTCGCGAAGCTCGTCGAGCACCTCCGCAGACGGGGGGCCCGGGATCGGCTCGGGCAGTTGCTCCAGCACATCCAGCAGGTTGCCCTGGCCGCGCCTTGCACCGCGCTCGGCGACGAGCCTGTCGATCACCGAGGCGCGCCCCGGCGCCGGCGTGAGCTGAGCCACCGCCTGTCCGCGATCGGTGATCACAAACGACTCACCGCTCCTTGCCCTGCGCGCGTAGCGGCTGAGGTTTTGGCGCATCTCGCGGATGCCGACGATCTCCATGTGCGTCATTGTGGCGCTTTGCGGGTTATCAGGACACCGGAGCCCGTGGCGGTTCGAGGCTGCGTGTCATCCCTGAGGATGTGACGATGCGGGCGGCTTGTGCGGCGAAGCGCTGGCGCTGGGTGGGGGAGAGGTCCTTGACTAGCTCCGCGAGCTCCTCGGAGACTCGCTCGGCGAACTGGCTCGCCATTGTGCGCCCATGCGCGGTGAGCAGCACTCGGATGGCACGCCCGTCTGTGCTCTTTGCGGAGGCACGTTCTACCAGGCCGCGTCGCTGTGCACGGTCGACGAGACCACTGACGCTGGACTTGTCGAGGTTGAGCACGTCGGCGAGTTCGACGATGCCGGGCTCGCGATCGCGGAGTATCCCGAGCAACCGGACCTGGATCAGCGACACGTCGTGTTCACTCGCTAGGCGCGCGAGTGTTGCTTGGATCAAGAATGAGAGCTCGACGAGCGCGTCCGTGAGGTTAGGTGTGTCGGTGCCGGCTGCCATGCGTGAATCCTAGCTTGAATTAGTACGTGATACCAACTAATCTGGTTTGGATCACCAACTATTCTCCTGGAGCTTTCATGCATGCAGCAGTCGTCCGGTCCTTCGATGCGCCGCCCCGCTATGAAACATTTCAGACGCCACAGCCGAACGGCGAGCACGAGATCGCCGTTGATGTTCTTGCCGCTGGCCTTCACCCACGGGTGCGCTCGGGCGCGTCCGGCAGCCACTACACCAGCACCGACGTGCTGCCTTTGATCCCTGGTATCGATGGGGTGGGCCGCTCCGCTGAGGGTCAGCTCCTCTATTTCGTCGCTTTCGATAGCGCGTTTGGGACGATGGCTGAGCGGACGGTGATTGATCGGCGGCGCGCAGCTGCGCTGCCCGGTGATGCGGACGTGCACGCAATCGCCGCTGGCATGAACCCGGGCATGTCCTCATGGATAGCGCTGCGCAAGCGGATCGCCTTCGAGGCCGGCCAGAAGGTGCTCGTACTTGGCGCCACTGGAAACGCGGGGCAGATGGCTGTGCAGATCGCAAAGTTCTTGGGGGCTGGCCACGTGGTGGCCGCTGGGCGCAATCCTGACCGGCTCGCGAGGCTCACCAGCCTCGGGGCTGACGAGCTCGTCTCGCTGATAGGCGAACCAGACGAGATCGCTCGTGCGCTGGCAGCGGCAGGGGCTGATGTGGATGTGGTGATCGACTATCTGTGGGGCTCAGCAACTGAGCAAGCAATTCCCGCGCTCGTCAAGGAGCGCGCCGAGCGCAGCAGGCCGCTGCGGTGGATCGAGATTGGGTCGATGGCCGGCACCACGATCACGCTGCCCTCCGCAGCTCTGCGCGCGGCCAACCTGCAGCTTCTCGGTAGCGGCCAGGGCTCGCTGACGACCGCCGTGATCGCCGCGGAGCTTCCCGAGCTCGCCCGTCAGATCAGCGCGGGCAGCTTCGCGGTCGATCCCGTTGCCACGCCTCTCAGCGATGTCGAGTCCGCTTGGAGCGCCCCAACCGCGCCTGGGCAACGCATCGTCTTCACCGCCTGAGTCGACTCATCAGTCGCGCACTACACGAGCTACCCAGCGCGAGGCCCGAGAACTATCGAGACAGCTGAATCGTGCGGGAGTGTCTTGCCGTGCTGCGGGCTCTGAGCGACTACGACAAGCGTGCCGTGAGCGTGATGAGGGAAGGTCACTCGACCTAGGCGACAGCTCGCGTCCCGCAGTAGGTGATGAGCTCCAGCCAACGTGTGACGGTGAAGCCGCGGGACAGTGCACCGTGTGAGCGTGATGTCACGAGCTCTATGTTCGGCCGCTTCAATGGCTCGACGCCGTTCTGCTTCTTCGCTGGCCTGACGAGCAGCCGCTTCTTCGTTCGTGTGCCGCTGTGCCTGTTCAGCTTCCTCCCGACGCGTGCGTTCAGCTTCGGCTTCTGCATATATTGTCCCGGCCTCTTCACGAGCCCCCAGTAAGTCCCGGGCCGTTACGTTCGACATGTAGCAGTTGCCGTTGGGAATCCACCAGCAAGCCCATTCGAACGCATCCGGCAGTTCAGAGGGCGTCGTGTCGAGATAGGCGCAGACGTCGTAGGACGGAGTTTTGGCGGGCGTGACGCGGTAGGTCTTTGAGAAGGGTCCAGCGCCCAGTAGTTCCCCTTCAGGTTTTGAGAGCCACACCGCTGCTTTCTGGTTCGGCTCTTCGTCTGGCCACGGCGCGCAGGTGCCTTCGGCTTCGCCATACACAAACAGTCGGTGACGTCCGTCAGCTGTGCCTTCCGCGGTTATGAGCATCTGTGAGCCAACCGTCCGCTCGTAGGGCGCGGACAGCGCCAGGGTCTCGGTTGAGCTGGCAGCGAGTTCGGCCGACGCGATGGCTGAGCTAGCAAGCAAATAGACAAAAGCGGCGAGGCAGAAACCGGCCACGCGTCTGCCTGTGATCCCTGATCCCAGCCCCACGATCTCCGATGATACGCCGCTTTATCCCGTAGCAAGGCGATGATTGAAGGCTTCGAATCCGTTCATCCATTCTGCCCGTTGCCGCTGTGATGTCCGGCGTTCTCCTCGATTAGGTTCTCCGCGCGGGTCATCAGCGCACCGAGGCTGATACCCAGGCCGTCACAGAGGCGCAGCAGTGTGAGATAGGTCGGGTTGCCCTTGCCCAGGGCCAGGGCGTTGACACGCCTGACGTCAAGGCCGCTGCGTTCAGCGACCTTGCTTTGGCTGAGCTGCGAGTTCTCGGCGATCACAAGCTTTATCGCTTGCCCAAGCGCAGCGTGGTCCTGGGTGCGTGGTGTGAGCTTTCGCTGGGCTGCCATGGCCGGCAGCTTTACGCATACCAGCGAGAAGGACATAGGACATATAAATAGAAGTTCCCTGCAGACAGTTGTCGTCGCCGCAATTTGGGAGTTTTTCCGTACCGTGAAACAGCGAGAACAACAAGATCTGCTTGTGCTGGGTCGGGCGCTCAGGGAGATCCGCCAGGAGCGGGGCGTGGCCGTGGAGCAACTCGCGGAGCTGAGCGGCGTTGTGCGGGCACGTATTCAAGCGCTTGAGCTTGGACAACTCAACCCGAGATACGAGCTGCTGCTCGCGCTCGCAGAGGGCCTCGGTGTTCGACCCTCGGCGTTTGTTATCAGGGCCGAAGAGCTCGCGGCGCGGGATCAAGCGTGAGCGGGGGCGAGTGGCTGTGGTTTGCTACCGGCAGCTCGCCGTGGGCCCGCGCCAGCTTGTGTGGTGCTGCTTCGGCGGGATGATCTGAGTCGGTCTGGGCGAGGTCGTTCGCGCCCCAGTTGAGCAGGAACGCCTCGGCGTCGACCACGCTCAGCGGGCGCGCGAAAAGGTAGCCCTGACCGCTGTCGCAGCGCTCCTCTTGCAGCAGCGACAGCTCGTGCTCTCGCTCGATGCCCTCGGCGACCGTCTCCATGCACAGTGCCTTGCCGAGCTTCACCAGCGTGCGCAGGAGCGTCTCGCCTTCTGGGTTCTCTGCCAGCTGGAAGATGAACGAGCGGTCGATCTTCAGCGCATCGACGGGGAACCGTTGCAGGTGTGCGAACGAGGAGTAGCCGGTGCCGAAGTCATCGATCGCGATCCGCACACCCAGCTCCTTGATCGCGCGCAGCCGTCGAGCTGTTTCCTCGGGGTCGCGCATGAGTGCGGTCTCGGTGATCTCAAGCGTCAGCGCGTGGGACTCCAGGCCGCTGTCGGCTATCGCCTCGTGTACGTCGGCGATGAACTGGTCGCTCTCCAGCTGGCGCGCGGAGACGTTGACAGCGATGCCAACCGCGTGTCCATCTTGGCGCCAGCGTGCGCCCTGGCAGCAGGCCTGGCGGAGGACCCACTTGCCGAGCTCCACGATCATTCCTGTTTCCTCGAGCAGCGGGATGAATTCGATCGGCTGGACCACGCCCTGCGAGGGACGCGTCCAGCGGACGAGCGCCTCGAATCCGGTGGGGATCATCCCGTCGAGGTCAAATGTTGGCTGGTAGAGGAGGAAGAACTCTTCGCGCTCGAGCGCAGCGTGCAGGTCCATCTCCAGTTCCATCCGGCTCTGTACCACGTCTTGCATCCCTGCCTCAAAGACGACGTGACGATTCTTGCCATCCCACTTGGCGCGGTGCATCGCGATGTCCGCGTCGCGCAGCAGATCCTCGACAGATGCTCGCTCGCCTGTGACCACGCCGATACTTGCGGTCACCGTGAGCCCAGTGAGGGCGCCGTCCTCGAGCTTGAATGGCGCTTTGAGGATCGCCTTGATCCGCTCCGCTATGAGCTCGACCTCGGCAGTGCTTGAGATCTCTTCGGCGAGTACCACAAACTCGTCGCCGCCGATCCGCCCAAGCGCGTCGATATCACGCACGACACCGTCCAGGCGCGCAGCGATTGCCTGCAGCAGCTGGTCGCCCACTGCTTGTCCCAGCGTGTCGTTGATGCCGGTGAAGTTGTCAAGGTCGATCAGCAGCGCTGCCACGGGCGTTTGCAGGCGGCGGGCTCTACCGAGCATCTGCTCGCCGCGGTCGAGGATCAGCGTGCGGTTGGGCAGGCCCGTCAGCTGGTCGTGGGTGGCCATGAACGACAGCTCCTCTTGGCGGCGCGTCAGCTCCTGCTCGATTCGCGCTCGCTCTTCCTCGAAGGCCTCACACATCCGCACCAGCGTCACATCCAGGGTCCGCTGGGTCATGGCCATTGCTTGGGCGAGTGCTGCCGGGGCGATTTTCAGATCTGCGGCGCTTTCGCGCAACACCTCGTCAACCGCGTCGCGCCAGCGCAGGCAGCGCTTTGTCACCTCGTTCAGCGGCGCTGCGCTCTGCGCTGCCAGCTGGCCGTAGGTGTGCCACGCCTCCTTCCCTGTATCAAGTCCCGCCTGCGGGTCGCCGCCGGCCATCCACAGCGCTAGCGCGATCGTCGAGTTTCTGCCAATGCGCTCGAAGTTCTCCTTCACCACCGTGTCGAAGCTCTCAACCGATCCCCCTGCTGCCTCGCCCGCTGGCACGGACATGAGTCTGAGCACATCCTCCACGCGCGCGCCAAGCTGTTCGCCGAGACGGCGCACCGCGCGATCCGGCTGCCCTGGCGGAGGGCTCCGTTTTGTTGGTGCCTGCATCATCCCTCCCGGGCTGTGAGCTGATCCGTCATCTCACCGCAAAGCGTCGGCCAAATCGGATCAAGTCTTGAGAATGGGTTGTCCCGAATAGACGACTGGCCTTCCAGTTATCTATGCTCTGGGAGGGGGTCTCGCAGCACATATCGTCCGCCGTCACCGCGCGTGAGCAGGCCCAGCAGCTCCAGCTCGCTAAGGGCCAGCAGCACCTCAGCGGGGTCAGCGCCTGCGCTTGTCAGCTTGTCCGGGGTATCGCATCCGCTTCCGACCCGCTCGAGCATGGCCTTCAAGCTCCGACAAAGTCCGCGCCCCAGCTTGCTCTCGTCCTGTGGCGCGCGGGCCGGCTGTGCGCCAGCTCGACTAGTGCTGTGCGGATATAGAAGCTCAAGCGCGTCCTGCGGCCCCCGGATCAGCTTCGCGCCGTGCATCAGCAGCGCGTGTGGGCCGCTTGCGAGGGGAGAGCTCACGCGCCCAGGGATCGCCGCCAGCGTTCGTCCCAGCGCCTGCGCCATCCGCGCGCCTGCGAGTTCCGCGGGCGTGCTCTGCGCCTCAACAACCACGGTCAGCGATGCAAGTTCCACGAGGATCCGCTCGGCTGCCAGCTGTCCCCAACGCCGGCCGCTGCAATCTCGCGGGAGCTCAGACACGGCGCATCCGTCGCGCTTGACGCGTTCGTAAAGCGAGCGTCTGCGCTTTGGTGGGGGTACGCTGACCCCGCTGCCCATCACAGCGATGCTCGCGCTGTCAGCGTCAAGCGCGCCGGCGTGCGCCGCGACGGCGATTCCATCCGTCAGGGCCGCAGTAACCGTTACGCCGCTGGCGGACAGTCCGCGCGCAAGGCTTCTGGCCATCTCCATGCCGTAGTCACTCGCTGCTCTGCTTCCGAGGATCGCGACGACCGGCTCAGCCGTGAGTTGCGCAAAGCGCTCCGCGCCGCCAGCGACCTCGAGCATGTGCGGGGACGCTCGGCCCCGCAGTGTGTGCGGATAGCGATGGTCGTGACAGCACAGCGCCACAGCGCCAGGCCGGCGGGAGGGCTCCTCGTAGTCGAAGCGCTCGTAGCGTGCGCGCAGCTCAGGCGCGCGTCTGCCGGCTACAGCTTTCAGCAGATCCTCGTCGGCGAGTGCAAGTAGCTCGATCAGCCGGTCGCGGTCGCGCGCGCAATAATCCAGTGGCCCGCTCAGCTCCGCCAGCAGCCAGCTACGACGCACGCAGCGCGCGCACGCGCCATGTGAGGTGCGCTCGGCGTGGTGGCTGGCACTCATGCGGCGCGGCTGTCTGCGCGGTTCACGTCCGCACGCAGCGCCAGTGCCGCGCCGAGCTCTGCAGCGCGTACGCGATCGCAGCCGTTCAGGTCGGCAATCGTGCGCGCTACGCGCAGCAGCCGGTGCTCGCCGCGTGCGCTCAGCAGCGAGCTCCGCCGGGCCGCCTGCAGCATCCGCTCGCCGCGCTGATCGAGGCGCACATGCACGCTGAGCATGCGCGCGTCCATGTGCGCGTTCACGCTCACGCCCTCCGCGCGTAGGCGTCGGGCTTGGCGCTCGCGCGCGGTGGCAATTCGCTCGCGGGCTTGCCCAGAGCTCATCAGCGGCGCTGCATGCAGGTCGCTGATCAGGTCTCGTTGCAGGCCTGCCAGGATGTCGATGCGGTCGAGCAGCGGGCCGCTGAGCCGCCGACGATGGCGCAGCATGTCTGCTTCCCCGCACGAGCAGCGATCGCCCTCGCCCGCGTAACCGCAGGGACACGGGTTGGTGGCTGCCACGAGCATGAATCGCGCTGGGTAGAGCGCTGAGTGATGCGCCCTGGCGATTGCCACCCGGCCCTCCTCCAATGGCTGGCGCAGGGCCTCAAGCGTCGGGCGTGTGAACTCTGAGAGCTCGTCCAAGAACAGCACGCCGTTGTGTGCCAGTACGGCCTCGCCGACCGACCCGCGGCTTGCCCCGCCGAGCAGGCCAGCCGTGGTGATCGAGTGATGCGGCGCGCGGAATGGGCGGCTCCTCGCCAACACCTGGATGCCGGAGCGCATCAGGCTGTGAATGCGCGTCACTTCGACTGCCTCGGTCCGTGACAGCGGTGGCAGGATCGAGGCAACGCGCTGGGCGAGCATCGTCTTGCCTGTGCCTGGCGGGCCGCTCAACAGCACGTTGTGCGCCCCCGCAGCAGCAATCACGATCGCCCTGACCGCGTGATGCTGGCCGCGCACATCGCCCAAGTCCGCTCCTGGCCCTCCGGGGCTGCCTGCGGATCTGTCCGCTCGCTGCTGCCAAGCCGCATCTGCAGGCTTGGGCAGCGGGTCTCCCGCGCCGCCGCTGAGCACGCGCACGGCGCTGCACAGGTGCTCGGCGACGCTCACCTGCAGGCCGTCGATCAACCTTGCCTCGTGCGCGCGGGCGCCGGCGAGCACAAGCGTGGTCATGCCGGCGCGCTGTGTGGCCTGCGCGACCGCCAGCGTGCCGCGTGATGCCCGCACGGCCCCGTCGAGTGCCAGCTCCCCGTAGAGCACCACGTCCGCGAGTCCCTGCTGGGGCAGCTGGCCGCTGGCGGCGAGCACGGCGCATGCCAGCGCCAGGTCCAGGCCAGGGCCGGCCTTGCGCACGTCTCCAGGCGCGAGGTTCGCGGTTATGCGCCTAGCTGGGAACTCGTATCCGGAGTTGAGGATCGCGGTCTGAATGCGCTCGCGCGCCTCGCGTACAGCTGCGTCTGCGAGGCCGACGATCGCGAAGCCTGGCAGCCCCGCGCGGACATCCACCTCGACGCTGACACGCCGGGTGTGCAGACCCTCGATCGTGAAGCTGTGTGCTCGTGCGAGCATCGCCGTGTCTCCTCTCGCCTGTGCTCATGGACGCAGAGGAGCAAGCTAGGCCGCGCTTGGGACGGGACGCTCCGACGGCTGGCCCAGCGATGCCCGCCGGCCAGGTCTTCATCAGCTACTTGTGGCTACTCGAAAGCTGGCTTGGCGCTACAGCCCGTCGGGGTGGCGCTCCACGAAGCCGCCGCCGTCGTCGCCAGGCGAGTCAGACCAGCGAGACCCGGTTTCCGCGAGCGCAACGGTGTCAAAGCGCCGCCCGTCGATCACCATGTAGGCGTGTTCGGCGTTGGCGTAGATCGTGATGTAGCGGCCGGGGCCAGCTTCGCCGTAGGACTCCAGCCCGCTTGAGTCCTCAGGGGAGCTGAGCAGGCCACCGCCGTGTAGCGCGTAGGAGACCGAGCCCGAGCAGTCATAGCCATCGGACTCGAACGAGCCGTGTCCACCGCCGTAGACATATGGCCGTGTGGCGATTTCATCGGCAGCGGCGATCACTCGCGCCACGATGCTTGCCGCTTCGCCTTCTCCGGCACCATCGCTACCCGCTTCGGTCGAGCCTGTGGGAGAGCCTTCAGCGACCATCGCCGATGCGGGCGGGGTGAGGGTGCTCTCCTGCTGCACGCCGATCAACGCCCACGTTGACGGACCGACCACGCCGTCCACCGATAGGCCGTGGCGTGCCTGCAGCCGGCGTACCGCCGCCTCGGTGGCGGGGCCGAATTCGCCGTCCACGGGCACGTGCAGCGCCTTCTGCAGCCACTCCACCGCGGTTGCGCCGGTGGGGGGCGGCGTTTCGGCGGTGCCACCGGAGCCGGGGGTCAGCCCGGTGTCGCTCGTCGCCGCATCCCCGGCGCCTTGCGCTACCGGCTTGGACACGGCGGAGGGTGGGGGGGTCAGCGTTTCCTGGCCGTGGACCCCGATCGTCTCCCAAGTGGACGGACCGACGATGCCATCCACTGTGAGGCCGTGGCGCGCCTGCAGCCGGCGTACCGCCGCCTCTGTTTCGGGACCGAATTCACCATCGGCTGTCAGGTGCAGCGCACTCTGTAGCTGCTCCACCGCGTTGACGGGCAGCCCTTTGGTGGTGTCGTTGGCAGGCGTTTCTGCCGCCGCGGGCGGTGGGGTCAGCGTTTCCTGGTGCTGGACGCCGATCACGCTCCACGTGCTCGCGCCGACCACGCCGTCGGCGGTGAGCCCGTGGCGGGCCTGCAAGCGCTTCACCGCCGCTGCGGTTTCGGGACCGAAGTCACCGTCGGCGCTGACGTGCAGCGCGATCTGCAGCTGCTTGACCGCGTCCGTCGAGCTCGGCTGGGTTGCGTTGCTGGTCGATGCTTCGGGTTCGATCGCAGAGGAGCTGCTTGTAACAGCTTGATCGGTGGCGGTCGAGGTGCCACCGCTGTAGCTCTGCGTGGAGGTTGACGCTGTCGTTGTCCCCGCCAGCGTGCTTGTGCCGGGGACGAGGGTGTTGACATCGCTGATGAACGCCTTGCCGGCGCTGTCGCTGCGCAGTGCGGCGCTCGTCTGCGGTCCGACCACGCCATCGACGCTCAGTCCTCTACTCGCCTGGAAGCTCCGCACGGCTGCTTCGGTTTCTGGTCCGAAGATGCCGTCTACTGTGATGCCGCCGAGGGCCTGCTGCAGCAGCTGTACCTGCCTGCCTTCGCTGCCGCTGCTGAGCACGATGCTGTGTTCGGTGGTTGTGGCCGGTCCCGCGGCTGCGCTCGAGGTGGCGGTTCCCTGTCCGCTTGCGAGGCTGGCAGCGGGTCCCACTGTGAGCGCCACAAGGGCACCCAGCGACATGCGCTTGGCACGGGAGCTGCTAGGCACAAAGCGCAGCTGTACAGCGCGCCTGCGAGCGCGTGAGCGCCCCAGCGAAAGCTGCCATGGCTCCTGCTCGGCAAGGTCACGCGCCTCGCGCAGCGTGCCGTGCGGGTCCAGCAGCGCGGACAGCGAAGTGCTGGTGGGGGCGCTGCGGCGCGCTCGTCCATGCTCTGCGCGAGCGCGGCGGGCACGCGAGCGCTCAAGCGAAGCACTCCAGTGGTCGACAACTGCAAGATCACGCGGGGATCCCGGCATCGAGGCGTCCTTTCTAATTCCTTTGCATGGCGCCTACGGGGTTAGC
>Ga0302326_10002608_pt1 | contig 43618 bp, 45 predicted proteins | sample Palsa_T0_3_FD_202264 | JGI IMG/M metagenome (GOLD analysis project Ga0302326, IMG submission 202264) | Peat permafrost microbial communities from Stordalen Mire near Abisko, Sweden - Palsa_T0_3 | ecosystem: Environmental > Terrestrial > Soil > Palsa > Peat permafrost | place: Sweden: Abisko...
GCGACATGATTTTCTGACGGTCGCCGGTCGAGAAATGGTCCTTGCCCGCAACGAGGATATTTGCCTGCGGATAGAGAGCAAGGAATGCCGCACCCCACTGCTCGACCAGGTGATTGGGCACAACGATCATCGGCTTGCTTGCAAGCCCGAGACGCTTCATCTCCATGCAGGCGGTGGTAATTTCCCACGTTTTTCCTGCTCCGACGCTGTGCGCAAGCAGTGTGTTGTCGTTCTGGAGCATCCTCCAGACAGCATCTTTCTGGTGCTTGTCGAGGTCACCCGTGCGCAAGATGGATTTATTCATGCCGGGGAAGGTCAGGTGTGCGCCATCGTAGGTCCGAAGGCGCAGATTGTTGAACGTATCGTTGTAATGGCGGGAGAGGCGCTGCGCGCGGTCCTCATCCTTCCAGATCCATTCGCTGAACTTGTCTTTCAGCTGTTGTTGCTTTTCGCGGGCGGCGAGCGTTTCCTGCTGGTTCACAACACGAGTGTCTTTGTCGAGCAGGTCATAGACGGTAGGTGTGCGACCGTTGAGCGCATCCTCGATGAGTTCGGAGGCTTTCACGCGGCTGGTGCCGTAGGTGGTGGTGTTGGCAACGCTGGCCTTTGCAGTCGAATCAAGGTTGAGTGCCCAGCTCGCGATGGGGCCTGAGTGAGTGACATTGACCAGACTCTGAGGGCAGTTCAGCAACTCAACGATGAACTCCTTAATGTCGCTCGCCGGAATCCATGAGGCCCCGAGCCGCGCGCTGATGTCGCCTGGCAGCAGGTCTGCCGGCTGGATGGCCTTCAATGCCCCGACATTGCGCAAATAGGAAGGGTCGAGGTAGGCTGCGGATTCGGCATCGCGGAGCTTCGCGCGCACGTTGCCGCTCAAGTATCGGTCGGCGGTCTCCCACTCTCCGCCGTCGGGATTGCGGTATACAAGATCATCAAGCTCATGCTGAAGCTGCTTTTCGCTGCGGCCGGTGAGCTGAGTCATCCGGGGCCAGTGAATGGCGCCATATTCATTCAGGGAGATGGCGAGCGCCTCGGGGGCGGTGTCAACGTGGGTCGCGGGTTTGTAACGCTCCAGCGTGCGCTGCCTGAAAATCGCCGTCTTCGTTGCACGTTTGGTCTCCGGGTCATAGTTTTCGAGCGATAGCAGGAGGGGTTGGTCGGGGTCGCCGGCGAAGGCGCGGATGTTCTCGCGCGATGAAATCGGCCCATGCCTGCGGACGAAGAGGTCATAAACGCGGTTGAGGTGCCTGCGTTCTTCGGCAATGACAGCATCGGGTGCGTCATCGAGTTGGGTCTTAAAGACATTACGGATGGCGTCGCGGACTTCCATCATTCCCCGGACTCGGCCAGCGGATGCCGCTGAAATATTGGCGGGCTCGAAGTGGTGGCCGCTTCTGATGTGGAGCTGGCCGTCGCGCTCGGCAAATGCGCCGTCCTTGACGCCTGCGACTTCCTCGGCCTGAATGAACTGCCTGGGCGGGGCACGGCCCTTGTCACGCGGAATGTATGCGCCTTCCGGCAGGTGCGAAATGGCGCGCTGCAGGATCTCGGGCGTGAGTTCACCAACGAGCGTCGGCTCAGCGCCGCGGTACATTGTGCCATCGAGCTTGAGCTTCCCGAGCATCATGTGCGGATAACGCGCGAAATATTCATTGACATCGATGGGACCGTCACCGGTCTCGACCGAAGCGAGTTTCCGCCATGCGTGGCCGCCCCGTGGTTCGCCGGACTTACGCTTGCGCAGGAAGAGAATGTCGGTTGTGACTTCGGTCCCGGCATTGGCCTTGAAGGCGGTGTTTGGCAGGCGGATAGCACCGACAAGATCGGCTCCATCGGACAGATATGACCTGATCGAATCGTCTTGCTTGTCCATCGTGTAGCGGCTGGTAATCAGCGCCATGATGCCGCCTGGCCGCACCTTGTCGAGCGACTTGGCAAAGAAGTAATCGTGAACGGCTTTCGTGAGCTTTCGGTTATAGGAAGGATCGTGGACGCGGTAATCGCCGAACGGGACGTTTCCTATGACGGCGTCGAAGAAGTTATCCGGAAGCGGAGTTTCTTCGAAGCCTTTGATGAATATCGTTGCTTCGGGATAAAGCTGTTTGGCGATGCGGCCCGTGACGGAGTCGAGTTCGACGCCGGTGCGATGGCTGCCGGGAAGCATTTCCTCCGGCATCATCCCGAGGAAGTGACCGACGCCCAGAGAGGGCTCTAAGATTTGCGCACCTTTTTTCAGGCCCATGCGCTTAAGGCCGCTCCAGATGCCGTCGATGACCAGGGGTGAAGTGAAATGGGCATTGGGTGTCGAGGCGCGGGCGGAGTCGTATTCGGATTCACCCAGAAGCTCGCGGAGTTCGCTCGCGGTCTGCTTCCATTCCTGCGGCTGATACCAGTCGAAGGCCTGTGACATCGCACCCCAGCCGACATAACGGACAAGCGCTGCCTTCTCAGCGCCGGTCGGTTCGCGGTTATTCTCTTCAAGTTGCTTCAGGATGCGGATGGCCGCAATATTGTCGCGTGCTTTCTCGTGCAGGCCCCCCTGGCCGATCCGGTGTTGGGGCGTTATTCGGAAGTCGCGGGAGGGAGTTTGTTCGGGTTCGTCTTCGACGATAGTGTCGCCTCTTCCGGCAGCAGGCATTCCTGCATCGTGAGGTCCCACGCTGTCTGGTATTGGAGCTTCTCTACCGACAGATAGTGGTAAAGCAGGTCCATTCCCCTGCTTTCCGCTTTCGCCAGCACCTGTGACAGTTGGTTGGCCTTCTCCAGCTGGAGCACCATCTCCGGCCGGTGTTGCCTCCAGTGCCCAAGAATCATGTTGGAAAAGCGGCTGCTGGACGGCATGCCAGGACTCCGTTGCCTGTGTGTTCCGAGTCGACTCCGATTCAACCGGAGCGGGAGTAGCTATAGAAGCCTCTGAGAAAAGATCAAGCTGATTCGCAAGGGACCTAAGTGACTTCTGCCGGGATGTCCATCTCCGTTGAGCAGTTGTGGGCAGCGCCATGATATTTCCCGCGTTGGTTGTGCGACTCACACTAGCCAGCCCATCCGAATTTGCAATAGGGGTTGAACCCATAAATTTCTCCTTGTTTTTCCAAAGAGGCGGTCATGCCCCTTCGCTTGCACGGACAGGCAGGCGCCTAAAGGAGCGGGTCATAGCGATTTGCTTCGCGAGGAATGCCGGAAGGCAGGGGAAATCCGCGTCATTGACCCTAGCGACTGACGCCTGCAAGGTGCCAAGCGAAAGGGCAGACGGAAAAGGAATAGAAATTTGCGATCCAGGGCATTTCGATCAACAATGGGATCGCGGGAGGTGACCCGATGAAATGGACTGCAGGAGAAGTGGTGGCGGTACCGTTCGCTCTGATGGCGGCGATTCCCATTGCGATTGGCGCAGTGATTTTCGCGCCGATCTACCTGCCGATTGCCGTCATCTGCTCGAAGAGGGAGCGATCAAGCGGGAATTAATTCCGCTATCTGGCAGGGTCGTTCTGGTTTGCCCAGCGTTCGCGTCGCCCTCGGCAACCACGCGCGCGTGTGTGCGGATAAGCAGGCTGGGGGCTAGGCTTTCGGCGATATGGCGTGTCTCATGCCCTCAAGCCACAGCCGAAAGATTTTTATCCTTTCTTCAAAGCCGATTCTCCGGTACCTTCTCATAGCAACCCCCTGATGTTTAAAGGTGAACGCTGCGAGTTCCTCTCTACATCAGGGGTGTTGCGCCAGAAAATGAAATTTACCAATCGTTAAGGGATTTCTGCCACGCTCGGTAGCATGGGAGCAGACCGCCAATACAACCGCCGCGGCTTCACGCTGATCGAGCTTTCCATCGTGCTGGTCGTCATCGGCCTCATCGTCGGCGGGATTCTGACCGGACAAAGCCTGATCAATGCCGCTGCGGTGCGCGCACAGATTACGCAGATTGAAAAGTACAACACGGCTGCCAATACGTTTCGGGAAAAATACGGTTATCTGCCGGGGGACATCCCGGACCCGGCGGCATCAAGTTTTGGCTTTCAGGCAAGAGGGCAATATGCTGGGGAAGGTGACGGCAATGGTCTAATCGAAGGTGTCCATCTTAATGTCAGCGGAAACGCTGATGGAAGGCAACAATCTGCTGGCGAAGCGGTCATGTTCTGGGCTGACCTAAGCGCCGCAAATCTGATCGAAGGCTCTTTCACCACTGCATCACCTACTGTTAATAACTGCATCAGTTCCACGTTTATCTACTGTTTTCCCGCTGCAAAAATCGGAAATGGCAACTATGTCTACACCTACAGCGGGGGGCAATATAACAGCGGGTGGGTTAGCACGGGCGTAAATTATTACGGCCTTTCTGTAATCACTTCTCTGAGCAACGGTTCTCCGGCATCAAACCCCGCGTTAACCGTGCAACAGGGTTACGCCATCGACAGCAAAGTGGATGACGGCCTTCCCCAAAGCGGAAACGTGACCGCGCAGTATTTGAACGTGAATATAAACGCTGGCGTCTCTTGGGCCGCTGGCGGAGGCGTTGCGGGTGCCTCCGGAACTGGAGCCACAGCAGGTTCTTCAACCACCTGCTATGACAACAGCAGTTCTGCGAGTGGAACACCAGGTGTCGCTGGAGCAACGCAGCACTACTCGCTTGAAATTAGCAATGGCAGCAACATCAACTGCGCGCTTTCCTTCAAAATGCAGGCGGGGGATTGATGGCGAAGCGCGCAAAAACCCAAGGCTTCACGCTGATCGAGCTTTCCATCGTGCTCGTGATCATCGGCCTCATCGTCGGCGGAATTCTGGTCGGGCAGAGTCTGATTAACGCTGCCGCGGTGCGCGCCACCATCACGCAGGTGGAGAAATTCAATACTGCCGCCAACACGTTTCGCGAGAAATATGGCTATCTGCCGGGGGACATCCCGGCAGTTCCGGCGGCACAGTTTGGTTTTCAGGCGAGAGGGCAATATGCCGGGGAAGGTGACGGCAATGGGGTTATTGAAGGCGTTCAATTCGATGGCAGCGGCCAGGCCGACGGAAGGCAACAATCCGCTGGTGAAGCAGTTATGTTCTGGGTCGATTTAAGCACGGCAAATTTGATTGAAGGCGGGTTCAACACTGCATCCTCCACGGCTGATAACTGCAATGCCGCCACCGCTTTCATTTCCTGCTTTCCCCTGGCGAAAATAGGGAATGGCAACTACATCTATGTCTATAGCGGAGGGCAGTATCAGGCTCCATGGATAAGCACCGGTATTAATTATTACGGTCTTTCTCTCATCACTGCTCTGAACAAAGGATCGCCGATGTCCACTCCCATGTTGACCGTCCAGCAGGCTTACGCTATCGATCAGAAAATCGATGACGGTTTTCCGCAGAGCGGCAATGTGACGGCGCAGTATCTAAACGCCGCTATCAACGATGGCGTCACCTGGGCCGCCGGCGGGGGTGTTGCCGGAGCATCCGGCGGCACTTATGCTGCGCCCAGCCCAACCACGGTTGCCACTCCGGGCTCGTCAACTACCTGCTACGACAACAGCAGTACCGCGAGCGGTACACCTGGAGTCAACGGCGCAGCTCAACATTATTCCCTCGAAATCGGCAACGGCGCAAATGTGAACTGCGCACTCAGTTTCAAAATGCAGGCAGGGGATTGATGGTGAAGCACAGACATAACCAAGGCTTCACGCTGATCGAGCTTTCGATAGTTCTCGTTGTTATCGGCCTCATCGTCGGCGGGATTCTGGTGGGACAGAATTTGATCAACGCCGCCGCTATGCGCGCCCAAATCTCCCAGATTGAGAAATACAACACTGCTGCGAATACATTCAGGGAAAAATTCGGCTTTCTGCCGGGGGATATTACACCGCAAGCGGTCACTCAATTCAACTTCACTGCGTCGCCAACCAGGACTGGAGCACCAGGATCGGGGGATGGCAATGGAGAGTTGGATGGCAACACATCAGGCACCCTCGCGTATAGCTGGGCACAAACCGGAGAAAATCTCTTCTTCTGGGAGGATTTATCGACGAACTCACATCTGATCGAAGGCGCATTTAATGCCGCCTCTGGGGCCAATGGAATTATTTGGATTTCAGGGTCGGGTTGCAGTTCCATTGCCGCATGCAGTGCTTATTTGCCTTACGCCAGGATAGGCAATGGCGCTTTTGTTTATGTCTATAGCGGTTACGCGAACAGATGCCCTCCGCCAAACTCAGGCTGCGGGCCGAACTTCTTCGGCTTATCCATCATTACCTCAATGAATATTTATGGGGATGTCGATGGCGGTTCCATTCCTTCCGCTCCGGCGCTCACGGTAGCTCAGGCCTATGCCATTGACAGCAAAATTGACGATGGCCTGCCCACCACCGGCAATGTGCTGGCGCAATATCTTGGCACAGGTGGCTATACAAACAGCGGAGCGCCGGGCTGGTCCACTAACGGCTCCACTCCCAGTGCGTCCACTTGCTACGACACGTCCTCCGGCATTGCTGCCTACTCCATCAGCTACCAGAACGGGGCTCTTATGAATTGCGGCATATCGTTCAGAATGCAGGCAGGGGATTGAGGTTCGGCGGTTGCGAGCAGATCTGACGCGATAACGATCATGTCTATTGCATGGTCGCGACGCCGGGGTGAACGAGAATGGCGCGTCTGGGGCCGAACGGCCCCGGAAAATCCCGCTTGGAATTACGGATGAGGGTGACAGCCTTCTTAAAGCGCCCCATCTTATGGATTCGCTTGCAGGTTCTCTGAATTTGCCGCACCACGTCATCGTGAACTGCGGGAGCCACGCGGCGCAACATCTCCTCCTTCACATCGATGGTCGCGTTGATGAAGCGCATCCTTTGTTTGTCGCTGAACCCTTTCCAGCAGGCAGCCCTCTCCGCCATTTCGTCGAAGAGCGCGTAGCAGCGCGGGAAGATTAATTGAAACGGCAATGCTTTCATGGCATCGCCCAGCAACCAGGCCGCTTCCGATTGAAGAGCACCTGCGGACATGACATCGTAATGATGCTTACAGTCAGCGAATGTGACCAGCTTCTTGCGGTAACACTCATTAATGTAGGTTAGGATTTCTCCGATCATAGTCCCGGGATGGTTGATGGGAAGCGAGGGTGCAGGAAAGGCCAACGTTAAGCTACGCGCAGAACCACCGCACCATACGACGCCGGCGGTTCTGCGTCAATTGGCGGCAGGACAGTTGGGAAGTGAATAGAGCGACTGTCCGGGTCGGAGCAGAACAACATGGACTTCTACGACTTCCACGACCACGGACAGCTTAACCGCCTTGAGAGCAAGATTTTTTTGGCACGTATTGCCTTTTCGATCAACAATGAGATCGCAAAGGGGGCGCGCATATGAAATGGGCAGGAATCGCGCTGGTGATTTTGTCGCCGGTCATTCTGATCGCATCCGTGCCTATCATCTGCTTCCTCATTGAAATCGGGCCGTTTCTCATCGTCATGCTTTTGATTTTCGCGGTGGGATTTCTCCTTCGACTCGCTTGCGGATAGAGAGAGCAGGGACCTCAATGAAGTTGATTCTTGGTCGCCGGGGTGTGGCTGCGCGAAGCGTGGGCTTTGCCGCGCGGGTGTCGAGTGAAGCGGGTGAGCTTGTGACCTACTCGGGCGACGGACATCTGATGACGGTTGCGCCGACAGGCACGGGTAAGACTTCTGGCCCGGTCATCTGCAATGCGCTGACCCATAAAGGCCAGCTCATCGTGGTGGACATGAAAGGCGAGATCTACGCTGCGACCGCGCAGGCGCGACGCGATATGGGACAGGAGATTCACGTTCTCGACCTTCGCGACGATCCTTTGCCCGGATCGCTCAACCCGCTGGACCTGATAGCGCATAGCGGCGCGGAACCTGCCGTTTCAGCCCGCGGCTTCGCGGCGGAGATGATCGAGCGCGGAAGCGATGAACGGGATAGATTTTGGAATGACTGGGCCGAGACAATGCTCTGCGGTGGAATTTCTTGGCTGCTCGCGGACAGGCCTGCCGAAGAGCGGCGGCTCAGCGCGCTTTTTGACCTCTTCAACGACGAGGATGTCGATTACAAGCTGGCGCGCATGCTTGATGAAAATGAGACTGTATGCGACCGCGCAGCAAAGGCCGCGTTCATGGCCTATCTCCAGCTCTCCGATGGCACCACACGACCCAGCGTGCTTGGAACCACGCAGACCCATCTCCGGCTTTTCGATAGTGAGCTTGCACGCCGGGTGACTGACACGAGTTCACTCGATGTGGCGGCATTCATGGCGGGCGCACCAATGTCGCTTTATATCATTGTGCCGCCGTCGCGTCTCGTGGCCTATCGGCCCATACTTCGCTTATGGATTTCCGGACTCATTCTTGCGGCCACGCACCGCGCAACGCCTCCGAAAGAGCGAACCTTGATGCTGTGCGACGAGATCGGCAACCTCGGGCGCATCGATGCCTTTCTCACAGCCGCCACGCTGCTCAGATCCTGGGGGGTCACCTTGTGGACGTTCTGGCAGAACCTGGCGCAACTGCAGGTCTATGGTGCGCAGGCGAACACCCTCATCGACAACGCCGGAGTCGTTCAGGTGTTTGGCGCGCGCAATCTGCGCGCAGCTCAGGAAATCGCCAATATCGTGGGCGGAATGTCGGGTGAGCAGATACTGAACCTTCCGCCCGACGAGCAGATGTTGCTGATTGAAGGTAAGCTGATGCGCTGTAAGCAGGCTCGTTACTACAACGACGAACTGTTCCGCGCAACCTCACTTCGAGCGGACGTTGTTCTCTCAGGCAAGTAATGACTGGAGGTGCCATATGCCGCTAAATCCACCTGTATTCTTCAAAAACATCGGATATCGATGGGTCTGCGACGGCTGCGGTGAGAGATACCACGAGGACAACATGGACGAGTGCGTTAACTGCAAGCGCGATATCTGTCCAAATTGTGGAAGATTCATTACCATCCCTGGCCAGCAGAAGGACGAATGGTGGTGCGACAGGTGCGCGGCCGGCAGGAAGAAGAGCGGCGGGGGCCCAGCAAAACAGCCTTAAGCGCGGGCCGCGCAGTCCATCAGGATTTATTTGACCGCCTTTTTCTGTTTTGCCCAACGTTTCCGTTGAGCCTCGGCGATTCTGGCGCGCGCTTCAGTAGAAAGAGTGCGTTTCTTTCGCGTCCCGGGACGAACGGCTTTAGTTGTTGAGGTTCCGGCGAGCAACGCCTTGGCTTCTTCTAGGCGTCTGATTTCTGAGTCTATTTCTGCAAGAATCTGGTTAGTGTCCATATGGAATGAATTCTACTGGACCACATGCGTTCGCAAACCGGTTCACGAATGAGCAATAGGCTGGGATTTATTCCGACGATGGATTGCCTGCCTGTCGAGAAGCTACCGGAAGGCACCGGCTGGACCTACGAGATAAAGCTCGATGGTTATCGAATTGAAGCGGTGAGGGACGCAAAGGGCGTGACCCTATACTCGCGAAAGGGAAACGTCTTTACGCAGAAGCTTGCGCATATCGCCGAGGCTTTGGAATCGACGCCAAAGGACACGGTCTGCGATGGTGAGGTTGTTGCGCTGGGTAAGGATGGGCGTCCAGATTTCAACCTGCTGCAAAACATTCGCTCAGCACAGGCGCATATTGTTTATTACGTGTTCGACATCCTCGTCCATGAAGGCCGGGACCTGACTAGGCTGCCATTATCAGAACGCAGGCAGATCCTGTCGTCGGCTTTGGAGTTTAATGATTTGATCCGGTTATCCGTCGTCTCTCCCGGCCCGCTAGCGAAAATGGTGAGTTTTGTGAAGGCGCACGGCCTCGAAGGTATCGTAGCCAAGCGAGCGGATAGCCACTATCAGCCAGGCCTGAGGACAGGCTCTTGGGTGAAGCAGCGTGTCAACACGGCGCAGGAGTTTGTCATCGGCGGTTATGTCCCCGGTGGGCCTGGAGTCGATTCAATCATCATCGGTATATATAAGGATGGGGCTTTGCAGTACGTGGCACGCGTGCGCGCCGGGTTCGTGCCGGCGACGCGGCGAAAGGTCTTCGAGCAAATTCAGCGGCTGAAAATCGCGAAATGTCCCTTTTCTAACGTTCCGGAGAAGACGGCGGGAAGGTGGGGGCAGGGTCTGACCGCCGAGAAGATGAACGAGTGCGTGTGGGTCAAACCTGAGATGGTCGCCGAAGTCGAGTTCCTGGAATGGACTGATGGCGACAAGCTCCGCCACGCGAAGTTTGTGCGATTACGGGATGATAAAGATCCGCAGGACATTATTCGGGAAACGTAGCCGCAACCGGGTGGATCTTTACCCGGCTGCGGCGCCGAATCGAGAATTAGCGCACGCGAGTCTGCGTCTTCTGCAGGTCACGGATCTTGGTCGCTGCCTCACGCGCGGTCTCCGCGAGGTCGAGCAGGTCATGACGGCCGAAGTTGCTGCCGTCCTTCCACTCACCAGCGTCGTCCTTATAGCGGATGGTTGGGGCTGAGGCGGAGTAAAAGTCACCCTTCTCGCCACTGTTCCGCCAGATCGCTATCTCCACGTTGCCGTGGCGCGCGGTATCCACGGGACGGCGATTGGTGCCAGACGCTTGTTCGTCTTTTTGCGCTTCCGCGCGTTGTGGTTGTGCCATGTTAATTCCTCCTTTGTTTGGTTATTGGCCGGCGGATTATAGGAGCTGATATGCAACCTGCAAGCGATTTCTTAACCGATGTAGACACCTATTAAGTGCGGTCGATATTCGCTTTTCGGCACGACATCGAGGCGCTGCGGGGTGGGATTAGGCACGGCTTCTCTGACGCTGCCGCTCTGTCGCCGCCATAGCGTTCTGGGCGGTGAGATCGGCATAATGCTGGCCGTTCTCCTTCGCCTTTGAACTTAATTCCATGAGTCGAGCGGATACCTCTGGAATATCAAATCCGCGCTGGCACGCCATCATAGCCCAGAAGAAGTCCGCACGGCTGATGTCGGGCTTGTTCTCTCCGTGCTTCGCCGGCGCTCCAAGGATGCAGCGGTGATAATCCGGCCAGCTGCGCCTGCCGGAAACTCGAAGGGGTGACGCAGGGGCGTCATAGACGGGTTCGGGAGCTGCGAGCAGTCCCAGACTTTCAAGCTGCGCCTTTGTCGTCTGTCGTCCTGGGGCGGCCTGCAGGATGCGCACCTCGGGAAAGTCCGGCTCGTACTTCCTCTTATAGTTGCCTGTGCCTGTCATGCGCGTTGCGCCTGACGCGGTGAGGTCCGCTCCTGTGCCCTTACGGAACCGTCTCGCAAAGTCCTTGGCATCGGCATTATCAAGGTCCGACACGGCAACCCATGCCTGATGGTTGCCCGGGCTCGTCTCAATAATGAGGCAGGAGATCGGGGCGAGCGGTTTCAGCGCTTCATTGTCGAGGTCGTCAAGCTGCACAAAATGCACATGCTCGCCATAAGGACGGATGATAAGGTTTTGCTTCCGCTCGGTCAGACCAGGCAGAAGGTACGGCAGGGAATTGCGGATCTGGCGCGCGGTCTGTCCTTTTCGGAAGCCGCATTTCTCACCGTCAATGTCGATGAACGTCACGTCGAAATGAGTGCCGCCTACACTCGCGAAAGTGTCGAGCATTCGATAGGATTCGGCGAGATCCGCCATGCTTCACGTCTCCATCAGTGGTTGGCCTTCGCCCCGCGCTCGGGCCGAACACTGATGGAATAGCGACTGAGCCGAAGCCGTGCAAGCCTGAAGATGGATTGCACGAAATAACGCCATCGTTATTTCGCCCCTTCGAGTTTCCGCTCTTTTGTTTTCTGGTTTTCGTTAAATCGCCCAAACTCACTATCAGCCAACACCTGAAATGAACGGGCCTATCGGGAAAATAGTCGCCCCGGTCGAAGAACCTCTAAGGTCGCGTAAGGCGTGCAGGTCTTACAGACTGAAAAACAGAAAATAATTAAGGAAAAACATCGTCGCGATCTTGTCAGCGGCGACCATTTCGATCAAAGATCGATCATCGCGGGGGTGACCCTTGAAAATACGACAGTTTTTCTGTCTCGTAGCATTGATGGGCTGCACGTTTGCCATCCCCGGTCAAGAGAATGAGAACACGGAGGTCCCGACGAACATACGCTTGTGCGTTGGAGGCTCTCTGTACTTAAGACTCGCGTTCGATGGTAATCGGTACATTGGCCGCCTGGAATCGAACAATGCGCAATTGCCGAATATTGGATACTCAACTGGTCTACGAACAACGTTCATTTGTTTGGAAGGGGTCTCTTTCCTGACGCAAACGGCACGATAGCAGAAGCAGAGTTTACGGGCACAATGGCCCCAGACAAAAGCTCCGTCATGAATGGCCATGCTACCTGGACCAAAGGTCAATCTGGAGATTTTCCTTTCACTCTCCAGTGGTCGAATGCTCCGTCAAGCATGACGAAGGTCAAGCGTCTGGTGCCGGGAAACAAAAACTCCGCGCTCATTTCAACAGTTATCCAAGTCATCGACGATCCGAGCAAAGCTCCACCAATTTATGGAGCCTTGCAATGGAGCATATCTCCATCTCATCCGGATGTCGTTATACCGCCTCTCGCCGCCGAGGGGTTTGCCTCGTTCCCTGAAGACTATCGGGCCATCCTGAGGCCTTCACATGACGCGAAGCTGATGACGGTCGATTCGCTCAAGGCTCCCTGTAACGAGGCTAAATCTCAGACAGACCCGAACAAGGCCTTAGAAATCGGCAAGTTTGCGCTTCGCGATCTTGAATACGACCGCGCAGATTGTTGGCTCAAACGGGCGGATGACTTGAAAAGTCAGCTCGCGGCTCCATTAATCGGTCTCGTTAACTTAGAGGGATGGGGAGTACCCAAAGACCCAGCCGAAGCGTTCAGGACTTTCACCGTCCGGAATGACGTGTGGTCTCTGTACTTTCGTGAGCAGTGCTATCTGAAAGGGATCGGAACGACGCAGAATGCGCAAGAGGCCAAACGGCTCGACATCAGGATTCAGATGAGTCTTTCCGGAGAATATGTGCTGGAATCAATCGGTCTCGACAAAATAGAAAACCAGCGGAATCAACTGGAGGCGCAACTGGATCTGCATCCACCGATGAAGATCACAGGACAATCCTGCCAAGATGTCGTTGTGAGACAGCCAGGCCTTCCCGATCATGTCGAGAGGCGCGACTGCCAGCCGATCACGGAGGTGGATCACGATGCAATCAAGAAAGCTTTAGACAATTTTGAACCCACTGAACCTCAGATCTGCACGACTGATCTGATGGGCCTCCAGACCTGTCAGTGAGGCAAAAGGATAGATGCGCGTGCCCGGCGGCGGGGAAGATGCCGAGGATCGTCGCCGATTTTGAGTAAGGAGTTGAACAGCTCTGTCAGCAGACTTATAGGGCAGGCCAAGCGGTTCGGTCAAAGATCGAAATCAGAAGGGAGAACGATGATGAAACGCGTCTTGATACTGCTTCTGCTTTGCAGTGTGTGGTCGGCCGCCGTCGGGGCGCAGCCTGAATCCTCCGGCCCACCGGACCAGATGTGGATGTGCACAGGCGCCGCACCTGACACATGCGTGTTGCTGCAAATCGACCGTGATACTTATGTGGACCTGGGCGGGTATGGAACGAGCCCGGCGTTTAGGTATCATCTCGACGCCTGGGAGACTGGGTTCGTTGCCTTGACCGGGACGTCCTACCAGACGGACTTCGACGGAAAGCGTCAGGTATCAGTGGTCACGTGCACCCGTGTTGCGGGCGAGGTCGGACTCCTTCATGGAGTCAGGCATCTGATTTTGGGCGGGAAGGACACAATACAAGACATCACACTCAAGTGGGATAAATTGATGCAGGGAAAAGAGGCTGCGGCCAAGCTCGGTAATACTGTAGTTCCTGACTACTTCTAAGGCAGGGCGCTCGCTTAAGCATCGGGACGGATTGCGCGCCGCTCCCTCGAACGCGTCGAAAAAGGAGACCTGCGGTTAACGAATAATTAAGAGGTCTCTGCCACGCTCGGTAGCATGGGAGCGGATTGTGCATACAAAAGACACGGCGGCTTCACGCTGATCGAGCTTTCGATTGTGCTCGTCGTCATCGGCCTCATTGTCGGCGGGGTTCTGGTGGGGCAGAGCCTGATCAATGCGGCGGCAGTGCGCGCGCAAATAACTCAGATTGAGAAATACAATACCGCTGTTAACACGTTCCGCGAAAAATACGGCGGCATTCCGGGCGATTTGACTGTTAACCTCGCAAATCAATTCGGGTTTATTGTTCCCACCAGCGGCGCGGGAAATCGGGGCTGCCGGGATGGAAATGGTTTGCTTGACGGCGGTGCGGGAAACGAGACACTTGCTGCTCTGATGGGGGAAAACGCTCTTTTCTGGATGGATTTGAGCCAGGCGGGATTTGTCGATATTACCCCGCTGACTGGTGGGTCTACCTGGGATAGCTATACAACTGTAGCTTCTGGTGTGTGCAGCTTTTCGACCTGGGCAACTAACCCAGGCACCTACATACCTCCCGGAAAGATTGGTTACGGGACATATCTTCACGTCTACGAAGTTTCTGGATACAACTGGTTCCAATTAGCAAAAATAGCGGGATTCAACTCTAGTGGTTCGATCGTCCAAGGCTCACCGACAATCCCGGTAATTCAGGCTTACAGTCTCGACCAAAAAGTTGATGACGGCATCCCAAACACAGGTCGGGTACAGGCCGTTTACATAAATGGTTCGCAAAGCTCGACTACGCTCGCCCCGAACGCCGCCATCGACAACGCCACCACTTGTTACAACACGGCCACGATGATCGCCGCCTACTCCATCACCTATAACGGCGGCAATGGCGCAAACTGCGCCCTCAGTTTTCGGTTTCAGGCGGGGGACTGATGGAACAGCGCTCACGCAATCAAGGCTTCACACTGATCGAGCTTTCGATTGTGCTGGTCGTCATCGGCCTTATCGTCGGCGGGATTCTGGTGGGGCAGAGTTTGATCAGCGCCGCTGGAGTGCGTGCCACCATCTCACAGATCGAGAAGTACAATACTGCCGCCAACACCTTCCGTGAAAAATACGGCTATCTGCCGGGGGACATCATGGCTGGGCCTGCTGCACAATTCGGCTTCGCTGCGAGGGGAACGAACCCGGGACAAGGGGATGGCGATGGAATTCTGCAAGGATGGTCCTCAGTTGCTTGCGGGGACTGCACTTCCGATGGAGAACTGGGCCTGTTCTGGGTGGATTTGAGCACAGCTCATCTGATAGATGGCGGGTTCAATACAGCGACAGCCGCGATACCACCGGGATATGTATCAGGGGCCGCAATAAATCTATATTTCCCGCAAGCGAAAATGGGACAGGGTAATTACATATTCATGTCAAGCGGAGGCAGCTGGAACGGATCGGCGTGGATTAACACGGGGGTCAACTACTTCAATATCGCTGATGTCACTCAAATTGAAAGTTTTGCGCCGGTAGAAACCACTCCCGGACTTACGGTCAAAGACGCATACTCTATCGATAGCAAGGTTGACGATGGATTGCCACAGACCGGCAGGGTGACTGCCCAGTATCAGAATTATGCAATAAGTGCCTGCTGCGGTCGGGCCGCCGTTTGGGCTGCAGCCATGCCAAATCAAGGCACATCAAATACGGGACACACGACTGGTTCACCCACCACCTGTTATGACAATGGAAACATTGACGGAGCGACGCAGCAATATTCCGTCGAAATCAGCAACGGCGCAAACGTGAACTGCGCACTCAGTTTCAGGATGCAGGCGGGGGATTGATGGCGAAGCGCGCAAAAACCCAAGGCTTCACCCTGATCGAGCTTTCGATCGTGCTGGTCGTCATCGGCCTCATCGTCGGCGGGATTCTGGTGGGGCAGAGTCTGATTAGCGCGGCAGGAGTGCGCGCCACGGTGACACAGATTGAAAAGTACAATACGGCGGCGAACACCTTCCGCGAGAAATACGGTTATCTTCCGGGGGACATCAAAGACCCGGATGCTTCAAGCTTCGGGTTTCAAGCAAGGGGCTCGTGTCCGGGACAAGGAGACGGCAACGGGATAATAGATGGGTCCCTGACTTCCACTTGTGTCGCTTATCCCAATGACGAGGATGAGGGAGAAACGCTCGTGTTCTGGGTCGATTTGAGCACCGCGCACCTTATTGACGGTGGGTTCAATACTGCACAAATCACTCAAGCTTACAATGTAACCGCCACTACGACACCTAATCTTAGTGCCCTTTTCCCCGCAGCAAAGATTGGACGCGGCAATTACATTTATGTTTACTCAGGCGAGGCTTGGAACGGCTCCGCGCAGATGCCAACCAGCGTAAACTATTTCGGCCTTTCCGCTATCACGGCAACCATCAATTCGGGCTCCCCTATTTCAACGCCTGCTCTGACCGTGCAGGAGGCCTATTCGATCGATGCGAAAGTCGACGATGGTCTTCCGCAAACGGGCAGAGTCACAGCCCAGTATCTTAGTCAAACTGGGGGATCTGTAGACTGGTCTGCTTCTCCTGGTCTCCCTAATGAAATGGGAGCTGGCTCTGTGCCTCCCTGGACCGGAGCAACGGCTGGCTCTGCGGCCTCCTGTTACGACAATGGAGACGTGAGCGGTGCGACGCAGCACTATTCCATTGAGATTAGCAATGGCGCGAACGTGACTTGCGCGCTGAGCTTCCAATTTCAGGCGGGGGATTGAGCCAACATCTACCGTGTCGGCTCCAATCGAGGTCGAGCCCGCTAATCATGCCCGGTTCCCATTCGTTCATATGCTTGGCGGTGCGCCATGGCATCTTGCTCCAACTAATTGCGCAAGTCCATGAGTGCCAGGAGAAGCTATTCCGGTCCTAGGCGGAATGCCGTCCCGCACATCACCACAGAGCGGATATTTAGCGAATTAATGGATCGGACCGTCCTACGTCTGGCCATAGAGCGCGTTCGGTATGTCGATCACAAGCCCCGGAACAGCTCACTTAGGCTGACTTCGAGCGATTGAGCCAGAACCTCCAAGGTATCGATCTTTGCGGCCACCGCACCATTTTCTATTTGAGACAGGTGCGCCCTGCCAATCCCCGCCATTTCAGCCAGATAAGCCTGGTTCAGGCCACGCTTTCTCCTGAGGTTGCTTAGTCTGCGGCCCAGGCGGATGGGGAGTGAGATTGCCATTCTATCCAGAATGGCGTTATCCTTGACTTCAATGTTCGGTAGACCGAACATTGAAGCTCATCGTTCCGAGAGCTGCAATATTGTTTTGGCGGGAGATCTTCCATGACAAAGACAACCGCGCTGCTCCTCCTCACATGCCTCCTTAACCCTGCAAGCGCTGAGACGATGGAAGAATATACGGCACGGCGCGTCGCCGCGATCACGGTTCCCGCGCCTCCCCATAGACTCAAGGGCACCGCCGCGAAAACGTACCTTTATTGGCACATGGCCGTCGCCGAGGTCAACATCTGCGTGGACCAGCAGACTGTAAGGAAGGACCATTTCTGGACCGCCGGGAAAGTCGGCCCGTTGATTACCCATGACCTGAGGACAATCTCCCCAGATGGGGTTGATCCGGACGCAGTAGACGCTATTTTGCAAATTGCGGATACGTTCGATGATATGAGAGGGATTGCCCACTCTATGACGGAGTCAGCAGCGAAGTTGGGAATTGGCCTGGCTGGAGGTCCGGCCGCCACAACCGGCGACGGCACCCAGGTGATAAGCGGGCCGGCAAAAATCGCGAATATGCTTCGCGCACGAGATGCCTACAATAGAAAGGTCAGAACGCTGCTGCAGCATCGCTACGGCGTTCCCTTTCAAGAGCTGATCCTGGAAAATGTCAGCCCCACCACCGGTGCGTGGCTTGGTTACGACGGCGTTTGCGCAGCCGGTTAGCGCAGCGCACACACGATTCAGATTCCAAGGCTATCGGCGGCTTTTCTCTGGGTGCGATCCGCATCAAGTTTCTGACAAAACGTTGCCTTCGCGCGCTCTCCGGAAGCACTTTGCAGAAACTGCTCCGGTGCCTGCGGGGGATCAACATCCTGCTGCCTGGAATCGCTCCCCCTTGCAGCGGCGATTTGACTCGCCACTTCAGGCTGCCGCTTCCCGGACGCAGGGTCTAACAGTGACCTCACACGGGGATATAACATTCCAAACCCGCCGAAGACCAAGGCGGACCCAAGCACGCCTGCGACTGTAGCTGCGCCAAGAAGGCCCCCTGCCGCAAGGCCCATCGCGGCCGCCGCCGATGCAAGCAAAGGCGGGACCGTAAGCGCCAGTATGACACCGATAGCGGCGAATACTATCCCACCCTTCAGGGAATCTCGTGCATGCGCTTCCATCAAGACAACTTATAAATTAGTTACTGCACTATATGTTTACTTTATAGTAATCCAAGATGCGGTGTATGAATCTTATGTTACATTTGGTCGATGTTAGGGGTGTGCTGCCACCCTAATGTTCGGACAGGCTAAGACAGATTAACCGGCTTAAACAACGAGTTAGTATGCTTCATCGGATCGTAGGCTATCATTTTGATTGGAAAATGGCGCGTTTTCTTCAGAACAATTTGGCACTCTCCCGAGAATATTGAGCTATCTCGGTTTCTGTTGAGTGCCGAAATCCAGTAAAAACTTAGTGCCGCAATCCACTGAAGATGACAGCCGGAAGCCAACGTTAAGCTACGCACGGAACCGCCGCAATATACGACACCGGCGGTTCTGCGTCCATTGGCGGCGGGACAGATGTGAGCAGTTCCTCAGTCGTCGCGCGAGGATGCGACCGCCCGGCCGGACCGGCGCAGCTCCAGCACGCGGGTGATGATTTTGGCGAAGAGGGCAGGCGGCAGGAACCCGTAATCGTACCGCGACGGCTTGCCGGGAACGCTGCACAAATCGAAGCCCGGCCACGCAAACTCGTTGAACTCGTCGAGAACGATCCAGGAACGCTCCGCGTCCAGGCCCAGGTGTTGCTTGACTTTGGCGGGGATCTCGATCGCGAGCGACGGATCGCTGGGCTGTGTATGCGTGATCGGGGCGACCGTGACCGTTTTCGCATCCCCTTTGCTCACCGCAAGCACAATGGCGCTGGGACGAGCTTTCACGCCCTCGGTCTGACCCGCCGCGTGTTCTTGCCTCCATAAATAGGAATACGAAATCACCAGGCCGCATTCCGGTTCTGGTAGCGCCATGACGATCCCGTGCTGGTGTTAGTTTTCGAGAAGAGAATTGAGATGATCGTGTGCCGGGTTCATGCGGGCGGAACGGAGCGCCGCGACGGTCTCGCCGGACAATTCACTCACGTGATAGACTCGGCGGCTCAGCGCTTTCAGGCGCTGATATTCGACATATTCATGTTCGGCCATGAAATAGCCGGTCGTCCGCCCGTGGCTGGTGATGGCAACCGGCTCCCGCTGGGCGATATCTTTGTATCGGCCAAAATGCTTGGCGAACTCGCTCGCGGGTACTTCGATCACGGACATCTCTGAAGGCAGTGGATAATCTCCGTATATTACTCAAGTTACGGACTAAGTCAAGTCATTGTTGGCTTGACGGCTAACTCGATAAAATACATTAGCGAGTTAGGAATGTGCGGGACGGCCGGCGTCAATAGGCAATGTAACCCGAACGCCCATAGCACCTGTTTCCATGCTGATCTTTATGCGGGCGTAGCCGGGTACTGTAACGCTTGCGAGGAAAGCGTTTGCCACAGTAGGAACATTCCACCAGGTGGATTGGCCGGGAATTGGGTCGGCTGAAACGAACCGTTCCGCTGTGAAATACCCCGCCTCCGAAGTACGTCTTGCCTGCAAACTCACCCGCCTTGCCCAACTCAACGGGCAAGCGCGGTTCAAAGGATTGTTCCGCGATCGAAAGCGCCTGAATCTTGGAATGGAGGAAGGTTTTGAGGCCCGGACCGGTAGAGCGCCCGCCTGTTGTGTCGACGGCATAGAAATACTCTTGCCCGAACCCATCCCGCCGGCGCTTAAATACCAGAGAATATGGTTCGACTAGGCGGCGCTGTCCGTCATACGTCATATCCAGCATTCGCAGATCACTGGCGGCTTCCATGATGGTGTTACGGAATCGAGAAGGAAAGAATGCGATCTGGCCGTAGCGGTCGATTTGCAGACCGGCGAAGAGCGCCTCAACGTTTTCCTTGAAACGGCCCAAAGCCGTATCGAAATCGAAAAGGCTCTGCGCCGGACACACGATGTATTTGCGCCAGATTGCCCGGAAGGCCTCCAGCGGCAAATCAAGCAAAAGACCCTTTGCAACGCCGGGGCTCGGCTGAAAAATCGTCTTTCTCAAAAATGTGCTGAGCACCTCGGCGCGGTTGACCTCGATGTCACGGTTAATGAACACGCTATAGACGTAGTCATACAAATCGAACGAGTGGCGGCGCTGCAGGAGACATTTCAACTTCGATGCGAGCAGCTCCTCCAGCTTGTGGCATTTGATCGGCACATTGCATTGGGTCCCGTCGGAATATGGGTGGATAAGGAATCGATCCTGAACGGGCAAAAAGACGCGATCATATTCAGTCACATCCAGGTGCACCTTGAGGGTGGTCGTGTGCGGATTCCCGTAGAAGTCTTTGAAATATAGCCGCCCCTCAAATATGCGGCGTTCTTTGTCGGAATTAGCCTTCTCACGGACCCAATTTCGCTCGGTTTCAAAGATCACGCCAGTTTGGTCACTAACGAAGCCGCAGATGCGATTCAACTCGCCAACGAACCGTTCTTCGTGGATCGCGACGGTGCTGGAAAAATCCAGATCGTTGGAAAAGCGTGTATGGGGAAAGTAGGCTTTGCGGAAGCAGTTGCCACCTTTGAGAATCAGGGCGTCCTTCAATGCACTTTGGCTGTACATGCCGGTCAAAAGCCAGCCAAAAACGTAATCACGTTCGATATTGGAAGGATGGAGGCCAAATTCGGCGGCCTTCGCCTCGATTTCGTCTCGCTTAATCATCGAACCCCAAGGCCTGTTACCGGTTTGCTTATACTGTGACGCCTGACGGCCTCGACTGACAAGGTCTTTTCTTTAAGAGACTTAAGAAATTCGGCTCCATTCCTTCTTGGAATATGTCGACTCTGCGCACCCTTGAAGGCATCCAATACCAAGGGGGCAATATGATCGGCATAGTCATCACGTTGGTCGCAATCATCGGCTTTCAATCCGCTTTCATTGCGGCGCAGTCCGTCTGGATCGTTAAGTTGATACAGGTCAAAGACAGAGAGTGTGCTTTGGAAAGAGAGCGAGCCGCTCTCGCAGAGCGTCGGCTCATTGAGATGAAGGAACAGGTAGCAAAATCTAGCAGGTTGATTTTTGGCAAGATCCTCCGATTCGGGATTTCTTGTGCGGTGGCTGCGGTATCGCTCGCCAGTCACGGAACTATTGCACTGCCGTCAGCGATTCGTGCGTTGGCGGCAGGTGCCGCATCCAAGGACGTTATCGCCAGCTGAAGAGACTACCTAAACATTTCGGTGACCAACTCTGTCGAAGCCTCACCGTGCGGCCTACCGGAAATCACATCGATGCGCGGATGTGCGTTCGTTTGCGAATGTCAACGAATTCGGTCCCCAGATTACGACCCTAAGAGAGGGTATGCCCTGCATAGCCGCAATGCCGCGATGCTCACAATTCTTCCTCCGGCGTACCTGCCCTCAGCCGCATTTTTCTATGCTGAATCGCCCTTTTGCCTTCGTCAGAAGATGCCGGCACCATGGAGCACTCCGAGCCACGGAACGAGTAGCACTGATCGCAGACAAGCAGGCCAGTGGCAATGTAAAGCTTTGTGCCACCGCACGCACCACAAACGGCTCCTTCCTCGTTCGCACAGCCGCTTTCGACATACTGCTTGACGAGCGTGTACGCCCAAAGCCGACCTTCGCATTCATTTATAAAATCTTGACTGGGATGGCCGGAACGATTCTCAAAGGCTATTGACTGTTCGTTCTTCTGGATCTCTGACTCGATCCATGCAAGGAGCTTTTCTGCTAGCAGCGGATTGTGTTTTAGCTGTTTAGACAAGTCACGAACCTCGCGGCGCCAGTATAGCGCTGCGAGATGCGTAGGATTCCTAACCCCGCTCTTTCTAATTGTCACTTCCGATAAATTCTGTTATCGGAAGTGAGGCGCAACCAACTTTGGGAATCTGACTGACCGATCCGGTCCCGATAAACAATCAGGAAAACTTGCCGGCATTGCCGCCGGTGATCGCCGGAGCGTTCACTCCTGAGATCAAAGAACGCGTCGAAAACTTCTTCCATTCGGTCGCGGCGATCTTCGAAGCCTGGGTCAATCGTCGCAAATCCGATCACACACGCCGGGCTTATCGCGGCGATGTGATGGCTTTTGTCGCATTCCGCGGGCTCGTCTGGCCGCGTGATGCCGCCGAGCTGCTCCGCGTCTCGATCCTCGATGTCCAGGCATTCAAGGATCACATGGGGAATCACGGCGGGGCGCCAAAGACGATAAACAGGCGGATATCCTCCCTTTCCTCCTTCTACAAATTCCTGAGCGGAGCTGCGGCGGAGTTAAGACTCCCGATTACGGTCCCGAATCCGGCCCATGCGCAGTTCATAGCACGCGAGGCCTCCGATCCTGTCGAGGAAACCCGTGCCCTTTCCGAAACACGTGCCCGACAACTGATGGCGATGGTCACCGGCGAATCATTGATTGAGCTGCGGGATCGAGCGATTCTGAAGTTCTACCTCTATACCGGGGCGCGCATCGAGACCGGCTGCGCGCTGAACGTCTCCGATTTCCACCAGGATGGTGATGAGGCGACGCTGCGGTTCCATATTAAAGGCAACCGGACCAAGACGAAGGGTATACATTTTGCGGCAGCCGACGCGATTGCCGAGTACATCAAAGCCGCCGAAATCGAGAGCGGTCCCCTCTTCCGCCCCCGCCGTGCTCCTCGCAGCGACGAGCTTGCGGCTCGGCGGATAACACAACGGGCGATGTACAGCGTTTTGACGGGGTATCTGGAACGCCTGCCCGGCGCATTACGAGAAAAAGAGCTTCCTTCGGGGGAAAAGATTCAGGAATGCATTTATTCGCCGCACTCGCTGCGCGCGACGACCGCGACACTGCTGCTCGATGCCAGGGAGCCTATCGAGTCCGTACAGGATTTGCTCGATCACAAGCACATCACGACGACGCAGATTTACGATAAAAGGCGGCGGAGTGTCAGGGATTCAGCGTCGCACAAAGTGCCGATTTGAAGGGTCGAGATGATGCCAGAAATCGATGGGATATGCCTAGAGGGTTTCTCGGAGCCGGTCACGATAGACGAGCTTCGTCGGACTCGCTATGTCGGCATCCCCGATACTCCAGGCACATATCTCGTCATCCGCGCATCTGAAATTACGCCGCGTTTCCTCGTCAAGAGCACGGGAGGCTGGTTCAAGCGCAAAGATCCCAGTTACTCGCCCGAGGTAGTACCGAAGAGTTGGATCGAGGGGGCGCACATCGTGTATGTCGGAATGACGCGGGCGCGAAAAGGCCTCAGAGGCCGCCTGCGGCAATATTTTGATTTCGGCTGCGGGAAAAACATAGGCCACCGTGGCGGACGCCTTCTGTGGCATCTGGAGGATAGCGCCAATTTGCTGGTCTGTTGGCGCACCTGCTCTGCAGCCGAAGCTGATTTGGCTGAAACCGAAGCCATTGTTCAATTCAAAGCAACACATGGTGGCGCGCGTCCGTTTGCCAACAGGAACAAGTGAAATGGAATCTGCGCTTATTAGGCAGGGGAGGCTTGGGAGCTAAAGAGAATGCCAGTGTTGAAGCAAGAGTCATTTCTAGACCTCATGCGAAGTGCCTTGGAGAGCATTCGAGAGCCGCGCTTCTATGAGACTGAGCGTGGTTTTCAGGGAGAGCTGCTCGTTCAGTTAGTAAACAGACTGAAAGATGCCGAATTCCCCGGAGATCCGATTGTGGAACAGGAATATCAAAAGACGATGCCTGCGCATGGAATAAACATTCGGCCGGATATCGTCATCCATATTCCGTTCGAGCGAGGGCTGGCTCGGCAAAGAGAAGAAGGAAATTTTGTTGCGATTGAGCTTAAGCTGCGATCCACGGAAAACGAAGCGCGCGGAGATTTTGCAAACCTAGAACAAATGCACGAGCGGCTGCACTACCCCCTGACGATTTTCATCAACATCGATTCCGAAGAAACGCACGCTGCGCTCTGCCCGAAGGGCATCGCCGGGCAAACGGCCTGCTTCGCAGTTCAGTTGAAGGATGGTGAGCCCGTTGTCCAGTCGGAATGATGTGATCAGCAGGCAGCGGAGAAGACTCGCATCGGAGCCTTCAGAATGGGTAAACGTCGATCTATTTCGCAGAACGGCGGTTCGTCCGAAAAGGAAATCCAAGACTGGCTTCAGGGGGCGATCTCAAACGAGCAGCTTAGCACTTGGCTGCCTACACATCGCTCGTCAATACAGCGCTCTTTGACCTCCCAGTCGGACAAATATCAAAACTACTTTGACATCCGACGAAAACGTCAATAGAATTAACGGGTTATAGATGGACAACCCTGTGACGCGACCGCTTGGGAACAATCGAAAATGGTTCGAGCCAGATCTGCTTCATTCAGTTTCGGAAGCCTGTTCTCCGGTTGTGGCGGATTCGATTTGGGATTCACCCAGTCCGGATTTCGCTGTGTCGGCGCTTTTGACGTTGATCCAGTTGCGGTAGAAAATCATCGGCGGAACTTGCATTCGCCCGCGATCGTGTGGGATTTGCAAAACGGACTGCCAATGGATTGTTTCACAGAAGTTGATGTCCTGGTGGCCGGCCCCCCCTGCCAGGGTTTCTCACTCGCAGGGGGCCGCCAGATGAATGATCCCCGAAATCGGCTGCTCCCTCTCGCAGCGACAATAGCTGCCGCAATCCGCCCAAAGGTTTTCATAGCTGAAAACGTGGCAGGGTCGAATTCCGGCGCCCACAAGGCATATTGGCAGAAAGTATTGAGGATCATGAAGGGCGCTGGGTACGCGACGCGCGAACTCATCTGTGTGGGGACAGACCATGGGGTTCCGCAGTTGCGGAAGCGGTGCCTTGTGATTGCCTGGCGGACCGGAAAGAATTTGCCCGAATTGAATGGGAAGTTGAATGGTGGCGTGCTTCGCGATGTGCTGGCCAACCTTGAAGGGGTTCCCAACCATGACCCCGTGGAGCTTGAGCCAGACAGTAGGCTCGCGAAAATAGCTCGTCGTCTTAGACCGGGCCAAAAGCTTTGCAATGTACGTCAGGGTTCGCGGGCCGTTCATACCTGGGACATTCCGGAGGTTTTCGGCCGCACGAATGCGCACGAACGGCAAGTATTGGAAGCGTTGATTCGGATTCGACGGAGAAGACGCGTCCGCTCGTCAGGCGATGCGGACCCTGTTCCGATAGATGTATTGGAAGCCGACCTTGGCTTTTCAGTGGCTCCGCTGCTCCAGGCGCTCAAGAAGAAGGGGTTCGTCAGAGAGCGGGAAGGCCTTTTCGACTTAATGCACACATTTAATGGAAAATTTCGCAGGTTGGAATGGGATCGCCCCTCATATACAGTCGATACGCGATTCGGTGACCCTCGATATTTCCTACACCCAAGCCAGCCGCGTGGATTCAGCGCTAGGGAGGCGGCGCGAATCCAGGGATTTCCCGATTCATACATCTTCTCTGGGTCAACGAAGGCACAGTTTCGTATGATCGGGAACGCGGTGCCGCCACCCATGGGCAGGGCGATTGCTGAGTTCGTTCGCTTTGCATTACGCGATTAAGGCGGGGCCATGCAGAACGTAATTGCCGAAAAAGTGCAGCGGTGGGCGTCCCAGGAGCTGGGAGACCTCGACTACAACGCGATTCACGCAGAGATCGAATACCTCATCGCGCAACGGTTCGAGCAGTACGTGCCAACGATAGGCCCGGAGCCCGATTTCCGAACACGATTCATCAAGTGGCTTGACAATGGCGGGCTCTCCGAAGATGACCAGAAACTCCTATTCCGCCTGATTCCTTACATATTTTTCCTTGGTAGGGAGGAGTTCATCGCATTGCAGCGGGCCGCATTTCTAGGACCTGTGCATCGATGGCTCGTGGATGAGATTGGGTTGACATTCACAGATCCCAGTTGCGATACGAAACTTGAGGCGGCCATTAAAGAAACATGGTTTTGTCCAATCACTGACAGTGCCCACATCTCCGATTTCTATCATGCAAACAACCTCGGCGGCGTCGAATATAGGCTTGAGTGGCGCGCCGTGGCAAGGTTGGCCAACGGGGACTCATCAATGCTCCAGCAGCACATGGCTGACGAGGGCTTTCGCAGAGTTGTGTTAATCGAAGACCTTGTAGGGTCCGGCAGTCAAATGAGTGATCTGGAGTATCTCCTCTCCGACTTGCCCACTACAATCAAGGTGCTGATAATTCCGCTGGTTGTGTGCCCACTAGGGGTCATCGTTGGCCGTGACATCGCAAACCGCCTTGGTCACGTCACCTTCGATCCAGTCCTTGAGCTACCCAAGCACTCCTTCGTGGCCGAGGTTCCCGATCCGAACGAACCGGCCTTTTTCGGGAATGTGCGCGACCTCGTTCAGCGAACATATTCCTTGGTTTCAGGGGGAGTTCCTGCCCATGATGCGATACAGCCGTATGGTCCGTTCGGGTGGCGGAAAACTGGCGCCCTGATTGTGACCTACAACAACGCACCCGACAACACAATCCCGGTAATACAGCATTGGTCTCCGACGTGGACTCCTTTATTCCCGAGGTCCTCAAGGATTTGATGATGGATCAACTCATTAATCCCTTCCATGAACTCTACGTGACCGAGACCGCGAGGCCGGAGGAATTCGTCCAGCTTTTCAGCGATTTGCTGATACCACATGCTCTATTGCTCTTTCAGCCTGGAAACGTGGTGCTCAAAGGGACTCAGGGAAGCGGCAAGAGCATGCTGCTGAATCTTTTCACACCGGAGATTCGGTGCGCCTACCGTCGGGCAGGAAAGCCATTTCCCGTACCCGAGAAGTTTTCTCGTTTCATCAGCGCTGGAATAAATCTCACCCGCAGCGGTGTGCTCGATATTGGTCAACGACCACTAACAAATGATCGGCAGGAGGATGAGCGCCTCTTTCCTTTGTTCTTTGCCGACTTCGTCAATTACTGGATCGTTAGGGATATTGTTCGTTCCCTATTGACAATGCAAACGAATGCCGCAAGTTTTCCTTACGTGAGAACCGGCAACAATGACGAGTTTGCCAAACTTGTCGCCCAGCAGGAATGCTGGTTTGGTTACTTGGAGAAGGCCCGCACACTCGCCGAACTGACGGACCTCTTGGACAGCAGGCTCGCAACATACAGGGCGTTTCACGTCGCAAATTTGAAGCAGCTTCCCCAGAATCTGATCGATAGCAAGACGAGTATTGGCGAGCCGATTAGTCGAACGGTTGAATGCTTGTGGCGAACAGGTGCGTTGGAGGCTGACGTACCTCTCTTCGTGAGGATCGATCAGCATGAAGTTTTGTCGCGAAGTGATGATTTACGACCAACATTAGGAATCGAATACCGACGCATCCTAAACAAGGCACTTGGGACGCGGGATCCGCGGCTATCTTACCGCATAGGCACTCGCCGCTATGCGTGGCGGGACGATCTGAACGTCTATGGCACGACTACGTCACTCGAAATCCTAAGGGATTACAGAGTCATTGACATGGACGAATTGCTCAGGCGCAAGGAAGACCCCAGCACCTGGCTGTTCCCAAAATTTGCCGAAGACATATTTCGCAGAAGGTTAGAACATGCCGAATGTTCTCCGTCAGGGAAACGACCGTTGCGCCGGATCATGGGCGCCGCTCCCAAGCCCGCCGATGTCGCCAAGGAGTACGTCGGTACGACGGAACCGGACCGCGCACTCAAGATCGAGGCGGAATGGCCTGAAAACTGGAAGCTCTTTCTTAGGGAATTGTTTCACCGCGATCCGCTTTCAGCGAAATTGGCGGAAGCCTGGATACGCCAAAAAGGCTCTGAGGAGAAAGTCAAGACTACTCCTCCACCCACGAAGGACTACCCCTGGGACCGCATGTACTGGCGGAAAGAGAGAACTCGGCAAGCGCTTTTCCAGCTCGCGGCGCGCTCGGCGCAGAGGCCCGTTTGGTCGGGCGCTGATTCGATCGTCGCGCTGTGCATGGGGGGGACACTTGTTTTCGTGAGCGTCTGTCAGCATATTTGGGATGCCTTCATGCGGTCTCAAGTAGGAGTCGCTGACAGCAAGCGACACGATCCCATCAAGGATGGCATTCCGCCGAAGGTTCAAGCACTTGGCATATTTACGGCAAGTGTTTACTGGTATCAGAAAATTTCGGAGCAGCCCGGCGGCGGGGAGCGGCGGCGGTTCATAGATTTCTTAGGGAGGCTGTTTTACTCGTCACTCATGGACGATAGATCGATGTCCTATCCTGGCCACAATGGATTCTCGATCCCTAACGATTTGCTCGAAGAAGATGACGAGGTGATGCGGTTCCTGGGTGACGCGGTTGATTACGGAGATCTGCACGACGCGCCCCACACTACCAAGCACAAGGATGGACGGCAGAGAACGAAGTGGTACTTGAATCCTATTCTGTCACCCTACTTCAGGTTGCCAGAATCACACGTCAAAGAACCGATGTATGTGGATGTTAGGACGGTCCGCGGTTGGTTGGCGGAATTGAAGATTGTCACACCTCCCGCCCACACGCCGCGCGGTCGCAAAGCGGGTAGTGGGAATTCCGACCAATTATCGTTATTACCGTTTGGAGATGAAACGAAGAAATGAGCCGGGTCTATCGACCGTGGGGCATGTTGCATTGGGTTCTTGCGCATTGCCCCAGATTAGAGTGGAGCCTGCTGGGTTGTCTCTCGACCGAGGAGCGCTGTCTTGCGGCTTGGATGACGGCTCGAAATGGTGCGGACTTATCGTCGGTCTATCTTGCCGAGATCATCGACCCCCCTTCAAGATTTCAGCCCCTGACGGATGAGCGCCTCAGGAACCGCCGCGATACATTCCTAAACAATGGCGGCGACGTAGCGGATATTCGGAGACACCCTCTCTTTGCAAGATCGGGCGAGATTATCCAGCTTGTTGAAGACGTGATTACAAACTCTTCGGGGAATATCATGCTTGACATGTCTTGCCTTCCCAAGCGATTCTTTTTCCCCGCTTGCCGACTTCTGCTGCAGAGTTCTGCCGTTAAGAATTTGGTCGTGACCTACGCTACGCCCGTGCGATACTCACACTCTCCCCTCGCTGAGGACTTTCAAGAATGGCGGGCTCTGCCGCTTTTTACGGGCAGCACCGATACGCCAGAGGTGTTGATCGTGAACGTCGGGCACCTCGCGATGGGGTTACCCGATCAGATAGAGCATGGCAGCCCCAGAATGGAGGTTAAGCTATTATTCCCATTCCCCAATGCGCCCGAGTCGTATCAATTGACCCGCCAATTCCTACGAAGCGTCGAACAGAATCTACGCGGCGCCGCAACGCAAATTAAACACGTGAATGGGATGGATGTCTCCGACTCCTTCGACCACATATGCTCACTGAGCGAGCAGGGAAACAAGCGCGTTCTTTTCGCGCCCTACGGTCCAAAGCCGACGTCCCTGGCAATGTGCATCTACGCAACTCTAAAAGAGAGTCCGGTATTTTATACACAACCGCGAGCCTACAACCCGGATTACTCACACGGCATAAAATCGGTAAATGGCATAAATCAGGTATTCGCTTATTGCCTTAGACTCGAAGGCCATGACTTCTATGCGATAACTTAGATGTGTCCCAACTTATGGAAAGCGGATTCTTCGAACTGCAAAGTCGCGTGACCTATTGGCTCAACGCTCTTCATCAAGGAACCTTCTGAGCTTTCGCTCTAAAGGGGCAATGTCTTTGAGCTGGCACTCCCAGATTGTCATTACCCTCCAACGGTAACCGAGAGTAAAAACAGTCTTCCGGACGAACAATTCGGGACGGGCATGTTTTGAACGGATACTTCCCATGACCGCCGAGCGCTGTTTCGGAGAGATTTTGTCTGCCATAACTTTCCCGTTACGCTGCGGCGATAAGGCTTCCTGCAAATGCCTGTGCGCTTGGCCAGTCGGGCGAGACATACAGGCGCGCGGAGCGGCCGGCCTGAGTTTCGGTAACGACAAAAAATGAGCTGATATTGCCTTCCTCGCGGGACGCCTCAAGCAGTTCCTGCCAGAGAAAATCTTCGCGGCCAGGATCGCCCCGGCCCGGAATATCCGCAGCCTCGCAGCTTTCCTCTATCTTCAGTGCAGTCCAGAGATGCGCCTGCGCAGCTTCGCCCATATCGGCGAAAGCCTCGCGCGCGAATTTCTGATCGTAAGTTTTGAGCACTTCAATCCGGCGATCACCTGCGGTCTGTTCGAAAAACAGTTCCTGCTGAGGCATTTCCGCACACCTCCGATGTCTTATTATCTGTCAGTCCCGGTCAGGCGAGGAGATGCGGGAGATGCTGACCTCGGAGTTGTCGCCAGTCCGATAAATTCTCCGAAGAACACTCGCGGGCGACCGCAATGAGGATTAAGCTGTTTCCCTGGTTTTCCTCGGTGGCTTCTATAGACCCGCCACACGCAGGGCAGAAATCCGGCAGAACGAAATGACCACACGATACACGCCTGTACGAGAACACAGCTCCGCACTCAATATCCGGGCACTCGAAAGTTGCCGCGTCGATTGCTTTCTCAATCGCAGTGCCTGCCGTCTGCTCGAAAAACATTTCCTGCTGAGGCATTGGCGCGCCCTCCGGTAAATTCATTATTGCGCCGAGCTGCCAGGGAGTCCAGGCCCGTCTGCGTTTTCTCTCCGTGAAAGAAATGACTCCAGCCGTGCCTGCAGCGGCGCCGTGTTTCTTGTCTCGCACTCCCACACGATAAGCGCCTCCCACCCTGCCGCTGCAAGTGCCTTCACGGCGGTGTCGTCACGCTCGCAGTTTCCCTGCCGCTTGTTTCGCCAGAAATCGCCGTTGGTAGCTGGAGTCACCCTGCCCCATCGGCAGTCGTGCATGTGCCAGAAACAGCCATGCACGAATATCACCTTGCGGCGTGAAGAGAAGACCAGATCGGGCCTGCCGGGCAGATCGCGACGGTGAAGCCGGTAGCGATAGCCGAGCTTATGCAGCAGGGAGCGGACGACTTTTTCCGGTTTGGTGTTCTTGCCCCGGATGCTCGCCATGTTGCGGCTGCGTTGTTCGGGAGTGTGAACGTCGGTCATACATTAAGCTGCTGCTTCACCGTCTGTATGAAGCTCTCCACACTGAGAAGACTGATGGTGCGTTCCTTCGGGAAGCTTTTATGCAACGATCTGGGAACGACGAGGGAGACCCTGGCGGCGTGCATTTCCGCGAGCTGCGCGCTCGTGATGCCCGGCTGCAGCGTGAGGATGTGTTTTGACGGGACCCGGAGCCCTTCGTTGAGCACCTGCCTCCAGCGATCCTTGCAGGTCGTCTTGAGTCCGACGATAAACAGCTTTTCAAGGGGAAACGATGGATCAAAATATGCGCGTTCGTCGGGGATCACGACGTCGGGCCTGCCGTCCGCGCCCAGAGCGGGTCGCATCTTGTGCGGGATGTTCGCATGGATTAGCAGGTACTCGACATGGTTCTCAAAAGAGCGCCCTGCCCTTGCCTTTCGCCGGTTCATGATGCTGGCGGCGGTGTGCAGGAAATCGTCAATGTTCTTGAAGAGACGGCCGCTGACTTCGTTCTGGCATACCTGACGCTCGACCGACTGAAAAATCTGATATTCAGTCTGATAAGCCCGCACGAGCGCTTCATCCGCCTCCAGCTCCGGAAACTTCTTCAGGCAGCCCACGAGAATGTCACGCGTTGTCTGCGAGAATACCGCGCCGGTCGGAAAATCCGTGAGCGCGGCAGAGAATTCCCGGATCTTGCGATCAATACAGCTGTCCTCCGTCTCGACCTGCTGGGGAACGCCGTCGCGGTAGGCACCCCAGTGTTCAAAAGCCTCGACTCCCAGTGCCGACTGAATTTCCGCAATGTCCTCGTCATAATCGAGCACATATGCGAGAAACTCATCACGCGATTTCGCGATGAGTACGAGCAGGTCGCCTACCACGTCCTCATTGAGAAACGGAAAGTCGCGGCCAAAACGGGTGAGCCGGTACTCGCTCCGGGTCTTGTCGCCGTACCACGTGACGACGGAATTCGTGGTCCTGCCATCCTGCCAGAGAATCGAGACGGGATGCTTGTCCAGTCTCCCCTTCACAGGAGGATGCGGCGTGTACATCTGCCAGACTCCTTTGGGAAGATAGAAGCCGCATTCATGGCCGCCGGTCAGGCCTGCGTTGTTGGGCGAGATGAACTTGAGCAGCGCGTTCCCGTAATGCAAAGCGTCTTCAATAGCGCGTTCGCAATAGGGAGAGATCATGCGTATGCCTTCTTTGCCACCCTGCCGTTTCCGTTATGACCGTTGGTCTCGGCGCGTTTGAGCAGACACCCCTTCTCCATCAGCCTCCAGGACAGCACCCTGAGAATCTGTTTGCCGACGGCCTCAACGACCTTTGGCACGACCGCATTGCCGAACTGCCGGTATGCCTGGGTGTCAGACACGACCAGATTGTTCTGGTACTTCTCGTCAAAGCCCATGAGCCTCGCGCATTCCTTCGGCGTCAGCCGGCGCGGCGGTTTGTTGTCTCCCTGCGGAATGAGAATCTCCGAGCCGTCCTTGTAATACCGGGCACTGAGCGTGCGCGAGATGCCCTCCGGCGTCACGAGGCCGAATCCGAAGCCGTTGCCCTTTGCCTTATGTCCCTCGGCGTATCGCTGCAGGTAGTTCCACAGATGCGGCGTGAGGGTGTATTTGGGATCGGGGTTCGGCTCCAGAATGTCTTTGAGCTGCGGCTTCGCACCCTCCGGCTTCTTCGGAAACTCAAACGGCGGTTTCTCCGGGAATTCCTTTTTGTCGAAGCAGACGATATACACCCGCTCGCGATGCTGCGGTACATATGCAGCCGCGTCGATCACCTGGAAGAAAATCCAGTAATCAAGATCCTCCAGCGCCTCCCGGATGACCGTCCAGGTGCGCCCCTGGTCATGCGACTGGAGGTTCTTGACGTTTTCAAGGAAAAGCACGGGGGGGCGCTTGGCTTTGATGATGGTGACGAGCTGGAAAAACAGATTGCCCTGGGTCACGCACTTGAAGCCGTGCGCCATCCCGAGACTCTGGCGCTTGGATACGCCTGCAATGGAGAACGGCTGGCAGGGAAAACCCGCTGCCATCACGTCATGGTTCGGGATATCAGCAGGCTTGATTTTCCGGATGTCCCCTTCGGGAGTGTCACCGTACCATGCTTTATAGGTTTTCTGGGAATACTTGTCCCATTCCGAGGAAAACAGGCATCGGCCTCCGAGCTTCTGCAGGGAGCTGCGAAAACCGCCAATCCCCGCGAAGAGATCGATGAAAGTGAAAGGCAGGCTTTCCGGGACCGGCTTTTCCACAATCGACGGGATGCTTGCAAACAAGGGCAGTTTCAGCTCAAGATCGGATTCAACGGCCTTGTCCAGCACCGACAGGACCACCTCCTGCTGGCTCATATTGTTCTGTGTGCGCTGCGTGTCTATCCAGGCGCAGATGTCATGCGGAACGTCGCGGACAAGGATCTGTTTACTCATAGGGCATTCCGATCGCTGGGAAGCGTTGATAGCATTTCGTGGAATGCTAGCAGAGTTTCCCAGGACCTTCCAGTCGATTATGCCCAGGGATGGTGGTTCGCGGCAAACTATCCACCAGGGATTGGGGTTAACCTTGCCCGAAAAGGGTATGGAGGACCACAATGGGAAGCACGGCCCGACAGAAGCAGATTGCGGGGAACAGTGCCTTACGGAGGCCCTGCATTCTTACCACCCTTGTAGGCATGATTCTACCGATGTAAGGTGATCTCTCAGTTCAACCTGCGGGTCGTCCTGTCAGTCTGCCGACACCAATAGCCGTACGACCGCGTGGACATTATCAGAGGGTTGTGGAGTGGACGAGCCGATGCCGATACCACAAGTGGAGGAGAACCGGTTTACGTCTCTGCCACACTGGGCCATAGTAGCCTTTATTGCGCGCTGCGCTCGTCGCTTACTTCCGATCTATGAGCTTGACACCGCTGAACCTGCAGACCAGCGAATGGTGGTGGCACGGGCGATACTTCTGTCGGAAAAACGGGCAGAAATGGGCGGGGACACTGATACGTATGACTATGAACAACTCACTGTTGATGGCGAATACGTAGACAACTACGACATTGATTCACTCGCATCTGCGCTCATGGGTGCCGGTGAGGCAGCTGAGAATACCTACTCTGACCTTGCCGGGGACGAAGCGAAAGTCCCGTTCGCACCCGAGACGAATATCAACGACTATGTCGGTGTGATTCTGGCCGTAACCTCACTTGCGAAATTGTCGTTTATGGCCGCTTTCGGCAAAGACCTCAATTCGGAAGAGCCGGATCTGCCCAAACTCGCTGAGGACGCCATTAAGGAGAGCATTTTCGCCGATAAGGCTCTGGAGCCCCATGTTCAGCGCGATCTGGAAGTGATCAGGAGCCGGGCAGCTGCAGAGGGTTGGGACAACAAATCTGGTATATCACCTGCTTCGTTCGGGGATATGTGGCCCGAAGGGCGGCCTCCTGGGTGGCCTCCGCTCCAGCTTGCTTTCCGGCCGCGCGCCCGGATCATCCGCACCATCGGTGATCGGCTCATCAGCGGCCCGGAGGCGGCGGTCATCGAGTTGATCAAAAACAGCCACGACGCCGATGCATCCTATGCGCGGGTCACTTTCGTTCCGCCGCTGAAACAGAATGACGGCCTCATTCTCTTCGAAGATGACGGCCACGGTATGACATTGGAGGATATCGAGCAGAAATGGATGGAGCCCGCAACCAGCGACAAACGGGAGCGCAAGGAGAGTCCGGAGGGACGCCGTCTGCTTGGGTCCAAGGGGATTGGACGGTTTGCTTCGGCCCGACTGGGACGGTACCTCGAATTGATCTCGTCGGCGTCGTTAGTGCCCCGTCCTGCGAACGATACCGAATCCGCAGTACAGATGCCGCCTCGACTTCAGACTACCCGCATTGCACAGATCGACTGGAATGCATTTGAGGCAGCCAAATATTTATCCGAGGTCCGCTTTCCGGTCGAATTGCTTCCGCCTGCAGCACAGACGGGAACACTTCTCAAAGTGTCTTCGTTACGCGACGACTGGCCTGAACAGCGGCTGCAGAGACTCCATCAGGAACTGCGGCGCCTGGTTTCACCGATTCAGCAGCCCGGCATTAAGGCCTTCAGGATCTTTCTGGATCTCTCACTCTGCACTCCGGAGAACTGCGGATTCGATGGCTCCGGCATCGTGAATCCTGACAAGGCTGGCCCCCAGCAGAGCATGGATTTCGGGCAGCAACAACTTCACGAAGTGCTGCCTTTTCCCATCCTTGAAGCGTGCGACTACGAGATCGATGGCGCCTTCGACGAGGAAGGAGTATTCGAGGGAACCGTAACGATCCGGCGTGCGGGACAGGAGCCGGAGCCGGTGCGTCTCGAAGTTCCGATACAGCCTGAAGCTGGCGAAGAGCCGTGCGGAATTGTCCTTGTACGACTCAACATATTCGACCGCGAAGCAACAGCGATACGCAATACCGCGCAGCAGGCAGGTTTCGGCACCATTGGAGTCCGCGAGGCGCGTAAACTTCTCGACAGCATATCCGGCGTTGCGATTTACAGAGAGCGATTTCGTATTCGTCCCTATGGGGACAGCGAGAATGACTGGCTTACGCTGGATGCCAAGCGCGTACAGAATCCAACGATGAAAATCGGCCGCAACCAGATTGCGGGAATAGTAACCGTCGATGACGAAGAATCCTCCCACCTGATCGAGCGCAGCAGCCGTGAGGGACTTGAGGAGAATGGCAGTTTCCGACGCCTCCAGTCGCTGATTTCAACCCTGCTCGCAGAGGTTGTCGAACCCAGACGCAGGCAGTTTCGCATCAGCGCGGGATTGGATACGCGGGAGGAGACGGGTTTTAGGGAAGTCTATCGCAAGGTACAGATGGGATGGTCAAAGCTGCTGCTGGCAAAGATTCCTGAACCTGACAGGGCGGAAGCAGAGGCTCTTGTTGCGCGGGAATCGGATCGTCTCACGGCGTATCTGAAGCGTCTTGAAGAGAGGCAAGCGCAGTTGGAAGCGCAGGTCACCCTAGGTCTAATCATCGGCGAAGTGATGCATCAGGGGAACACACCGTTAGCGTTTCTCGAAACAGAGACTTCCCGACTCGAAAGATGGTGGCCACATTTGCTGGAGTTAACTGCAGAGGCCGAAGAGGATCGCGCTGAAGTCCCGCGTCTCTTAAACGGCATGGGGGCAAGCAGCGAGAAACTGCGCGTTCTGTTCAACGCTTTGAGCCCGCTTTCAGGCGCTCGCCGTGGGAAACCGAAACCCTATGATGCTGCAGCAGTGATCGCTCAGACCCAATACCTCTTCAAAACCCGCATGGAGAAACTTGGAATCACCTTCGCGCTGACGCCGGATACGTCCGGCAGAAAGATTTTCGGGTATCCCGACGACTTGGCCACCGCCGTGACGAATCTCATCGACAATTCCATCTACTGGCTGGAGCATCACAATGTCCCGGAACCTCAGATTAATCTCAGCATCGTGCCGGAAGCAGAACAGTGCGTCATTACGATATCTGACAACGGAGTGGGCATTCCTTCCGAGTTTGCGGAGCAGGTGTTTGACGTTGGCTTCACGCTCAAACCAAACGGCACCGGCCTCGGCCTGAGTATTGCGCACGAAGCAATCATGCGGAGCAACGGTGAACTGCAGCTGCTCGCATCCAGCGGGGGCGCCGCCTTTCAAATTTCGCTGCCCTTCGAGAAAGAAACCAGTGAACCCGATACCCTGCAGCCCTGAGACAGAGGAATATTCAACCTATGCCTGAACGCCTGGTTCTTATTGCCGAAGATGACGAAGAAACGATCTCTTCATGGAAGAGAGATGTGACCGAGTTTAATCGTGACGCGACGCAGCCCTTTCAGTTTGTTGCTGAATACGCAAGGAACAAACGCGAGGCAATCAGAGCCCTCGACCGCCTCAGAATTAATTGCGCAGTGATTGATCTCCGGCTGCCGGAGGGCGATAGGGCTGCCGGTAACAACACAGAGCCGCTCGGCAACGATGTTCTTGAGAAACTGCTGCTGGAAGTGGGTGTGCCTGCCGTCGTCTATAGCGGCTACACGCAGGAAGCAAGCGAGCTTGTACTGCGTTCAGAGATCAGAGTGATCCTTAAGGCGAAAGGCGGGGCGATGGAGGCCCTGCGCTGGCTTGCCGGGCATGATCGTCTGATGTCGGCGATGGAAACCACCCGGAAGGAGATCGCAAGGGAAAGTGCGCGGCTGTTCAGCCAGTCCATCTGGCCGCGCTGGAAGAATACCCTCAAATCCATTGAAGACGCAGAGGTGCTGGCGGGTGTCATCACCCGCCAGACGGCCTCCCATGTCGCAGAGCAACTGGGAATGCCTCCGGCTTACCATCACCCGGAAGAGTTCTATATCGTCCCGCCACTCTCGGACCGCCTTGGTACAGGCGATTTGCTGAAGATCGCGAATGATACCTACATCGTCGTGACTCCGCGTTGCAACATAGCGCGCGACAGCTATCCCAACCACCTGATGCTGGCACTCTGCAAACCAATGGAAGGTGTCCTAACGGGCATACGGGCTCAGTTCAAGGGCGATGAAAAGAAGCAGGAAAGGGCGGCAAAGGAGTTACGCAGCTATGCTACGCAGGGACATTCGACCGGCACTCATTTTTTGCCTCCCGGAGGCGATTTTGGCCCATGGCTGGTCGATTTCAAAGAGATCATAACGGTGCCTTCAACCGAAGTTTCAATGTTGCTCGAAGGCAGATTTGCATCGGTAGCGGGCCAGTTTGTTCCGAATCTCGTTCAGCGCTATGCTGCGTATCTTGGCAGAATCGGTCAACCGGACCTTGACTGCGACGTACTGCGTGTGCAGGTGTGCAAGTGATGATTTAAGACCGACGCTGGGGTGCTGTCGGTTTGCAGGATGCTCCCTCCGCTATTCGAATCATGGCAATCCGTACCAGGTGGACCGTCCGGCGCCCTGACGTAGCAACAGGCCTTTTTCTACCAGCGACGTGAAAGTGACTTTCAGCGTATTCGGGCTTGCACCGTACTCGCGGACCATGTCGCGCGTTGTGACGCGGCCCTGATCGCGCACATAGTCGAGAATCTTGACGGCAAGTTCTGGCAAGGCAGCAAGGGCATTCTTTTCTCGCTCGACCTTCACGGCCAGCCGGCGTTTTTGCTGCTGCAAAGCGCGCATGAAAAAGAGCAGCCAGGGCTGCCAGTTCGGCGCATCGGTTCGGACGGTGGTTTGCGTCTGGCGCAAGGCCAGGTAGTAGCCTTCCTTGCTGTTCTCGATGACGCTTTCGAGCGATGAATATGGCACATACGCATAGCCAGCCTGTAGTAAGAGCACGGTAGTCAGAACGCGACTCAGGCGCCCGTTGCCGTCCTGGAAGGGATGGATTGCCAGGAAGACAACGATGAATACGGCGACGATCAACAGAGGATGAAGGCGGCGCAGTTCGCGCGCTTGATTCAGCCAGGCGACCAGCTCCGTCATTTGCTGCGGTGTATCGAATGGCGTTGCCGTCTCGAACACAATACCAATCATCTTGCCTTCGGAATCGAAGGCACCGACATCGTTGCGCAGGGTCTTGTACTCGCCGCGATGACGTTCATCCTTGTCGCTGTATTGGAGCAGATCGCGATGAAGCTGCTTTATGTAGTTTTCGGAAACGGGGATGTCCGACCAGGCACGGAAGACGGTTTCCATCACATCGGCGTAGCCGGCAACCTCTTGCTCGTCCCGAGTGCTGAAGCGCTTAATCTCCAGGTTGCCGAGCAAGCGCTCTACCTCCCGATCGGTCAGTTTGCTGCCCTCGATGCGGGTGGATGATCCGATGCTCTCGATGGTCGCAACGCGGCGAAGGGCGTTTAACCGCTCCGGCGCAATGGTGCCGAGGGCGCGCCAGGCTCCTTTGAATTCGTCGATCTCCGACAGGAGGGCCAGCAACTCCTGCGTGACCTGGATGGTATCGGTGTTGAGCATACCCGGAATTATGCCGGATTATACCGGATTGTCTACCCAAAACGTCACCCGATTAAACCGGATTAGGCCCAAAATGCCCTTCCGAAGCGCACTCCGACTGCGAAAAACGGCTATAAACGGATGAAATTGGATATTTCCGTTAGCCCCTGCCCCGCTTCAGTGCATTGCGCTCCACGGCTGCAGCGGCATTCTGCGCGGTGATGAGTGGATAGCCTTCGTCTCCTGTCTGTACACGCTCGCGGGCCTTTTCGCTGACTTCGGGAAGTTTGATTGCCGTCTCCTCGATGGGCCAGCCCCAGTCGATGGCGGTCATGCACCAGGTGAAGTCCGCCATGCTCCGGTCAGGACCGTTGCCGGAATGGTTGCGGGGCGCGCCTGCGAGCGAGATGGCGTAATTAGGCCAGGCCTTGGCTGCACGCGGCCGGTAATCGCTGGGGCCGGTCCGCCTGGGCGCAGTCGTCGCCTCGGCCTCGGGAGCGGCGAGAAGCCCCATCGCCTCCAGCTGCTCACAGGTCATAACGCGGCCGCGATGAGATTCAACGATGCTCACCCTCGGAAAATCCGGCCCGTACGCGGTCTTGAAGTTTTCAGTGCCGGCGAGTCGGGTTGCATGAGAGGCAGATTTGTCGTTGCCGCCAACGGCCTTGCGCACGCGACGCATCAACGTCCTGAACGCTTCCTTCCCTTCCGGTACGCCGGAAACCGTTACCCATGCCTGGTAATTGCCTGGGCTGGTCGCGTGAATGATGCACGCCGCGGGGCGGACGCGATTCGAGCTGCTCGGTGGTATTAAGGTCGTCGAGCTGGACAAAGGCAACATCGGGTCCGGTCGGCCGGATGATGACGTTCTCGCCAGCCATTACCTCTTGTCCGTCCGGCAGGCGCACAGGATGCCTGATAGCGGCCGTTCGGACGATAGCAGGGAGCTTTTCACGCAAGGATTCCAGTGAATAGTCCTTGCCCCATTTGGCTTTCTTATGGTCCGGCCATTCGAGCTCGGTCTTGGTGACGACGAAGGAGGTCGCGCCGCAGCTGGCGAACGTATCAACCATACGAGACGCTTCATCGAAATTTGTCACTGCCCCTACCCTTTTCAAAATGGGCTCTTGCTCTTTGTAGCCGAGCCCATCGTGAAAAGGGCGAACAGACGATAGCGCCGCATTTGCAAACATGCAACTGACGCATGACTCGAATCAACTAATGGACGCGATCGCAGAATGGTCAAATCGAATCGGAAATGCGACCTGGCGGGCGGATCAACTTTTGAAAGCCGCACCAACAGCCCCCCGCCGTGTTTCATTGGGTTAGTCAAGGAAGGGGTTCCCTTCCTTGGGAAGCGAGAGCCCTGGATGGGCTTGAGCTTCCAGCATGGGGAGAAGGAATGCTGTCGTCGTAATTTCAATTTCTTTAAGTTCAATTTCAGGGATAAAAAAAATCGGCGCATCAATTGGTTAAGTAGGCGAGATGCGACCAAGCGGGCAGTTTGCGGGGACGAAGTGGGCGGAAAACTGCGACTAGACGGGCGTCTGAATGCGACCAAACGGGCGTTTGATCCCCGCTGAGGCACGGAGAGTGCGACCAAACGGGCGCGTGCATATCTCTGTCGTTCTGAGTTTTGCTTTGTCCTCGGCTCAGAAAGCCACGGAGACGAGGATGTCAAGAAAAGCCGCGACGACTTTCAAATGCGACCAAGGGGGCGGTCTAGGCTTTCTCATTTTTAACGGCAGTGGTTTCTCGAATTCAAATGAGACAAAGCGGGCGGATCGCTTTTTGTCAGCGTTTTCATATATCCAGCGGTCGAATGCGACGAAGTGGGCGTCACAATGCTGCTCCAGCTGGCTTTGACTGAGATGCGACTAAGTGGGCGCATGCGACGACGATGTTTACATTGTCATGTTTTAGGCGCTAGATGCGACTAAGTGGGCGGGACCTATCGCGGTGCGGTTGACGAAACGACTTGCCTATTCAGGCAGGTCGCATTATAGCTCGGTTGCATGAGTCTCACCGTCAATCAATACACCAATTCCCATGGCTTCCCGAAAGCTGCGGAGCTGATTGAGATCACGGGTGCGCACGCGCTTGAGGCTTCGGACCGAGCCATTTTTAATCAGCTGCTCCAGATTGCCCACGATAGTGACCGGCTCATTGAGCCCGATGCTGAATGGGAAATTACGCTAGCGTCTTTGCGGAAAGCATCTTCAAAACACGAAAGCAACGATCGGGTCAGGGAAAGCTTGAGGCGGCTTCGGCGCACGGAAGTGAAAGTCACCTACATCTCCGCACGCACCGGCAAGCAACGTGTAATGGAGACACACCTGCTGGAATTCACCGATACGGACGAGGAAGAGTCCAAGGATGCAACGGTTCAGTTTGGCATTCCGAAGCGGCTACGGGTGGTTCTCGCGAAATCGAACCGTTGGGGCCGTATCCGCTGCGAAATTGCCTATGCGATGACAAGCAAATATGCCATCGCCTTATATGAACTAGTTTGCCTGAGGGCGAATCGGGAGCATTGCGTGGAGACTCTCTCGTATGAACAGTTCCGCGATCTTCTCGGTGTTCCGCCCGGCACTTACGAACGGGGCCTGGATTTCAAGCGAAAGGTTGTGGACCCTGCCCTTCTTGAGGTCAACGGTCTCTCAGACATGGGAGTCGAAATCGACCTGCGGCGGCGGCACGCACGCGCTCCGATTCACGAGGTTGCTATTTCCTGGTGGACTAAGTCGGGCGAGGAATTTCGGGAGGCGATGCAGGAACGGAATCGCAGTAAGGTGGGTCGAATGGCGCGGCTGAAGGGCCAGGTTGAAAAAACGGAGGCCCCGCTTAAGGGTATCTCGTCCCCTACCCCGTCAGATAAGGTACGGGCGACAGCGGACGCGATGCGTAAAGCAGGTGCGCCCGAATCGAACATTGAAGAATTCCTGAACAGTCAGGGGAGCTGAGACTCTTTATTGAATGCGCTGGCCGCTTGATGCTTGGCGACATAGTCGCGAATGGCCTCATACAGCATGTCCTGCTGATTGGTGTCGATGTCGATGCCCAGTTTCTGAAATGCGACGATCACGGTATCGTTGGCGGCGTAGTAGCCACCGATATGCTTCTTAGCACGACGGCTAGGCTTGATTTTGGAAGGTGACGGCTCGGCAACCGGTGTTGCGGATAATTGCTCGGGCTCTTCTGCAACGGGCCGCTCTTCTCGAACGGTGGAAAGTATTGAACGGCGCGCCATCAGATCGCCTCCTCTCGCTTCTGCACAACTTCAGCTGTGCACACTTGAAGTTGTGACAAGATCCACTCTTTGAGTTCGGAGATTTCCTGGGTGGCCTTGCCTTTGGGATCAACCTCCATCACAGTTTTGCCAAGCGGCCAGGACGCGCGATAAACGCTCCGCTCCCGAAGTACGACCGGGCTTGATGCCAGCCCCGCCCCTTCCACGATGGCTCGCGCGTCTTCAAGTAGTGTCGTTGCGCTGTGAGGTGCGGCATTGAAGATGACGAAGGCGGGAACCCCGGCCGATTTAATGAGCTGCGCGGTGCGGCGGATGGCATCGAGGTCCACAAGACTCGGCCGGCATGGGATGAGGACGAGATCCGCGGATTGTGCCGCAGTGAAGGCTTGGGGTCCGGCGGCCGGGGGCGTATCGATAATCGCGAGATCGTATTTGCCCTGTCTGGCCGCCTTGAGGCCGTCGGCGAGGCGGCGTTCGGTCAGGAATTCGACGTGCGGGGAATCGGATTTACGGCGATCGGCCCACATGACGGCGCTTTCCTGCGGGTCGAGGTCGAAAAGAACAGTTGGAATGCCAACGCTTACCGCGAGGTTCACCGCGAGCGTTGTCTTGCCTACCCCACCCTTCTGAGCTATCAGCGCTATCGTCTTCAAAGCTGCAATCTTTCACTTGTGCAGTGGTTCAGGTGTGCACACCTGCATTGATGACGTGCTTCAAGGCTGATGTCAAAGCGATTCGTTGCGGCGGCGTGGAGTTGTTGCGAACTAGTGCAGGAATGCAACGCTTCAGAACATCAAGTGTGCAGAATCTCAATTCTGCAATTCATCATTGCTGTTGTACTTCATACGTGCACCCCTGAATTTCCGCATTTTTGATGAAGTGCACAGATTCATATTTTATTGATTGCAGTCGTGCACGAGTTCATGTGTGCACACTTTCATCAGTTCACAATTGCAATTGTGCAGAAATGCATGGTTGATGGGCTTCGTGATTTATACGGGTCAAGCCAGATTCATCGCGGGGCGATTCGCAGAGGAAGTAGGCCGAGAAGTTTCGGACCGCGGATAATCGATGCGCAGAACTTCAAGGCATCAAGAATTCAGGCGTGAAGGTGTGCACACCTTCAAGACAAATCTGATGAGGCGGAACGGGGCGGGGAGGGGGAAGTCGCGATAATCATGATGGTGGTGAAGCAAATTATCAGAGTGATCAACATTCTTACCAGTCCGGTACTATTCTCAGGACGCCTTGATTGATTGAGTCACGCCCTGGT